>Ga0070707_100005252_pt1 | contig 12119 bp, 10 predicted proteins | sample KBSK5502metaG_FD_65468 | JGI IMG/M metagenome (GOLD analysis project Ga0070707, IMG submission 65468) | Corn, switchgrass and miscanthus rhizosphere microbial communities from Kellogg Biological Station, Michigan, USA - KBS K5-50-2 metaG | ecosystem: Host-associated > Plants > Roots >... | reverse complement strand
CCACGGTGAGCGGGCCAGCGGCTCCAGCGGCTCGTCGATCGGCTGCCCCCAGGTGTAGATGCCGTGCGAGTCGGCCGGCACCACGAGGGTGGTCTGGGTGCCATTGTGCGCGGCCAGCCAGCTGGCCGCCTGCTGCCAGTAGGCGGGCACCTGGGTGAACGACCCCGGCTGCAGCGCCAGGCCGCTCAGGTAGGGCAGGCCCAGGCCGGCCAGGATGCCCGCCACGGCCGCGCCGCCGGCCACACCGCGGGCAGCGCCGCCGGCCGGCCGCGGCCATACGGCCCGGGCCAGCACGTGCGCGATCCCCAGCACAAGCACCACGGCAAGCACCGGCTCGATCTTGAAGACATTGCGCAGCGCCGACAGCGACTCGTCCAGTAGCGCCTGCACTGGCTGGTGCAGCGGCCCATCGAGCGGCCCCCCGTAACCGGCCAGCGCGCACAGCGCGGCCACGCCGGCGGTGCAGCGCAGCCAGAGCGCCTCGGGCAGGTCGCCGCGAGCGAGCCCGGCCAGCCCCGCGGCGGCTGCCAGTGTCCCGGCCGCGATCGCCCACCCCGTTCCGGTCAATACCGATCCGGCGGTCAGCCACGGCTGACCGAAGTTCAGGTACGCGACCCAGTTACCGCTGCCGCGCAGCACCGCGGCCGCGGACATGGTCTGGGTGGTGGTGGTCGCCTGTTCGATGTAGGGCAGGAAGTTGAACCCGTAGCGGCCCTGGTACAGCAGCGGCCCCGTCCACCAGGCCGTGGCCAGTAGCACCGCCGCCACCCACCAGCCGGCCAGCGTCCGCCGCCGGCGCCCCGGCCGGGTCAGTATGTACATTCCGGGCAGCACCAGCGCGGCGAGGGTGGAGACCGCGTTGATGCCGCCCATGCAGGCGACCGCGAGACCTGACCGGGCGGCCGCCATGCGGGCGGACCCGGTGCGCACCAGCGGCAGGACGGCCCAGGGTGCCAGCAGCCCCGGCAGCACGCCGCCGGAGGACGAACCGATCAGCATCGTGAACGTCGGCCACAGCGCGAACGCGGCCCCCGCCGCCAGCCGTGTGGAGCGTGTTCCGATGCCCACCGCCTCGGCCAGCCGCACCAGGCCCAGGAAGCCCACCGTAACCAGCAGCGACATCCATAGCCGTTCGGCCACCCACACGGGCAGGTGCAGCAGGTGCGCGATCAGGTAGAACGCGCCCATCGGGAAGGCGTAGCCGATGTACTGGTCCTGCAGGCCGCCCAGGTACTCCAGGGGATTCCACAGGTGCCACAGCCGCTCGTAGAAGCCCACCGGGTCGATGTTCACGCCGAGCTTCGTGTCGAACGTCATCCGGCCCGGGTCCTGGACAAGCAGCAGGACCAGCACGACGACCCAGGCCAGCGCCGCCCAGCGCAGGCCGGCCCGCTCGGCCGCGTCCCCCCACCGGTGCTGCGGCAGCCATGGCGTCCGCCGTCCGCCGTCGTCCGAGTCCGGCTGGCCGGTGACGATTTCCTCAAGCTCAAGCGGAGGAGTGGTCACGCCCGCCGCCGCAGGATCAGCAGCAGGTTCCACGTCAGCAACTCGCGCAGACCCGGCAGGAAGATGAGGAACCGGCACCAGCGCGGGTAATACCGCGGCCGCGCCTCGACCACGGCGACGTCGGCGCGCCGTCGCACCAGGGACAGGACCTGGCCGACGCTGAGCGGGAACATCGTCTCCCCGTAGATGTTCTTCGGCTTCGCGCCGTGACGGCGGATGTAGCGGTGCATCGCGTAGTCGCCCCCCAGGTAGTGGAAGGGCGCAGACTCATGGCCGCCCCAGGGCGACAGCCACACGGTGTAGGACAGGTACACCAGGCCGCCGGGCCGGGTGACGCGGATCATCTCGTCGATGAGCCCGGCCGGGTCCCGCACGTGCTCAAGCACGTTGCAGGAGAAGCACACATCGACGCTGGCATCGCCCAGCGGCAGCCAGTAGCCGTCACCGATCACGCTCATGCGGCCGGGGGTGCCCCTGGTGTACAGCTCGGCGGGATCCGGCTCCACCAGCAGGCACTGCGCGCCGCAATCCCGGAACGCGTCCGCGAAGTAACCCGCACCGCCGCCGACGTCCACGACCCGGCTCCCGTCGAGCCGGGCATGGCGTGCCACCAGGGCAACCGAGTCGCGGGCCAGCAGGCCGTAGAAGCTGTCCGGGTCCGCCTGCTCGCGCCGGAACGCCGCCAGCAGGCTAAGCGCGCCTACGGGACCCGGCGCCATGATCGCGGCCGGGGCGGAAGGAGCGGACGGGAGCGCGTCGGCGGGCATGTCGTTTCTCCTTCGCGGATTCCCGGCCGTCTCCGGCGCGAGGACGCTGGCGCGGCCGGGAGGACGGGTTACCCCGCTGGAACGATCATGTTACTGGACGGTAGGTCACTCTTGATATTTCGTCAATAGCATCGCGGGCCGTGGTGGCATCTCCGCCGCAATTGCCGCAAACTAGGTGGTAGGGACGCTCGGTTACCAGTTGGTAATATCCATATTATTGACACTTCATCAATATCTGTAGACAATGCTGGCGCTGGCCCGCCGGCCGTGCCCAGCCTGGGAGGAGATCAGGGTGGAGATCGATCGGGTCCTCCTCCCCCCGGCGCGGCGTCGCGTGGAGGGCCGTCCCGGGCAACGCCGGCCGGGCCGCCGGGTGGTGATCGTGGCCTGGCGGGACATCTCCAGCCCGCAGGCCGGCGGGTCGGAACTTCTGGTGGATCAGCTGGCGGCGGGGCTGACCGCCCGGGGTGACCAGGTCACATTGCTGCGCGGCGGCCCGCCGACCGCGCACACCTACGATGTCGTGCGCAGCGGCGGGCCGTATACCCAGTTCCTGGGCGCGCCGTTCGCCTACTGGCGGCGGCTCCGGGAGTGCGATGTCGTCGTGGAAGTCTGCAACGGCATGCCGTTCCTGGCGCCGCTGTGGTCCCGCAGGCCGGTGATCTGCATGGTCAACCACGTGCACACCGACCTATGGCCGCTGCGGTTCCGCCCGCCGCTGTCCACGGCGGGCTGCTTCCTGGAGCGGCGGGTCATGCCGTGGGTCCACCGCCGCAACCTGGTGCTCACGGTCTCCGCATCCACCGCGCGGGAACTGGAGTCGCTCGGGATCCCGCGCGAGCGCATCCGCATGCTCACCAACGGCGCCGCCCCGGCGGGCCCGCCCGCCCCGCGCTCGGCCGAGCCGCTGTTCTTGGCGCTCGGCAGGCTCGCCGAGTACAAGCGCATCGACCTGCTGCTGCGCCTGTGGGACCGGGTGCGCCCGGTGGTGGGCGGGCGGCTGGTCGTCGCGGGAGACGGACCTCAGCGCGCCTATCTGGAGTCGCTGGCCGGACCCGGCGTCAGCTTCGCGGGACGGGTGAGCGAAGAGCAGAAGCACCGCCTGCTCGCCGCGGCCTGGCTGCTGCTCCACCCGGCGCAGATCGAGGGCTGGGGGATCGTGATCACCGAGGCGGCGCTGCGCGGCACCCCGGCCGTCGGCTTCGACGTTCCGGGCCTGCGCGACTCGGTGGAGCACGGGCGGACCGGTGTGCTCGCCCGCTCCGAGGCGGAGTTCGCCTCTGCATGGGCGGCGCTGGCCCTCGACCCGGCGCGCCGCGCCGCGCTCGGCGAGGCCGGGCGGCACCGCGCCGCCCGGCTGAGGTGGTCCACGGCGGTGCGCCGTTTCTCCGCGGTCATCGACGAGGCGGCCGATGGAGCCCGATGAGCCCGTGCCGGGTGGATCGCGCGCTGGCCGCCGATGGCCAGCATCCTGCTCGTCCAGGCCCGCGCGAATGATCTACCGTGACGCTGTGAGCCCAGCCGAGAACACCGAGCCCGCCGCTCGTCCCGCCCGTCGCAGGCTCGCGCCCGACGACCGGCGTCAGGCGCTGATCAACTCGGCGCTGAAGCTTTTCAATACTCACCCCTATGACGAGGTGTCCGTGGACGACATCGCCGCCGAGGCCGGGATGTCCCGGCCGCTGGTGTACCACTATTACGGGGGCAAGGCGGGGGTGTTCATCAGCGCGCTACGGCAGACGGGCGATGACGTCGTGGCGGCCATCGCCAAGGCCGGGATGGATAACCCGGACAACTGGCTGGCCGCCGGGCTCGGCGCGTTCTTCGATCACATCCAGGCCAATCCGATCGGGCTCACTGCCCTGCTCCAGCACGGCTCACTGACCGGCCGGGAGGACCGCCAGGTGCTGGAGGAGATCAGCGACCGTGTGCTGAGGCTGATCCTGACCGCCCTCGACCCGCCGGGCGACTCCCCGGTGCTGAAGTCCGTGCTCCGCGGATGGGTCGCCATGGTGGAGACGATGGGCCGCGGGTGGCTGCGCCAGGGGCAGCCGACCCGCGAGGAGCTCGAGACCCTGCTGCCCGAACTGCTGCGCGCCGTCCTCGGGGCCGCGGCCTGGCACGACGCCGCGACCGCGGCGGTGCTGCCCCGCTTGCCCCGGGTACGCGCCACTTAGCCCCGGGTGGGTGACGACTAAAAAACTTATGCGTACTTTTGACATCCGATCCCCGGGGGAGGTAAAGGTTCCTCTAGGGAGCGTCGCCAGTGAGGAGACCACAGATGGCCTCATTCAGCGAATGCGGATCTCTCGCAGGAACGGCTGCCCTTATCACCGGCGGCGACAGCGCGCTCGGGCTGGCATGCGCCCGGCGGCTGGCCGCGGACGGCGCCGTGGTGACCATCTGCGGGACGGCCGAGCAATATCTCAAGGAAAGCGCCGACGCCTACGGGCTGCGTTACACGGTCGCCGATGTCACCGAAGAGGAGCAGGTCGCCGACGCCCTCGCCGCCGCCGCCGCCAGCGGTCCGCTGCGCATCGTCATCGCCAGTGCCCGAGGCTCCGCCTCGATCGGCCCCGTTGCCAGGCTCAATACCGCCGGCTGGCGGGCCACTCTGGACCTCAACGCGACCGGGACCATGCTGACGCTCAAATACGCGGCACGGGAGATGGCGCGCGTGGGCGGAGGGTCGTTCGTGGCGATCTCCTCCATCGCTGCCACTACCGTCCACCGGTGGTTCGGCGCCTACGGCCCGGCCAACGCCGCAGTCGACCACATGGTGGCGCTGGCCGCGGACGAACTGGGCGGGATCGGCATCCGGGTGAACGGCATCCGGCCGGGAATCGTGGAGTCCGAGCTGGTCGCCGGCATCGCCGACCCCGGTCCCATCATGGATGACTACCTGGCCTGCATGCCGCTGGGCCGCGTGGGCACCCCCGCCGACGTCGCCGAGGCGGCCCGGTTCCTGGCGGGGCCGGAGTCGGCCTGGATCACCGGGGAGGTCATCAACGTCGACGGCGGCCAGCATCTGCGCCGGGGACCCGACTACGCGGCGGTGTTCGAGCCGATGTTCGGCGCCGCCGCGCTGCGCGGCCTGCCCGAGGAAGGACCGGAGACATGCGTACCTTGATCGCCGTGCTGATCGGTGCCCTCCTCGCCACCGGCGCCGCGGTGGTCCTGGTGCACAATGTCACCATGACAAGGCAGGCGCCGGCCCGGGTGCTGTACAACTACGGCTCCGGCCCCGGCTGACCGGCCGGGGCCGCGTGCCATCGCCTCGGCGGACCGTCCGCCTGGTACTGGCGGTCGGCGTCATCGTCGGCTGCCTCGTGGTGGTGAAGGCCTGCAGCACGCCACCGTCGCCGTCGCCGGTCTTGTCGAATTACGAGCGGAGTACCGGCGATACGATCCGCCGGGACTGCGGCTACAGCAGCCCGCTGCCGGGCAGGCCGGGCTGGAGCATCTGGCTCTTCTGCGACACCGCCGTCATGAGCGCAAATGCCCCTGCGATCAAGCGCCTGATCCTCGGCACGGGCACGGCGGCCGAGGGGCCGTACCAGGCGGGCCAGGTGCCCGCGGGGCTGAGTGAGGTACCGACCCCGCCGACACGGGCGGCTGTGCCCAGCTCCGCCGCCCCGCAGCCGTTCCTGCCCGCGCCGCAGAGCCTCCAGCTGCCCGGCAGCATGCTGCCCTGCACGGGGCACGGCGCCTACTCGGCCGCGTGGATCTCCGGGGTCACCCGCGCACCGCCGACCACCGCTGGCAGGCTGCTCATCAGCTACGACGACTACTGCGTTACCGGGAACGGGGCCGTGGACGGGCCGGCCGCGGCGGCGCCGACCGCGGAGGGCTTCGGCCTGGCCGAGTACGATCCAGCCAGCAACCACCTCGGGCCCGTTACCACGGTGTTCAGCACCGGTTTCGGGCTGCCGCTACTCAAGCAGCAGGTGCTCGGCTCGCCGGTAATGGGCCGAGACGGTTACCTCTACCTGTTCGGCTTCTGCCGTGCCGCCCCTCCGCCGGAGGGATGCGGAAGCGGCAGGGTGTTCCTGGCCCGGACCGTCGCCGCGCCGGCCTACTGGAGCAATCCGTTCAGCTACCAGTACTGGACGGGCGACGGGTGGTCGCCGCAGCCGGCGGCGGCCGGCTCGCTGGTACCCGCCGGCCATCCGCTGGGTATCTCGGTCGACGATTTCGCGGCCGACGGCCGGGGCCTGGTGATGATCGAGCAGACGAGCCTGGCGGGCGACTTCCAGGCCTGGCGGGCCAGGTCGCCAACGGGCCCGTGGCGACGGATCCTCACCGGCCGGGTGCCGTGCACCGACGGCACCGAGCCTGGCGCGGAGGGCTTGTGCCGTGCCCTCATCGGGCATCCGGAGCTCAGCACCCGCAGCCGCCTGCTGATCTCCTACTACGATCCGGGAAATTTCCACGTGGACGTAGCCGCGTATCCATGGTGAAAGTGACTGAGAAGCGTCGGGATGACCCCGGCGTCACGGGCCGCGGCAGGAGTGTCTTTCGGGTGATATTTAGCTGAAAAGTACACGTCTAGGCAATCAGGCCGGGATCGGAGCGGACGATGAAGGCAGTGCGTTTCAGCCAGTTCGGGGGCCCGGAGGTCCTGGAGATCGTGGATCTCCCCGATCCGCATCCGGGTCCCGGCCAGGTCCGGATTGCGGTGCGCGCGTCCGGCGTCAACCCGGGCGACTGGAAGAAGCGCAAGGGCCTGATGGACGGGGAGCTCCCGCAGACCATGGGCCACGAGGCGGCGGGCGTCGTCGACGAGCTCGGCGAGGGCGTCGCGGACGTGGCCGCCGGCGATCGCGTGTTCGGCTTGTCCGCCGAGGGGGCGGCCCAGGCCGAGCTGGCGGTGCTGTCCTATTATGCGCCGATCCCGCCGTCGCTTGACTTCCCCGCCGCTGCCGCGCTGCCGGCCGCCATCGAGACGGCCACGCGCGCGCTCGACCAGCTCGGCGTCGGGAGCGGCAGCACGCTGCTCATCAACGGCGCCTCCGGAAGCGTCGGCAGCGCCGCGGTTCAGCTCGCCGTGGTGCGCGGCGCGCGCGTGATCGGCACCGCCAGGCCGGCCAGCCACGAGTACCTGCGCTCGCTGGGGGCCGAGCCCGTCGCCTACGGCGAGGGCCTCGCCGGGCGGGTCCGCGCGCTCGCGCCCGGCGGCGTCGACGTCGCGCTCGACGTCGCCGGGAGCGGGGTGCTGCCCGAGCTCATCGAGCTCGCCGGCGGCACCGGGCACGTCATCACGGTCGCCGACTTCGGCGGAGCCCAGGAGCACGGGGTGAGGTTCAGCAGCGGCGATGCCGCCGGGCGCGCGGTCCACGCGCTCGGCGAGATCGGCGAGCTGATCGAGTCCGGGCGCTTCTCGCTCCCGGTCGCGCAGACCTTCCCGCTCGCCGAGATCGCGGAGGCGCACCGGGTGAGCGAGCAGGGCCGCGCGCGCGGGAAGCTCGTGCTGCTCGTCGGCTGAGACGGGCCTGCCCCGCGCACCTCACCACGGCCCGGTGCGGTCCGCCTGCCGGTAACGAGGCGGCGGGGCGGGACCGGGCGGGATCCTCGCGAGGACGGCGGTGACGTCGTCTTCGCGGTGTTCTGCGAGTGAGGTGATGAGGTGCTCGCAGGTGGCGTCCAGGTGCTGGTGCTGACGGGTCAGGGCCGACCGTAGTAGGCGGATTCCCTGTTCGAAGGGGCGGATGCGGGTTTCCGCCAGGCCGTCGGTGTACAGGGCGAGAATGGTGCCGGGCGCGAGCTTGACGCAGGCTTGCCCGTAGCTGGCGGGGCCGACCCCGAGGGACTGGCCACCGGACAGGCCGAGGACACGTGCGGCGCCGTTGGGCATGGCCAGGACGGGGAGATTTGCGCGGTTTGACGGACTCGCTGAAGATCTTCGCCGAGAGAGACTTTGTTCAAATCGTGGTGATATCCGCTCTCCGAAGCGGACGCCATGGTCTCGGCACCCAAATCGAACATCAAGCCAGACGGCGCGGGTGACGGCGTTCACGTCGCTGTATCTCTGGCACGCCCCGGCCCTCTGGATTGGTAGCGACCCGGAGACGTTTGATTGGCGTAACTGCGGCCGCTCGTTTTGGGAGGCACGGTGAGCGGTGACAACGGGGTTTGAGATCGGCGCAGGATCTGGGGCCGAAGCCCTAAGTGTGGCTGGACGGTGGCTCGGAGTGCTGCCGCCAGGTCATGGCGATCTTGAAGTTGGCGGTCGCGCTGGCGGCGGCGATGAACGCACCGGCTTCAGCGTGCAGATCCAGGCCGAACTCGACCTGTACCTCGTCGGGGGTCTGCGCCATGCCGCGGAGCCGCGTGATGATCGCCTGGGCGGCGGGTTCGACGCGTTCCACGGCGTCTTCGAAGGTGTACCGGGCTCGTTCGGCGACCTGCTCGCCGTGGAGGCCTCGCGTGACCGGCTCGCCGACGCGGGCCATCTCGTGTACCTCCACGAGGATTGTGCCGCCGCCCTTCAAGCTGAACTCGACCAGTTGTCCCATCTTGCCTCCTGCTATGGCGCCCTGGTTGGCTCTCGGAGTGAGCCTGACGGCCCGCCCGTTTGGTATCAACATGGCATGGGTGTCGGCGTGAAGGTGGGTGGTCGGCGTGATTGGCAAGTCGGCGTTTGATGGCATCCCCGGCCGCAGACGATGTCTGCCGCGATGGGCGATGTCGCAATCGGCGGCGTAGGCGCGGGATGCATCATGTCGCAGGACCGTGACTTCGTGATCGAGCTGGACGGCCAGCCGGGCAGCTACCGGCTGCATGTGTCGTCCCCGGCCGGGGACGACAGCGTCGATGTCGGGCTGGAGCCGGCTTATCTGGGCGTGGATCTGGAGATGTTGCAGGCCCGGGTGCTCGCCTCGGCGACGACAAGCCGCTCCACGAAGGTGCCGGAACTGGAACGTCCGCTGCGCGAGGTGGGGCAGGCCTTGTTCGAGGCGGTGTTCCAGGCCTCGGCCGGGGCGCTGTTCTTGTCGAGCCGTAATGAGGTGGAGCGGGCCGGGGGCCGGCTGCGGATCGTGCTGCGGCTGCACCCACCCGAGCTGGCGGTTCTGCCGTGGGAGCTGTTGTTCAGCGAACACTACGGCGGCTACCTGTGCCGGCGCAGTGCGATGGTGCGCTACGTCGACGCGCCCGAGCCGGTGCGCCCGCTGACGGTGGCCCCGCCGCTGCGCGTGCTGGGGATGACCGCGCTGCCGGGAGACCTGGCCGCTCTGGATGCCGATACCGAGCAGCGCCGGCTGCAGCAGCTCCTGGCCCCCTTGCAGGCCCGCAGGCTGATCGCGGTGGACTGGGTGCCCGGGCAGAGCTGGGAAGCGGCGCAAGAGGCGCTCTATGCGGGCTGCCAGGTGTTCCACTTCATCGGGCACGGCGGGTTCGACGAGGACCGGGGCGAAGGCGTGATCGCGTTCGCGGACGAGCGGGGCCACCGGCAGATGGTGGGCGCCTCGGCGCTGGCGGACCTGCTCAGCGTGGCCGATCCCATGCCCCGGCTGGTAATTCTCAACAGCTGCCAGACCGCGGCCGGCGCGGATACGGACGTGTTCTCCAGCACGGCCGCCACCTTGGTCCGCACCGTGCCCGCGGTGGTGGCGATGCAGTTCGCGGTCACAGACGACGCCGCGGCCGTGTTCTCCCGGGCGTTCTACCAGGCGCTGGTGCACAACCGCGGGGTGGATGAGGCGGTCCGCGCCGGGCGGATCGCGCTGACCGGCTGGAATCCCGGCACCTTGGAGTGGGTCACCCCGGTGCTGTACCTGCGGTCGCGGGACAGCCGCTTGTTTGACCTCACCGGTCCCGGCGCGGCCCCAGTCGGCCCACATGACCAGCCGCAGCCACAGCGAGAGGCGGTGCTGGCGGCGTATTGGGCGGCGCGGTCGACCGGAGACTGGGAACCGGTGATCGCCCGGCTGGGGGAGCTGCACCGCCAGCTGCCTGGTGACCGGGAGGTGGAGCAGGCCTACCAGGATGCGCGGCTGGCCGCCCGCTACGCGCAGGGCCTGCGGGCCGAACAGGAACAGGACTGGTCCGGCGCGGTTGCACACTACCAGGCCGTCTCCGGCACCCAGCCGGGATACAGGGATGTGGCCGCCCGGCTGGCCGAATGCGCCCGCCGCCGTGAGATCGCGGCCCTTCAGGGGCAACTGCGTGCGATGTTCGCCGCCGATGAGTTCCAGGCCGTGCTCGGCATCGCCAGTCGGCTGGCCGAACTCGACCCGGCATCCGCCGACCCGGACGGGCTGACGACCCAAGCCCGGCACCGCCTCGAACCAGCCGGGAGCGTTCCCCGGCTGATTCACACCCTGACCGGCCACAAGGGCTGGCTCTCAGCGATCGTCGGGGTAGCGTTCAGTCCCGATGGGCGGCTGCTGGCCAGCTGCGGCGATGCCACTGACAGGACGGTGCGGCTGTGGGACCCGGCCACCGGCGCCCAGCAGCGTGTGCTGACCGGCCACACCAACTGGAACTACGGCGTACAGGGCGTCGCGTTCAGCCCGGACGGGCGGCTGCTAGCCAGCGGCGGCGGCGACAAGACGGTGCGGCTGTGGGACCCGGCCACCGGCGCCCAGCAGCGTGTGCTGACCGGCCACACCGGCGCGGTTAGCAGCGTGGCGTTCAGCCCGGACGGGCGGCTGCTAGCCAGCGGCAGCAACGACAAGACGGTGCGGCTGTGGGACCCGGCCACCGGCGCCCAGCAGCGTGTGCTGACCGGCCACGCCGACGCGGTTATCAGCAGTGTGGCGTTCAGTCCCGACGGGCGGCGGCTAGCCTGCGGCGGCTGGGACAACACGGTGCGGCTGTGGGACCTGGCCACCGGCGCCCAGCAGCGCACCTTGGAAGGCCACACTGCCCGGGTCTGGGCCGTGGCGTTCAGCCCCGACGGGCAGCTGCTGGCCAGCTGCGCCGGGGACAACACGGTGCGGCTGTGGGACCTGGCCACCGGCGCCCAGCAGCGCACCTTGGAAGGCCACACCGGCTGGGTCTGGGGCGTCGCGTTCAGCCCCGACGGGCAGCTGCTGGCCAGCTGCGCCGGGGACAACACGGTGCGGCTGTGGGACCCGGCCACCGGCGCCCAGCAAGGCACCCTGACCAACCACACCGACGCGGTCCGGGCCGTGACGTTCAGTCCCGACGGGCGGCTGCTAGCCAGCAGCAGCGGCGACAAGACGGTGCGGCTGTGGGACCTTACCCCAGCTTGCGGTTAGCCGACCGGGTTTTGATCGCCCGCGATGTCGGCACGTCGCCACCGTAACCACAGCAACCGGGGAAAACGTCGTTGACGCCGCTGGCCCCCCGCACATCGGCCGCCATCTTGCCGCGGCCTGGCGTGCGCTGCCGCTGGCGGCGCACGCCGATGACGGGTCCTTTACCGCCGTGGTCGCGGACCCGCCGCCGCTGCAGATCACCCGCGAGGGCCGCACCTATTACCTGGCGCACTTCAACGCGCACCGGGCGGTCTATTCAAGGCACCTGCCTCCAGCCGAACCCCCAGCCGACAGCTAGCCCGGTGGCTGCCCGGCAGCGGGCGGCGGGGCCGCGTCCGGGCCGCCGGTCTGCTGGCCGGCGGGGGCGCCGGGATGTCAGGCGCCATCCCTGGCCTGGGGGGCTGCGATAGCCGCGCAGCCGCGCGGTGCTGCGGCGCTGCGGGCGGCGCGGACTGCTTGCGGGTCTGGCGGAGCCGAAGACCGAGTCCCTGCGAGCCTGAGTTGCCGGGCTACGCGGGACGGTACTCACGAAGGGGGGTGGCTATCTGCCAGACGCTTTCGAATGCTTCCTGGCAGGCACGTGTGGCTTGCGGCTCGTCAGTGATCTCGAATGCGGTGTTGG
>Ga0070707_100005250_pt1 | contig 12120 bp, 8 predicted proteins | sample KBSK5502metaG_FD_65468 | JGI IMG/M metagenome (GOLD analysis project Ga0070707, IMG submission 65468) | Corn, switchgrass and miscanthus rhizosphere microbial communities from Kellogg Biological Station, Michigan, USA - KBS K5-50-2 metaG | ecosystem: Host-associated > Plants > Roots >... | reverse complement strand
TGCTGATTGCTGCCGTCCGTTAGAACGTGATTTTCGCCGCTAGTTGCACGATCCGCTCCGTGCCCGAGAAATTCACTTGCGCGCTCGAATCCGCCCCGAAGTTCAGGCGCGGGTTGGACAGGTTGAGCTGCGGGATGAGGACGCCTCCCGTGAAGTTGTAGAGCGTGTCGCGCTGGAAGGAGATGTTCGTGTGGTTGAAGACGTTGAACGCCTCCCCGATCAGCTCCAGCCGCGCCTTCGGCCCGAGCGGGATCCTCCGCGAAACGCGCATGTCCAAGTTGTAGGAAGTGGGCACCCGGTGGGTGTTGCGGCTCCCGGGGACGATGTCGTTGAAGCGGTTGCCGTCGTTGTTGAGGTCGTTGGTGACCCGCTCCGAGTAGGGCTGCCCGCTCTGCATGGCGGCGATCCAGCTCATGGCCCAGCCGTCCATCACCGCCTTGGCGAACCCGTGGGAGCCCTTCCAGTAGGACAGGTCCCAGTAGCCGCTGAAGACCGCCCGGTGGCGCACGTCGTTGTCGCCCGACGCGCGATCGGCCTCGAAGTCCGCCGGGTTGGAAGCGTGCTTCGCGTCGTCCCCCGCGTTGCCGGGCACGACCGCGGTCGCGTCGGGCTTGGTGTCGGTCACCTTGCCCAGCGTGTAGGCGAGGCTGGCCTGCAGGGTGTTCCGGAAGCGCTTCTTCACCTCCAGGGTGACGCCGTTGTAGTTCGACTTCGCGGTGCTCTCGAACCGGATGATGCGGTCGAAGTTCGAGAACGGGCGCGCGTCGGGGAAGCGAAGCACGGTGAGACTGCCGCCGCCCTGGACGCCGTAGGTCACCGGCACCGGAGTCCCCACGTTGAAGTCGCGCGACCGCTGCAGGTTCCGCCCCGCCACGAACAGGTAGCTCGCGCCCACGGACACGTCGGTGCCCAGCGCGTACTCGACGCCCGCGCTCGCCTGGTGCACCTCGGGGTTCTGGTAGTCCTTGTCGAAGACGAAGATGCTCGGCTTGACCCCGGCCACCCCCGTCGGCGGAGCCGCGAGGGTGCCGGGGTACTTCGGAGCGAGGTTCCCGCTCACGCGCACGGAGATGACGTTGACGCCGTTGTTGGAGTGGGCGGTGCCGACCATGATCGACGGCGTGCGCCCGTAGAAGAGGCCGTAGCCGGCGCGGAAGACCGTCTTCGCGTTCGGGTTCCACGCCAGGCCGAGCCGCGGCCCGAAGTTGTTCTTGTCGGTCTTCAGGAAGCTGGTGTCGATCCCGGCCGCCGCCAGTTGCGGATCGGGATTGCGGACCTCGGGCTTCTTGAACGATTGCAGGTCGTAGCGGACGCCCAGGGTCAGCGACAGCTCCTTGCGGACCCGCCATTCGTCCTGTACGAAGGCGGCGAACTCGAAGATGTTGGGATGGGTCTCGGGGCCGGTGGTCCCGATGCCGCCGAAGTTCTGCTGGTAGCTCTCACCGGAGCCGTTGGGGATGCCGCGGTTGAAGCTGGCCAGGGAGTTGAAGGTGTAGGAGCCGCCGAAGAAGCCGGGGAAGAAGTTGAAGATGTTGTCGTGGTTCACGTCGGCCCCGATCTTCCACGAGTGGGCGCCCCGGATCCAGGTCACGGTGTCGGCGATCTGGAACCGGTTGATGGTCGTCTCCCGCGGCGAGAAGTTGTTGCGGCCGAAGGTCAGGATGCGCTGGCCGCTCTGGTTGAGGACGGCCTCGGGATCGTTGGTGTTGGCGAGACCCGGCTCCATGTCGCGGGCGTACTGGGCGCGCAGCTCGTTGAAGAAGGTGGAGGTGAAGACGGAGGACAGCGAGCCGTTGACGGTGCGGGTGCGGACGAGGGAGTTCCCGCTGTGCTCCTCGGCGTTGGTCGTGCCGCTGTTCTCGAAGTTCTGGCCCGTGAAGTTCTGGTGGTTGTAACGCACCGTGAGGCGGTGGCGCGGATCCAGCTGGTAGTCGAGCTTGGCCAGGAACACGTCCTGATCGCGGGCCTGCTCGTAGTCGGTGGCCTTCGCGCGCACGGTGGCCAGGCCGGCCTGCGTGTCGGCGTCCGTCGGGAGGTTCGCGGGCAGCGTGAGCACGATCTGGTTGGGGATCTTCTGCCGCTGGCCGTCATAGGAGACGAAGAAGAACGCCTTGTCCTTCGCTAGGGGCCCGCCGAGCGAGCCGCCGAACTGGTTCACCCGGAAGGGCTGCCGGGGCCGGATGGGGACGCTGATCTTGTTGGCGTAGCTGTTCGCGTTGAGGCCCTTGTCCCGATAGAACTCGAAGGCCGAGCCGTGGAAGTCGTTGGTCCCCGACTTGGTCACCACGTTGATGACGGCGCCGCCGGCCCGCCCGTACTCCGCCGAGTAGGCGTTGCGGTTGACCTGGAACTCCTGCACCGCGTCCTGGCTGAACTGGTAGGGGGCGCGGCCGGAGCCGGTCCGGCCCAGGGTCTGGCCGAAGAAGGTGTTGTTGTTGTCGGCGCCGTCGATGACGAGGCTGTTCAGCGTGCCCCGCTGGCCGGCGAAGCTGATGTCGCCCCCGCGCACGTCGCGGTTGACGCCGGGTGTGGTGAGGACGAAGTCGATGAAGTTGCGGCCGTTCACGGGCAGGTTCGCGACCGCGCGCTCGCCCACGGTCGAGGCCTGGTGTGTCCGGCTCGGCTCGACGATCGGGGCCTCGGCGGTGACGGTGATCTCCTCCTGGGTGGAGGCGACCTTCAGCGTCAAGTCCGCGTTCAGGACCTGGCCGATGGCGAGCGTCAGGTTCGGCCGCTTGGTGGTCGCGAAGCCGGTGAGAACGGCGGTCACCTCGTAGGTGCCGACCGGCAGCAACGGGGCGCGGTAGACCCCGGCCGCGTCGGTCTGCGTCTCGCGGACGATGCCCGTGCCCGTGTTGCGGATGGTGACGTTGACGCCCGGCAGCACCGCTCCCGACTCGTCGGTGACCCGGCCCTCGATGGCGCCGCCCGCCGCGAGCGACTGGGCGTGGACGGCCGGGGGGGCGAAGAGAACGAGGGCGAGCCCGGCCAGGAACAGCGCGCTGACGACGCATCTCCGCATGGAATCCTCTCCTTGGATGCCTCGCAGCGTAGCCCGGCCGGCCCCGACCCGTCAACGACGAACGGATGACGATCCGACGACGAAGCTCGGCTACTTCTGGCGGGTCAGGACGAACTTGTGGTCGCCCGACGGCTTGCCGGCCGTGAAGGCCGTCCAGTCCTCCTCGAGGCGGTCGGGAGCGACGAAGCGGATGCGCCCCTCGTGGATGTGCGGGTCCCTCTCGGGGACGAAGTTGGTACCGCCGGCGAAGCCGAACACCAGCTCGTCCGCGCTCGCCGCCTGTAGCTTGAAGCGCGGCTGGTTGCCCATCGCGCAGTAGTGCGTGGCCACCAGCTGCCCGTCGACGAGATGGTAGACGTTGAGCATCTCGTGCTCGGTGCCCGGGAAGAGGAGCTCGCGCACGATCGTGCCGCCCGAGCCGACCTCGTAGCGGATCGAGGCGGGATGCCCCCCGGGGGCCTCCACCACGCCCTGCCACTCGCCCGCCAGCGACTTGAGGCGCGCGAACGCGGCCTTGCCGTCGACGGGCGCGGCGGCCGTCGGCGCCGCGAACGCGAGGGTTGCGACCAGGACTCCGGTGAGCATGTCCGTTCCTCCTAGCGAGAAGCCGCCGCGGCCGGCGCGCTGCCGTACCGGTTCGTAGCGTATCCGACGATGACCCCGAGCAGGCTCCCCGGCAGCATGATCTGCCAGTAGTAGCCGTTTCCGAGCGCGACCAGGAAGGCCAGGAAGGCGCCGACCAGCAGCCCGAAGACGATGCCGAGGGGCAGCGAGCGCACCTTGCGCTCGAAGAGGCCGATGAGCAGGCCCGTGATCACGCCCTTGACCGTGGAACCGATCACGATGCCGACGATCGCGGGCCGCGTCTCCGGAGCGGAGACGAGGGCGCTGAGACCGTCGAAGATGCCGAGGAGACCTCCGAGCAGCATGCCGAACACCGGTTTGTTCATTCATCCACCCCCACCCTTACCCTTCCGTTAAACGCCCGGGGCGGGTCCTTTAGAGCGCGGGACGGAGTCTACTCCCTCCCCTTGACGGCACGCGGGCGCCCCCCCTACGATACATGTCGAGGCAACTATTGTCGGAGCAAGAACCCGTCGGGCTCCTGATCGGGGCCGCGCGGCGCCGGATCAAGCAGGCGGTCGGGCATCGGCTGCGCGGCTACGGTCTCACGCCCCAGCAGTTCTGGGTGCTCGTCAACGTGCGCGAGTGCGAAGGCCTCGCGCTCCGCGAGCTGGCCGAGCGGCTGCGCCTCGACCAGCCGACCACGTCGCGCATCGTGGCGCTGCTGAGGCGCCGCCGGCTGGTACGCATGGGGGGCCATCCCGGAGACCGCCGGCGCTGCAGCCTTCGCCTGACGGCCACGGGGGCGGAGCTGACCGGGCGGCTCTACCCGCTGGCCCGCGAGGTGCGCGAAGCCGTCGTGCATGGGATGTCGGCCGCCGAGCAGCACCGCTTCCGCCGAATGCTGCGCCAGGTGATGGCCAACATGGAGCGCTTCGAGAGCGCGGTGGCCGCGCCCCACCGCCAGGAGAGCCTGCCGTGAGAGACCGCCTCCGCCTCTGGCTTCTCCTGACCGCGGGGTCGCTGCCCGCCTGCGCCGGCCGCCCCCCCGCCGCCGGCCCCCCGGCGGTGCCGGTGACGATCGCGGTCGCCGCCCGGAAGGACGTGCCCGTGCAGGTGCAGGCCATCGGCACCGTCGAGCCCTTCGCCACCGTCACCGTGAAGCCGCAGGTGGGCGGCGTCATCGAGACCGTACATTTCAACGAAGGGACCGACGTCCGGGCCGGGGACCTGCTCTTCACGATCGACCGCCGGCCGTACGAGGCGGCGCTGCGCCAGGCGGAGGCGGCGAGAGAGAGAGACGCCGCCCAGCTCCAGAACGCGCAGGCCGAAGCCCGGCGGGCGGAGTCGCTCAGCACGCAGGGCATCCTGTCGCGCGAGGCGCACGAGCAGGCCCACGCGGCCTCGGAGGCGCTGGCGGCCACCCTGCGGTCCGACGAAGCGGCCGTGGAGACCGCCCGGCTGCAGCTCGGATACTGCATGATCCGCTCTCCGATCGACGGGCGCACGGGCAGCCTGCTCATCCACCAGGGCAACCTGGTCAAGGCGGTCGACAGCGGCCCGCTGGTCGTCGTCAACCGCGTCGATCCGGTCTATGTGTCCTTCGCCGTGCCCGAGAAGCGCCTGAGCGAGATCGAGCGCGCGATGGCCTCGGGGCGCCTGGTCGTGGCGGCACTCCTTCCCGGCGACGACGCCCCGCCCGTCCAGGGCCGCCTCACGTTTCTCGACAACGCCGTGGACCGCGGCACGGGGACGATCAGGCTCAAGGGCACCTTCCCCAACCCGGCGCGGCGACTGTGGCCGGGACAGTTCGTGAACACCCGCCTCACGCTCGCCGTCCGTAGCGGCGCGGTGGTCGTCCCGTCGCAGGCGCTCCAGTCGGGCCAGGGGGGAACGTTCGTCTTCGTCGTCAGGACCGACCTCACCGCCGAGCCGCGCCCCGTGGTGGTGGCGCAGGAGGCGGACGGCGAGGCGGTGGTGGAAAAGGGGCTCGCCGCCGGCGAGCGGGTCGTCACGGACGGGCAGCTCCGTCTCGTGCCGGGGGCCAAGGTCGAGCCGAAGGCGTCCGCGCCCACCCCGGGAGCGACCTCGTGAACGTCGTCGAGCTGTTCATCCGGCGGCCGGTGGCGACCACGCTGGTGATGCTGGCGATCCTGGCCGCCGGCGTCGGCGGCTACCGCCTCCTCCCGGTGAGCGACCTCCCCAACGTGGACTTCCCGACGCTCGCAGTGTCGGCCAGCCTGCCCGGCGCCAGCCCCGAGACGATGGCGGCGGCGGTGGCGACGCCGCTCGAGAAGCAGTTCTCGACGATCGCCGGCCTCGACTCGATGACGTCCACCAACGCGCTCGGCATCAGCCAGATCACGCTGCAGTTCGCGCTGTCGCGCGACATCGACGCCGCCGCCCAGGACGTCCAGGCCGCCATCGCGAAGGCGGCCTCCCAGCTCCCGCCCGGCATGCCGACGCCGCCGTCGTACCAGAAGGTCAACCCCGCCGACCAGCCGATCCTCTTCCTCGCCCTCAGCTCGCGCACGGTCAAGCTGTCGACCGTCGACGAGTACGCGGAGACGCTCATCGCCCAGCGCATCTCGATGGTGAGCGGAGTCGCCCAGGTCCAGGTCAACGGCGCCCAGAAATACGCCGTCCGCGTGCAGCTCGATCCGCTGGCGCTGGCCAGCCGCGGGGTGGGCATCGACGAGGTGTCGGACGCGGTGCAGAAGGCCAACGTCAACCTTCCCACCGGCGTGCTGTGGGGGAAGCACGAGGCCCTCACCGTCCAGGCCAACGGGCAGCTCGAGAACGCCGCCGCCTACCGCCCGGTCATCGTCACCTACCGTGGAGGCTCGCCGGTGCGCCTGCAGGAGGTGGCCCGGGTCACGGACAGCGTCGAGAACGACAAGGTCGCGAGCTGGTACCGCGGCACCCGCGCGATCGTGCTCACCGTCCAGCGGCAGCCGGGGACGAACACGGTCGAGGTCGTGGACGCGATCAAGAAGCTGCTCCCGACGTTCCGCGCCCAGATGCCAGCCGCGGTCAACCTCGAGGTCCTGGCCGACCGCTCGGAGGCGGTCCGCGCGTCGGTCAACGACGTGAAGTTCACGCTGCTGCTGAGCCTGGCCCTGGTGGTGATGGTGATCTTCCTGTTCCTGAGGAACCTCTCCGCCACCGCCATCCCGAGCATGGCGCTGCCCATGTCGATCGTGGGGACCTTCTCCGTGATGTACCTGCTCGGCTACAGCCTCGACAACCTCTCGCTCATGGCCCTCACGCTCTCCGTGGGCTTCGTGGTGGACGACGCGATCGTGATGCTGGAGAACATCGTGCGGCATCTGGAGCAGGGCAAGAAGCCGCTGCAGGCCGCGCTCGACGGCTCGCGCGAGATCTCGTTCACGATCGTCTCCATGACGCTGTCGCTGGCGGCGGTGTTCCTGCCCGTGCTCTTCATGAGCGGGCTGCTCGGCCGGCTCCTTCGCGAGTTCGCGGTGACGATCGGGGTGGCGATCCTCGTCTCCGGCTTCGTGTCGCTCACGCTGACGCCCATGCTCTGCAGCCGGTTCCTGAAGGCGCACGGCCGCGAGTCGCACGGGCGCTTCTACCAGGCCTCCGAGCGGGCCTTCGACGCCTCGCTCCGCGCCTACGACTGGAGCCTGAAGCGCGTCCTGCGCCACCGCCTGGCGACGATGGTCGTCTCGGGCGCGGTGCTCGTGGCCACGGTGTGGCTCTTCCGGATCATGCCCACCGGCTTCCTCCCCAGCGAGGACACCGGACAGGCCTTCGCGTTCACGGAGGCCGCCCAGGGCATCGGCTTCGACGAGATGGCCGCCCACCAGCAGGCCCTGGCCGCCATCGTGGGCGCGGACCCGAACGTGGACGCCTACATGTCGAGCATCGGCGCCACCGGTCCCAACGCGACGAGCAACTCGGGAAGGATCTTCATGCGGCTGAAGCCGCGCTCGCAGCGGAGCCTGAGCGCCGACGAGGTCATCGAGGAGCTGCGGCCGAAGCTGGCCCGCGTCCCCGGGATCCGCGCCTTCGTCCAGAACCTGCCCCCCATCCGCATCGGCGGCCAGCTCACGAAGAGCCTCTACCAGATCACGCTCCAGAGCCCGGACACCGACGAGCTGTACCGTTACGCGCCGATGCTCGAGGACCGGCTGCGCGCACAGCCGGGCCTGCAGGACGTGACCAGCGACCTGCAGATCAAGAACCCGCAGGTGAGCGTCGACATCGACCGCGACCAGGCGACCGCGCTCGGCCTCAGCGCCCAGCAGGTGGAGGACGCGCTCTACACCGCGTACGGCACGCGGTGGGTGTCGACGATCTACGCGCCCAACAACGAGTACCGCGTGCTCATGGAGGTCGCGCCGCAGTACCAGTGGGAGCCGTCGTCGCTGGCGATGCTCTACGTGCGCTCCTCGGGCGGGACCCTGGTGCCCCTGGAGACGGTGGCGCGCCTGAGGCGCAGCACCGGCCCCCTCACCGTCGCCCACCTCGGCCAGCTCCCCGCGGTCACGCTCTCCTTCAACCTGCGGCCGGGAACGTCGCTGGGCGAAGCGGTGGCGGCGGTCGACCGGGAGTCCCGCACCCTCCTGCCTCCCACCGTGACCACGAGCTTCCAGGGCACGGCCCAGGCCTTCGAGTCCTCGTTCCGCGGGCTCGGGTGGCTGCTGCTGATGGCGATCCTGGTGATCTACATCGTCCTCGGCATCCTCTACGAGAGCTTCATCCACCCGTTGACGATCCTGTCCGGGCTTCCTTCGGCCGGCTTCGGCGCGCTGCTCACGCTGCTCCTCTTCCACCAGGAGCTGAACATCTACGCCTTCGTCGGCATCATCATGCTCGTGGGCATCGTGAAGAAGAACGCGATCATGATGATCGACTTCGCCCTGGAGGCGCAGCGGAAGGGGGGCAAGCCGCCGCTCGACGCGATCTACGAGGGCTGCCTCGTGCGCTTCCGGCCCATCATGATGACGACCATGGCCGCCCTCGTGGGGACGCTGCCGATCGCCCTCGGCCTCGGCGCGGGAGCGGAGTCCCGGCGTCCTCTCGGCCTCGCCGTCGTGGGCGGCCTCGTCTTTTCGCAGCTCCTGACGCTCTACCTCACGCCTGTCTTCTACACGTACATGGAATCATTGCAGGACTGGATGGGACGGCGGCGGCGCCGGCCGGAGAAGGTGGAGCCGATCCTCGTAGCGAATGCGGCGCGCTCCGCTCCGCGCTAGAAATCATCAAGCGCACGCCGCCGGGTGAACCGTCGGCGTGCGGTCGAGGAGACGCTCCGCTACGCGCGCCGAACACGGGCGCCGGGGGGAGGGCTACACGCGCGCGACGAGAGCGAGGACGGTCCGCATCAGGAGGTAAGCGGCCACCAGGAGCAGCGGCGTGCGGTACTTCGCGGCCAGGCGCGCGACGCGCTCGAGGGGGCCCTCGGGATAGGCGTGGACCGGAAGCGCCGCGAGGAACCGCTCGACCTCGGCGGCCAGCTCGCTCACGGACGTGTAGCGGTCGTCGGGATGGAGGGCCCGCGCGTGCGCGCAGATCGCCTCCAGCGCGCGCGGCGCGCCGCTCTCGCCCTCCGACGAAAGCAGGAATTGCAGGACGGCGCCCAGCGCGTAGACGTCGGCGCGCTCGTCGATGCGGTCCGTCTCGCCCCGCGCCTGCTCGGGCGGCATGTAGCCCGGCGTGCCCAGGACGGTGCCGTGGCTCTCGGCGCGGCCAGAACCGGCGAGCCACCTGGCCACGCCCCAGTCGAGGACCAGGACCTCGCCGAACGGCCCGACCATCACGTTCTCCGGCTTGAGGTCCCGGTGGACGACGCCCTGCGCGTGCGCGAAGGCCACCGCCTCGCAGATCCGCTCGAAGGTCCGGAGCCGGGCGTGAAGAGGGGCGTCCGCCGTGGCCTCGTCCAGCCGCCGGCCGCGGACGAGCTTCATCACGTAGAAGAGCCGGCCGTCGGGCAGCGTGCCCAGGTCGTGGACGGGCACGATCCCGGGATGCTCCAGCCGCGCGAGGATCCTCGCCTCGTCGCGCATCCGCTCGACCTCGCCGGGAGCAGGCGCGGGCGCGTTCATCACCTTGAGAGCCACGTCGCGGTCCAGCCGCCGGTCGCGGGCGCGGTACACGGTGCCCATCCCGCCGCGGGCGATGGGCTCCGCCAGCTCGTAGGGCGTGCCGCCGAGGTCGGGGCGGTCGGCCACCGAGCGCAGGTGATCGACGGCGGCGTCCGACAGCCACCTCACGGCGGGTCGATCCCGAGGAGCCGCCGCGCCTCCGCGCGAAACTCCTCCTCGCTGCCCGTGGCTTCCTCCAGGGTCTCCAGCACCAGGCGCCGGAACTCCCGCCGCGCCCACGCGAGGTGGTTGGTGACCTGCGTCTCCGGCAGGCCCATCTCGCGGGCCAGCTCCGCGTAGCTCGGCCGCCGCGCCGCGTCGGAGCCGTCGAGGTCGTAGCGCTCGAAGAGCGCGAAGGGCACGCGCTTGCCCGCCTCCGCGCACCGTCGGCGCAGGGCCTCCACCGCGCGGCCGAACAGGCTGCGCACCCACTCGCGGTGGAAGTACTCTTCCATGTCGCCGCCCGCGGGCGCGCCCTGCCGGCCCAGCTCCGCCTCCGCCCCCGCGAAGTCGAGGCCGACGTGCTCGGCGCCGCCGCCCCGCTTGAAACGGTGGGCCGACTTGCGCTCGTTGGCGACGAAGCCATCGAGGCACGCGCGCAGGTAGGTGCGGAAGCGGGCGCGTCCCGGATCGAAGCGATCGAAGAAGCCCTTCTCGAGCGCGCGGGCGAAGAAGCCCTGGGTGAGGTCCTCGGCGTCCGCCTCGGACGCGCGCCACTTGAGGCGCAGGTACTTGTAGACGGGCTTCCAATAGGCGGCGACCAGCGCTTCGAAGGCGCGCCGGCGCGTCTCCGGGTCCGGGCTCCCCACCGCCTGGACCACGGAGCGCCGCGTGAGAGGGAAGGCCAGGGGTCCTCCCTAGACCGTGGTCGTCTCCGGGCGGGATGGCCGCGGCGTCCGGCGTTCCGCCCACAGCTCGGCGAGGCCGGAGCGCAGCCCCTCGCCCCGGCGGCGGCGCTCGGCGTTCCAGCTCACGACGTCGTCCAGGATGCTGTAGGCCGCGGGCACGACGAACAGCGTCAGCAGCGTGGAGACCGCCATGCCGCCGACCAGGGCCAGGGCCATCGGCCGCTGCGTCTCCGCCCCCGGGCCGATGGCCAGCGCCGCCGGCAGCGCGCCCGCGATCGTGGCCATGGACGTCATCAGGATCGGCCGCAGCCGGATCGGGCACGCCTCCAGCAGCGCCTGGTGGCGCTCCATCCCGCGCGCGCGCATCTGGTTGGTGAAATCGACGAGCATGATCGAGTTCTTCTTGGCGATGCCCATGAGCAGGATCATGCCGAGGATGCTGTAGACGTTCAGGGACTGCCCGCCGATCCACAGCACGAGGAGCGCTCCGCTGATGCTGAAGGGCAGCGCCAGGAGCACCGTGAACGGGTGGGTGAAGGCGTTGAACTGCGCGGCGAGGACCATGTAGGCGACCACCAGGCCCATCACGAACGCGAAGCCCAGCGAGGCGAACGATTCCTGGAACGCCTGGCTGCTGCCGGAAGGGATCGCCCGGTAGCCCTCGGGCAGGATCCTGCGCGCGATGTCGCGGGCGGATACGATGGCGTCGGCCTGCGAAGCGCCCGGCGTCACGTTGGCGAAGATCGTGATGGCGCGCTCGCGGTCCTTGCGGGTGATGGCCTGGAGCGTCGGCTTCTGCTGGATGCGGACGATGTCGCCCAGGTGGATGAGCTGCCCGTGGCCCGTCCGCACCAGCAGGCGCTGGATGTCCTCGGGCCGCTCGCGCTGCTGCGCCAGCAGCCGCACGCGGATGTCGAAGCGCCGGCCCTTGTCCTTGAACTTGCCGGCCCGCTCCCCGCCGATGGCGGCGTTGATCGTCTCGCCGATGTCCGACATGCTCACCCCGAGATCGGCCGCGCGCTCGCGGTCGGGCACGACCTGGACCTCGGGCATTCCGACCTGGTAGTCGCTGTCGACGTCCGTCATCAAGCCGGACGAGCGCATCCCCTCCATGATGTCCTTGGACGAGCGGGCGAGCGCGTCCCAGTCGCGGCCGCGGATGGTCATCTCCACCGGGAATCCGCCGCCGCGGCTCGCCGAGAAGCCGCCCTGGGAGGGATCCTGCATGATCGCCCGCACGCCGGGTATGCCGTTCCACCGCCGCCGCACCACGTCCATCAGCTCCTGCATGCTGAGCCGACGGCCGGCCTCGGGATCCCGCGGCCGGTCCGACGGGGCCTTGAGGGTGACGAACATCATGCCGGTATTGACCTCGCCGCCGCCGAAGCCGCCGATGATCCCGAAGTAGCGCTGCACCTCCGGCCGCGAGCGCAGGTAGTCCTCCGCCTGCCGGTACGCCCGGTCGGTGGCATCGAGGCTGGTGCCGACCGGCGTCTGCATGCGGGCCATGAACATGTTGGTGTCCTGGCTCGGGACGAACTCCTTGCGCAGCAGCGGAACGAGCCCGAACACCGAC
>Ga0070707_100005249_pt1 | contig 12122 bp, 10 predicted proteins | sample KBSK5502metaG_FD_65468 | JGI IMG/M metagenome (GOLD analysis project Ga0070707, IMG submission 65468) | Corn, switchgrass and miscanthus rhizosphere microbial communities from Kellogg Biological Station, Michigan, USA - KBS K5-50-2 metaG | ecosystem: Host-associated > Plants > Roots >... | reverse complement strand
CGTCGGCGCGCAGATCGTCCGCAACGGCGATGCGCCGGAGTCGATCGTCATCACCGTGACCGACAGCGGCATCGGCATCAAAGGTGGGGAGCTGGAGCAGATCTGGGAGAAGTACAAGCAGAGCGGCTCGAAGTCGATCCGCGGCGGCGGCGGCACGGGCCTCGGGCTTTACATCGTCAAGCAGATCGTCGAGGCCCACGGCGGCGATGTCTCGGTGGCCTCGATCGAAGGCGTCGGCACGAGCATGGTGCTGAAGCTTCCGGTGAGGAAGTCGACCGGCTCCTCAGGGAGCTGGCCGGCCGTTACCGGCTGATCGCGGCGGCCAGTCGTTTCAATCCCGATCGCACCCACGCGCGCAGCCGTGGAAAGCGGACGACGACGTCCGCCGCATGCGGACCGGCGATCTCGTAGCAGGCGATCGCCAACCTCCCCCACGCCCGTCTGCGCAGCCAATGGTCGCGGAAGTTACGGAAGACCATTACCTCCGCGGCATCGGCGTCGCCGAAGGCAACGGTGCAGACGAAGCACTTGGCGTTCACCTGATCGGAGAGCTTCTTCCCCGCTTCCGTGAGCACGCCCGCCGAATCACCTCTCTCCGCTGCTTCGCGCGCGGCGGCGCGGTCGGCCTCGCTGATGCCGAGGTGCTCGGCGCACGTGCCGCAGATCGTCCATGGAGGATCCCACCCCGGTTTCCGTTTGATGTTGTCGCGGGCGAGCTGTATCCACTCCGCCCGCGCCGACTGAAATACCGGCGCCCACTGCTGCGGATCGAGCGGATTGCGCGCCGGCGGCGCGGGAATGGCGTTCGCGTCGATGAACGGACTCGAGCAACCGACGTACATCGAATAGTCGTCGCTGCAGTTCACCGAGTAGGCGCTGAGGAGATGGACGTCGCCGGCGCGAATCGAACGGCGGCAAGTCGTGCATCGCGTTCCGCCCGCATCGGGCTCCGCCAGATACTCGGCCCATGCCTTCGCATCGGCATCGACCGCCTGCAACTGCGGCAGCCGCGCGGCGACTTTCTCGACGGTAGAGACGTCCTTCTTCATCAAGTCGACGAGCAAGTCCGCAGCCCTCGCGCGCACCCAAAACTGCGGATGCGGCATCAGTTCGAACAGCTCGTCAACGTCTCGGTTGCCGGCCACGCAGACGATCATCGGCCAGGGAACGGTGGAGAGATCGAGCTTTTGCTGCTGCATGGGGCGATCTTACGCCCGCGCGTCTGGAGAGCGGATCTCCTGATCCGCAGTCGCCGGACGTCCACGTCCGGCGACGTACGGGGAACAGTTGCCGGACGTGGACGTCCGGCAACTGCGGACCTGGAGGTCCGCTCTCCCTATCGGCGTCCGCGCGCCTCGACCGACAACCTCTGAAATCCCGAATCGATTGACGAGGCGCTCTAGACACGCCGGAGGCGTGACAGAGGGTAGCCGGTGGTGGAGCGCGAAGCGCGAAACCACCGGATGGGATGCACACCTGATCGCACCCCGGCGGGGTGCCACAAGACGCCGCAAATCTTGCACCCCTGCCGGGGTGCGTCGGTGTTTGCCGCGCGACCGGTGGTTTCGCGCTTCGCGCTCCACCACCGGCTACCATCTGCAACGCCTCCGGCGTTGACTCGCCAGCTGGACGTCCCTGCGCTACACCGGGGCGGCGTCAGCGAGCCTCCACCGACAGTCTTTGAAAACCCGACAACCGCGACAACTTGTCGAACACGCCGACGGTGATCCTCGCCGTCCCCGGCGCCACCACCAGAGTGGAGGTGTACGTGTACATTTTCGTCCGGACGACGTCGATGTCGCTCGCCGGCACCTGCAGGATCTGCTGGCGCATCTGCCCCGTCGTGTAGTTCGCGCCGTCGGCCGCGGCGTAGTGGACGCTGAACTCGGCGCGGTACTTGTCGCCATCGGGGATGAAGGTCAGTTTCGCCAGCGGGATCTTCACGGCGACGTCGACTCTGTATGCGTCGATTGTCTTCTGCGGCCGGGCGGCGCTGGCTGTGATGTCGAGCTCGTTGATCTGCTTCGTGGTGAGCAGCGCCGCAGCCGCGATCTCGTCCATCTCCCGTTCGGGTGAGTAGCGCATGACGTTGCGCCGCGTGCGGACGGCGAGGTCGGGCCGCCCTTTCACCGCTACCGCGAGGTTGCGGACGCGATTGCTGGCTCCGTCGGGAACGCGATAGCCGATCGAGTAGTACGAGTCGATGTCGGTGGCGATCGTGCGGAAGGCGTCGTTCAGCTCCCCTTCGCCGCGCCAGTACTTTCCGCCGGTTGAGTCGGCGAGCGAGCCGAGCGTCAGCGCCGTTCCATCGGCGATCGCGCGCTGGAACGGCGTCACGGCGAAGCCGGCGTTCAGGTTCGACATCTGCGCCGTCGGGCGGCCGCCGCCGCCGCCGAGGATCTGCAGCGGCGTCGCCTTCGGCCCGCTGCTCTGCGCGGAGAGGCCCGGCGAATTGATCGCGAATCCGGGATCGGGCTGGATGGAGTAGATGGTGATGCCGTTCGCGCTGGCGCGCGCACCGAGCTCGGTGATCATCGACCGCGCGTCGAAATAGAGCTCTTTCGACGTGTTGGGCTCGAAGACGACGCGCGACGAGAACTCGTCCGGCTGGGTATTCGCCGCGAAGCTCTCTGTTTCCGCGAGGCCGTACGCCTCGCGCCCAGGCTCCGCGACGAGCGATTCGCTGATGACCACCAGCACTTTCTTGCCGCTCGTCTGCGTCAGCGAGCCGACGATGCCGAGAAGCGACCGCAGCGTGCTGGTCACGCGGCGATTCACGCGCGTCGCGTAGATCTTCGCCGCCTGCCGCCGCTCGTCGCTCGAGTGCGCCCGCTGCACCACGGTGTCGTAGTAGAACTGCTCGGCCCGGCCCGGCGCATCGGTGCGGAAGCCGCTGCGATCGATCGCCGCCTGCAATTGTTTCCCGATGGCGTCGCGGTCGGCGTTGAATGCGAGCGACCCGACGGTGGCGCTCGCCGGCGTGACGATCATCCCTTCGTCGCCCGGCCGCATCGTCTTCTCGATCAAGTCGGCCGCGAGCTTCCCCAGCCTGGCGCGCGATCTCGGATGGATCGACATCTCGTCGACATAGAAAACGAACTTCCGCGCCGGCGGCGCCTCCGGAGGTGCAGGCGCGGCGGGCGTCGCCTCGGCGGGCGTGGTCTTCAGCTCGGCGGTGCCGGACGACACGCCGTACTCGGCGAAGTTCGTGATCGCTTGCGCCGCTCCGTTCTCGCGCACTTCGAAATCGTCGGTGCGCAGGCCGTGCACGGCATGACCTGCTTTGTCGGTCACGACGACGTCGATGTTGCTGACGGTGACTTCGAGCGATTCGAGATAGGTCGGTGCGGTCTGTTGTCCGAGGAGGAAGAGCGACGACATCAGGACGAGTAAACGTTTCATAGTGCCCCTTTTGGAGTGCGGCGGCGAAGCCACCGCCTTCTCATCCCGCGCCAACGAGTGTAGCGATGCCGAAACGGACGTCATCCTCCGTCACCGCACTCACGATGCAGTCACCGATCGCACGCGGAAGGACCATGATCCGGCTGCTGCCGGTGTTCTTCTTGTCGTGCTCCGTGGCGGACAGGATGTCCTCGATGGATAGCGGCGGCAGCGGCGACGGCTGCCAGGCGCTGACGGCGTCATCGATGCGACGGCGGATCTTGTCGGAAAGGATGCCGAGGCGCACAGCGACCGCGTTCGCACCGATCATCCCCCACGCCACCGCCTCGCCATGCGTGAGCTGCTCGTAGTGCAGCGCTGCCTCGATGCCGTGCGCGATGGTGTGGCCGTAGTTCAGCAGGCGCCGCACGTCCGCTTCTTTTTCGTCGGCCGAGACGATGTTTGCCTTCACGCGAATAGCGCGGAGGATCAGGTCGTCGATGACGGCGTCGTCGAGCGCGAGGATCGCCTGGCGCTGCGTCTCGAAGATCTCGAAGAGCGCCGCGTCGCCGATGACGCCTCCCTTCAACGCCTCGAAGACGCCGCTGAGCAGCTCGCGCTGCGGCAGCGAGTCGAGCACCGCGGTGTCGGTGATGACGGCGCGCGGCGGAAAGAAACTGCCGATGAGGTTCTTCCCCTTCGGATGATTGACCCCGACCTTCCCGCCGAGGGAGGAGTCGACCTGTGCGAGAAGCGTCGTCGGGACGTGCACGAGGTCGATGCCGCGCAGAAAGATCGACGCAGCGAAACCCGCTGTGTCGCCGAGCACTCCGCCGCCGACCACGACCGCCATCGAGTCGCGCTTGGCGCCGCGATCGAGAAGCTGCGTGACGATCTCCATCGCCGTCTCGATCGACTTCTGCGCCTCCCCCTCCTCAACGGTGAGAATCTCCGCGCCGCCGAACGACGCCGCCACCCGCTGGCCGAAGCGCTCGCGCAGTGCGGCGGAGGTGATGACGAAGACCTTCCCGCGCGCAGGCACGAGCGAGCCGGCGCGATCGAGCAGACCGCGGCCGATATGCACGGGGTAGGTGGCGGAGGATTGGGTGATGGTGAGGGTGTGCATGCGGTCGAGTAGCGCCGGCGTCTCGCCGGCTGGCCCGGCGCTACGGTTTCAAAGCGATCCCCAACTCATCCAGCTGCTTCGCATCGACCGGCGACGGCGCGTCGGTCATCAGGTCCTGCGCGCGGGCGGTCTTCGGGAAGGCGATGACGTCGCGCAGCGATTCGGCGCGGGCCATGAGCATGATGATGCGGTCGACGCCGAAGGCGATGCCGCCGTGGGGCGGGGCGCCGTAGCGGAAGGCGTCGATGAGGAAGCCGAAGCGCGAGCGCGCGTCGTCGTCGGTGATACCGAGGGCGCGGAACATCCGCTCCTGCAGGTCGGGACGGTTGATGCGCACCGATCCGCCGCCGAGCTCGAGGCCGTTGAGCACGCAGTCGTAGGCACGCGCCAGCACCGCGCCGGGATCGCTCTCGAGGTGGTCGAGATGCTCGATCTTCGGCGAGGTGAAGGGATGATGCCGCGCGAAGAAGCGCTGCGTCTCGTCGTCCCACTCGAACAGCGGAAAGTCGACGACCCAGAGAAAGTTCCACGTCTCGGCGGGGATCATCTTCTCGTCGCGCGCGACGCGGAGGCGAAGCTGCCCGAGGACGTCCCACACCTTCGTCGTCTTGCCGGCGACGATCAGCGCCATCGAGTTGTCCGGCGCCCCAAGCGCGTTGCGCAGCGAGTCGTATCCGGCGTCGTCGAGGAACTTCTTGATCGACGAGCTGCGCTGCGCGTCGAACTTCACCCAGATCAAGCCGCCCGCGCCGAGCTTCTTCGCTTCTTCCGTCAGCTCGTCGATGCGCTTGCGCGACATCGGCCCGCCGTTCGGCACCACGATGGCGCGCACCGTCTCCGCGTCGCGGAAGGGCGCGAACTCGATCGCCTTCGCCGCTCCGCTGATGTCGATCAGCTCCATCCCGAATCGCGTGTCGGGACGATCGATGCCGAAGCGATCCATCGCCTCCTGCCAGCGCATGCGCGGGAAGGGCGTCGTCACCGGGATGTTGGCGAGCGGGAAGATCTCGGCGAAGAGTCCTTCGACGAGGGTGTAGACGAACTCCTCGTCGATGAACGACGCCTCGACGTCGATCTGCGTGAACTCCGGCTGGCGGTCGCGGCGGAGGTCCTCGTCGCGGAAGCAGCGGGCGATCTGGAAGTAGCGATCGAAGCCGCTGACCATCAGCAACTGCTTGAAGATCTGCGGCGATTGCGGCAGCGCGTAGAAGTCGTGCCTCTGCACGCGGCTCGGGACGAGGTAGTCGCGCGCCCCCTCGGGCGTCGACTTGGTGAGCATCGGCGTTTCGATCTCGACGAAGCCCTGCCGCCGCAAGTAGTCGCGCACTGCGAAGCAGATGCGGTCGCGCAGCAGGATGTTGTGCGTCAGCGTTGGCCGCCGCAGGTCGAGGTATCGATACTTGAGCCGCAGCTCCTCGGCGGTGTTGATGTCGTCGTCGACCGGGAACGGTGGCGTCTCGGCGTGGCTGAGCAGCTCGATTTTCGTCGCCACCACTTCGACGTCGCCGGTCGGCAGCTTCGGGTTTCGCGACTGCTCCGCGCGCGCCGCGACCTGCCCGTGGACGCGCACGACGAACTCCGAGCGCAGCTCTTTGGCGACGGCGATGACCTCTTCGCTCGCGCCGTGCTCGCGGTCGATCAGCACCTGCACGATGCCGCTGCGGTCGCGAAGGTCGACGAAGATCAACTCGCCGAAATCGCGTTGCTTCTGCACCCATCCGGCGAGGACGACGAGCTCACCGGCGTCGCCGATGCGGAGTGTGCCTGCGTAGGTTCGGATCATTTGTAGTTCTTTCGAAGGATGAAATCAGAAGGATGAAGGATGAATCCGGAAGGAACATTCATCCCATCCTGCTGCCTTCATCCTTTCAAATACACATCCTTGAGCGTGACGTAGTGCCGCCACGACTCGTCGAGCCGCGCGATCTCCTCGTCGGTGAGCTGACGTTTGATCTTCGCCGGGACGCCGGCGGCGAGCGTGCGCGGCGGGACGTGCATTCGTTCCGACACGACGGCGCCGGCGGCGACGAGCGCGCACTCGCCGACCACCGCGCCGTCGAGGACGCGCGCCCCCATCCCGATCAGCGCGCCGCGCTTGACCGTGCAGCCGTGCACGATCGCTCCGTGGCCGACCGTTACTTCTTCCGCGACGATGGTCGGATAGGTGCCGGTGGTGACGTGAAAGACGCAGTTGTCCTGCACGTTCGTGCGCGAGCCGATGCGGATGAGATGGACGTCGCCACGAATAACGCAGCCGTACCAGATCGAGCAGTCGTTGCCGATCTCGACGTCGCCGATGATGGCGGCGTTCTCGGCGACGAAGACCCCCGATCCGAGGCGCGGCTGCTTCCCTTCATACGGTCGCAAAATCATCGGGCGCGGACTTTATCACCGTAACGCCGGCGTCTCGCCGGCTGGACCGGCGGCGTCCCGCCGCGGCACGCGAGTTAAGATTTCGCATGCCGCAACGAGCTCCGTTTCGCCATCGCGCGCACGAAGTGTCACGTACCGAGGCGTTTAGCGATGTCATTTTCGGCTTCGCCATCTCGCTCCTGGTCGTTTCGCTCGAGGCCCCGAAGAGCTACGCGGAGTTGATGGAGACGGTGCGCGGCTTCATCCCCTTCACCATCTGCTTCTTCATCCTCATCGACATCTGGTACGAGCATCACGATTTCTACAAACGCTACGCGATGCACGACCGTCTGACGATGGCGCTCAACACGATGCTGCTCTTCGTCGTCCTGTACTACGTCTATCCGCTCAAGTACATGTTCACGGCGCTGCTGGTGAAGAGCGCGCACGAGGGGACGCTTCAACAAGCCCGCAACCTCTACTCGATTTACGGACTCGGCGTTTTCGCCGTGTTCGGGATCCTCACGCTGATGTACGTACACGCCTACAAGAAGCGCGGCGAGCTGCAGCTCAACGACGTCGAGCAGGTCGACACGCGCGAAAGCATCTACGACAACGCCAGCATGGCCGGGTTCGGACTGCTGTCCGTGATCCTCGCCTGCACGCCGCTGATCACCTTCGCCGGCGTGATCTACTTCTTCATCGCCGTGCCGAAGACGATCATCCCGTGGGTGATGGGCGCGAAGCGGCGGAGGGTGGAAGAGACGATGGCGTTGGCTACAGGCCCGTGATTCGACCAAACAGGAGATGAATTCAGAACGCAGAACGCAGGATGAAGAATTGAGAAAGAGGCCCCGCGCTACGCTGACTTCTCAATTCTTCATTCTGCGTTTTGCATTCTGAATTCATCTTTTCCCGTCTTCCACAGCTTCCTCGTCCACCCCCACCAGAAGACCGCCCACGCCAGGCAGACCGCGGCTGTGCTGATCGTCGCGGCGGTGGCGCCGAACCGGTCGGCGGCGAGGCCGCAGGCGACGCCGGAGATGCTCATCGTCAGGGTGCAGAAGCCCCAGTCGGCGGCGAAGACGCGGCCGCGGATCCAGTCGGGCGTCTCGCGCTGCAGGCCGTAGGTCGACGTCTGCCACTGCGCTCCGCCGCCGAGGTGCGCGAGGAAGATGGCGATCGATCCGGCGAGGAGCGTCTTCGACACTCCGAGTGCCGCGTAGCCGATGCCGAAGAGAAAGATCGAGGGGCCGATCGATGCGTAGAGTGCGTCGTCACGTCGCGAGAAGGCGCGCACGAGGAACGGTCCGAGAAGCGCGCCCACTCCGCGCGCGGCGAAGAGCAGTCCGATGCCGAACGCGCCGGCGCGAAAGACTTCTTTTCCGAACACGCTCAGCATGGCCACGACGCCCGCGCCGAGGCCATAGCCGCCCTTCGAGACCAGCAGCGCCAGCACGCGCGGATGCGAGCGCGCGTAGTGCACCGTCTCGCGGATCGATTCGCGCAGCGGCGGCTGCTCGTGGTGCGCGTCGCGATGCTCGGAGAAGCGGCCGCGCATCATCCACAAAATCAGCGCGGAGATCAGGAAGCTGATGGCGTCGACGACGAAGGAGACGTTGCGTCCGAAGCGCATCGTCACCGCGCCGCCGATGGCTGCGCCGGCGGCGAGCATCGTCCCCCACGTCGATCCCATCAGCACGTTCGCCGCGCCGAGGTCCTCCGGCGCGACGATGTTCGGCAGCGCCGCCTGCGACGCCGGCTCGAAGTACGCCGAGCCGATGGAGATCACGATCACGCCGGCATACGCAAACGGCAGCATCGCCGGCGACCACGCCAGCAGCGGCAGCAGGCACGCGCCGGTGCGGATAAGGTCCGTCAGCACCATCAGCTTCTGCCGGTCGACGCGATCGATGACCGGACCCGCCAGCGGTGTGAAGAAAAAGATCGGCAGCGACTGGCAGAGCAGCATGAGCGACGCCAGCGTCGCCGACCCCGTGAGCTGCAGGACGAGGTCGAGCAGCGCGACGGTGAGGAACCAATCGCCGCCGAGCGAGATCAGCGTGCCGGCGTAGAGGAGACGAAAGTCGCGGTTGCGGCGGAGCAGGCGGAGGTACACGCGGCGGCGATGATACTCACGGCCTGACGAAGCCGGGATGCGCGTCGAGCCACCGCTTCTCCGCTTCGCGGCACTTCGGGCAGATGTAGACCTCCATCTGGTGCTCCGGCCGCATCACGTCGCCCCCGGTGACGATGTGCTGCGCGTGCGGGAAGTCGCGTTGCAGGGCGGCGAAGAATTCCTCTCGCAGTTTCAGGTCACCAGGCGGCGGAGGAGCCGGCATGCCGTAGACGATCGGAAGCCTCTCGATCGCCATCGGCGTCCCGTGCACCTCGCATGTTCTCGCTTCGTGCGGGAGGCAGGAGACTGTGGCGACGAGCGGCTGCACGATCACCGTCAGCGGCGATTCGTAGCGGACTGTTGGGCGCTGCGCGCAATCCGTCTCCCGCGCTCTCTCGAAGACGAAGGTGACGCGCTTCGTGCGGACGCCGTTCCGGCGCTGCGGCTCGAACTTCCACTTCCGTGCGGCGAAGCGTGCGGAATCGGCGACGTGCGCTTTGTCCGAGATGACGGCGACGCCGCTGACGCTACCGTCCGGACGCACGATCACATCGAGCACTGCTTTTCCCTCCGGATTGAAGGTGGTGATCTCCGGCGCGGCGTAGCTCTTCACGGCGTCGGGCTGCAAAGCGCGCTGCTCCGTGTCATCGGCAGCCGCGGTCAATGCGAGCGCGATGAGGAACGCGGTCAAGCTCTTCATCCTGCCTCCACTTCGTTCCGATTCCGCGCCGGCGCGACGCGCTCGTAGGTCAGAAACGAGTACGGATACTGATTCTTCTCGTCCGCCTCCCAATGCTCGGAGTCGACGAGCTTCCACTCGGTCACGTCGTCGAACTCGGGAAAGAACGTATCCCCCTCGGCGTCGGCGTGCACGCGCGTGAGGTACATGCGATCGGCGAGGTGGATCGTCTGCTCGTAGATCGTCGCGCCGCCGGCGATGAAGACTTCGTCGTCGCCGCGCGCGAGCTCCAGCGCTTTCTCGATCGTCGGCACCGACACGACGTTCTCCATGGCGATGTCCGGCTCGCGCGTCACCACGACGATCTGCCGCCCCGGCAGCGGCTTGCCGACCGACTCCCACGTGCGGCGGCCCATGATCATGTGATGCCCCATCGTCAACGACTTGAGACGCTTCAAGTCGGACGATAGGCGCCACGGCAGGTCGTTGTCGCGGCCGATGACGTTGTTGTCGGAGACGGCGACGATGATCGACAGCGTCATACGGCGATCGGCGCCTTGATGGCCGGATGCGGATCGTAGTTCTCGAGGGTGAAGTCGCTGAATTTGAAGTCGAAGATCGACCGTACTTCGGGATTGATTTTCATCGACGGCAGCGGCCGAGGCGCGCGGCCGAGCTGCTCGCGCGCCTGCTCGAGGTGGTTCGTGTAGAGATGCGCGTCGCCGAGAGTGTGGATGAAGTCGCCGGCGGTGAGGCCGCACACCTGCGCCACCATCATCGTGAGCAGCGCGTACGAGGCGACGTTGAACGGCACGCCGAGGAAAACGTCGGCGCTGCGCTGGTAGAGCTGGCACGAGAGGCGGCCATTCGCGACGTAGAACTGGAAGAGCGCGTGACACGGCGCGAGCGCCATGCGGTCGAGGTCGGCGACGTTCCAGGCGCTGACGACGAGGCGCCGCGAGTCGGGATTGCGCTGGATCTCCGCGATGACATTCGCGATCTGATCGATGTGCCTGCCGTCCGGCGCCGGCCAGGAGCGCCACTGGTAGCCGTAGATCGGACCGAGCTCACCGTTCGCGTCCGCCCACTCGTCCCAGATCGTGACCTTGTTCTCGTTGAGAAAGCGGACGTTCGTCTCCCCGCGGAGGAACCACAGGAGCTCGTAGATGATCGAGCGCAGGTGCAGCTTCTTCGTCGTCAGCAGCGGAAAACCGGCGCCGAGGTCGAAGCGCAGTTGCGGAGCGAAAACGCTGAGCGTCCCCGTGCCGGTGCGGTCCGACTTCGTCGCGCCGTGGTCGAGGACGTGGCGGACCAGCTGGAGGTACTGCTGCATGCGGAGATTCTAGAGTACCGCCGCCCTCTCGCGTTTGAAGTGCGGCGGTGCAAGCCGCCGCTTTGGAACACGCTCGTGATGCGAAAGCGGTGGCTAGGCCACCGCACTCCAAACGTAGCCGGGCGGGCCTTCGCGCGCCCGTTCCGAGCGTGTACACTGCACCGCGCCAAAATGCTGCGCTTCGCTGACGGCATCCTCTACATCGGAAGCTTCTCGGCACTCGACATCGCCTCACTTTTCGGCACCCCTCTCTACGTTTACGACGCCGCGTCGATCCGGCGGCAGATCGAGCGGGTGAAGCATGCCTTCGCGGCCATCCCCTTCCGACCGTTCTACGCGATGAAAGCGAATTCGGCGCTGGCGATCCTGCGCATCGTGCACGAGCACGGCTTCGGCGCCGACGCGGTCTCTCCCGGCGAGATCTTCATAGCGCGGCGCGCCGGCTTCACGGCGGACGAGATGTGGTTCACCTGCTCGAACGTCTCCGATGAAGACCTGGCGATGATCGGCGACCCGCGCATCGTGATCAACGTCAACTCCATGTCGGAGATCGACCGCGTGCTGGCGCTCGACCTGCCGAATCCGATCGCGCTGCGGCTGAACCCTGATGTCGGCGCCGGGCATCACGCCGACGTCGTCACGGCGGGGGGCGGAGTGAAGTTCGGCATCGATCTGGCCGAAGTGGGCGTGGCGCGGATGATCGTCGAGGACAGCGGCCGGCTCGTCGTCGGCATCCACGCGCACATCGGCTCCGGCATCGACACTCTGGAGCCGCTGCTCGAATCGGCGCGGCGCCTCGTCGAGGTGTCGGGGGAGTTCGGCAATTTGCGCTGGATCAATTTCGGCGGCGGGATCTCGGTTCCGTATCGTCCCGGCGAGACGCAGTTCCCGATCGAGGAGTACGGCGCGCAGCTCGCGCGCATCGCCGAGCCGACGCTGCGCGGTCGCAATCTCACGGCCATCCTCGAGCCGGGACGTTACATCGTCGCGGCAGCCGGCACGCTGCTCGCGCGTGTGACGTCGCGACGCATCAGCGGCGGCACGTGGTGGATCGGCTGCGATACCGGCTTCAATCACCTGGTGCGCCCGTCGCGATACGGCGCGTACCACCACATCGTGAACGCGTCGCGCA
>Ga0070707_100005247_pt1 | contig 12124 bp, 6 predicted proteins | sample KBSK5502metaG_FD_65468 | JGI IMG/M metagenome (GOLD analysis project Ga0070707, IMG submission 65468) | Corn, switchgrass and miscanthus rhizosphere microbial communities from Kellogg Biological Station, Michigan, USA - KBS K5-50-2 metaG | ecosystem: Host-associated > Plants > Roots >... | reverse complement strand
CCCGGCGGCAGATTGGTCAAGGCCGGGACCTGACCGGGGATTTCCCTGAGACGACCGTTCGCCGTCGGACCGACCTCGCCGCCGATCACCGCGAGGTGCGGGATCGAGGCCATCAGGCCGTGGGTGTAGGGGTGGAGCGGCGCCCCAAACAGCTCCTCGACATCGGCCTCTTCGACCTTCTTGCCGGCGTACATGACGATAACGCGCTGGGCTGTCTCGGCGACGACCGCCAGATCGTGGGTGATCAGCACGACCGCGGTGCCGAGCCGCTTCTGCAGCGCCAGGATCAGGTCGAGGATCTGCGCCTGGATCGTCACGTCGAGGGCGGTAGTAGGCTCGTCGGCGATCAGCACCCGCGGGTTGCAGGCCAGCGCCATCGCGATCATCGCGCGCTGGCGCATGCCGCCGGACAGCTGGTGCGGGTATTCCTTGGCCCGCTGCTTTGGTTCGGGGATGCGCACCAGCCGCAGCATCTCGATGGCCTTTTCCATCGCCGCGGCCTTGGAGAGATCCTCATGCAGCCGGATCGTCTCGCTGATTTGATGGCCGATCGTCATGACCGGGTTCAGCGAGGTCATCGGCTCCTGAAAGATCATCGAGATCTCGTTGCCGCGGATGTCGCGCATTTCGGGTTCGCTGAGCGCAACGAGATCCTTGCCGTCGATCTTGATCGAGCCGCTGACGATGCGGCCTGGCGGGTTCGGCACCAGGCGCAGCAGCGACAGCGCGGTCATCGTCTTGCCGCAGCCGCTTTCGCCGACGATCGCCAGGGTCTCGGCGCGGCGGATCGAGAAGGATACGTCGTCGACCGCTTTGACGACCCCGAGACGGGTGAACAGGTAAGTCTGCAGCCCCTCGACCTCGAGCACCGTCTCGGCGTTATGGCCCGCCTGCGTCAGGGGCGCGTAATCGGGTCGTCTTGCTTCGGTCGCGGTGGCCAAGTGGGGGGTCTCCGTGAGCCTTGTTCCGTCGGGGGCCGGTGCGGTCGCCTAGTGATCAGCTACGTTGCCGTGGATCGAGCAGATCGCGCAAGGCATCTCCCAGGAGATTGGTCCCGAACACAACGAAAGAGATAGCCAGCCCGGGGAAGATCACGAGCCACGGAGCGGTGCGCACGTACTCCGCCGCCGATTCCGACAGCATGCGGCCCCAGGACGGGTGCGGCTCGGGGACGCCGAGGCCGAGGAAGGACAGCGTCGCCTCGACCAGGATCGCCGAGCCGAGCTGGGCGGTCGCCAGCACGATCAGCGGCGACAGCGTGTTGGGCAGCACGTGGCGGATCGCGATGCGCATTTCCGGCATGCCGATCGCCTTGGCGGCTTCGACAAACGGCTGCTCGCGCAGGCTCAGCGTGTTGGAGCGGATGACGCGCGCGACGTAAGGCACGAGCGGGATCGCGATCGCGACGATCGTGTTCTGGAGGGACGGCCCCAGCGCCGCCGCCATGATGATCGCCAGCACCAGCAAGGGGAGCGCCTGCATCATTTCGAGGATGCGCTGGGTGATCAGGTCGAACCAGCCGAGCAGGTACCCCGACAACAGCCCGACCACCACGCCGATCCCGGAGCCGAGCAGCATTGCTCCGAGACTGACCATCAGCGAGATGCGGGCGCCGTACATAATGCGGGCCCAGACGTCGCGGCCCATGAAATCGCAGCCGAGCCAGTGACTGGCGCCCGGCCTGGCGAGCGAGGCGGCGGCGTTGGTGGACAGCGGATCGTACACGGTAAGCCAGGGCGCGAAGGCCGCGGCAAACAGGAAGATCCCGATGATCACCGCGCCGGCCGCACCGAGCGGGTAGCGCCGCACAAAGAAGCGCACCGCACCCCAGCGGCTTTTGACGTTTGCCCCGGCGGCCGCTAATTCAGCATTGAAATCGAGCGTGCTCAATTTGCTCTCCTGATGGCGTGAGGGCTGCCTGTTCTAGTCCGAATATTTGATCCGCGGGTCGAGCGCCGCGTACAGCATGTCGATGATGAAGTTGATCGACACGACGACGATGGCGATGAACATCACCAGGTTCTGCACCATCGGGTAATCGCGCCAGCGCACCGCCTCGACCAGGAAGCGCGCGACGCCCGGAATGTTGAAGACGGTCTCCGTGACGATCAGCCCGCCCAGCAGAAAGGCGGCCTCGATGCCGATCACCGTGACGACCGGGAGCATCGCGTTCTTGAGCGCGTGGTAATAGTTGATGACGACTTCGGAAGCGCCCTTTGAACGAGCGGTGCGGATATAGTCCTGCCGCAAGACTTCGAGCATCGAAGATCGCGTTAGGCGCAGCAGCAGGGCCGAGCTGCGGAACCCGACCGCCGCTGCCGGCACGCTGTACATCAACAAGGCGTTCCAGAAGCCGGTCGGCGCGTCGCTATAGATCGGGATCGTCCCGAAATAAGCGACAAAGCCCATCAGAATCAGGAGGCCGAGCCAGAAGGCCGGCATCGACAGGCCGGTCAGGCTGATGACCCGCAAGGCATAATCGAGCCTCGTATTCTGCTTGACCGCGCTGATCACGCCGAACGGCACACCGATCAGCACCGAGAAGCAGAGCGCCAGGCCGGCAAGCTTTGCGGTGATCGGGATCCGCGGCGCGATCTCCTGGATCGCCGGCCGTTCGGTCTGGTACGAGATGCCGAGATCGCCGCTGAGCAGCCCGCTGATCCATTTGACGTATTGCACCGGGATCGGCTTGTCGAGCCCGAGATCGGCCTCGATGCGCGCCTTGTCCGCCGGATCGACAAAGCCGCCGGCATCAAACAGGATGTCGGCGATGTTGCCGGGCGTCAGTCGCAGCAGCATGAAAATGATGATGGAGATGCCGAACAGCGTCAGCACCATCAGGCCGAAACGCCGTATCAGATAGGCTCCCAACGCCTTCCTCCCTAGCTCCGCCAGCCCGTTCGCGGACTGATCCTCGAGCCTTACCCCGAGGGCCGCCCGATGTTTTAGAGGCTGTCGCCCTGCAAGACGAGCGTTTTTACAAAACGACCGCCGACGCACTTACGCCCGATACCATCTGACCCGTTCCGCGGCGGAAAAACAGCCTGCCCAGCGGGTTATTCGCGTTGCCCTTGATCACATTCGAGTGATGGTCGGCGCAACACAGCGTCTCCCATTCCGATCGCCGGCTCCTACCGCCCGGTGACAATTTGTCCTCAATGCCAGCCCGCCGGTTCTTGTGTTAAACAATGATGTCCCCTGCCTGAAGCGTTGTTAACTTAACACGGTTTAGGACCGCGGTCGAATCCCGCGGCTTTTTACAATACTTGCTTATTTGCCGCCGTTGCTGTACGGTAAATATCGCGGGCGGGTCACTCGCATTGGCAAAATTGTTAACCGACAGGGAGCGATGGCAACATCGACGGTAGTCGTGGCGCGCGCGGATTTGACGATCGCCGGCGCGCTTGAGGCGCCCGGGGGAAGCGATCCTGCGCAAATCGAAAACCATTTCTTTAAAACTCTCGACCAGTATCAGGCGGATGCCGTTGTGCTCGACCTGATCGTCCCGCATGGACAGGGCGTCGCGGCAATTCGCAGGATCCGGCAACGCAGCGCTGTGCCCATCGTCGTCATCTGCAGCCCCGAGGACGAGTCGATGTCCGCCTACCGAGCGGCCGGGGCGGTTGCCTGCATGAGCCCGCCCATCGACCCGATGCGGCTGAAGGAGGTTTTCCGGCCAGCCGGTCGAAGCAACGGCTTGCAGCTGCCCGCGGATGCGATGCCCAGCGCCACGGACACGCTGACCTTTTCAGGGTTCGTGCTGCAGCCTGGCGAGCAGCGTCTGATCGGGCCGAACGGTGCCGAATTGGCGCTGTCCGCCGTGGAAAGCCGGGTGCTGCAGCACCTGGCAGGGACCCCCGGGGTGGTCTGGCCTGCCCAGGCCATTGCCGAGGCGGTCGGCCCTGCCGAGAGCGGCGACGCCGATCAAGCGATCGGGCCGGTCATCGCCCGCCTGCGCAAAAAACTGGGGACGCTGGCCGGTCCCGCCGGGCAGCGCCTGATTAAAACTGAAATTGGCCGCGGTTATATGTTTGCAGCCGAGGCCGTGCCCGCCTGGCCTGCCACCTCTCCCGCCCGCGGCGCCTGAGCGACGGCGGATCTGGTTTTGTCAAAAATTACGCTCCTTCGTCCGATAAGGAAGTGCGTCCCGTGACCCTGACGTTAAACGAGACACCGGCAAACCTGACCCCGGCGAGCAATGATCGGGCCGGCGCGGCGTCGCTGCTCGGCAGCTTCGTCATCGCGGCGCGGCAGCGCGGCGTCCACCTGTCGGTGGCGCAGCTTATCCGCGACCACCAGCTCGCCTCCGGCGAGGTGTCCGTCGCGCAGCTGCTGCGGATCGCCGAAGCGTCGGGGCTGCGCGCCAAGGCCACCCGGCCGCGCTGGACAAACATCGTCAAGCTTGGTACGGCACTACCGGCGATCGTCGTGCTGCGCAACGGCTCCGCGATGGTGCTGGTGCGCGTCCATGTCGAGGCGCAGGGGCGGCCGCCGATCGTGGTGCTGCAGGACCCCAACGCGCCGCAACACACCCCGCTGATGCTTGACGAGGCGCGCTTCGCCGCGGCCTGGGACGGCGAGATCATCCTGATCAAGCGCGATTATGCGCTGCGCGATGAAAACCAGCCGTTTGGCTTCCGCTTTGTGCTGGCGCAGTTGCTGCGCGACAAGCGCCTGACCCGCGATCTCGCGATTTGCGCCGTCATTCTGAGCATCACAGCCATCTCTCCGATCATGTTCTGGCGCGTGCTGGTCGACCGCGTCATGTACTACGGCAGCTTGAACACGTTTACCCTGATCTGCATCGCGTTCGGCGTGCTGTTGCTGTTCGAGACCGCGTTCGGCCATCTGCGCCGTTATCTGGTGTTGTTCATCACGACGCGGGCCGACGTCAAATTATGGACCTATACGTTCGACAAGGTCATCAACCTTCCCATCGAATACTTCGAGCGGCGCCCGACCGGCGAGCTCGTTCATAACCTTCACGAGATGGGCAAGATCCGCCAATTTCTGGTGACGCAGCTGTTCGGCACGGCGCTGGATGCGGTGGTCATCCTGTTCTTCCTGCCGATCATGTTTTTCTTCAGCGCGATCATGACGGTGTGCGTGCTGGTGCTGTGCGCGATCATTTGCCTGTGGCTGATCGCGATGCTGCCCGCGATCCGGCGCCGCGTCAGCGCGGTCATCGCCGCCGAGACCCGCCGCGGATCCTTCCTCGTCGAGACGATCCACGGCATCCGCGCGGTGAAATCGCTGGCGCTCGATGCCCGGCAGCGCCACCAGTGGGACGTGCATGTCGCCGACGTCGCGGAGAAGCGCTACGCCGAGGGCGTCCTGACGAACTGGGTGCAGACGATCGTTCACCCATTCCAGGGGCTGATGACGAACGGTGTCATCGCGGTCGCCGTCTATCTCGCGCTCGCCAACAAAGACCCGATGTATATCGGCGCGATCATCGCCTTCATGATGCTGACCAACCGGGTTGTCGGGCCGCTGATCCAGGCGTCGCAGGCGATCGTTCAGATCGACGAAGCGCGCAGCGCCGTGCACCTGGTCGCCGACATGGTCAACCGGCCGCCGGAAGAGGGGCGCTCGGGCCGGGGGATCCGCACGCCGCTCGTCGGCCGGGTCGAGTTCAGCGAGGTCACCTTCCGCTACGAGGGATCGACCACGCCGGCGCTCGATCAGGTGTCGTTCAGCATCCCGGAAGGAACCGTGTTCGGCATCATTGGCCGCAGCGGCTCCGGCAAGACCACCGTCACCCGCCTGATGCAGCTGCTGCACAGCAATTACCAGGGGCTGATCAAGATCGACGGCAACGATCTGCGCGAGATCGACGTCGACCACCTGCGCTCCAGCCTCGGCGTGGTGTTGCAGGAAAACTTCCTGTTCCGCGGCTCGATCCGCGACACGATCGCCGCGTCCAAGCCGGATGCCAGCTTCGAAGAGGTGGTTCAGGCGGCGCGGCTCGCCGGCGCCGAGGAATTCATCGAACGCCTGCCGCGCGGCTATGAAACCTATATCCAGGAGGGGTCGACCAACCTGTCGGGCGGACAGCGACAGCGGCTTGCGATCGCCCGTGCCTTGATCGGCGATCCCCGCATCCTGATCCTCGACGAGGCGACCAGCGCGCTCGATGCCGACAGCGAGGCGATCGTCAACGCCAACCTGCTGCGCATCGCGCAGGGCCGCACCTTGATCATCATCTCGCACCGTCTTTCCTCGCTGGTGAACGCCGACTCGATCCTCGTCCTCGAACGCGGCCGCGTTTACGACATCGGCACGCATGAGGAACTGCTCGACCGCTGCGATATCTACAGCGGCCTCTGGCACCAACAGCACCGGCACCTCATCACCAGGCCTACGACGCATGAAATCATTCCGTTCCCTAGCGCGGCGCAGTGATCCCGCGCCGGAAAATCTGGTCCGGCTGTTCCAATCGGAAACCGCGGAGATCCTGGAGACCCCGGAGCCGCGCAGCGTGCGCGCGACGGTTTATGTTCTCACCGGGTTCATCGTCAGTCTGATCGTGCTCGCGGCTTTTGTGCGGCTCGACCGGGTCGTGTACAGCGCCGGCCAGATCGTCACGACCCAGTCGACGATGGTGGTCCAGGCGCTCGATCCCTCGATCATCAAGACGGTCGATGTGCGCGAGGGTCAGCGGGTCAAGGCAGGCGATGTTCTCGCGACCCTCGATCCGACCTTCGCCTCGGCCGATGTCAGCGCCCTCAAATCGCAGGTCGCCAGTCTCGACGCGCAGATCGCGCGCGCCGAGGCGGAACTCGCGAAGCGGCCTTACGTGCCGTCACCGATCACCGACCCGGCGGCAACGCAATACGGCGAGTTGCAGAAATCCTACTACGCACAGCGCAAGGCGCAGTTCGATTCCCAGCTGCGCGCCTATGACGAGCAGATCGCGCAGCTCAAGACCACCGTCGCCAAGCTTGGCAACGATCAGGTGCGGTACGGCGACCGGGCGAGGCTCGCCAAGGAAGTCGAGGATATGCGAGCGATGCTGGCCGCGGCGCAGGTCGGCAGCCGGCTCAACCTGCTGGCCGCGACCGACACCAAAACCGAGCTGTTGCGCAATGCCGAATATGCCCACAGCAGCCTGGTCGAGAACCAGCATCAGCTCGAATCGACGATTTCGAACCGCGAGGCTTTCGTCCAGCAATGGCTCGCCCAGGCCAGCCAGGAGCTGGTCACCGCGCGGGGTCAGCGCGACACCGCGTTGCAGCAGCTCGAAAAAGCGACAAAGCACAAGGATCTGGTGCGGCTCGAAGCGCTCGAGGATGCGGTTGTTCTGAAGATGTCGAAATTGTCGGTGGGGTCGGTCCTCAAGGAGGGCGACCCTCTGATGTTCCTGGCGCCGCTGAATTCCCCGGTAGAAGCCGAGGTCAGGATCGCGACGCGCGATGTCGGCTTCATTCGCGCCGGAGACCCGGTGATGGTGAAGTTCGACACCTTCAACTTCATCGAACATGGCATGGCCGAGGGCCAACTGCGCTGGATCAGCGAAGGCGCCTTCACCACCGATGACAACGGCGCGGCGACGCCGGAGCCGTACTACAAGGCGCGCATCGCGCTGACCAAGGTCGATCTGCGAAACGTGCCGGAAGGTTTTCGCCTGATCCCCGGCATGACGCTCAGCGGCGACATCCACATCGGTACGCGTTCCATCCTGATGTACATCGTCTCCGGCGCGCTACAGGGGATGGGCGAGGCCATGCGTGAACCCTGATGCATCCGCGCCGCCATGACTGACGAGAAGCGCGGGCGGCACCCGCTGAGAGCCGCGCTGATGGCGAATGCAACGCCGGCGGCGACGCCAGCTGCACCGGCCCCGCCTGCACCGGCCCCGCCTGAACCGGCCCCGCCTGAACCGGCGGCGGCGGTGCCGCTGGCCGCCCCGATGCCGACGGCGGATGCGCCAACGAGCGCGGCTGCATCGAGTGCAGAAATCTCCACCACGACGGCAGCCCCGGTGGACGCGCCGGCGGCGATTGCGCCGGCAGCACCGAGGCCCATACCTGCGCCGGCAGCAGCGAAACCCTCGGCGCCCGCAACCGCGGCGCCGTTTGTGACGGATCGGGCATTATCGCCGTCGCGCGCGCTGAAAGCGGCGCTCGCCGCCTATGCGCGCGAGGATTACCTCGGCGCGGCGCGAAAGCTGACGAGCCTTGCCCGCGCCGGGGATCCGGAAGCGCAGTATCGGCTCGGATTGCTTTACGCGCGCGGCAAAGGCGTGCTGGGCAATCTCGGTGATGCGATCGTGTGGTATCGCCGGGCGGCCGAGCAGGGGCATGCCGAGGCGCAATACCAGCTGAGCCTGGCCTATCTGCACGGCGGGCGTGCGCATTACGAGGTTGACCGCTGGTACGACGCCGCCGCCGAGATCGACAAAAACGCGGCCGACAACAATCTCGAGCTGATGTTCCCGAACGGCATCAGCGTGCCGCCGGATCATCCCGAGGCGCTGCGCTGGAGCATCGCCGCCGCCGAGCAGGGGCTGGCCGAAGCACAAGCCAACACCGGGATGATGTATGCCCGCGGCATCGGCTGCGACATCGATTACGAGGCCGCCCGGCGCTGGTATCTGCAGGCGGTGGAGCAGGGCATCGCTGTGGCCGAATTCGGCCTCGGCGTCCTGTACGCCAACGGCTTTGGGGTCGAGATCGATCTGGCGGCGGCAGCCCGCTGGTATGGCAAGGCAGTGGCGAAGGGTTATGCCGATGCGCAGACCGCGTTGGCGCTGATGTGCACCTCGGGCGCCGGCATGGAACGCGATCCTGAGCGCGCCGTCCTGTTGTTTCGCCAGGCCGCCGAAAACGGCAACGCGCGCGCCTGCCACAATCTGGCGCTGCATCTGCTGCGCGGCGACGGCGTGCCGCAGAACCTCGTCATGGCCGAGACCTATTTCCGGCAGGCGGCGCGGCAGGGGCACACGCCGGCAATGCTGAATCTTGCGCGCATGTACAGCCTTGGGCAGGGCACCGCGCAGAGCGATTCCGAGGCGGCGCTGTGGTATCGCGCGGCCGCGGAAGCCGGCGACGCCGAAGCGCAATTCACGATCGGTGCGCTGCACGCCCGCGGCGACGGCGTTCCCAAGCGGCTGGTCGATGCCGCACGCTGGTTCGAGAAGGCCGCCGAGCAGGGGCATGCCGCGGCGCAGTTCAACATCGCCGTCTTCTACCGCGACGGATCGGGGGTCGAGCGGGATCCGGATCGCGCATTGCAGTGGTTTAGCCGCGCCGCGGAGCAGGGGATGGCGGTGGCGCAGACCAGCCTGGCTAAGCTGCATCTGTCGGGCGAGGGGGTGCCGCGCGACTACGACACCGCAGCGATGTGGCTGCGGCGGGCCGCCGAGGCCGGCGATGCCGACGCCGAGACGACCCTCGGCATCCTGCATCTGCACGGGCACGGCGTCGACCGCGACCTCTCCGCCGCCCAACGCCTGTTCCGCCAGGCGGCGGAGCGGGGCTACGCGCCGGCCCATTTCCAGCTCGGTCATTTCTACTCCGAGGATCGCGGCGAAGGCGCAAACCCGCCGGAGGCCGCGCGTTGCTATCGTGCCGCGGCGGAGGCGGGGCATCTTCCGTCGCAGCTGATCCTGGCGCGCAATCATCTGTCGGGAGTGTGGGGCCCACCCGACGCGGCCGAGGCCGCAGCGTGGTTCCACCGGGCGGCGGAAGCTGGCCATGCCGGAGCGCAATTCCAGCTCGCCACGATGTACTGCCTCGCGCAGGGCGTGCCGAAGGATCTCGATCTGGCAGTCGCCTGGTATCGCCGCGCCGCGCAGCAGGGCGAGCGCATCGCGCAATACAATCTGGCGGTCATGCTGCTCAAGGGCGACGGGGTCGCGGCTGACCCCGAAGAGGCTCTGCAGTGGTATCGGAAAGCAGCGGAGCAGGGCGTCCCGGAGGCCCAAATCGCGCTCGGCGATTTCTATGCCGCCGGGCGCGTCGTCGGGATCGACCGCGACGAGGCCCGCCGCTGGTTCGAAAAGGCGGCCGGCCAGGGCCATGAAGGCGCCCCGCCGCGGCTCGCGGCGCTCGCCCGGTTGCAGGAACAGCCGCCGCGCGCCGGCACGGGTTCCTGAACCGGACCAGAGCGCAGTTGTCGCGCGATCTTTTGCTGGTGCTGCTGGCGGATCGGGGACGGCGGGCCTATCTTTAACGGCCATGCTGCCGCTGCTCGTCGCCGAACGCCCGCAAACCGACATCGAAAAGCCGTTCCAGCTCCATTCGGAGTTTCGCTCGGCCGGCGATCAGCCGCAGGCGATCGACGAATTGTGCGAGGGGCTGGAGCGCGGCGAGCGCGACCAGGTGCTGCTCGGGGTCACCGGCTCGGGCAAGACCTTCACGATGGCGCATGTCATCGCCCGCACTGGCCGCCCGGCGATCGTGCTCGCGCCGAACAAGACGCTGGCGGCGCAGCTCTACGGCGAGATGAAGAGCTTTTTCCCGGAGAACGCGGTCGAGTATTTCGTCTCCTATTACGATTACTACCAGCCGGAAGCCTATGTTCCGCGCACTGACACCTATGTCGAAAAGGAATCCTCGCTGAACGAGCAGATCGACCGGATGCGCCACTCCGCTACCCGGGCGATCCTCGAACGGCGCGACGTCGTGGTCGTCGCCTCGGTGTCGTGCATCTACGGCATCGGCTCGGCCGAGACCTATTCGAAGATGACCGAGTCGCTGGAGGTCGGCGCCCGCATCAACCGCAACCGGCTCTTGTCGAAGCTCGTCGAACTGCAGTACCGCCGCAACGACCACAGCTTCTTCCGTGGCAATTTCCGGGTGCGCGGCGACACGATCGAGCTGTTTCCGGCGCATTACGAAGATCGCGCCTGGCGCATCTCGCTGTTCGGCGACGAGATCGAGGCGATCCACGAGATCGATCCCTTGACCGGCGAGAAGACCGCGGCGCTGAACTCGATCAAGGTTTACGCCAACAGCCATTACGTGACGCCGCGCCCGACCCTGCTGCAGGCGATCGACCAGATCCGGCGCGATCTCAGGATCCGGCTCGACGAGTTTCACGCTCAGGGCAAGCTGCTCGAAGCACAGCGGCTGGAACAGCGCACGACCTACGACCTCGAAATGATCGAGGCGACCGGCGCCTGCGCCGGCATCGAGAACTATTCGCGCTATCTGACCGGCCGCCTGCCGGGTCAGCCGCCCCCGACTTTTTTCGAATACATGTCGCGCGACGCGCTGGTCATCGTCGATGAGAGCCACGTCACCGTGCCGCAGCTGGGCGGCATGTTCGGCGGCGACTGGACGCGCAAGACCTGCCTCGCCGAATACGGTTTCCGCCTGCCGTCATGCACTGACAACCGGCCGCTCAAATTCGAGGAATGGGACACGATGCGCGGCCAGACGCTGTTTGTCTCGGCGACCCCGGGCCGCTGGGAGATGGAGCGCGCCGGCGGCGTCTTCGTCGAGCAGATCGTACGCCCGACCGGGCTGGTCGATCCGCCTTGCATCATCCGTCCGACCGAGAATCAGGTCGACGATCTGATGGCCGAGTGCCGCGACACCGCGCTGCGCGGCCATCGCGTGCTGGTCACGACCTTGACCAAGAAGATGGCGGAGGCGCTGACCGAATATTTGCACGAGGCCGGGCTGCGGGTGCGCTACATGCATTCCGATGTCGACACGATCGAGCGCATCGAGATCATTCGCGATCTGCGGCTTGGCGTGTTCGATGTGTTGATCGGCATCAACTTGCTGCGCGAAGGTCTTGATATTCCCGAATGTGCGCTCGTCGCCATCCTCGATGCCGACAAGGAGGGTTATCTGCGGTCGCGCACCTCGCTGATCCAGACGATCGGCCGCGCCGCCCGCCATATCGATGCGCGCGCCATCCTTTACGCCGATCGCATGACCGACAGCATGAAGGCGGCGATCGACGAGACCAACCGGCGCCGCGAGAAGCAGCAGGCCTATAACGCCGCGAACGGCATCACGCCGGAAAGCGTGCGCCGCGGCATCGCCGACATTCTCGACAGCGTCTACGAGCGCGACCACGTCACGCTTGGGCTCGGCGAAGGCGAGGCGGCACACTACCAGGGCAAGGATCTGAAGGCGGTCATCGCCGATCTCGAAAAACGCATGCG
>Ga0070707_100005246_pt1 | contig 12124 bp, 22 predicted proteins | sample KBSK5502metaG_FD_65468 | JGI IMG/M metagenome (GOLD analysis project Ga0070707, IMG submission 65468) | Corn, switchgrass and miscanthus rhizosphere microbial communities from Kellogg Biological Station, Michigan, USA - KBS K5-50-2 metaG | ecosystem: Host-associated > Plants > Roots >... | reverse complement strand
GCCTATCTCGCTCACCCCGAGCGTTTCGTCCGCAAACCGCCAGCCCCGCCGAAACTGCCAGGCACATCCTGGATCAACCCGCCCCCGGACAAGGAGACCGGCACTCAGTAAGACCCGCGTAATGGTGCCTCATCCTGGTTGACAGATTCCGCAGACGAGCTTGACGGGTTCTGGCCGGGCCTGGACAATCCCGGCAGCGGGAGCAGGGACGCCCGCCTGCACCGATGAAACTTGCTGCATGTCAAGCGGCCCGGCTTTCATGCTTTTCGCGCCAGCCGACCGGCGTTCGCGCCGCCGTAGCGGGAGCGCCAGCGGGAGCGAAGGCGTGCGCGCCGAGGCGGCGGCGTGAGCGGCCCCGTGGGGCCGCCTTGAAACCGTACAGAAAGTTCTCACAGGCGCTCTGCTTGAGGGCTGCCACTAGGCACGGGACCTAGGCAATTCAAGGGGCACCTTGTCGGGCTAGACACTGTCGGGCGGGCATTTCAGGGGACTCCTTGTGCTGTCCCGCTTGATGCTTGACACTCCGCTCATGCTGTGGGAGTTGAGCGTGGCGGAGTTACCCGGGAAGCTGTGTGACCTGGATCTGGAACGACACCCCGGGCGGCGGGGTGAACCCGAGCAGCTCTGTAGTGTTGTAGTGGCCTGGGGCTGCGGGGATGCCGGTGTCGGACGGGTAGGGCGGGAACGGGTCAAACATGGTGACGGGCGGGCCTCCGCTTCTTCCGGTGAACGTGTCCGTCGCATTGGTGACCCAGATATCCCCGTTCGGGCCGACGAACCACCCCGGCTGCCCGTTGAGGTCGGCGACAGTGCTCGCGAGGTGCTGGGCACCGGCGGCCGGGCCGCCGCCCTGCAAGTGGCTGCACCCGATCAGCTGCGCACTGGCGGTTCCGTCCGAGTTGAACTGCGCCGATCCCCAGAAGCCGCCAAGGCCGTCGCTTCCGCAAAACGACGGGTTGTTGCAGTTCAGGGATATCGCGGCGTGGATCTCGGCCCCGCTCGCATAAGCACTGGTGGCCGTGGCAGTGCCCAGTGCGAGCGGGAGAGCTGAGGCCAGCAGGAGCACGCTGGCCGAAAGAAGCCGCTTGACTTTCATCGTGAGATCCCCCTCCTATGCTCCCCTTTGAGCACAGGCAAAAGTCTGGCAGCAAACCCGCGGTGGTTCAATGGCTACTCGGGCCGTCCGCTGCTGGGCGGGCAGCGCCGGGCCTTGCCCGCCTCAACGTCCTTCGTCCTCGCGCTGCGGGCGCTCCACGTGACCCCGCCCGCGGCACTGGCGTTAACTGGCACCTACCCTGGGGGAGCAGCCAGCACAAGACTCGCCCCCGCACCACCCCTTGGACCCTAGAAACCGTCAGGCATCACCTGAAGCCAAACCGTCAACCATCAGGTGGACCTAGGCAGCTTGTGCTGTCCCGCTTGATGCTTGACACATGGACTCCGCTTGATGCTTGACACTCCGCTCATGCTGTGGGAGTTGAGCGTGACCGAGCAGAGATACCGGGCCGTGCTGGAAGTCATGGCCGGGGTTCCGGTGACCGAGGTCGCCGGCCGGTATGGGGTGAGCCGTCAGAGCGTGCATGCCTGGCTGGCCCGCTACCGGGACGAAGGGCCGCCGGGCCTGGCCGGTCACAGTCATAAGGTCCGTGCTCATCCGTGGCAGATCGCGGCGGAGCTGGAGTCGGCGGTCTGCGAGCTGCGCCGGGCGCATCGCAAGTGGGGCCCGAAGCGGCTGGTGTTCGAGATGGGCCGCCGCGGCCTGGGCACGGTGACCCGGTCCACGGTGTACCGGGTGCTGGTCCGCAACCAGCTGATCGAGCCGCGGTCACGGCGCCGCAGGCGGCAGGATTATGTGCGGTGGGAGCGGCCGGTGCCGATGCAGCTGTGGCAGCTGGACGTGACCGCCAGCGCGTTCCTGGCCGGTGGCACCGAGGTGAAGATCGTGACCGGGATCGATGACCATTCCCGGTACTGCGTCATCGCCCGGGCTGTCATGCGGGCTACCGCCCGGCCGGTCTGCCGGGCGTTCGTGGAGGCGATGGCGGTCTACGGGGTGCCCGAGGAGGTGCTGACCGATAACGGCACGGTGTTCACCGGCCGGTTCATTAAGCCCCGCCCGGCCGAGGTGCTGTTCGAGCGGATCTGCCGGGAGAACGGCATCACCGCGCGGCGGACCAGGCCCCGGTCGCCGACGACCACCGGGAAGATCGAGCGGCTGCACCAGTCCCTGCAGGACGAGCTGCTGGAGGTGCACGGCCCGTTCGAGTCCCTCGCGGCGCTGCAGGCCGCGCTGGATGCCTGGCGCCAGGAGTACAACACCGACCGGCCGCACCAGTCGCTGGGCATGGCCTTCCCCGCCTCCCGGTTCGCCCCGGCGGCATCGCCGCTGCCGCTGCGGGTGCCGCCGCAGCTGGCCGAGGCCAGCCCCGGGCAGCCTGAGCAGGATAAGCCGTCACCGGCGGACCTGGCCGCGGCTGCTGTCCCGGACCACCAGGAGGCGCCGCTGGTGGCGGTGGAGGCCGACCGGGTGGTGCCGCGGTCAGGCAACTTGCAGGTCGGCGGGCAGCAGGTCTGGCTCGGCCCGGCGCTCGCGGACCGGAAGGTCACCATCTGGGTGGATGAGACCAGCCTGCATGTGCTGGACGACGGCGCCCGGATCAAGACGCTGCCGTCCCGGCTGGGCGTGGCCGAACTGGCCCGGCTCGCCGCCGCTGACGCCCGCCCTGCCGGTCCGTCTCCGCTGCCAGCGGGGACCGGCACGGCCGTGGAAATCGAGCGCACGGTCAATGCCTGCGGCCTGGTCGGCCTGGCAGGCGCCAGTTCAACGTGGGCTACCAGCTGGCCGGGCAGCGGGTCACGCTGCGGATGGACGGCACCCAGATGATGGTCATCACCAGCGACGGGGAACTGGCGCGGACCATGCCCTGCCCGGTCCCGGCCGGTGACCGGTACCGGCTGCGCGGCGCCCGCAAGGCCGCGGCCAGCGCGCCCCCGCCGTCCGGTCCGGTGACCGTGCAGCGGCGGGTCTCCTCTCGCGGCGGCATCATGGTCGCCACCCAGAAGATCCAGGTCGGCCTGGTCCACGCAGGCAAGATCGTCACCGTCACCGCCGAGGACCACGCCTTCCGGCTCGTCATCGACGGGCAGGTCGTCGGCGTCGTGCCGCGCACCACCGCGCGCGAGATCCACCGGTACAAGGCCTACGCGGCGCACCCGCGCCAGGGAAGGCGGTGAATGGCATGCCCGAAATAAGGCTCGATGCCGTCGACGCGGCCGAGCTCGCCGAGCTGCTGCAATTCCTCAGCCAGTGGCTGGCCCGCGATCGGGGCCGCCTCGGCGCCTCCCTGGAAGAGTTCGTCGGCCACCCCGCATATAACGTCGGCGAGCTGCGCCAGGACCTGGACCGGTTCACCTTCCTGCTCGGCGGCGACGACGGCGAGTCCCTGTTCGGCCACGGCACGGCCGAGTGAGGTGATGACCATGGCCAGCCCGCTGCGCGGGCCGAAGAGCTCAGAAGGAGGCGGCTTCGCCGCCGCTCATCTTCCGGCGCGCCGCGCATGCTACGGGGCCGCCCCTCCGGCCTCAACAGTGCTTCGCATCCCGCTGCGCGGGACGCGCCTGCGGCGCGCCGTTGACCCCGGAGACCGCTGCAGCCCCTGGGAGCAGGAAGAGCGGGCAGGCCCAGGCCTGCCCCGCGCTGCGCGCGGCGCGCAACCCGGCCGCGGCCGGGCACAAGCTACCCGGACGCCAGGGGAAACAGCTGAACTGGCGTTCGATAGTCACAAGGAAGCGGAAAATTACAAACCTAGGGTGGTGTCAAGGATCAAGTGAGGCCGATCCGTCAAGGATCAAGTGAGGCTAGACACGGCATTCGCCCCAGGTGCCCAGGTGCCCAGGCCCAGGTGCCCAGGTGCCAGACACTGCGGGGAGCAAGGCCGCTCACTGCAGGGAGGGCAACGATGGAAGTCGTCTACCCGCGCGACGGAGAGCCTGTCACGCTGCGTCCCTGCCCGCCTTGGTGCACCGAGGAGCGGCACTTCGGCGACGATGAAGCCGTCTACGCCGACCACGGCTACCACCACTACGGGCCCGAGATCCAGGTACCGACCTCGGATCGGTTCCTGGGCATGACCGATGGGCCCGAGACGGTCGTGCGGGTGATCCTGAAGTCCTGGACGCATCCGCTGGACGCCGAGCCTGGACCGGCCCTCATCGAGCTCAACCTGGGGACTGCCGGGGAGCGTACCGACATGTGCGCAGAGATTACCCCAGGCGAGGCCCGTGCCGTCGCGCAGGCCCTGCTTGACCTCGCTGCCACTGCGGAGCGGGCTGGCGACGGCCGGGGTCTAGCAGCCGACCGGACGCCCCTGCCAGACCGCCACGGCGGGCCAGCCGGGCCTAGCGCGCAGTCTGGCGTCACACCCTTCGTCAGGTGAGACGCCAAAGGGACTCTCCGGCGGGAGAGTCCCTTTGTGCGGTCCGGGGCGGGGGGCGGGTCATCCTGGTGGGGGAAGGTGTCCCTCGATTCCGGTGCACTTCTCCGTGATCGCCTTGACCCGGCGCAGCGTGTTCGGCAGCCAGCGGTCCAGGTAGACCAGGGAGTCAGCCAGGGAGGGGCGGCGCGGCGCTGGCTTGCCGGGTATGGCCGGGGCGGCGGGGGCGAAGATGCGCCGGAATTCCAGCCAGCAGGCGGACAGCTCGGTTACCGCGTCGGGATGCTGGTGCCAGCAGTCCCGCACCGAGTCGCGGGCGCTGGGGTACAGCGGGAACAGCACCTGGTCCACCCACTGGGCCAGGTCGGCCCGGACCGCGGCGGCTTCGTCCGGGTCGAGGTCGTGCCAGGCGATCATCGGCGGCCCTTTCGGGCTGCCCTCGGACAGTGCCTCCACCGTCTCGTACAGGCGCTTGACTTTGGCGTCGAGCGCGGCGAGCTGCCCGCGGTGGGCGGCCAGCAGCACGGCGAACCGGGCCAGGGTTTCCCCTTCGGGCGGCCCATCCGGCGGTACCGGGTCAGGCGGCATCGGCGGGTCCCTCGATTTCCGGCTCCTCCCACTGCGGGACCAACTCGGGCACCGCGGGCGGCAGGATCGCGGGGGGCGCGGGGAGCAGGCCCAGCCGGTAGGACCAGCGCCGCCACGGGGTGCGGAACTTGACCACCAGCGGGGACAGGTTGGCGTGCAGGACCAGGGCCCGGGACCCGGGGAGCCGTTCGATCACCTCGGGCATCACCACCCGGGCGGGCCCCTGCTCGGAGGGGACCGTGCCGGACAGCACGGACAGGTCGTCGAGCGTGTCCGCGTCGGTCAGCCCCGGCATGATGACCTTCGTGCCGCAGCAGGCCAGGATCGCCGCGGCGGCGTCGGCGCCGTAGGCCTCGCGGAGCTGGGCGACCGAGTGAATCACGATCGCCATGAACGACCCGAACCCCGCGGAGTCCGCAAGCTTCTGCGCGAGCTTGGGCAGCCCGATGTTGGCCACCTCGTCGACGGCGAAGAACACGCCCGGCACATGCCGGTGGTAGCGCGTCCTGGTGGCCGCGAGATTCCCCTCGTGGTGCATCAGGTCGCAGATCAGCCGGAACAGCGGCGCCGCCACCGAGGAGCTGCCGTCCCGCAAGATCAGGTACAGCGTGCTCCGGGACGCGGCGAACTCCCCGGCGTCGACCGGGCGGACGCCCGGGCCGCACACCATGTCGCGCAGCTCGGGGACGGCGAGCCAGCCCAGGGACCGCAGCAGGGTCATCCGGATCGAGGAGGCGGCCTTGGTGTCGGCGTAGATCTCCGGGAGCCCGGCGAACAGCTCCCGCGACGCCCCGGGGTGCCGGGCGAGCGCGGCGAGCTCGGATTCCCCGGCCCGGTTCGCCCACAGGTATACCCTGGCCATGTCGTATCCGCCGACCGCGGCGGCGTGCATCAGCCCGGCCAGAGCCACCGCCGCCTTATCGGACCAGAACACCATCTCGCCCAGCATGGAGGTCTCCCCGACCAGGGCCGCGGCCCGGCGGACCGCGACTTCGGGGGACAGGCACCCGGCGATGATGTCTGGCCGGAACGTGCTCGGGATGCCGCCTACCCCGTACGGGTTGAACACGTACACCGGGCCCAGCCGGGCCCGGGTGCCCGCGGTCAGCTCATACAGGTCAGCACGGGTGGTGAACGACACGCACGCCCCGCGGTGGGACAGCATCCACTCCCCCAGGAACCCGGACTTGCCGACCCGGGGCGGGGCGATGATCGCGGCCTGGTGCTCTTGCGGGGCGAACACCCGCTTGAAGTACTGCGCCCGGCCCAGCCGCCAGGCGTACCACGTCACCGGGCAGACCAGCCGCGCCCCGAACCCCAGGTCCGGGCGGACCCGCCTGCCGTGCACCACCGCGGCCAGCCGGGACCAGCGGAACGCCAGCTCCCCGAACGAGGCGAACCCCGGCGCGGGCCTGAGCCGGAACCTGATCCGCCATCGCGCCCGCCTCGACGGCAGCGACGAGAACAGAGTGGCGCGCACGAACACCGCCACGGCCAGCACCAGGACCACCAGGACGAGGAGCCTCATCGCTGCGCCTCCTCGTCCCGCGCCGCGTCCATCGCGTCCGAGATCGCGTCGGCGGCCAGGATCGCGGCGGCGTAGGTCCGGGCGGTGCCCCACTGCAACCCCACCCGCTCCCCGACCAGGCGCGCCACCTGGCTCATCGCGGCCCGGTCCCCGAACTGCGGGTGCCGCCGGTAATGCCACTCGAACGCCTCCCGCTTGGAGCCGAACGCCGGCGGCTCCTCGTCCTGGCCGGGTTCCTCGTCCGGCACCGGGGCGATCGGGACAGTGCCCCGTCCCATGACCGGACCGGCCATGACCGGCACCACGCCCGGCAGCGGCGCGGCGTCAAGCACCATCCGGCGCACGCCCGAGGCGGTCTCCCGTGGCGCGAGCACGAACCGCAGCCAGTACAGCGCTAGCAGCCCCGTGACCCGTGCTAGGCCGAGCACCGCCCGGCCCAGCCCCAGCCACGCGGACTCCTCGCTGATCCCCAGCGCGTGCCTGCGGACCACCGACACCACCCGGTCGGTGATGATCGCGGCGAAGATGGGCGCGGCGGTGAACACGATCACCGACCGCGGCGAGGCGTCGTCGGCGGCCAGGTAGTTCATCGCGGCCGACCCGGCGGCGCACAGCTGGATCAGCACCCGCTCGGCCCGGGACGGCTTGCCCTGCCGGGCCAGCCCGAGGGACAGCCCGGACAGGATGACCATCCCCGCGTCGAGCATGCCGGCCTGGATCTGCGCGGGGACCGCCTGCTGCCTGGCGGCGAAGATGAACAGGTACTGCCCCCACCACGACACGTAGAAGCAGCCCGCGCCCAGCAGCGCCAGCAGCCCGGCTGAGATGCCGATCAGCAGCGACCCCGGGGTACGCTCTGCCCCGGCGACCCGACGGACGTTCGTGATCAGCTTCTTCTGCGGGTCGTGCCCGTTCACCTCGAACAGGCCAGGCCCGGCCGGGACCTCGCCGTCCATCGCGTGAATGCGACTCATTTGTCTTCTCCGTTGAGCAGTACGGTCATGTAGCCTTGCGCGATTCCAGAGGTCCTGTTCCGGACCTCGACCGGGCTCGCGCTGATTGCCTGGAGGCCCGCGAGGAATTCCGAGAGCCTTCTCACGTCGTCCGCTGCTCCGCTGATGCGGACCTGGACCGGGGCCATCACCCGGCCTCCGGTCCCAGTTCGGGCTGCCCGGCAGCGATGTGCCGGATATCCCAGATGGATGCAGCGGGCAAGCCGTCAGTGCCCTTGTTGTGGGCTGCGGCGTGGCGGTCGGTCATGTAGTCGAAGAGCCGCTCAGGGGCATTCAGGCCCCACCCGCACGAGCAGTCGATCTCGACGCGGGGTTCATGGGCCCTAGCCGGTATCAGGTAGCGGCCGCTGTCATCCCTCATAGCGAGGCCTCCATCCCCGGCAGCGGATCCTGGACCAGGGCCTCCAGTTCCGGCGCCGGGTCCGGGAAGCGGCGCTCGGCCAGGTACGCGGCCAGCGCCTGGTGCAACTCGGGGATCTGCACCCCGGGCGATCCGGTCTGCCGGGTCATGACGCCGCCGCCTGGCGGTGCGGTGCGGACAGGTCGACCCCGCCCCACACGCCCGACCGCGTCCGGTCGGCCGCGGCGGCGTAGAAGCACTCGGCAGTGACCGGGCAGCCGGCGCATACCTCCAGCGCCGTGGCCGCGTCGGCGTCGGTCTCCGCGTCGAACCATTCCGGCGGGGAAGTCCGGCATGCTGCCCGGTCCTGCCAGCCCTGCGGGGCCCGCGACACCGGCAGCATCACCCGGCGCAGCGCCGGGACCAGGTCCGGGATCTCGCCCGGGTCCTCGCCACGGGCTGCGGCGCGGGCCCTCGCCTTGTTCGCCCGGTCCCGGGCCCGGCGCCGCTCGGCCTGCTCCGCGCTCTGTCGGCCGGTCACTGTCCCGGCTCCGGCTCCGGCTCCGGCGGGCGGGGCTGGCCGATATAGGTCCGCCCGCCAGGCATGTGCAGGACGTACACCACCTGGTCCCTGGTCTCGCCCTGCTGCTCCGCCGGGGTCAGCTCGTTCTTCTCTTCCGGGCTCACCATGGCGGTTCGGCTTCCCAGTCCGGCCCGGGATCCGGGGCCTGATCTTCCGGCCCGGGGTTCTCCGGCTCCTCGTGCCGCGCTTGCATCTCGGCGAACCACCGCTCGGCGGCGAGTTCGTAGGCGTTGTCGACCTCGTAGGAATCCTCCGGCGAATCCGGCACGGGGAACCCCGCGCCGCCGGTCTCGGTGAACTCCTTCTCGTAGGCGGCATAGTGCTCGGGGCTCCCGGCCGGGGCCTCGTAGTAGGCGCGATCCATCACTACGCCTCCAGCTCGCGGTCGAGCGCGGCGAGGAACGCGGCCTCGGTCTGATGCATGGCGGCCACGGCCGCCTCGTACTCCGCATCAGGCGCGTACAGGGCCTCGTGCACGGCTTGCTGGGCCCGGTAGACGTCCGTGATGTCCGGCGGCTGCAGGAACAGGCGCCCCTCCGCCGCCGGGCGCTGACCCGGGGTCGTCACGGGACCACCGCCTCAGGCTCGGCGTCAGCTTCGGGTCCGGTCATCCGGTCGCACGGGCCGTAGACGACTTCGGCGGGCTCGGCGGGCTCGGCCTGGGGGCCGCTGGTGAAGAGGGCGGCGATGACATCGCCGGGGGAAGGGATGTTCACGATCCGGCCTCCGGTTCGGTATCGGTGTCGGGCATTTCCTTTTCTCCTTTTCCTTCCAGCGGTTTGGAGTGGAGGCGTTGGATTCCTCCGTCACCGAAATCCGGGATCGAGATCTCGGTCACGTGTTCGCCGACTGAGTAATCGCTCCAGGTGGTCACGATTCCGCCTCCGGCGATCCGAGCCAGGCGGTGAATTCCTCGTCGGCCGCGCGCATGTCCGCGGCGGCAGCGGGAGACGTGTCGTAGTAGCCGGTCAGCCCGTCCCACCGGACGAATGTCCCGCCACCCCGGGCGTCGGCGATCGCCTCCCCCTGGCCGCGGTCGAGAAATGCGGAATAGCCCGCGTAGGCGTCGTAGGCGGCACTGGCCTCCTCATCGCCCATATCTGCGCGGTAGCCGTACGGGGCTTCGAGGACGTACGTCGTCAGGCCGTCCGTAGCCGCGTTGAGCCACGGCGTCCCGAGCGGGATAGCCGCGTACAGCGGGCCCGCGCCCCGGAATCCGTCCGGGAAATCCGTCTCAGCCACTTTCTGCCTCCGGTCCGGGTCCGGTTTCACAGGGGCCGGTGAAAACCTGCGCGTAGGCGGCTTCCTCGGCCTCAGCCGCGAGGTAGATGCCGACCAGGTCGCCGTCTTCGATTGCCGCCTCGGTGGCGGCAGTGGCGCTTCGAGCTCGGCCACGGTCGGCGCCTTCATGACCCGGCCTCCGGCTGCGGAACCTTGATGCGGGCGCCCGCCCCGAGGTCGACCGGCTCGCGCTCTCAGACCAACCCGGCAGTCCTCGCACCGCCGGTCCTGCTCCCTGGTCGGCCACGGCATCGGGGTCTCGCAGCACGTGAACGTGTCGGCGCTCATGGCCTGGCCTCCGGGCCGGCCAGGGCCGCCAGCACGCCAGCACAGTCTCGGCATCGGCTAGGCGCTTGAGCGGGGACCGGCGGCCGGGCGGGGCGGCGCGGACCGCAGCCCAGTCGATGCCCGGCCGGGCGGCCAGCTGGTCCAGGTCCCCGGTCCGGTACAGCGGCACGCTGCACGTGTCCCGCCGGTCCCACGGCCCCCGCCCCCACTTGGCCGGGGCGAGCAGCCCGCAGCGGGTCAGATGCCGCAGATCGGAGCGCCGGATACGCAGGTACGCGGCCGACTGGTCGGCGGTACGCAGCTCCCCGGCCCGCGTCGCCCCGGCCGCCGCAGCGGCGTCAGTGAACCCCTCCAGGACCCGACCGTCATAGAGCGACCAGCCCTTATAGGACCCGGCCACCGGGAGCAGGCCGCGGCGGGCCAGCTCTTCCACCCCGTCCGCGGTCACCGTCACGCCGAGCCGCTCGGACAGCACCCCGGCGGCGCGGACCGCGCCCAGGTCCGACACCGACCCGGCCGCCGCCCGGATCTGCCCGGCCCGGGCCAGCGCGGCGGCCGCGGCCGCGGCGGACCAGCGTCCCCGGGCCAGGTCCGGGCCGCCGATCAGCCCGCCATGCACGGCGCGGGACAGCTGCCACCGCTCCAGCCCCAGGTGAGCGGCCAGCTGCACTAGGCCGTAACCGGCGTGGGGCCGCCCCGGCGCGGTCACTGCCCGGCCTCCGGTCCGGGCGACGGGTCGATCAGCTCCGCGTTCGCCCTCAGCCCGTCCGCGAACACCTGATGACCGGCGGTGGCGCCGAGGTTCTCCGTGATCGCCGCGAGCGCGCGGGCCTCGCTGGCGCGCAGCGACAGCCCCGCCGATGAGCCGCCCGTGGTGACGAAGGCCCGGACGAATGCGGGCTCCGGCACGCCGCGGTGCTCGATCTGCCGGGCCTGCGTGAACACCTCGCCGGCCACGCTGAAGGCAGCGGTGAGGTCGGATTCGTGCACCTGGACCGGGTGCCCGTCATGCTCAGCCGAGCACCACGGCGGGCACGGCCCGGTCACGACCCGGCCTCGGGTTCCCCGTGCTCAGCCTGCCAGGCAGCCTCCCACGCGCTGTGCAGGTCATGAAGCAGCCCGCCGGTTTCCCGCCACGGCTCGGACAGCACCGGGTACACAGCGGCCTGCTTGCGCCACCCCGAGTTCAGGTGAGCGTGCAAGATCTCCTTCTCATCCCCGGTCATCGGCGCGAACATCGCCGGGTCATCCGCGGCCATCGCCGGGTCGTGCGGCACCGCGTTCAACTCGGTGGCTTCCTGGGTCTCGGTCATGCGCTTGCCTCCAGTTCTGGTTCTGCGTCTGATTCCGGTTCGGGGGTAACCGCCGCGTCCGCGGCGGCGTCGGCTTCGGCCCGCCACCGGGCGCACAGCTCGTCGACGAGGGCGTCCATCTCGGCGGTTATCTCGGTGACCGGCTCGGGCCAGTGCTGCTCGATCGGGTCAGGCTCGGGCTGGGGCTGGTGGACGGCCAGGTTCGCCGGGGCTGCCTCCAGCCCGAAGATCTCCAGCAGCAGCCCGCGCTCGTAATCGGTAGCCCGGTCCCACCCGGCCCGCTCCAGCGCCTGCTCCCTGGTGATCTCGCCGCTCTCCACGGCGCGCTCGGCGCGGCACACGCCGCACCGGCGGGACGCGCCCCGGTACTTCAGCTGGTGCTCCCGGTCCCTGGTCACCCCGTGCTCGACGTCCGCCAGCACCCAGGACCCGCCTGCCTCGCGCTGGAGCTGGGTCAGCCGGGCGCCGCGCCCGAGAGCGTGATCGGTAAGCCGGTAGGGAAGCCTGCCCTCAAGCGCCCAGCCGGTGTAATGCCCCGACTGCTGCACGCCCGGCGTCCCGAACGGCGGCCACAGGTGCAACGTGTAAACATCCCCGACCTGCCACGCCAGCCCAGACGGCGCACCACGGCGGCTCATGCCTACTGGCCCCGGGCTCGCCTACCTCGTACGTGGCGGCGGGGACTGCGCCGCCACGGCAGCCTGGGCAGAAGCCTCAGAAAGACCGGGTGGCGCGGCGGCGAGAGTGAGGGGTCCCT
>Ga0070707_100005241_pt1 | contig 12130 bp, 11 predicted proteins | sample KBSK5502metaG_FD_65468 | JGI IMG/M metagenome (GOLD analysis project Ga0070707, IMG submission 65468) | Corn, switchgrass and miscanthus rhizosphere microbial communities from Kellogg Biological Station, Michigan, USA - KBS K5-50-2 metaG | ecosystem: Host-associated > Plants > Roots >... | reverse complement strand
CTCTCGATACTCGGAGCCATCCTGGCCGCGTGCGGATCGAGCGCGTCGGCCCCATATCGCGGGGCGGCTCCCGGCGAAGCGGCGCCCCTGCCGGCCGCCAGCGCCGCTCCCGTCGGGAACCCGGTCAACGGAAACAACTCCTCAGGCAGCGGCTCCGGCTCCGGGTCGGTGGCCGGCAACGACGGCGACCAGGCCGCGATCTTCGACGAGACAAAGATCGTCCGGACCGGTTCGCTCCAGCTGACCGTCGCCGACGTCGCGACCGCTCTGAGTCGGGGCCGTACCGCGATCGCCTCGCTGGGCGGCTACATCGGGTCGTCGCAGCAGGAGAAGAACGGCGACCAGATCGTCGCCTCAGTGACCTATCGCATCCCGGTGAGCCGCTGGGAGGATGCCCTCAGCGGCCTCCGAGCGCTCGGCACCGAGGTCGGCGAGAAGACGGACTCGACCGAAGTGACCGGCCAGCTCGTCGACCTCGATGCCCGGATCCGCAACCTCAAGGCGACCGAGATGGCCCTCGTCGGCTACGCCGAGAAAGCCCCGAAGGTGACTGACCTCCTCGAGATCGAATCTCGCCTGTCCGACACACGGGGCCAGATCGAGCAGCTCAGCGCGCAGCAGGCCCGGCTCCAGGACCAGGCGGCGATGTCGACGCTCACCGTGACCTACGGGACCGAGGTCGAGGCCGTTGTCGAGACGGCCCAGCGCTGGGATCCCGCCGCGGAGGTCGACCGCGCCTCGGCAACGCTGATCGGGATGGGCCAGGCCGTCGTCAGCTTCGGGATCGTCTTCCTGATCGTGTGGGTGCCATTGATCGTCGCCGTTGTGTTCGTCGGCGGGATCACGCTGCTCGTCGCCCGTCGACTCGGCTTCGGGCGGCCGGACCGGCTCCCGCCGCTCGCTCCTCCTCCGTCCTCCGCCGAAGTCTGACTGGAGGAGGCGTCGGACCGGCAACGGCTCGACGGGCCCCGGGCCGGGTGGGCTCATTCCCACCCGGCCCGCCCGCGTTTCCGGCAGGATTCCGACGATGACCGATCAGAGCGAACGCTACGACCGGATCGCCGACGGCTACGCACGCTGGTGGGGACCGATCATTGCCCCAGCGGCATTGCGAGCGCTCGACGAGGTGGCGGACGACGTCGCCGCCGGGGCGACGAAGCTGCTCGACGTGGGCACTGGGACGGGGACCCTGGCGATCGAGGCGATCCGCCGCTGGCCGACGGTCGAGGTGACGGCGATCGATGCCTCGTCGGGCATGATCGCCAAGGCGCGCGACGAGGCCGACCGGCAGCTCGGTCGGCGAGATCGGGCCCGTCTGGACCTGAAGGTTGCGTTCGCCGACGAGCTCGGTCTCGCCGATGATTCCATCGACGTCGCCGTCTCGTCCTTCGTGCTGCAGCTCGTGCCGAACCGATTTCGCGCCCTCCGGGAGGTCGCCCGCGTCCTGCGGCCCGGTGGGGTGTTCGGCTGGGTCAGCTGGCTGGCCGGCTCCATGCACTGGTACCCGGACGACGACTTCGACGACGCCCTGATCGACGTCGGCGAGGAGCCGCGCGAGTGGGATGACCGGCCTGGCGACGTGCCCGATCCCTCGTCCGCTGCCGCCCAGATGCGACGGGCCGGCTACCACGACGTCCGGGCGGAGGCCGCCCGCCTCGTCCACCCGTTCGCGGTTGACGAAGTCGTCGGGTTCCTCACCGAGTTCGACGAGGAGGACCTCGTCACGAGCCTCGGACCCAAGCGGGCACGGTTCGAGGTCGCGCTCCGGCGCCGACTACGACGACGGCGGCGCCGCGACCTGGCGTTGGATCATCGAACGGTGACTGTCCGCGGCATCCGCCGCTGACCCGCAGTCGCCGGACCCGCGGCTCAGCTCTCCTCGGTCGCCTCGCCCTGGGCTGAGCCGCCCTCGCCCGGTGCGGCACCCTCGGCCGCACCTTCCGCGGCACCCTCCTCGGCCCCTTCCTCGCCCTCGGCGACGACGGGCTCGGGCTCGAGCTCGATGCGCGGAGCCTGGACCTTGGCGACGATCTCGTCGGGGTCGGTCAGCAGGGTCACGTCGCCGGGGATCGTCAGATCGGACACTTTGATGACGGCGTCGAAGTCGACGAGCGAGTCGATCGCGTACTCGATCGACTGGGGCAGGTGGTCGGGCAAGGCCTTCACCCTGACGTTCTCGATCGGATGAAGGAGCGTCCCGTTCTCGTCCTCGACTGCGCGCGAGATGCCCGTCGCGACGAGCGGCACGTCGACGGTCAGCTCCTCGGTCATCCGGACGAGGAACAGGTCGACGTGGATGGGCCGGCGATGGACGGGATGGACCTGGACCCCGTGGACCAGGACCGGCCGCGCGTTGCTGCCGTTGATCGACAGGTCGATCAGGGCGTTCTGACCGACGCGCCGCCGCAGGAGGTCGAACTCATGCGCATCGACGGAGACGTTCTCGGAGTCGATCCCGTGGCCGTAGACGACGGCCGGCAGCCGACCCTCGCGGCGGATCGCGGCGACCTTCTTGCCGGTGATCGCGCGAGGCTCGGCGGTGAGGCTCGGACGGCTGGGCGTGGCGGTGGACATCGGGGCTCGACCTCGGGATTGGCTGGTTCGTCATGGCTCGGGCGCCGCACGCCGACGGGGCTCCACGGCCCTGCGGGCGCGCCCTGAACCGCGACACCTTATCACGGCTCGATCGCGCAGCCGCCGATCCGGGCAGCCCGGTGTACAGTCGGCCCGCGATGAGCTCCACGATCCTGATCGTCGAGGACGAGTTCGCCGTTGCCCGCGGGATCCAGTACGCCCTCCAGCAGGAGGGCTACCAGGTCGCGGTCGCGAAGAGCGGCGAGGAAGGCCTCGACTTCGCCACGAACCAGGCGCCGGACCTCGTCGTGCTCGACGTCCGGCTCCCGGGCATGGACGGCTTCGAGGTCCTCCGCCGGCTCCGGGCGGCGGGCTCGAAGGCGCCCGTCCTCGTCCTGACGGCTCGGGACGACGAGGTCGACAAGGTGATCGGCCTGGAGCTCGGTGCCGACGACTACCTGACGAAGCCGTTCGGGCTGCGCGAGCTGATGAGCCGGATCCGGGCCCTGCTGCGGCGGGCCTACGGCGACCTCAGCGACGCCGCCGGCGGCCGCGTCATCCGTCACGGCGACCTCGTGATCGACCTCGAGCGGCGCCGGGTCCAGCGCGGCGACCGGCGGATCAGCCTGACCCCGACCGAGTTCGAGATCCTCCGCCACCTCGCGTCCCGCCCCGGCCGCGTCTACACGCGCGGCGAGCTCCTCGAGCTGCTCCGCGACTACGAGGCGCTCGACCAGGACGAGAAGACGATCAACGTCCACGTCAGCCACCTCCGCGACAAGATCGAGGACGATCCCGCGGCGCCCGCGTTCGTCATGACGGTGCGTGGTGTCGGCTACGCCTTCGCCGAGCGCTAGCGCCGGCCCGGCCGACGCCGACCGCCGCTCATTCCGCCGCCTGATCCCGGCGCGGATCCGGCGGCTGGGCCCGCGGACGCTCCAGGGCCGGCTGACCCTCGGGTTCGCGGGCGTCGTCGCGCTGACGCTGTTCCTCGTGACGATCTTCGTCCTGAACCGCCTCGACGACGAGTTCCGCCAGCAGCAGCTCGCGGACCTCCAGGCGCGAACGGGCCTCGTCGCCGCGTACGTGGACGTCGTCGCCGCGGAGAAGGCCGCGCCGCTTCCGGTGATCGGCCCCGACAACGTCGTGAATCCAAAGGTCGCGGCAGCACTCCACTCGGATGCCTACCAGAGCTTCATCGCTGATCAACTGGCGGAGGCGGACGTCGACATCACCCTGGGCAGGCAGCCCACGTCCGGCGGGGACGCCGCGCCGATCATCCCTGCGATTGACGGCACGTTCCACGCGTCGGTCGTCGCGCCGGGCCGGGCAGGCCTGACCCAGGAGTCCATCGCGGCGCAACCGCTCCAGCGGCCGGCCACCTTCAGCGCGTTCCAGTACACGATCGTCGTCCGGCTCTCGAACCCGTACACGTTCCGCCAGACCGCGATCGACAACGTCGCGACCGTGAGCGCCGCGGTCGGCGCCCTGGCGCTCGGGATCGCCGTGATCGTGGCCGCGGCGATGGCGCTGCGCGTCACCACCCCGCTCCGCCGCCTGACCGATGCGTCTCGCGCCCTCGCTGAAGGGCAGCTCGGCGAGCGGATCCCGCGCGCGGAGATCCGGACCGGGCCGGCCGAGATTGCGGCGCTGGCGACCCAGTTCAATGCGATGGCCGATCAGGTCGAGGAAAGCGTGGATCGGATCCGGCGCGACCGCGACCGGAGCCGGGACTTCCTCGCCGACGTATCGCACGAGCTGCGGACGCCGATCGCCGCGCTCCTGACGTTCAACGAGCTCCTGACCGAGCGAGCCGGCGATGATCCTCGCGCGCGAACGGAGTTCCTCGAGAACAGCCGCATCCAGCTCGAGCGGCTCGACTGGCTCGCCCAGAACCTGCTGGAGCTGTCCAAGCTCGACTCGGGGCTGGTCCTCCTGGACCTCCGGCCGGACGACCTCCGGGTGGCCGTGGAGTCGGCCGTCGAACAGGCGCGGCCCGCCGGCGGGCGACGAGGGCTGACGATCGACCTGCAGCTGCCGAACACCCCGATCCGGATCCGACACGATCCGCAGCGCGTCGGCCAGGTCGTCACCAACCTCGTCGGCAACGCAATCAAGTTCACCGAACCAGGCGGGACCGTCTCGGTCCGCGTTGCGCCGGCCGCCGGCACCGGGGGCGACGGCGGCGACGGCGCGACGATCACCGTCGGCGACACCGGCGTCGGGATCGAGCCCGACGAGCTGCCGCGGATCTTCGAGCGCTTCTACCGCGGCTCGCTGGCGAACGAGGCCCGTGGCAGCGGCAGCGGGCTGGGTTTGGCGATCGTCCGGTCGATCGTGGAGATGCACCACGGGACGGTGGAGGTGACGAGCCGGCTTGGCTCCGGAACGACCTTCACAGTGACGCTGCCGAATGACCCCCGCCGCGAGCACGGGCCCGACGGCACGGCGCCGGAGCCGATCCGGCCGATCGAGGAGTCGCCGGATCGGGGGAAGATGGTGGATTCTTCACCGACCGCGCGTCCGAGCCTGAACGGCGAGACGTCACTCTGAGCGAGTTCACGGACGCCCCTTGTCGCGCCGACGGGCGGTCGGCGCGCTTCCCACGATGAGACTCGCAGCCCCATGACCGATCACTCTCTCGATCCCGAGGACGAGACCCAGCCGCACGACCTGGCCAGCTTCACGGCGACGCCGAGCCCGACCACCGGCCGGGCGAGCGAGCCGACGTCCTTCTCTCCGACGCCCGAGCCCCGGCCCGACTGGGCCGGAGTTCATTGGAGCGCGCGGGAGCCGACCCCGGAACGATGGTTCGAAACGGCGCCTGCCGTCCCCGCTCAACCGGTGGCGGCGACGTCCCGACGGGGTGGCGGGGCCGGGACGGTCCTCGCAGCAGCGCTCGGCGCGGCGATCCTGGCGTCGGGCGGGACGGTCATCGCCCTCAACGCCAGCGGCGCGTTCCAGCGGACGGCGGCACCGGCCAGCGCGAACGGCACGAACCCGAACGCGACATCGGTCCTCCAGCCGGTCAAGCTCGACGAATCCTCGGCCATCATCGACGTCGCCTCGAAGGCCGGCCCATCGGTCGTCCGGATCTTCGAGGAAGGTGTCGACCCGAACAGCATCACGCAGCAGACGACGCAGGGGATCGGCTCGGGCCTCATCTTCGACTCGAACGGCTGGATCCTGACGAACCGCCACGTCGTCGCGGGTGCGAACAGCCTGACGGTCGAGCTGAAGGACGGCACCAAGTACGACGGCAAGATCTACGGGGTCGACACCCTGACCGACCTCGCGATCGTCAAGGTCGAGGCGACCGGCCTGCCGGCGGCGACGATCGGCGACTCCGACGGCCTGAAGGTCGGTGAGCTCGTCGTCGCCATCGGGAGCCCGCTCGGGACGTTCTCGAACACGGTCACGAGCGGCATCGTGTCGGCGACCGGACGGCGGATCCAGACCGATGGCGGCGACCTCCGGAACCTGATCCAGACCGACGCTGCGATCAACCCCGGCAACAGCGGCGGCCCGCTCCTGGATGCCACCGGCGCGGTGATCGGGGTGAACACCGCGATCGCCCGCGACGCGAGCGGGATCGGCTTCTCGATCCCGATCAACATCGCCCGGCCGATGATGCGCCAGGCCCTCGCCGGGCAGCAGCTCCAGCGGCCCTACATCGGGATCCACTTCGTCCAGATCGACGCCCAGGTCAAGAAGGACTCGAAGTTGCCGGTCGACCAGGGGGCGTGGGTCCAGGCTGACACGACGACGAACGATCCGGCGGTCGTCGCGAACGGCCCGGCCGCGAAGGCCGGCGTGAAGGACGGCGACATCATCACGAAGATGGGCAACCAGGCGGTCGACGCGCTCCATCCGCTCGATTCTGTGCTGTCGCAGTACTCGCCGGGCGACACCGTCACGCTGACCATCCTCCGGGGCGGCCAGACGCTGACGATCGACGTCGTGCTGGGGGTTCGACCGCCGGGCCTCGGCTAGACGGACTCGTGGCGCGGCCGGGGCCGCGGGACTACCTCGGCCGGCGCCAGATTTCGACGCCCGCGTAGTCGAGCGGGCCGCCCAGCCGGACGGCCGGCTTCCGCACACGGACGCCGACCTCGGCCACCCGGAACCCGGCCAGGATCTCCTGGCTGATCGTCTCGGCGAGAGTCTCGAGCAGTCGGTAGGAGTTCGCCTCGACGACCTGCTTAACGATGTCGTAGACGCGGGCGTAGTCGACCGTCTGGTCGAGGTCGTCGGCGATGCCGGCTGGCTGGAGGTCCAGGACGAGCTCCACGTCGACCTCGAATGGCTGGGGCGTCGCTCGCTCCTCGTCGCCGAAGCCGTGGCGACCCTCGAGCCGAATGTTCCGCAGGATGATCCGGTCGGTCACGGTCGGGGAGGTCCGAGATCGGCCGTGCCGGGCTCACCCTCGCGAACGATCGCGTCGGTCATCCGCGCCGCCCGGACGTTCGGTCGGACGTCGTGGACGCGGACGATGTCAACGCCGGCGGCAATGCCGAGGACGGTCGTCGCGACGGTCGCTTCGACCCGCTGGTCGGGCGGCAGGTCGAGGACCCGGCCGAGGGTCGACTTGCGGGAGGTTCCGAGCAGGATCGGTCGGCCCAGGACCCGGAGCGTGGCGAGGTCGCGCAGGAGCGCGAGGTTGTGCTCGTACGTCTTCCCGAACCCGAACCCCGGGTCGACGATGATCGAGTCCCAGGCGACGCCGGCTCGGAGGGCGCGCTCGATCGCCGCCTGGAGGTCGGCCACGATCTCCGGCATGAGGTTCGTGTAGCGCGGCTCAGCCCGGTTGTGCATCAGGACGATCGGCACGGATCGCTCGGCTGCCAGCTCGACCAGGCCCTCCTCGGCCGACACACCCCAGACGTCGTTGACGAGATGGGCCCCCGCCTCCAGCGCCGCTCGGGCGACCGCGGCCTTCGTCGTATCGACGCTGATCGGCGTCGCGGGAAGCGCCTCGCGGAGCGCCGCGATGACCGGCGCGACGCGAGCGATCTCGTCGGCCTCCGAGACCTCCGAGTGACCAGGCCGGCTCGATTCGCCGCCCACGTCGAGGAGGTCGGCCCCGTCCGCCACCATCTGCCGGCCGCGCTCGACCGCGACCCTGACCGGGTCCCCTCCGACGGCGAGCACGCCGTCACCCGAGAACGAATCCGGCGTCAGGTTGAGGATCCCCATCACGAACGTTCGCATCCGCCACGCGAACCGGGCCGGCCCGATCCGGAGCGGCCGCGGCGGCGCGGGGAGGCCGGACATCGCGTCGGCCGGCAGTCGGAAGGACGGAGTCGCCGCTCCGCCACCGAGATCGGGCCGGGCCGTCACGACCGTGTGGTCTGGCTCCGGGGGTCGGGTCATCGCCCCCGATTGTCACCCGGATCGCGGAGGAGCGGATCGTCGACGAGGCGCGCACGGACCGCCCCGACCAGATACAGCGAGCCCGCAACCACGATTGGGCCGGGCGGGCCGTCGAGGGCACGGTCGAGCGCCGCGTCGAGCCTCGGCTCGGCCTCGACGGTGGCGGCCGGCTGGACGCGCCGCGTCCGGAGCGTCGCCAGCTGGTTCGTCCAGATCGCGGCGAGCCGCCCGGCCGGCATAGCGCGCGGCGTGTCGATCGCCGTCGCGATGATCCGCGCGCCACGGACCGCCGGGGAGGCCACCAGCGCCGCGGCGATGCCGGCGACGTCCTTGTCGGCCATCGCCGCCGTGACGAGTGTCAGCCGACCGGGCGTCAGGGACGGCAAGAGGTCGTCGAGCGCGAAGGCGAGGGTTGCCGCGCCCGCGGGGTTGTGGGCGCCATCGAGCAGGACGTCCCGTCCGCCGACCGTCACGAGCTCCAGGCGGCCCGGCCAGTGGGCCTCGGCATAGCCGCGCCGGCGCGCCTCGTCGGGGACGTCGGCGATCCCGGCCCGGGCAAGCGCGTCGAGGATCGCGTCGGCAACCGCGACGTTGGCCGCCTGGTGCCGACCGCGCAAGCTCACCCGGACCCGACCGAGCCGGGGAAGGTCCACCAGGAGGCCGTCGCGATCGACGGCGAGGATCGCCGCGGGCTCGGCGATCGTGAGCGGGACGCGCAGCCGGACCGCCCGCCTGCGGACGATGGCCAGGGCTTCGCCCGTCGCACCGGTGACGGCGAGATCGCCGCGCTCGATGATCGCGGCCTTCTCGCGGGCGATTTGCCGGATCGTCGGACCAAGCCGCTCGGTGTGATCGAGATCGACGTTCGTGACCGCCGCGACCCCGCCGTCCCAGGCATGGGTGGCGTCGAGCCGCCCGCCGAGGCCGACCTCGACGATCGCCAGGTCGACCCGCTCCTCGGCGAACCAGGTGAACACGACCGCGGTGAGCAGCTCGAATTCCGTCGGGTCGCCGAGCCGGCGCGGGATCCGATCGGCCGCCGCGATCGCCTCGTTCACGAGCCTGGCAAACGCCCCCGCGTCGACGGGCCGCCCGCCGATCTGGAGGCGCTCGCGGTACGACACGAGGTGCGGCTTGGGCGTCTCGCCGGCCCGCAGGCCCGCCGCCCGCAGAGCCGATCCGGCCAGGGCCAGGACGCTCCCCTTGCCGTTCGTGCCGGCGACGAGCGCGCCGCGCACGGATAGCTGCGGGTCGCCGAGGACGCGCAAGAGGGCCCTCGTCCGGCCGAGCCCGAGACGGACGCCGAAGCGGCCGCGTTCAGCGAGGGCCGCCAGCGCTTCCTGGTAGGCCTCGCCGATCCCGGCGTCGTCCGGTGGTGCGTCGCCCGGCCGGCTCCCCTCCGCGCCGCGCTGGCTGGCGGTGATCACTCCCTGGTCAGGTCGTCCTCGTAGAAGACGCATTGGTTGAAGCGCGGGGTCAGGCAGACGTCATTGACGTAGCCCTGCTCGAGATGGACGCCGCCACGGAGCTGGCAGCGCGACACATTCGAGTCCTGGCGGATCAGCGCCTTCAGGAGGTGCGGGGCCTGGATGGGGATCGCCCCTCGCGACCCCGTCATGTAGAAGTGCGGGCAGACGTTGCGGCGGAGGTTCGGCAGCCCGAAGCCACCCCGTGCCGGCGGCATCGACGGCAGGCCGGGCCGGTACGGCTGGCCCGGGCGGCCCGGAAGCGGCGGCCGGACCGGGATCGGCGTTCGGGCGGTGAGGCCGCCGCCGGTCGTCACGGGGCCCGCGGCCGGTCCGGTCATCGGCGGCGTTGCGGCCGGTCGGCGGTCCTCTGGACCCGCGGGCCGTCCCTGGGCCAAGGGCGACGGCCGGACTCGCGCGATCGGGCCCACGCCGAACGCAGGTCGGCCGATCGGGCCCGATGGGCGGTCGCGCTTGGGGTCTCGTGCCTGCATCCAATCCCTCGGATCGGCGCACGACAGGGCAACTGAACATCCCGCGCGCCGGACCGGCCAAGACTACAACGCTCTCTTGCGCATCGACCACCGACCGTTGCGACGGGGCACCGAGCCGGTTTTCATGGGCTGTCGAACTGCGATGGCGTGCTCAGGCACGACAGCCCTTGACGCCGTGCAACAATTCCGACTGTGACAGCGCGGCGCGGAGGTCGGCCTCCCCAGGTTCGACCACGCCCACCCCTGGGCGGCCGCGTCTCACCGGTCCAGACCAAGCCCCGGGCGCCGTCCTCGACCCGTCTCGCGCCGCACCGCAAGGTCGAGCGCGGCCCCGGGATGGCCCTCCCCTTCCGGCTCCTCCTCGTCCTCGCTGTTGTGGCCCTCGGCGTCGGCGTCCTGGTGGTGGCGGGAGGCGGACTCGGTCGGGTTGCCGCGGCCGTCGGCTCCAGCCTGACCGGCTTCCTCTCGGACATCACCTCGACGCCCGCACCGAGCGCCAGTCCGCTGACGGTCGCAGACGCGCCCACCCTCGAGCCGCCCGACGAGCCATACACGAACCAGCCGACGGTCGATCTCGTCGGGACCGTCCCGGCCGCGGTGGCCGGCGACCCGGACTCGCGGATCCGGATCTACGTCGCGATCGGTGACGGCGAGTCCGGGCCGATCATGGAAGTCCCGGTCGGGCCATCGCAGCACTTCCTCGTCCCCAATGTCGAGCTCAGCAAGGGAACGAACACCTTCACTGCCACGATCGTCGGACCGACGGGCCTCGAATCGGAGAAGTCCGCGTCGGTCGCCTACATCCTCGACACCAGCAAGCCGAAGATCACGATCAGTTCGCCGAAGAGCAACGCCGTGGTCAACGGCAAGACCGCGAAGATCGTCGGCCAGACCCAGGGACGGAGCACGATCAGCATCCGGAACGCGACGACGAACGCGACGGTCAGCGGCGCAGCCGATGGCAAGGGCGCGTTCTCGGTCAGCGTGCCCATCGCGTCAGGCACGAACGCGATCGAGGTCACGGCAACCGACCCGGCCGGCAACGTCAACATGGCGACGCTCACCGTCCGGCGTGGAACAGGCGCGCTGCTGGCCCACCTGAGCGCGTCGTTCTATCAGGTGAGGATCTCCAAGCTTCCGGAGCCCGTCACCTTGACGGTGACCGTCACGGATCCGGACGGCCGACCCCTCGCCGGTGCCGGCGTGACGTTCACGCTCACTGTTCCAGGCCTCGGACCGATCACGTCGAACCCCGTGACCACCGGAACGGATGGCAAGGCGACGTTCACGCCGACGATCGCGAAGGGAGCGACGAAGGGGCAGGCGTCCGCGACCGTCATCGTCAGCACCCAGGACTTCGGCAACACGACCGACCGGACGGTGATCACGCTCCAATAGACCACCCGTTCGGTGGCGCCTCGGGTCGCCGTGACAACGGGCCGATTCGTAGCTACCATCTAGTCGATGCCGACGTGGCGATGCCCACACTGTTCGACGCCTCAACCGGAAGCGTCGCGCTGCTGGGTCTGCCACCGCTCGTCGACGAGCTGTGGGACGTGCCGCCACTTCCGCCAGTCGGTCGCGGCGCGGGTCGGGTTCTGTGCCCTGGATCGGGGCCACGAGCCACTCCACGGCGACGAGGTCCGGGCCTGCTGGGTGGACGGTGCAGTACCGCTCCAACCGGAGCCGTCGACCCCCGGCCTGCTCGATCTCCTCACGGAGCGGGCGCTGCCCGAGGTCGTGCCAGCCCCGATGCTTGCCGCCCCGGCGTCTGTGGTCGCCCCTGAGCGCCCGAATCCGGCGCTCCGCTTGCGCCCGGCGACGCCGGTCGTGGTCCACCGCGACTGGGTGGAGGTCGAAGCCTAAAGGGCCTCGGCCGCGCGCCGACCCTCAGGGGCAGCTCGCGGGCTTGGTCTCCACCGTCGTGATCGTGATCTCTGACTTCGGCCGGGCACTGGTGCCGGATGCGGGCGCCTGGCCATTAACGAACCACGCGTCGTTGTCTGTCGGCAGGACCGGTCCGACCTTGAAGCCATCCGCGACGATCTGCGACTTCGCCTCGCCGACCGTCAAGCAAACGTAGTTGCCGACCGGGATCGGAGCAGGCGTCGGAGTCGGGGTCGGCGTGGGAGTCGGGGTGGAGTCGGGGTGGGCGTCGGCGTCGGGCTCGGCGATGGGCTCGGGCTGGGACTGGGCTCAGGCCCCTTCGAGAGGACGTAGTCG
>Ga0070707_100005239_pt1 | contig 12133 bp, 8 predicted proteins | sample KBSK5502metaG_FD_65468 | JGI IMG/M metagenome (GOLD analysis project Ga0070707, IMG submission 65468) | Corn, switchgrass and miscanthus rhizosphere microbial communities from Kellogg Biological Station, Michigan, USA - KBS K5-50-2 metaG | ecosystem: Host-associated > Plants > Roots >... | reverse complement strand
TGTCGACGTACTCGTTGCCGTCGACGTCGTAGAGCTTCGAGCCGCTGGCGTGGCTTAGCCAGACGGGCTGCGGGCGGGAGATCTGCCAGCTCGACGTCACCCCGCCGGCAAGGGCCTCGCGCGCCTCAACAGCGAGCCGCGCCGACGTGGGCTGACGGTCAATGAAGATGCGTTCCTGCTCGCTGATGATGTCGGCGAGGCTCGGACGCACCGCGCCCGCGCCGGGCGGCGTGACTGGGCGCGTGGCCACCCCGACCGCGCTCTCGTCGTTCGGGGCCTGTCTATCGGCCATGATTAGCTCCCTCACCGAGTTGACTGAACATTCAGTCTAAAATGAGGAGGTCGGCCGAGCAAGCGCCACCCCTCAGACGCACCTTGGATCCGTTGCCTGTCCGCAAAAGCCGCAAATCGACCAGCGAACTGCCTGCAACGGATCCAAAGACATCTGGAGCACTACCGATCCGAGGCGCTTTGCGGCTTATGTCGGGAACGAGGGTAGCCCGGGGGCGAGCCCGGCCGGGCCGGCGCGCCCGGGCGAGTCAGCCGCGGCCGGGACTGGCCCCGAGAAGCGGCAGTCCGGGCTGGGTCCGGTTATGCTCCCGGCTCATGCGCCGTCTGCTGTTCGTGCATCACACTCCGTCGCCGGCCATGCAGGCCATGTTCGAGGCTGTGCTGGCCGGTGCGCGCACGGACGAGATCGAGGGCGTGGAGGTCGTGGCCGCGCCCGCGCTGACGGCTGGTGCCGCCGACGTGCTGAACGCCGACGGGTACCTGCTCGGCACGCCGGCCAACATCGGCTACATGTCGGGCGCGCTCAAGCACTTCTTCGACGGCATCTATTACCCGTGCCTGGAGGCCACCAGACGGCGCCCGTACGGACTGTACGTGCACGGTGGCAGCGACACGACCGGCGCGGTCAGAGCGGTCGAGTCCATTACGGCCGGGCTTGCCTGGCAGCAGGTCAGGCCTCCGGTCTGCGTCATCGGCCAGCCAGGCAAGGCAGACATCGAAGCGTGCTGGGAACTCGGGGCGATCGTCGCGGCTGAACTTACCGCAGACAGCTAGCCGGCCAGGCGGCCAGACGCGGGCGCGGGGCAGCCTGGCTGGCGAGGGACGTCGCCTACTTCGTTCCGTAGTTGAACAGCTGCTGGTTGACCGGGGTTACGTTGGAACTGGCCAGCGCGCTCGTGACGCTAAATGCCACCGCGAAGGCCAGCGCGGCACCGGCAATGACGGAAATCGCCAGCAGTCCTAGTCGAGTCACGAACTCCTCCTTGCCGGACCCGCACCGGATCCGGGCGGCTTGGCCCCCAAGCATAGGGAATGTCCCGGGTGGCACGCCAGAACGATATGAAATAGTAATTCCCGCCACCTAGCCGACAGGCAATGTCGCGTTACCTAACTGCCCTGACCTGACGGATCCGGCAGTCCCTGGTGACCTCGCAGGCAGCCGGAACACCACTAGGTCGGGGCTGGCGGTGACGACCAGTGCTCCCGGCAGCCTGGCCAGCGTGGCGAGCTGACTCCGGCGCTGCTGGCCGGGTCGCAGCAGCGGACCGGCGTCCACGACGACGTAGCGGACGCCCTCCGCCGTCAGCGCCGCGGTCAGCGGCCCGCCCGAGCCGATCACCGGCGTCAGCTCCCTGGCCCGCTCGCTCTCGGCTGGCACGGTCGTCTGGCCGACTCGGAGCGCGTCGTTCCAGATCATCGGCCTGGCAACGAACCGGGGCCAGGGATCGAACACGGCCTGGCCGTGGTTCCACGGGTAGCGCCGGTACTGCGCCCACGGCAGCAGCAGAACCGAGCCGGGCAACCGGTCGGCCTCGATGATGTGCCGTGCCCTGAGCCAGTCCGGCGGGTACTGCACCGCCTGGAGGCGCCCGGCCGCTCCCCAGGCCAGTCCTGGGAGCAGCAGGACCGGTGCCGCGAGCGCGAGTATCCCCAAGGTGAATGCTGGCCCGGCGGCCGGGTCGCTACCCCTGATCAGCCTGGAGCTGCCGGGCGCCCCGGGGGCCCCGGGGGCCCGGCTCGCGGCGATCAGGGCCGCGACCCCGGCGCCGAGGCCGACGCAAGCCGCGACGGCAAGCGGGGCGACAAACTGCTGACCGTCGCGGAGCAGCGCGAATCCCGGCCAGAACGAGATCGCGGCCCGCAGCGCGGCCGTCGTTGGCCCGGTGAGCCCGAGACCCGCGATCAGCAGGCCCGCAACGGCCGCGATTCCGGCGCCCGGGCAGATTCTGCGGCGCCGTGCGACAGTCACGTAACCGACCCCCGCCAGCGCCATGACGGCGAGCCAGCAGATTGCGGCCGGCCCGCCGTAGCCCGCCGGGACCGCTTGCGCGTTCCAGATGCCGCCAAGCAGCAGCAGGCTGCCTAGCGCTCCGAACCAGGTATCGGCCCTGGCAGCGAACGCGGCCACGCCGCTGGGATCGGCGTGCACCGGGTTGATGAGCGACGGGATCAGCCAGGGCAGGCTGGCGACCGCGATCACGCTGAGCGTGACGAAGAGCCTGCGGCCACGCTCTAGCCAGGAGTTTCCGCCGCATAGCGCCACGGGAAGGACGCCAAGCACCGTGATCGACATGGCAGCGAAGCCGCCGATCGCCGCGGGGACGACGGCCGCCGCCAGCCATCCGGCCCTGATCCGCCCATTCCGGCCGCAGGCCTCGCGCATCACCCACGGCAGTCCCGCGTAGCCCAGCAGCATTGTCCACTGCCCCATGATCAGCCGTTCGGCGACGAACGGATTCCAGGCATAGCAGACCCCGGCAACCAGCTGGGCGAGCAATGGCAGCCCATTGCCATCGGCGCGCCGCGGCCATCTGGCGGCGAGCAGAGCCGCGGCGCCGCAGCAGGCCAGCACGAAAATGGCAATCAAGATCAGTTTCTGAACCAAACTCGCGGGGACGATCTTGGCAGCCAGCGCGACGACCAGGTCGCTTGGCACCGCGCGGGGCGGGCCGCCGTCCAGCCCGAGGTCGGCATAGCCGACCGGAGGCCCGGGGACGAACACCATGTCGTAGGAGAGCACGAACCCGCCGGACAGGGCGGGCCCGAGCGCGAGCAGTCCGAGGATCAGGCCAGTCAGGGCGGGCCAGGCATGCGGCCGCGCGCCCTGCGCGAGCCTGGACATCAGGGCAGGCCAGGCATGCGGCGGTGCGCTCCCGGCGAGTCCCGGGGGCTGGCCGTCCAGGCTCCGGACCTGTCCGTCCTGGCCAGCCGCGGCCGGGCTGCCCGGCGGCCGCGCTCGCTGCGTGAGTTTGTGCCCTAGCACGCCCTGCGCGCCTGCACGAGCAAGATCGATGCTGCCGACGGCCAGTAACAGAAGAGCCGGTCAAGCGGGCGGAGCAGGGCTGGCACGTCGTGGTAGCGGGCACCGCGGACCCGCAGGACCTCAAGGCCGTAGGCCGCAAGAATCTCGACGAGGGCGCGGCGGGTGAATATGTGCAGGTGCCCGGCCACCTGGCTGCCCGGCCTGCCGAAGACGGAGCGGAGGCTGACCTCGGAGAAGACCGGCTGGATGCCGAGTGCGAGCAGTCCGCGGTTGTACCAGGCGGCCAGGTTGGGGGTGGAGAGCAGCAGCGAGCCACCCGGCTTGAGGACCCGGTGCGCCTCTTCGATCGCGGAGTCCGTATCGACCAGGTGCTCTATGACCTCGCTCATGATCACGACGTCCACGCTTCCCGACTTGACGGGCAGGCCGGTGTCTAGCTCGGCTCGCAGCAGCGTCAGGCCGCGCTTGCTGGCCAGGGTCAGCGAGGCGGCCGACCAGTCCAGCCCGACGAATCGGTGCGCGCGGTTCCGCTGTAGCGCCACGCCCGTAGCGAACCCGTCTCCGCAGCCGACGTCGAGGATCAGGGCGGGAGCAGGAATACCTGCGAGAATCTGGGCGAGCATGTCGGCCTGCCTGTGCGCCCGGTCAGGTCCGGACCTCGCCGGTACCGCGGGGTCCTCATAGAAGTCGCGTAGCGGATTGGCCCGCGCCGTGGCTCGTGCGGGCGCGGTCACGCCGGCTCCGACGGGGTCGCGCCCGATGCCTGCGGCAGGTAACCGATGGCGTCTTCGGTGACGGCCGGCTCGTCGGCACCAGCGATGTTCCTGCCCGCCTGCCTGTCCTGACCCGCGACCCGGGCCCTGGCCAGCGCTTCATCGGCAACAAGCGAGAAGCCGTCGACCGCAGCCGACCAGTGCAGTTGCCTGGCACGCTCACGAGCCGCGTGGCCCATGGCGATTCGGTTCCTGTCATCGATCGCTAGCGATGCCCAGGCCGAGGCGAACTCGCCCTCGGTCTGGACCAGAACTCCCGTCTGTTCGTGGATGACAGAGTCCCTCAGTCCTGGAACGCTGAAACCAATGGCCGGGGTGGCCCGAACCGCCGCCTCGACGACGACGATTCCCCAGCCCTCGATCCTGGCCGGATGCAGCAGCAGCCAGGCGGCCGACATCAGCCTGTGCTTCTCCTCCTCCGATACCCGGCCAGTGAATTCGACGCCGGGTCCGGCGAGGCTCTCCAGTCGCTCCCGCTCCGGGCCGTCGCCCGCGATCACGAGTCGGCCACCAGTGACCTGCCGCACCCGGTCCCAGAGGCGGAGCAACAGATCGATCCGCTTGTACTCGGCGAGTCGGCCGAACGCGAGGAACAGCGGCTCGGGTGAGCGCGGCGCCGGCGGGGGACCTGGCTCCACGCCACTGCAGATCAGCCTGATCCGGTCGGTGGCGACGCCAATGTCCTGCAGCGCGGCGAACGTTGAGGCCGAGATGGTCAGGAACAGGTTGCGGCGGTGCACCCACGGCATGACCCGGGATTCGGTCAACCGCCCGAGAGCGGCGACCGGCGGCGGGAAGCGCAACCGCCAGAGTTCGGTGTGCACGTGATTGACCAGGCAGACGACCGGCTTGTTCGTCCACAGCGGTGCGAGGTACGGCATGCCGTTGCACACCTCGACGACCAGGTCGCAGTCGCGCAGATGCCGGCGGAAAGCCAGCGGAGCCCGGGCGAACTGACTGTAGGTCCCGCCGCTGCGGCGCACCTCATAGGACCGCTCGCCGACGGCGCCGCCGCAAAGCAGCGTTACGCGGTCGCCGCGCTCGGTCAGGCCGTGCGCGAGGCGGTCGACAAGGAGCTCAGAGCCCCCGGCGTCCTTGTTCGCCAGGTCGCGCCAGGCGATGAAGACGATATGGCGCCCGCTGCTCATCCCAGCAGGCCCATTCCGCGACCCGGGGGCCCCCCGGGCGGCAGCTTGCTGGCCGCAGATTGCCGCTTCAGCACGGTCATGAACCTCCTGGTTGCGCGGCCGACCGCTGTCCAGCTTGAATGATGGAGCACTATTGTGTGATTTCGCCGAGATCGTCAAGTGTAGACGCCGACGGGTCGGCGGGGCGATATTTGTCGTGTTGAGACGGGCAGTACTGGTACATGGGAACCATTGCCGCTACCGGAAAGTAGCATGTGTCCTGCCACCGCCGCCGCCAACATCGCCGTGCTGCGGCCGCGCCGGGTGCGGAGCAGATGTCGGAACCGGGTCAGAGAGGTAGCTGGCGCATGCTGAGGTCCGTCCGCCTGTTCCGCCTGTTCCTGCGTGAGCAGGCTGATCCTGACGGCTTCTACACCGCACTCGCGCACGATGCCGCGAGCCAGCTCACCGAGTTCACCGACGCGGCGGGCAAGACGGTGCTCGACATCGGCGGTGGCGCCGGTTACGTCACCGACGAATTCAGGTCACGCGGCGCGAACTGCTACCTGTTCGAGCTTGACGCAGCCGAGATGACGCGCCGCGGCAAGACGCCGCCCGGCGCCGTGCTGGCCGATGGCTACTGGCTGCCTGTCAGAGACGGCGGTGCGGACATCTGCGTGTCGTCCAACGTTCTTGAGCATGTCAGCGATCCCAACGGCCTGATCGAGGAGATGGTCAGGGCGACCAGACCCGGCGGCCTGATCTACCTCTCCTTCACGAACTGGTACTCGCCGTGGGGAGGCCATGAGATGTCGCCCTGGCATTACCTGGGCGCCGGCCGCGCCGAGCGCAGGTTCCTGCGCAAGCACGGCAAGCTGCCGAAGAACAGGGTGGGGTCGAGCCTGTTCCCACTGCACATCGGGCCGGTCCTGCGGATGATGCGTGCCAGGGACGATGTCAAGGTAGTCGCTGCCCGGCCTCGGTATTACCCGGGCTGGTGCCGGCCGCTGCTGCTGATCCCGGGGCTGCGGGAGATCGTGACCTGGAATCTGCTCCTGATCTTGCGGCGGACCGGATGACATTTGCGCAGGCGACCGGACAGCACCGGGCGCCCAGCGCGCTTAATTCCCTGACCGGCAGCATTGGTGGCAGGCAGGATCGGGAGGCGTCGCGTACCAGGCGGTGGTCGATCATCGTCTGGCTGGTCGCGTTCGTTGTCCTTGTCCTGAACGAGCGAGGCCAGATCTTCTTCGACACCAAGCTAGGCGTGGACATCGACCCGATCGGGTTCTACGCGAGGCTCTGGCATTTGTGGAACCCGACGCAATGGTTCGGCACCCTCCAGGATCAGTACATCGGCTATGCGTTCCCGATGGCGCCGTTCTACCTCGCCGGCCAGCTGCTAAAGGTTCCAGTCTGGGTGACCGAGCGGCTCTGGCTCTCGCTCCTGGTCGCCGCTGGCTTCGCTGGGCTGGTCAAGCTGGCAGGGGCGGTGCGGATCGGAACTGACAGATCCAGGGTCGTCGCCGGCCTGGCCTTCGTCCTCTGGCCGACCTTCACGATCTTGATCGGCTCCACCTCGGCCGGGATCCTTCCCGGGCTGCTGGCGCCGTGGGCGGTGCTGCCCCTGGTCAGCGCGGCCAACGGCGGGTCACTCGCCCGCGCGGCTGCGAGGTCAGGGGTGGCAGTGCTCTTTATGGGCGGTGTCAACGCCACCTCGACCCTCTACGTGCTGATCTTGCCTGCCCTGTTCGTCGCGACCCAGCTGCACGGCAGGCGACGGATCATACTGGCCGGCCTCTGGGCAGGCGCGGTGATGCTGGCGACGGCCTGGTGGGTGGTACCGCTGCTGCTGCAGGGCAAGTACTCCTACAATTTCTTGCCCTACGTCGAGCAATCGGCAACGACGGCCGGGACCATGTCGGCCGCCTCCTTCCTGCGCGGCGCGGGCAATTGGACCGCCTACCTTAATCTTGGCCAGCCGTGGCTGCGCGCAGGATGGGTCATGGTCGCCTATCCGGTCGCCATCATGGCGGCGGCGATCGCGGCCGGAACCGGGCTGCTCGGGCTGTCCCGCAGGGACCTTCCGGCCGGCGCCTGGCTGCGGCTCAGCCTCGGCGCGGCCGCGCTGATCGCGCTGTGCGGCTACCCGGGCCCCCTCGGCGGCCTGTTCCACCAGCCGATCGACCAGCTACTGAACGGGGTGGCCGCGCCGCTGCGGAGCGTCTACAAAGTGGAGCCCGTTGCGGCGGCCGTGCTCGCGCTCGGCATCGCCCACGCGCTCGTGCTCAGAGTCAGGCGCGCAGCGCTCGTGGCCGATCCGGCGTCGCGGACCCTGTGGCACTTGTTCGCTGCGCCGGTCATCGGCCTCGTGCTGCTCGGCCTTGCCTATCCGCAGGTGTCCGGGCAGGTACTGAACGCGGGGTCATACCCCGCCGTGCCGACCTACTGGTACCAGGTCGCCGCGTTCTTGAAGCAGCATTCTCCTCGCGCTCCTGCGCTGGTCGTGCCCGCAGCGGCGCACGGGATCTTCGTGTGGGGCGAGCCGGTCGATGACCCGCTGGAGCCCCTCGCCAGCTCGCCATGGGTCGCGCAAGGGCTCGTACCTTACGGCGGCGCGGGCTCGGAACTGCTGCTCAGGTCGGTCGAAGGGGGCATCAACTCGGGCGAGCGTATCGCCGGCCTGGCCGCCACGCTGCGCCGATCTGGGATCGGCTACGTCCTCGTGCGCAACGACCTCAGCCCCGAGGCGATCGGTTACACACCGCCTCAGCTCGTGCACGAGAGCCTTGCCAGCTCCGGCTTCCGCATAGTCGCGTCGTTCGGTCCCGCTATCCCCGGAGCCCTGACCAATCAGTCAGCGCTTCAGGCCCAGTACGCGCCGCCTTCCTATCCCGCTGTTGAGATATTCGCGGCACTCCCGGCCACCCTGGGCCCTCCCCAACCCGCCGTTGCGCTCCCCGTCAGCAAGACGGTGCTGGTCAATGGCGGGCCCGATGCGCTACTTCAGCTGACCAGCCAGCGCATCCTTGCGCCCTCGGCGCCTGCCGTGATCGCGGGCGACCGGCCGCCGGCCCGCGCCGCGCTCTGGGCGATCACCGATTCCCTCCGTCGCGCCGATAACGACTTCGGGCTGATCGATCCGACCGCGTCTTATACCTACGCGGCCACAGAAACCAACCCCACCGATGACCCGCTCGGCGCGCCGGGCGGCCCGCCGCGTCAGCTTCTCCCGGTCTCAGCAGCTGGCCATCAGACGGTTGCCGTGCTGGCAGGCGCGGCGGCCGTGACAGCGTCATCCTCGGGATCATGGCTGGCCGAGACGCCGCAGATCGATCCGGTCAACGCCTTCGACGGCAACCCGAATAGCTTCTGGGCCGAGGCGAATCCGACGACCGCGCTTGGGCAGTGGGTCCAGATCGCCTTTGACCACCGCATCGTCATGCCGAGATCGATCGGAATCAGGCTTCTTCATAACTTCTCTGCCAGGCCTATCGCTAGGCGGCTGACGGTTAGTACTGATGCCGGGAGCGTGACGAGCTCGGTCCGGCCCACCGGTGCCTCGCAACCGATGGCTGTGCCGCCAGGCCCGACCAGGACGCTCCGGATTACGATCGCCGGCGTGCGGGGCGGCGTCCCAGGAGGCCCAGGAGCCGGAATCGCCGACGTAACCATTCCCGGTGTCACGGTTACCAAGTACCTGAAGCCGGCGCAAGCGCGCGCAGGCGAGGCGGCGGCCGCCACCGCGTTCTCCTTCGAGCAGCCGGTGCCGTCGCCGGCCAGCCTCGCCAATGTGGCGGCCTACCCACCGCTCGCCAGGACCTTCACGACCCCCGGCCAGGGCTGGTTCCACCTCGGGGCGAGTGCGATCGCAGTTCCCGGCTCCGCGCTCGATGCGGTACTGACCTCGCTTACGCCCGTTCGTGGCAACACACTCGAGGTCACGGCGAGCTCGACCTACGGATCGCTGCCTGGCCTGGCGCCGGCAAACCTGTTCAGGCTAGATCACCCCGGTCCGTGGATCGCCGGCGGACAGCACGCCACCCTCAGGCTGAGCTGGCAAGGAACGCGCACGATCAGGCAGCTGGTCCTGCAGCCGCTACCGGGCTTGGCTGCTGCCCCGGAAGCCATCAAGATCACCAGTCCGCAGGGGATCAGGTACGCGAGCGTGGGACTCGGTGGCCTGACGCAGATCGTGCCGCCGTTGACAACCAGCCAGATGACGATCAGCTTTCCCGTGGTCCAGTTCGCGACCACGGCGCAGCCGATTTCAGGTCAGCTAGTCCGGCTGCCGGTCGGGCTGTCGAAGCTGTCCATCCCGGCACTGCGCGGGTTGCAACCAGCGACGCTCGCGCCAGCTGCGAAGTTCTCACTGCCATGCGGTTCAGGACCGGCGGTAACGCTGGATGGGCAGGTGCTGCGGACGAGGGTGTTCGGAAAGCTCGGCAGCCTCATCACCTTCCAGCCACTCCACGTCAGGCTCTGCGGTACTGATTCGAATGTTCAGCTTGCGGCCGGCCAGCACCGGCTGACCGCCGCCACGCCGGGTGCGTTCACGATGACTGGCCTGAGCCTGACCAGCCCCGGGTCAGCCGCCCAGCCCGGATCAGGCGGATCAGGCGGACCTGGCGCACCGGCCTCGCACGACCAGGCCAGCCGAGGCGCGTCAGCGTCCGCTTCAATCCGTCCTGGCCGCTCGGTCAAGGTGCTCACCTGGGACCCTGAGTACCGGCAGGTACGGATCGCCCCGGGCCCGGCCTCCTACCTGGAGCTGCACCAGAACGCCAATCCCGGTTGGTCGGCGACCCTGGGCGGCAAGCAGCTGACGCCAGCCAGGCTCGATGGCTGGCAACAAGGTTTCATCATCCCGGCAGGAACTGGCGGCGTCGTAACGCTGACCTTCAAACCGGTTAAGTTCTATCATGTCTGGATTATCCTTTCCGCGGCCGGAGCATTGGGCCTTCTCCTGGCCGCGATCGCCGGGCGAAGGCGCAGGAGCGTGCGCGAGCAGATGGATCGACCGTCGCCAGTAGGCAGCGCGCAGTTCAGCCCAGGACCTCACGGCCGGGTGCCAGTCCGCATCGGTTCGCCAGCGGCCAGGCCTGCTGGCCTCGCGCCTGGCGCACGCCGGTTCTGCTGGCTGTGGCTGGGCGCGCTGGCAGTCCTGATGGCCATCATCGGCGGACCCGTGGTGCTTGCCGTGCCCGTCGTCGCGTTGCTGGCCTATTGGTGGCCCGGCTGGTATGGCGGGCTCGCAGCGGCGGCAATGGTCGCGGCCGGCGTGTTCGCCTCCCTGACAGCGCATCCCGCGCTGCCAGGGACCGGCGCGTTCGGCGCTCCGGCTCAGGCGTGCGCGCTAGTGGCGCTGGCCTGCGCGCTGATGCCCGTCCTGCCCGAGCGCCGGGCAGGCAACAGGGGCACCAGGGGCACCGGGGGCACCAGGGGCTGGTCATGATCGAGCGATTCACCGTTCCTGACGAGCTGACCTGCTATTACGACCGGCAGCGCGAGCCGGCCAACGTCCATCTTGAGGCGCGCATCCCCGGACGGCTTGACGAGGCCGACGTCCGCGCGTCAGTGCGTGCCGTGCTTGCTTCCGAGCCGCGGCTCCTGAGCAGGCGTGTCCGGGCCAGGAACTGGCAGCGCAGCTACTGCTGGGAATTCCCGGTTGCGCCAGGCGCTGATCCGCTGCAGGCCGTGACCTACACAGATCAGGCTGGTCTCGACCGCCAGCGGGACACCTTCCTCTCACATTCCCCGTCGCTTGACGTCGGGCCCCCGCTGCTGTTCCTGCTGGCGTCCGGTCCAGGCGGCGACTGGCTGATACTCAACGCCCACCACGCTTGCTTCGACGGCCTGTCGTGCCTGCGTCTGCTGCGCCGGGTGGCTGTTGAATATGGAACTCGAGTCGCGAACAAGAACTGTGCTTCCAACTCGGGTCTGGTTGCGACCGCGGGGCTATTTGTCGATGTCGGGCCGGCCGCCCGCAGGGTGGCGCCTACGGACAGCGGCTCGGCAGGAAAGGTGAGGGCTGCCGCGAAGATCGGGCACGACGTACGGCAGCGACCGGTCAAGAGCCGGCGGCCGCGGGCCGGGATCGTCGCGCGGATTGCTCCGGGGCGAGGCGGCCCCTCAGCTTTGCCCGGCTACGGCGCGCATCTGGTGACATGGGACGGGCTGGCGGTCACCGACTCGCTCAGGTCGGCCGGAGCGAGATTTAACGACCTGCTCATCGTCGCCCTAATGATCACGATCAGGGACTGGAACGAGTCTCGTGGCGCCCGTCGCGACCTGATCAAGATCACGATGCCGGTCGGGGACAAGGACCAGGCCGACGCTAGCGGACACTGGGCCAATCTCTCCAGGCTTACGACCATCACCGCGCGCGTGCCGGCTGGCACGCAGCCAGCCGAGCTGATCGGGGAGGTGGCAAAGCAGACTCGCTATGCCAAGCAGCACCCCGGACCGCAAGTTGACCTGGCCTCGCGGGCACTGGTGGCGGCGCCTGTTCCGGTTGCCGTCAAGGGCATGCTCCTGCGCGCGGCGCTGCGGTTCGCCGGGCCCTTGTTCTGCGATACATCTCTTGTCTCGAATATCGGCGTGATCGACGAGCTCGACTTCGGCGAAGACCGGGCCGCCGAAGTCTGGTTCTCTACGTCCGCCCACATGCCGCGCGGGCTTTCACTCGGGGCGGTCACGACGGGCGGCCGGCTGCGGCTTGCCTTCCGATACCGGCGCGCGCTTTTCTCTGCTGCCGACGCGGCCGAGTTCGCGGTGCGGTACGTCAAGGCGCTTGACCAGTTCACCGGGCAGGAAGCGGCGCGCCGATGACCGGAGCTGGCCTGGCCGTGAGCGTGGCGCTGCTCGCCACTACCGCCTACCACCTCGGCCTCATTGTCGAAAAGCGGGCGCTCGCGCGGCTGCCGGCGATCGACGCGCGGCACGCGGTCCGGCTGCTG
>Ga0070707_100005238_pt1 | contig 12134 bp, 11 predicted proteins | sample KBSK5502metaG_FD_65468 | JGI IMG/M metagenome (GOLD analysis project Ga0070707, IMG submission 65468) | Corn, switchgrass and miscanthus rhizosphere microbial communities from Kellogg Biological Station, Michigan, USA - KBS K5-50-2 metaG | ecosystem: Host-associated > Plants > Roots >... | reverse complement strand
ACGTTCTTCTGGAAGTCGTTCGTCATCTTTTCGAACGCAGGGGCGCGCGAAAACATCTGGAATGCAAGGGTTCCGGCTATGAGCACGACCCCGACTGCTACGAGCGTTATGGACCCGATGCGACGCGGCATGATGGGCATCCTCTCCTCGACAGCGCTTGCTCGAATGGTCGCGCTGCGACGAAGCGAGAATCCATAGTCATTCGGTGTCGCATGCATTGATCGGATTGCCGCGCTCGCGTCAAAGGCGTGTTTTCGGTAGGCCGCCCGGCCTACGTAAGTTGAGTCGTTTGACGAGTGTGCACCGCGCGCCATCGCTCCGATATTCCGAATACATCAGGAGGTTGGGGTGGACGCACATCGGCTCTTGTCACTTTTGATCGTCATCGTCGGAACCGCGACTGCGCTGTTCGGGTTAGTCATCGTCACCGTGGCCGTCATGGTGCGCGCGCGCGCGGCGTCCTCGCGCCGGCAGCGGCCCAGCTTCGACGGCTGAGCTACCCCTCGGTTTCGGCAGCTCCGGCCGATCGATACACGAGGATCTCGACGGCCTCGAGCGTTACCAAACCTTCCCCGATCATCTCGTCGAGCACCGGCAGGATGTTCGTGATCCGCTCTTCGGTATCGACGATCTCGATCAGGATCGGGAGGTCTTCGGACAGCCGCAGGATGCGCGCGGTGTGCAGTCGCGAGGTCCGGCCGAATCCCTCGATACCGCGAAGCACGGTTGCTCCCGCGAGACCTTCTCCGCGTACACGTTCGACGATCGCTTGATACAGGGGTTTGCCGTGCCACGTGTCGGACTCGCCGACGTAGATACGAAGCAACTTGCCGCGACCCTCGAGCTTCACAGCGCCCTCCCGGCCCACGTTCCAGCGTACACGGCGAGCAGCCCGACACCGACGCTCGCGATGATATTGATGCTCGCGAGCAGCATCGCCCCGTCTTGCGCGAGCCGCATCGTCTCGAACGCGAACGTCGAGAACGTGGTGTACGCGCCGAGGAAGCCGACGGTGAGCGCGATCCTCACTGTTGGGTTGGGCATGAATCGCTCGGTGAGCAGACTGAAGATGAAGCCGAGTGCAAAGCACCCGGAGACGTTGATGACAAGCGTTTCCCACGGGAACGCGCCGCGCGTGTGATCGCTGATGAACCCGCCGAGCGCGTAGCGCGCGATGGCGCCGAAGAAACCTGCGATGCCGACCCAGATCGTCCGCACGTGACCTCCGTCTACGAAAAAAGCTCCTACCGATTTCGGTAGGAGCCATCAGCGGCCTCGGCCGCGGTTCGGGCGAGCTCCATCGCCTCCGCAGAGGATATTAACGGGTTTTTGACGGGGGCTGCCCCGATACCGACGGCCTCTTAACGTCACGCGGCCGAGACTCGGGGTATGGCGCAGCGAGCACCGAAGCAGCAAGAGACCCACGAAAAACGCACGGGTGTTTGGGAGGGGATCCCCGAGCGTCCCGTCAGGTCCGACAAGCTCACGCGCATCAAGGCCAAGGTCGTCGGGAAGCCCTTAGCGACCGAGCGGCTGGTGCACGAGCGCCTCGGCAAGCCGACGGCGCTGGCGGTGTTCGCGAGCGACAACCTGTCGTCGTCGGCGTACGCGACCGAAGAGATCCTTCGTGTCTTACTTGTCGGCGGTGGGTTCGGCGCGCTGGCCTTCGCACGCGTCGTCCCTATCACGATCGCGTTGCTGGCCGTTCTCTGCGTCCTTTTGTTCTCGTATAGGCAGACGATCAAGGCGTACCCGCAAGCCGGTGGCGCGTACCTCGTCACGCGTGACAACTTTGGGTTGCTGCCCGCACAGGTTGCCGGCGTCGCTCTCCTGACCGACTACATCCTCACGGTTTCGGTCTCGGTCGCTGCAGGCACGCAGGCACTAACCTCATTGCAACAGTCCTTGTTCCCGTACCGGGTCCTCATCTCGGTCGCTTTCATCGTCCTTATCACCATGGGGAACCTTCGCGGCGTTCGAGAGTCCGGGAAGCTCTTCGCCGTTCCGACTTACTTCTTCATCTTGATGATGTTCCTGATGATCGGTGTGGGCATCGCGAAGATGGTCGGTGGGACTCTTCCATCGCATGCGTCGCAGTTCCCCATCCCGAAGGTGTCGCAGGCAACGGGCCTCCTTGCCGTCTGGATCATCTTGAAAGCGTTCGCTTCCGGTGGTGCCGCGGTTACGGGTGTCGAAGCGATCTCCAACGGTGTGCCTGCCTTCAAGCAGCCTGAGTGGAAGAACGCGCGCACGACGCTTATGTGGATGGGATCGACACTTGGTGTCATGTTCTTCGGCTTGTCGATGCTGGCGGCGCACATGCATATAAGCGTGGACCCGACCGAGAAGATCAGCGTGCTTGCTCAGGCCGGCAAAGGAGTTTTCGGCGGGCATGGATTCGGTCTGTTCCTGTTTGGGGCCCTCCAGATCGCAACGCTTCTCATCCTGGTGCTTGCCGCGAACACAAGCTTCGCCGACTTCCCGAGGCTTGCCAGTTTCCACGCGGGCGACTCCTTCCTGCCACGCCAGTTGACCCGTCACGGCGACCGCCTGGTCTTCTCGAACGGCATCCTCATCCTTGCGACCCTTTCGAGCATCATCGTCATCGTTTTCAAGGCAAGCGTCACCCATCTGATCCCCCTGTATGCGATCGGCGTGTTTACCTCGTTCACGTTCTCGCAGCTCGGCATGGCGAAGCACCACGTCGTCAAGAAAGAAGAAGGCTGGCGCGTCGGCCTGTTCTTCAACGGACTCGGTGGGATCGTCAGTGGCTTGATGACGATCATCATCGCGGCCGTGAAGTTCAAGCAGGGCGCCTGGGCGATCCTGCTTGCGATCCCCATCATGCTGTTCGGGCTGCTCCGCGTGAACAAGCACTACAAAGAAGCTGGCGCGAGCTTGAGAGATCCTGCACGACGCGGCGCGCTACGTGATTCTCCGCGTCAGATCGTCATCATCCCGGTCGCCGAACCCGGTCGCGCGAACGTCTATGCGGCTGCGTACGCGTCGCGCGTGTTCCCGATCGAGGTGCGTCTCGTGCACTTCGCAGAGTGGGGAGAGCCGCTCGACGAGCTGATCGATCGCTGGTCTCGCTTCGGTCACGCCGTCGATTTCTTGCCCAAGAAGAAGAGCGTCCCGGAAGACTTGCTGGACTACGTTCACTCGGTGCGCGCGGAGGCCGGTGAGGACGCACTCATCAACGTCGTTGTGCCCGAGACCGTGGAGTACACGGGCGCGCGCCATCTGCTTCACAAGCGGCATCTCCAGCGGCTAAAGGCGACGCTGGTCGCCGACGGCGACGTCGTGACGAACGTGGCCTATCACCCCGGGTTCGAGGCGCTTGAGCCCGTCGTGACCGGAGAGTCTGTTCGCGAGGCCATGGACGGGTGGCGCCACGTTGCGATCGTGCTCGTGTCCGCCGTTCACAACGCGACCGCGAAGAGCCTGCGGTACGCACGCTCGTTGCGCGCCGACGAGTTGCGGTGCGTGCACATCGCGGTCGACGAGAAGGAGTCTGAGAAAGTCGTGCGCGAGTGGGGCGAGTGGAACTTCGCCGAGCCGCTCGAAGTCTTGGATTCCCCGTACCGGCAGATCGCGCACCCGATCCAGGACTTCGTGCGCGCGGTGCTCGAGGAGCGGCCTCGGACCTTCGTCACGATCGTGATCCCCGAGTTCGTCGTGGTGAAGTTCTGGCACTCGGCGATGCACAACCAGACGCCTCTCACGCTGAAGGGCGCCTTCCTGTTCGAGCCCTCGGTGGTCGTCGCGTCGGTGCCGTACAAGCTGGATCGTTAGCGGCGCGCGAGCCTCACGGCGTTACCATCGACGGCGAGTGACCATCGCCCGATCCCGAATGTGGACCGCTCGCCCGGCTTCACCGGCGCGCGCGATCGCGGCCGTCATCGTCGGGCCCGGCATCGCAACCGGGGTTGCGCTGGCCGCCAGCCGCATCGGCTCGGTCGGCGCAGCATCGCTCTACCTCTTGGCGGTCGTGGCGGTGGCAGCAGTTGGCGGTGTGTGGAGCGGCGTTGCAGCGGCGGTCGTCTCGTTCTTGGGTTTGAACTACTTCTTCACCGTACCGAAGCACACGCTCAGCGTCGCCAAAGTGGACGACCTCGTCGCCTTGTTCGTGTTCCTCGGCATTGCGGCGATCGTTGGTGCGTTGTTCGCGCGCGCCTTGGGCGAGCGAGCGCGCGCCGAACGCCGCGAGAACGAGACGCGCTTGCTCAACTCGATCAGCAACAGGCTGCTCAGCGGCGCATCCTTGCAGCAGGCGATGGATGAGGTTGCGCGCCTCGCACTCGAGCTGTTCGATCTCCGCCGGTGCGTCGTCGAAGCGAACGGCCCCGAGGGTCCGATCAAGTCCGTCGCACGGGGTTCGGGCGTCGAGGGGATCTCGTTGCAGGTTCCGCTGGTCGCCGGCTTCGATGAGCTCGGGACCATCACGGTCGAGCGGCCTGCCGGTTCGCCCGAATTGGGTCCGTCGGAGCGCGCTCTGCTGAACGCGCTCGCAGCGCAAGCCGCCTTGGCGTTGGAGCGCGCGCGCCTCGACGCCGAAGCTCGGAGCGCGCGCCTGGACGCCGAAGCGAGCCAGATCCGCGCCGCGCTGTTCTCATCGGTGACGCACGATCTGCGCACGCCGCTCGCGTCGATCAAGGCAGGCGTCACGAGCTTGCTCGAACAAGGGATCGTGTACGACGCGGGACAGCAGAAGGAGCTGCTGGGCGCGATGCTCGAAGAGACGGACCGGTTGAACCGACTGGTGGGGAACCTGTTGCACCTCGCACGCGTCCGAGCGGGTGCGCTGGTGCCGGTGAAGCAACTGGTGCCGTTCGACGACATCGTCGAGGCCGTCCTGACGCGCATGAAAAGCGCACTTGCGCCGTTCACCGTACGCACGATGATCCGGCCGGAGGCGCCTGCGATCTGGGTCGACCCGATCCAGATCGATCAGGTGCTCACGAATGTGCTCGAAAACGCGGTGCGGTACTCGCCTCCGAACGGCGAGATCGTGATCTCGGTCGCGCCGTGGCAAGACGGTCTGCAGGTGCGCATCGCCGACCAAGGCCCGGGCATCGCACCGGACGAACGCGAGCATGTGTTCGAAGCGTTCGTGAAAGGGCCGGGCGGCGCGACGGGTCTCGGGCTGTCGATCGCGCGCGCGGTGGTCGCGGCGCACGACGGGAAGATCTGGGCCGAGGGGACACCGTCTGGCGGCACCGCCATCGTGTTCCAGCTACCGCTGGGGAAGCCGTCATGACCAGCGTCCTCGTCGTCGACGACGAGCCGCAGATCGTGCGTGCGTTGCGCGCAAGCCTGAGCGCGCACGGCTACGAGGTGCTGACCGCGGCGACCGGTGAAGACGCTTTGGCGCAGGCGGCCGCGTCCGCGCCTGACTGCATGATCCTCGACCTCGGCCTGCCCGACATGGACGGCACCGACGTGATCACGCAGCTTCGCTCGTGGTCGGAGATGCCCGTCATCGTGCTTAGCGCGCGCGAAGAGCAGGTCGACAAGGTCGCCGCGTTGGACGCCGGCGCGGACGACTACCTGTCCAAGCCGTTCGGCATCGACGAGTTGCTCGCGCGCATCCGCGCGACATTGCGGCGCGCGAAGCCGGCCGAACCCGGGCCCACCGTGTTGCACTTCGGTGAACTAGAGATCGATCTCGAGCGACGTCTGGTCAAACGCAGCGGCGAGCCGATCCACGTGACGCCGACGGAGTACGGGCTGCTCGAAGCCATGGTGACGAATCCGGGAAAGCTGTTAACGCATCAGTGGCTGCTGCGGCGTGTGTGGGGGAGAGGCTACGGAGAAGAGAGCCATTACTTGAGGATCTACGTGCGGCAGCTGCGGCGAAAGCTGGGCGACGACGCGGCGCACCCGATCTACGTGGCCACGGAACCGGGCGTTGGGTACCGCTGGATCTACGAACCAGATCGTGGGTAAGCCACCCCACGAAAAAGGGGGCGGCACCAAATCTCGCAGGGATCGAAGGAGGCAGGATGGCGACGAAAGATGTGATCGACGGTGTATACGACGCTCTCGCGAAGCAAGATGTGCCGGGGTTGATGGATCTTCTCCACGACGATGTTCGATGGACGGTCAACGCGTCTGATCCGAGTGGAGCGCCATGGTGGGGGGACTTCCGAGGGAAAAACGAGCTCGGAGGATTCTTCGTCGGGCTTGCATCGGTGGAATGGACTGATTTCTCGGTGCAGAACGTCGTCGCCGAGGGAGATCTCGCGATCGCCTTGCTGCACGCGGCGTTCCGCACGCCGAAGGGCAAGGAAGCAGATTTCCTCGAGGCGCATGTGTGGCAGCTGCGCGACGGAAAGATCGCTTCACTCGATGTGCTGGAGGATACGGCACAGGTGAAGGAAGCCCTGCGCTGAAGCACGATCAGTTTTTGGCGAGGGCGTCGAGCTCGCTCCTTCGGATCTTCCCCGAGGGCGTCCTCGGTATCTGTCGGAGGAGAGTCAGTCCTCTGGGTACCTTGTAGCGGGCCAGGCGGTCGGCTGCGAAGGCGCACAGGCCGTCGAGCGATGGCGGCTCGGCTGCATCCGTTGGAACGACGAGCGCGGTCACTGCAGAGCCCCACTCGGGATCCGGGCGACCGACCACCGCGACATCCGCCACAGAGGGAGCCGCGCGCAGCACCTCTTCGACCTCCTGAGGCCACACCTTCTCTCCGCCCGTGATGATCACGTCGTCGACGCGCCCCAAGACCTCAAGGACACCTCCAGAAAGAACGCCGGCGTCGTTCGTTCGCAGCCAGCCGTCCGATGTGAACGGCTGCGACGACGAGAGTCGGTATCCGCGCATCAGGGTCGGGCCCGACAGCTGGATCTCGTCGTCGTCGCCGATCCGCACCCCAACCCCATCCAGCGCGCGCCCGTCGTACACGACGCCGCCGCAGGATTCAGTCATGCCGTAGGTCGCGACGAGAGGCGCCGATCTCATCTCTCCCGGAAGAGCAGCCCCTCCGACCAACACAACCTTGAACCGACGAAGGGTCTCACCTGCTGCGTGGATCCGGGCAACCATGGTGGGCACGACCGACGTACAGCTCGCACCTGATCTCGCTACGCCCACCGGGTCGAAATGCGCTTGAACCTTGACATCGGCCCCGAGGATCAGATGCCGAAGCAGCACCAGCATCCCACCCATATGCGCGACCGGCAGGCAGCTCAGCCACGGGTCTGTGGCACCGACCCCCAGCCGCTCGGCAGACGACAGCACGGCCGCGCGCAACGCATCGTGGGTCAGCTCCGCAGCCTTGGGTTCGCCCGCCGACCCCGACGTCGCCACCACCAACGCGATGTCCTGCGCGACCGGCTCACCGTCGATCCGCAAGAACTGTGCTCCGTCGAAAACTGCCGTCGGGCGTGCGCGCGCGATCAGCGCATCCTGCTCCTCCCGTGTCAGCCGGTGGTCCACCGGCAGCACAGCCGCGCCCGCGTCCCACGCCTCGCGGAGCCACGTCAGCCACGCCGCTGAAGGCGGCGCCGTCACCGCGATAAGGTCCGATTTCCGCGCGCTTCTCACGCGGGGTAGGCTAGCGCAAGGATTCGAGTAACTGCTCTAGGAGTTGTTGGTCATGGATTGGAAGCCGGACGGAGACTACGAGGACATCCGCTACGAGACCGCCGAGGGCATCGCCAAGATCACGATCAACCGGCCCGAGGTGCGCAACGCCTTCCGCCCCCAGACCCTGTTCGAGCTGAGCCGCGCCTTCGATGTTGCGCGGGACGACCCGCAGGTCGGCGTCATCATCTTCACCGGCGAGGGGCCCGAAGCGTTCTGCTCGGGCGGCGACCAGCGTGTACGCGGGGATGACGGCTACAAGGACGCGAAAGGCATCGGGCGGCTCAATGTGCTGGACCTCCAGGTCCAGATCCGGCGCCTGCCGAAGCCGGTCGTCGCGATGGTCGCCGGGTACGCGATCGGCGGCGGCCACGTTCTCCACTTGGTGTGCGACCTGACGGTCGCCGCGGACAACGCGCGCTTCGGCCAGACCGGCCCGATGGTCGGCTCGTTCGACGGCGGCTACGGTTCGGGGCTGCTCGCCCGAACGATCGGCCTCAAGCGCGCGAAGGAGGTCTGGTTCCTCTGCGAGCAGTACGACGCCCAGCGCGCGTACGAGATCGGTTTGGTGAACAAGGTCGTTCCGCTCGAGCAGCTTGAAGATGAGACCGTCGCATGGTGCAGGAGGATGCTCGAGATGTCGCCGCTCGCGCTGCGGTTGCTGAAGGCGGGGTTCAACGCCGACACCGACGGCTTGGCCGGGATCCAGCAATTGGCCGGCGACGCGACGCTGCTCTTCTACATGAGCGAGGAAGCGCAAGAGGGGCGCGACGCGTACCTCGAGAAGCGCAAGCCCGACTTCGCGAAGTTCCCGCACCGGCCTTGAGTGAAGCGGCGGTTCCGTCGGGTGTGAAGCTGTGGGTGCTTGGCGCGCGCCCGCGCACGCTCGGCGTCGGGGTGACGCCGGTGATCGTGGGCACTGCCGCCGCGGAGCATGCGACGGCGTTGCGTACGATCGGATGTCTTGTCGTCGCGCTCGGCTTGCAGGTCGGCGTCAACTACGCGAACGACTACTCCGACGGGAAGCGCGGTGTCGACACGGCGGCGCGTGTCGGGCCCGTCCGCTTGACGGCCACCGGCTTGAAGTCTCCGCGCGCGGTCGCGACCGCGGCGCTGATCGCGTTCGCGGTGGCCGGCGTTGCAGGGCTGCTCGTCGCGCGCGCCAGCAGCTGGTGGCTGCTCGTGTTCGGCGCGGGCGCGATCCTCGCGGCCGTTCTCTATTCGGGCGGGCCGAAACCGTACGCGTCAGCCGGTCTCGGCGAGCTCAGCGTGTTCCTGTTCTTCGGCTTGCTCGCGACGGCCGGAACGACGTACGTGCAAGCCGGCCACGTCGGGCCGCGCGCGTGGTGGTCGGCGGTGTCGATGGGTTTGCTCGCGGTTGCGGTTCTCGTGGCGAACAACCTGCGTGACATACCCACGGATACCGCGGTGGGGAAACGCACGCTGGCCGTGCGGATCGGCGATCAAGCGACGCGCGCGCTGTACCGCGCGGTCATCACGGCCGCGTTGATCTTGCCGTTGCTGGGGAGGCTGGCGGGCCAGATGCCGACGGGTGCGCTCTTAGCCTTGGCTGCCATCCCGCTGGCCGCCGGACCGATGAAGACGGTCGGGTATGCGCGCGGACCTGAGCTCGTTCGTGTCTTGCTCGGGACCGTCTTGATGCTCGTGCAGTTCGGTGTGTTCCTGGCGATCGGACTATGGCTCAGCTGAGAGTCGTCCCGTTCAAGACGCGCTTGCGCGTGCCGGTCGGCGACGTCATCGAACGCGAAGGTATCCTGATCGAAGGTCCCGCCGGGTGGGGCGAATGCTCGCCGCTGCCGAGTTGGTCCGACGATGAGCGAGAAGCCGCGAAGCGCGCGGCGGTTGAGGCTGCGACCGAACCGTTTCCCACGGCTGCTCGCGCGCGCATCAACGTGAACGTGATGGTGCCGCGTGTTTCGCCCGAGCAGGCCGCACGCATGGCCGTCGAATCCGGTTGCGACACGATCAAGATCAAAGTCGGCGATGCCGCCAGCGTCGAGCGCGTGCATGCGGTACGCGAGGCGCTTCCGAAGGCGAAGATCCGCCTGGACGCGAACGGTTCGTGGGATCCCGATACGGCCGGTATCTTCCTTGCGCAGGTGCGCGGCTTGGACATCGAGCTGATCGAGGATCCGGTTTCAACAATGGAAGAGATGGCGAGATTCAGGCGGGGGAGCGCCGTTCTGATCGCGGCCGAGTCGTGTGTGCGCACGGTCGAAGACGCCCGGATGCTTCGGAAGCTGGAGGCCGCAGACGTGATCGTGATCAAGCCGCAACGCATCGGCGGCGCGCGCGCGGCGCTCGACGCCGCAGAGGCAGCAGGCATCCCCGCGATCGCGTCGAGCGCGCTGGAGACATCGGTCGGCCTTGCCATGGTCGCTGCCGTCGCGGCTGCGCTGCCCGATGGGCCGTTCGCCCACGGCGTCGGGACGGCAGGGCTGCTCGAAGAAGATGTGACGTCGGAGCCGCTGATCGCGCTGAACGGTGTCATGGAGCCGCGGCGCGTCGCCCCGGATTTGATGATCGATGGCTGAGCCCACCGCAGGAGACGTCGCGTTCGCGTGCATGCGCGAGCTCGTCGATGAGCTCCATCGGGAAGGCGTCGACGCGGTCTGCATTTCGCCGGGGTCGCGGTCGACGCCGTTGGTTCTCGCGTTCGCACGACACGGCGGATTCGACGTCCGGTTGATCCTGGACGAACGCTCGGCCGCGTTCTTCGCGCTCGGGCGCGCGCGCGCAACGCGCAAGCCCGTTGCGCTGGTTTGCACGTCGGGAACCGCGACCGCGAACTACCTGCCGGCGATCGTCGAAGCGTCGATGTCGAGTGTGCCCATGATCGTGCTGACGGCCGATCGCCCGCCGGCGTTGCGCGGCACCGGTGCCAACCAAACCATCGATCAGCACCAGCTGTACGGCGGGTACGTTCGCATGTTCGTCGAAACAGGCGTGCCACGCGCGCATGTGCACGCCGCGAAGATGTGGCGGACGCTCGCGCGGCGCGCGGTCGAGACCGCCCAAACGGGCCCGATCCACATCAACCTGCCGTTCGACGAGCCTCTTTCTCCAACAGGCGTGGACGTAGATCTCGGAACGACGGACCCGAAGCCGCAACAAACTCTCACAACACCTGCAGTCAACGTCGAATCATTCCGAGACTTGTTGCTGTCCGAACGCGGAGCGATCGTGGCCGGCCAGATCGATCAAGACGCTCACGCGGTGGCCGCGCTCGCCGAGCACCTCGGCTGGCCCTTGATCGCCGAACCACTCTCGGGTCTTCGAACGCCGGGCGACGCGCTGTCCGCCGGGCAGGCGCTGCTGAGCGACGACCGCTTTGCGGAGCAGCATGCCCCCGACGTCGTCGTTCAGTTCGGCCGCACACCGACCTCTCGGCCCACGCAGCGTTTCGTCGGCTCGGCCGCGCGACTCGGTGTCGTCGGTGAGCGCCCCGCCGATCCGGCGAAGGCGGCCGCCCAAACGCTGAGCGCTCCCGAAGGTGTCGCCGCACGCATGCTGATCAAGCTCGTGAGCGAGAACGACGGGACGTGGTTGAAGGAGTGGAACGATGCCGATGCGGTTGCGCGCGGCGCGCTCGACACGTTCTTGGACGCCGAGAAGCAGCCGTTCGAGATCCGCGTTGCGCGCGACGTCGCGGCGTCCGTGCCCGACGGCACCACGTTGGTCGTCGCATCGAGCACACCGGTGCGCGACCTCGACTTCGCGATGGCTCCGCGAGAGGGCGTGCGCGTCATCGCCAACCGGGGTGCCAGCGGGATCGACGGCTTCGTCTCCACGGTGCTGGGCGTCGCGAGCGCGGGTACGCCGACGGTCGCGCTGGCCGGAGATCTCTCCCTGCTGCACGATGCGCCCGGGCTGTTGTGGGCGGCACGCCGTGGAGAACCGGTGACGTTCGTCGTCGTCAACAACAAGGGGGGCGGCATCTTCGACCTGCTCCCCAGCGCCGCTCTCCCCGAGAACGACGCCTTGTTTGCAACCGCCCACGAGGTCGACCTGCGCGCGCTCGCCGCAGCGGCGGGCATCGGCTACGAGACCGGAACCGATCTCGTCGCGTTCCTGAAGGAAGCTCCGACAACGGCCACGCTCTTCGAGGTGCCCATCGACCGCGCGCGCGCCGTCAAGCGCCGGAAAGCGTTGAAGAAAGCGATCGCGGGCGCGCTCAGCGCCGCTGGCTGAACCCGTCGCCGTCGGCGATCAGCTCGATGCGATTCCCGAACGGATCCGCCGTGTAGGCACGCGATCGTCCTGGATGTGGTCGAGACCGGAGATCACGCGTAGCCCAGCGCTTCGAGCATCGACCGGAACTTGGCATCCGTCTCCGCGAGCTCCGCTTCCGGGTCGGAGTCGGCGACGATCCCCGCGCCGGCGAACAGCAACGCGATGCGGCCCTGCATCTCCGCGCACCTCAACGCGACCGCCCACTCGCCGTCGCCGCGCGCATCCAACCAGCCGACCGCACCCGCATACAACGCGCGCTCGATCTGCTCCAGCTCCTTGATCGCAGCGCGAGC
>Ga0070707_100005237_pt1 | contig 12134 bp, 7 predicted proteins | sample KBSK5502metaG_FD_65468 | JGI IMG/M metagenome (GOLD analysis project Ga0070707, IMG submission 65468) | Corn, switchgrass and miscanthus rhizosphere microbial communities from Kellogg Biological Station, Michigan, USA - KBS K5-50-2 metaG | ecosystem: Host-associated > Plants > Roots >... | reverse complement strand
ATCAGCGCCGCTCCAAGCGTCGAGGTGAGGCTAACCGTTTGACAGGGAGCCCCTGCCGGCCGACCATTTGAACGTAGATGGGCCGGTAGCCGAATTGCTGGTAGACTCGCAAGCCAAGCTGGAGCTTATCCCTATCGTGATCGACGACGCGACCCTGATAGACCGCCACATATTGCCCTTCGTATTGGCTGAGCAGTTGTTCTCTCAGCGCCCAAAAAGTTTTCTTTTCTGCCTCAAACTGAGCCTCGGTCTCTGAAGCGTCATCGCCCTCTAACTCCACCGCCGGTTGCGTGTCCTCCTGTGGCGTCATATGTTTGCTCCTCTCCCTCGACAATCTAACGAATTATAAGGCGGTAGGAGTGAGGCAACAAAGCCTAAATCGTCACTGGAAGCGGCGTCGAGCCGCCTTCGGTGGGCTTAATCAACGGACTACATTAATGTGGTCTTCTGACCTTGAGGTAACAATTTTGTCGCTTAGCTACAGGAGGTGTGGGGCGGCCCGACCAGCTAGCTACACAGCCGTTAGGTCTATTGCCCTACCAAACTCAACAGCCCACAGAGGTCAGAGGCTGCTGAGGGAGCAGCCGGCAGCAAGCTGACCGATAGCACCCTTTGTGCCCGCTCTCTCCTAGATGGTCATCTCTTCTTCGCTGACACCCTTAACCCTACCTTGGCCGGGAATACGATCTTGTCAGGACTGGCAGTGGAATCTACATTTTTGTCGCTCCTGGGGAGAGCCTGATCTCAGCCTATCAAGCCGCAGCCCGCAACGAAAGCCCAATAAAGATAGGCCTTCGCCGCCAGATCCGGGCTCTGACTCGGGGGCTCGGGCCTGTGGCACCCGGCTTGCTCAATCTCGATGCGGGTTCGTGTAAGATGCAGATCAACTTTGAGACAATTCAGCAGCACGCGGGCGAGAAGCTCCGCCGCATCGAGAGCCAGCCGAGCGCCGGCGAGCGGCTCGCAGCCCTCAAAAAGTTCCTCAAGATCGAGACCCAGCGCCTCCACTTGCGTCACCGCTTCGGCATCACCGGCCCGCAGATTGTCGCCGCGCGCAGCCTGATTGCGGACCTCATGATTCAACGCATCGCCCGCGCCGCACTTGATGCGCGCGGGCCTGAATCCAAGAATCAGGGCCAGTTCGCGATCGTCGCCTTGGGGGGCTACGGGCGCCGGGAACTCGCCCCGCACTCGGACATCGATCTGCTCTTCCTTCATCAGGGGCGCCGGGACGCCGGGCACGCGGCGGCGATGAGCGAAGCGGTCCTCTACCTGCTCTGGGACGTCGGCTTCACGGTCGGCCATAGCTGCCGCTCGCTGAGCGAATGCGTGGCGATGGCCAAGGATGATCTGACCTCGCGTAATGCCCTGATCGACGCGCGCTTGCTCTGGGGGAGCCAGGAGTTGTTCGGCACGCTCGGCGGGCGGCTCGACAGTGATGTCTTTAGCGCCCGGCGGCGCGCGCTGCTCGATGAATTGATGGCGGAGCGGGCCAGCCGTTACGGCAAGTTCGGTGAAGTGGCTTGCGTCCAGGAGCCCAACGTCAAGGAGACGGCCGGGGGGCTGCGCGACCTGCACTCGCTGTTCTGGGCGACGCGCGTGGCCTACGGCCAGTCGAAGCTCGAGGACTTGGTGGCCGCCGGCCTGGTCCCGGAGCGCGACGCGAAGGCGATGACGGCGGCCTACGACTTCCTCCTGCGGGTGCGGAACGACCTGCACTTCCTCACCGGCCGCCGCACCGACTTGCTCTCGCTCGACCTCCAGCCGCAGGTGGCGCGCAACCTCCGCTACGCCGAGACGCAGGAGTTGCAAGCGTCCGAGATTTTCATGCGCGACTATTATCTGCACGCGCGTCGCCTGCACCGATTGTGTGAGGCGCATCTGCGGCGGGCGGTCACGCAGTTCGAGAAGTCGAGCTGGTTCAGCCGCGCGCGCAATGTGGCGGCGATCGGCGGGTTCACGATGCACGACGGCGTGCTTGAACTCGACGCCTCGGGCGCGCCGTTTGAGGCCGACCGGCTGATGCTGGCCTTCAGCTATGGGCAAGCGACGGGCGCCACCTTCGGCAGCTCCTTGCAGGATTTCGTGCAGTCGCACCTGCCGTCAGTCAACCGCCAGTTCCGCTCTGCGTCGGAGCCCGCCCTCGCGTTCTTGAAGATGCTGCGCGCCAAGGGGCGGGTGACCGCGGCGCTGCGCCAGATGCACGAGCTCGGCTTCCTCGGGAAATACTTGCCTGAGTTCGGCCGCCTCACCTGCCTGGTGCAGCACGACCTCTATCACCGGTATACGATTGACGAGCACACACTGCGCGCGATTGAAACGCTGGACGAGTTGGCCAACTCGCGCAGCCGCACGCTCGAACGCTACCGCCAGGTCTACAGCGAGGTCAGCGATCCGGCGATCTTGCATCTCGGTCTCTTGATGCACGACATCGGGAAAGGGCTCGGCGGCGGCCACGTCGAGAAAGGGATCGCCATCGCCGGGCGGGTGTGCTCGCGCCTGCATCTGGACCGCGGCGCTGCCGAGCAGGTCTCCTTCCTCATCCGCCATCACCTGACGATGGCGCACACGTCGCAGCGCCGCGACCTCGCCGACGAGAAGGTGATCGCGGACTTCGCCGCCCAGGTCGAGACCGTCGACAACCTGAACATGCTCACGCTGCTGACCTACGGCGACATCAACGGCGTCGGGCCGGGGGTGTGGAACGAGTGGAAGGACACGCTGCTCTGGGAGCTGTATACGAAGGCGCGGGCCGTGCTCTCGCCCGACGTGGAAAACGATCAGGCCACGGGGCAGCTCCGCGACCGGATCGCGCAGATGCTCGCCAGCGAGGTCGGGGTGGAAGAAGTCCGCGAGCACTTCAAGCTGTTACCCGAAGACTACGCGCGCTTCACCGCGCCGCAGGTGATCATCGAGCACATCCGCCTGGCCCACTCGCTCAACTCGCGCCTGGTGCGGACGAGTTGGCGCGTCAACGCCCAGGCGCGGTGCACCGACTTGCACCTGTGCGCTCGCAACCGGCGGGGCCTGTTCGCCAACATCGCGGGCACGCTCACCGCCCAGGGCGTCAACATCCTGAGCGTCCACCTCAACACGCGGGCCGACGGGGTCGCGGTTGACTCCTTCAAGGTGCGGGACACGGTCGGGGAGCCGATCACCGACCCGCTGCGCTGGGAGCAGATCGAAGCGGAACTCAAGCGGGCCTTGAGCGGCGAGTTGGATGTCGCCGCGGCGGTGGCCAAGCGGCTGCGCTCGCAAGGCTCCCGCCTGCGCCGCCGGAGCCGTCTGACGCCCATCCTGACGCGGATCACCTGGGACAACCAGTCGTCGGACAAGAGCACGATCCTTGAGGTGCGAGCCGGCGACCGGCTGGGGCTCGCCTACAAAATCGCAAGCACGCTCTCGTCGCTCAACCTCGACATCGCGTTTGCCAAAGTAGCGACCGAGAAACACCTGGCGCTCGACATTTTTTACGTGACCGACGCGGCGGGCGAGAAACTGGCGGACGCCGACCTCCCGCCGGTCGAAGCCGCCATTCGCCAGGCGCTCAGCGAAGGCGGAAAAGAAAGCGATGAAGTGTGAAGGGCGAACGCTGAACCAAAGACTTCGCTCAGCGTTCGTCCTTCAGACCTCATCGCTCAATCAAGAGGTCGCTCAACGAAGCGGCCCGCAAGCTAGAGTCCTATCATCAAGGAGACATCAGCTATGGATCGACTTCGGGAGTGGAGGCTCTGGGGGCCTGCTCTGTTCGGGTCTTTGACAATCTCGGTGACGGCTTTGGCCCAGACAGGCCAAACCCTGGAAGAGCGCCTGGCCAGGGCCGAGGCTGCCGCGAGCAGCGCGCAGTCGGCGGGCGATAATGCGTGGATGCTAGTGTGTGCGGCCTTGGTGCTGATGATGACGGGGCCTGGCCTGGCGCTCTTCTACGGCGGCCTGGTGCGCAAGAAGAATGTGCTCGCGACGATGATGCAGAGCTTCGTCTTGATGGCCCTGGTCACGGTGCTCTGGGCGCTCTACGGCTACAGCCTCGCGTTTGCCGAGGGCACGCCATTCTTCGGCGGCCTGGGCTATGCCCTGCTGCGCGGAGTGGGCGCGGCGCCGAACGCCGACTACGCGGGGACGATTCCGCAGCAGACCTTCATGGTCTACCAGTTGATGTTCGCCATTATCACCCCGGCACTGATCACCGGCGCTTTCGCCGAGCGCATGAAGTTCAGCGCCCTGCTCGCTTTCATGGTGCTGTGGGTGACGATGGTGTACTTCCCCCTGGCGCATATGGTCTGGGGCAAGGGCGGATTCTTGAACGCCGCGCTCGGCGGACGCGTACCGGCGCTGGATTTCGCGGGCGGCACGGTCGTCCACATTTCGTCGGGATTTTCGGCGCTCGTCTGCGCCGTCTATCTGGGCAAGCGCATCGGCTACCCCAAGCTGCAGATGCCGCCGCACAGTCTGGTGCTGAGCTTCATCGGCGCCTGCCTGCTCTGGGTCGGCTGGTTCGGCTTCAACGCCGGCAGCGCGCTTGCCGCCGGGCCGCTCGCCACCAGCGCCTTCGTCGCGACGCACTTCGCCGCCGCCGCCGCGACGCTCGGCTGGATGATCGCGGAATGGGTGCGGCACGGTAAGCCGACGGTCTTGGGCGCAATCTCGGGCGCCGTCGCCGGCCTGGTCGGCATCACGCCGGCCTCCGGATTCGTGACTCCGGCCTCGGGGCTCGTCATCGGCTTGATCACCGGCATCGGCTGCTTCTTGATGGTCGTGGAGGCGAAGAAGCGGTTCGGCTACGACGACTCGCTCGACGTCTTCGGCGTCCACGGCACAGGCGGGACGATTGGCGCGATCCTGACCGGCGTCTTTGCGACCAGCGCCATCAACCCGATCTTCAAAGATGCCGCCGGCAACGCGCTGCCGGTCGGGCTGGCCGACGGGCACGGGGCACAGGTCCTGAATCAACTGGCGGGCGTCGGCGTCTCCATCGCCCTCGCCGTGATCGGCTCGCTGGCGATCCTAAAAGTTGTTGATGTGGTCTTCGGCCTGAGGGTGAAAGAGGAGGACGAAATCCAGGGGCTCGACCTCGGCCAGCACGGCGAGGAAGCTTATAACCTGGACCTGGATTTGATCTCGATGGAGGCGTTGAACCGCAAGTTGGCCCAGCCGTCGTTCGTCAAAGCCGCCAGCGCCGTCAGTGAAGTCGATGCTGGATCGCGAGTCAGTAATTGAAGATCTAAAATCTGAAATTTGACATCCGAAATTTGAAATTCGTACAAGGGAGAGCTCATGAAAAAAATCGAAGCGATCATCCGGCCACACCTGCTCGAAGGCGTCAAGGATTCCTTGCAAACGCTCGGCGTCCAAGGGATGACCATCAGCGAGGTGAAGGGCTTCGGCCGCCAGAAGGGCCACACCGAAGTCTACCGCGGGAGCGAGTACAAGGTCGAGTTCGTGCCGAAGGTGAAGATCGAGGTAGTGCTCGACGAGGAACTGGTCGAGGGCGCCATCGACGCGATCATCAAGACGGCCCGGACGGGCAAGTTCGGCGACGGCAAGATCTTCGTCTTCCCAGTCGAGGAGGCGATCCGCATCCGCACCGGCGAGCACAGCGAACATGCTGTATAAGTCTGGAGTCTGGAGTCTGGAGTCTGGAGTCCGGAGAACAGTCTCTGACTCCAGACTCCAGACTCCGGAGAACAGTCTCTGACTCCGGACTCCAGACTCCAGACTCCAGGCTCCAGACTTATTTCACTGACTGACTGACTGATTGATTTTGTCCATCAACCACCAGCCGCTAGCTTGCAGCCGCCTTCATGACGGACTGCGTAATCATCTTTGCACCAGTAAAGGAGCTAGATTATGAAGAGAGCGAAAGCGATTGGGCTGTTGGTCTACTTACTCCTCGGGTTCGTCATCTGGACCGGGGGCAACTTCACCACCTCGGCGCAAACGCCGGCCGCCTCACCCGCGGCCCCCGATCCGAACGGCGGCGCGACGGGGACGGCCAGCGATGTGCCGGCTAAAGAGGCGGGTAAGCCAACTTTGGCCGAAGTGATCGAGACGGTCGGGCATAATAAGATCGCCATCAACATCGTCTGGACCTTGCTCGGGGGCTTCCTGGTGATGTTTATGCAAACCGGTTTTGCGCTGCTGGAGACTGGTTTCTGCCGCGCCAAGAATGCCTCGCATACGATGGCCATGAACATCGGGGTGTACGCGATTGGCCTGCTCGGTTTCTGGGTGTGCGGTTATGCCTTGCAGATGGGCGGCGTGGGCGGCGTGGCCTCACTCGGAGGCGTCGCGCCGCTCAACAGTGAATTCGCCGTCAAGCTGTTTGGCCATGATTTTGGCTTGTTCGGGCGCAAGGGATTCTTCTTGAGCTTCGGGACCTATGACGTGGGCGTGTTTGCGCTCTTCCTCTTCCAAATGGTCTTCATGGACACGGCCGCGACCATCCCGACCGGCGCGATGGCCGAGCGGTTCAAGTTCTCCGCGTTCGTCATCTACGGGTTCTTCATGTCCATGTTCATTTATCCGCTCTTCGCCAATTGGGTCTGGGGCAGCGGCTGGCTCTCACAACTCGGCGCCAACTTCGGTCTCGGCCATGGGCACGTAGACTTTGCCGGCTCATCGGTGGTCCATATGGTGGGCGGCATGGCGGCGCTCGCCGGAGCGATTATCCTCGGGCCGCGCCTCGGTAAATACACCAAGGAGGGCAAGCCGGTCGCCCTGCCTGGCCATCACCTGCCGATGGCGGTGACCGGCACGCTCATCCTGGCCTTCGGTTGGTTCGGGTTCAATGCCGGTTCGACGCTCGCCGGGACGGACCTGCGCATCGCCGTCATCGCCACCAACACCATGCTGGCTTCGGCGGCGGGCGGATTTATGGGGATGCTCTACGTGTGGCTCCGCACCGGCAAGCCGGACCCGGCCATGATCTGCAATGGGCTGTTAGCGGGCCTGGTGGCGATCACCGCGCCCTGCGCTTTCGTCAACAGCGTGTCGGCCGTGATCATCGGTCTGCTGGCGGGTGCGCTGGTGGTCGAGGCCGCCTTCTTCATCGAACGGAAGCTGAAAGTTGACGACCCGGTGGGCGCCATCGCCGTGCATGGCGTCTGCGGCGCGTGGGGTGTCCTCGCCCTGGGGCTCTTTGCCGATGGGGTGTATGGCGATGGCCTCAATGGCGTGCCGGGAACGGTGCGGGGCCTCTTCTACGGCGAGCCGAGGCAGTTTCTGGCCGAGGCCATTGGCGTGGTCACGTGCGTCGTGTTTGTCTTCGGGTCATTTTACGTCTTCTTCAAGGCGCTCGATGCGCTGATGAAGATTCGCGTCCCGGCTGAAGTTGAACTCGCCGGCCTGGACCTGCCCGAGATGGGCGCGCTGGCTTATCCGGATTTCCAGATCTCAACCAGCGCTCCGACCGGTGGCTACCTCGAAGCGAGCGCGGCGACCGCGACGCGGGGGGAGGGCCTGGTGGGAGCAACCTTCGAAGCGCAGTGACGACGGCTCGTCACTGTTAGTCATCAACCAGGGGCTCTTCGGTTTCATGGATGATGCTGCAACATCATCGCGAAGAGCCCCCGATCCGAACCGCACCGATAACTTTTGAGAGCTACCTGCGCAGTTGCGTACTGAGTGTAAAGCGGCGCTCCCGGCGTTTGCAAGCGCTCAGTGCACACTGTGCCTCGCAGGCAGCGAAAGGAGGCACAGGCCATGTCACATTGGACACATCATCACCCCCGACCGTTGCCAGGATTGACGCGCCTCTTCATGGGGGCCGTCACCTTGCTCCTCATCGCATCCCTGAGCGGCGCCGTCTTCGCGCAACAGCTCAACGAGCTGAAAGCCGTCAACACGGATCCGGTCAAGAAAGAGACGCCGGAGAGCAAAGTCGATCCGGCTGAGATGGCCAAGCACATCTCGGAGCTTGAAGCCCGCATCCAGCAGTTGGAGGCCAAGCTCGCGAAGCTGGGCGACGCCCCAGCCAAAGACGGGCCGGCCGCCACTGAAGTCGCCGAGATCAAGAAAGAGGTCGCCGCGATCCAGGAGGACGCGAAGAAGAACGCCGGCTTCCTCGGCTTCTTCCGCGACACCGAGGTGAGCGGCATCGTCGACGGCTACTACGCCTACAACTTCAACCACCCGGATAACAATTTCAACACCGGGCGCAACTTCGATTTTCTCCACAACAGCTTCAACCTCAACCTGGCCAAGATCACCTTCGAGAAGAAGAACGACCTCAAGGACCGGCTCGGCTTCCGCCTGGACATTGGCTTCGGGCCAACGCTCGACGCCGTCCACGCTTCGGACCCGGCGGGCAGCGAGGTGGTCAAGCACATCGAGCAGGCTTACCTCAGTTATGTTGCCCCAATCGGCAAGGGCCTGACGGTGGATTTCGGCAAGTTCGTCACGTGGAACGGGGCCGAAGTGATCGAGACGAAGGACAACTTCAACTACTCGCGCTCGTTCCTCTTCACCTATGCGATCCCCTACTACCACATGGGCCTGCGCGCCAAGTACAACTTCAACGATAAGGTCGCCCTCACCGGCTTCCTCGTCAATGGCTGGAATAACTTCACCGATAACAACGGCGGCAAGACCTTCGGCGCCAGTCTCAGCTTGAATCCGACCAAACGGCTCTCGATCACCCAGAACTACACGGCCGGACCAGAGCAGCCGAAGGACAGCACGCACTGGCGCCATCTGAGCGACACGGTGGTGACCTACCTGGCCTCGGACAAGCTGACCCTGATGGGCAACTTCGATTACGGCAAGGACACCTTGACGAACGGGACGAGCGGTCACTGGAAGGGATTCGCGGGCTATCTGCGTTACGCCTTCACCAATAAGCTGGCCTTCGCGCCGCGGTTTGAGGTCTTTGACGATCACGACGGGTTCACGACCGGCGTGCGCCAGACACTGAAAGAGTTCACCCTCACGCAGGAGTTCAAGCTGTCGAACAACCTGCTCACGCGCGTGGAATTCCGCCGCGACTTCTCAGACAGGGATTTCTTCAGCAAATCGGTCGGCCGCACCGTGCGTGATCAGAATACACTGCTCGTGGGCTTCAGCTATTTCTTCAGCTCGCGCGGGCAGTGAGCCAAGTTTTTTACGAGTTACTTCCGTAGCTGGTGCTTAGTTGATGGACTCTTTGACACGGTGGGTCTCCTGACCCACCGTATTTTGGGGTCGCGTTCGTGTCCCCGCAGGTGAAGCTTGTGGGCGGGGCAATTTCTTGGGAGGACGTATCCCACGCCAGCCTGAGGGCCCGGCGGAAGCTTGACGGCTTAATCACTAAATTTAAGGAGGCATTTGCTCATGAAGAAAAAGTTGTCTTTCTCACGTAAGATTTCCCGATTGCGTATCCGGCTGCATGACCCGGAATGGCGCCGGTACGGCACGCTGCTGCTGATCGGGAAGCTGGTCGGCGTTGGTTTGCTGCTCGTCGGGATCGGGATCCTGAATCCGGATTTGATTGGCTTGAAGGTCTTGGCCGCTGATCCTGAGCTCAAAGGCAATGACATCGTCAATCCGATCAACACCGCCTGGACGCTCGTGGCCGCGTTCCTGGTCTTCGGCATGCAGGTCGGCTTCACGATGCTGGAGGCGGGCTTCTGCCGCTCGCGCGAGACCGTCAACGTGCTCATGGAATGCATCGTGGACACCTGCCTCTGCGGCATTCTCTTCTATGCGATTGGTTTCGCTTTCATGTTCAGCCACGGCAACGGGCTGATCGGGTACCACTGGTTTTTCCTGAAAGATGTGCCGGCCACCTATGAGACCACAGGCGTGGCGTTTCTGGCGGTCTGGATCTTCCAGTTTGCCTTTGCCGATACCTGCTCGACCATCACCTCGGGGGCGATGATCGGCCGCACCGGATTCGTCGGCGATCTGCTTTACAGTGTCGCCGTGTCTGGCTTCATCTACCCGATCATCGGTCACTGGGCCTGGGGCCCCGACGGCTTCCTGGCCACCATGGGCAGCGCGGGCAACTTCCTGCCTTCGCTCGGGACGGGCTTTCACGATTTCGCCGGCTCGACGGTGGTCCACACCATCGGCGGCTTTATCGCCCTGGCGGGCGCCATCGTCCTGGGTCCGCGGCTGGGCCGCAGATTCAAGCGCGATGGCGGCGCCCCGATGCAGCCGCACGATTTGACCATTGCCGCCGCCGGCGGACTGATCCTGTGGTTCGGCTGGTACGGCTTCAACCCCGGGAGCACGCTCTCGGCGATGGATTTCGAGGGCATCGGCCGCGTGGCCACCAACACCACGCTGGCGGCCTGCGCGGCGGGGCTGACGGCCATGGCCTATGCCTATGTCTTGAGCAAGAAGTGGGACGTGAGCTTCACCGTGAACGGGTTCCTGGCGGGCCTGGTGGCCATCACCTGCCCGTGTTACTGGGTCAGCCCGACGGGAGCCATCCTCCTTGGCGGAGTCGCCGGTGTGCTGGTCGTTCTGGGGGTCGAATTACTCGAATGGCTGCGCATCGATGATCCGATCGGCGCGGTGCCCGTGCATGGCTTCTGCGGCATCTGGGGGACGCTCTCGCTCGGCCTGTTTGCCTGTGGCCGGTATGGGGCAACCGGACCGCTGGCGGCTGACAACACTGCTCCGCTCACCGGGCTCTTCTATGGGGGAGGGCTGACCGTGCTCAAGGCGCAGGCGATCGGCAGTTTGATCGTGACGGCCGCCACCTTCGGGGTTTCGTTGGCGGTCATGTACCTGGTCAACGCCTTCGGGGTCCTGCGCGTCTCGGCCGAGGGTGAGGCCTATGGCCTGGATTTGCACGAACACGGGATTTCGGCTTATCCAGAGTATGTCATCTCTGCCACAGCTCGACCGACCGGCTTGGTGGTCAAGGAATCGGCCACCTTCGTCCCCGAGCCGACGGCACAGGTTGGCATGAGTGAGTCAACGCCCTGAAGCCGCTGACGAGGCTCTAGGGTCACGAGCAACCATTGCGCAAGCAAGGTGAGCTTCGTAACCGGCGGGTTCAGCGGTCAGCATCGGTTCGGCGCGGTGCCCCCGGCCTCGCGTTCACGGTCTCGAAGACGAGCGTCTTCTGTGCCGGCTACAGCGTCAGCAATAGCGGGCGCCAGAACCACGGGCGGTTGGTTTACTTCGGGATCACGCTTTGAAGCTTTGAGCCGTCAGCCATCAGCCGCTTCCGCACAAGTTGTGGTCGCGAAGCTGAGAGCTGGCCGCTGAGTGCTGACGGCTTTTTACGAGTTACTTCCGTAGCTGGTGCTTAGTTGATGGACTCTTTGGTGCGGTGGGTCGCGGGATCCACCGCTTTTTTATGTGCCCGCTCCGTCATGGATTCACTGACCAGCGGTTCGATTGTCAATGATCCGATGGGTCAATTCTTCTTCAAGTCCGCCGTCCAGTTCACGACCAGGGTGAGCGGCGCCGAACCCACCTCGCCAGCCGTGACAATCAGGAAACGTTGGCCGTCGCGCGTCACGTCGTAGTGAAAGCCCGGCGTCGTTGGCGAAGGCGCCGCGAAGAGTGGCTGAGCCTGGCCGAGCTCTAAAGTGGACCCCTGCGCCTGCACCCCCACCGCCATCAATTTGTGCTCAGGAGCCCGGAAGAAAAGCTCTTTTCCGTCTCCCCGCCAGCGCGGTTCGGTGCCGCCGCCCGTTGACACCCGCCATTTGCCGCCCGGCCCGGGGAAGAGCGCAATGAAGACTTGATTGTTCCCCAATTCATTCGAGACGTAAGCGAGCCAGCGCCCGTCCGGAGAAAACTGAGCGAGCCCCTCATCGGCCGGTGTCTGGAGAAACGGAAAAGGCTGGTGCTCTCCCTCGAGCGGCAAAATCCAGATCTGGCCTTTGCCATTCGCCTGACCAGTATTGGTATAAGCAATCAAACGTCCATCCGCAGACCATGACGTGGGAATCTTATGCTCGTCCGACGCGAAGAGAATTTCTTCACGGCTGGCGCCACTGGCAGCCTTCTGATAAAAGTCAAAGAGACCCTTGCGGTCTGATCTAAAGACGATGCGGCCGCCGTCGGGAGACCAGAGCGGAGCCACCTGGAAGGCAGGGCCAAACGTGAATCGCGTCCTTGAGCCGCGCGACAATTCATAGAGCCAGATGTCTGAGCCTCCGGACTGAGGGTCGGAGATGGCCACCGCCACCTTCTGC
>Ga0070707_100005236_pt1 | contig 12135 bp, 12 predicted proteins | sample KBSK5502metaG_FD_65468 | JGI IMG/M metagenome (GOLD analysis project Ga0070707, IMG submission 65468) | Corn, switchgrass and miscanthus rhizosphere microbial communities from Kellogg Biological Station, Michigan, USA - KBS K5-50-2 metaG | ecosystem: Host-associated > Plants > Roots >... | reverse complement strand
AGCAAAGGCCCCAGCAAACATCGCTGGGTTTATGTAAGAAAATCCTCCGCTATCAATGATCAATAAATCCTTTGGCAACTTTGAGACATCAACAAAATTACCTAGGGATTGACCCTCATTCGGAGCAAAGGCAGCAACATATACGAGGCCTTTAACCTTAGGATTATTATAAGCGGCATTAGTTATTATCTCTCCACCATACGAATGTCCTACTAAGACTGATGGTCCACCAACTAGCTCAATTGCACGCTTTACAGTAGCAACATCATCTGCTAGACAATGTTCCGGAAGCTGTACAGCGATAACACGATGTCCTGACTTCTGCAAAAAAGGAATTACTTTACTCCATGAAGATGCGTCAGCCCAAGCTCCATGGACTAGTACGATATTCGTGACGTGTGTTGCCATGCTCTTTACTCCCATAGGTTGCATTAATGTCTTGTTCTGGGCGTTGGCCAGACCAGAATGTGTAGATAATAAAAGGGCAACAAAATGAATGTCACTCTTTATCATATAAGGTGTTGTGTCATAGAGATGTATGAAATCGTTGGCCGGAAGTGTTTTTCCTTCAAGCAATATTACAGCCGAATCTCTTACTACTGTACCTTGAACCTAGCACTTAATATAAATAAGTTCAGTCCAATAATGTCATTATGAATAACGACGGAAGTACAATTTTGGTAACAGGTGCAACCGGAACTGTTGGCAGTGAAGTTGTAAGGCAACTCTCAACTAAAGGACAAATTAATATCAGAGCGGCGGCACGTTCAGCCAATAATCCCACTTTTAAGGACCTAAAGAGTGTGGAAATAGTGGAACTAGATTATAATAAACCAGAAACGCTTGCAACTTCTTTCAAGGATGTTAATAAATTTTTCTTATTGACTCCGTTCCGATCTGATATGCTAGATCTTACATCTAACTTGGTAAATGCAGCAAAGAAGTCAGGTGTAAAATATATCATAAAACAATCTGTTATGGGAGCATTATGGGAGCCTGGAATTACTCCCGGTCGTTTGCATCGACAAGCAGAGAAAATTATAGAAGAATCTGGAATACCATTTTCATTCTTGCGGCCGAATTCCTTTATGCAAAATTTTGTCAATTTTTATAGTCCCATGATAAAATCCCAACGGGCCTTATATTCTCCAGCTGGAGATGGAAAAGTTAGCTTCGTTGATGTCCGCGATATTGCAGCGGTGGCAGTACAAGCACTAATTAGTGACAATCAACATAAAGGAAAGGCATATAACATTACAGGTCCAGAAGCACTCTCTTACGGGCAGACAGCAGAAATACTTTCTAGGGAACTAGGTAAGGGAATAAAGTATGTAAACATACCAGATGAAGATGCTCGCCAAGGGATGAAAGATATGGGTATGGATGATTGGTCTGCTAATTCTTTGATATAGCTTTTTGACATTACTAGAAAAGGCTATACGTCAGACATAACTTCCGTAGTTGAAGAGTTGACTGGTAGAAAACCAATATCATTCTCGCAGTTCGTCAAAGATTACGCTGAAGCTTTTAGATGAAACTGTACGTTATCTGTAGGATCATCGGTCGGACTTTCGAGAGACAATTTGACCTGATTTCGTAAGCCAAGGTCATAACCATTGAAACAATTGGAACCGGCCTCGTCGGATCATCACTTTCGGTCACTGTAATGCATCTACAAGTGGTGAACTTAGCTTCAGCGACTCTTCGGTAGCATCAGCTATTCCTTCCTACTTTTTTAGCTAATGCTTCCGTTAGTCGCTTTAATGCCCCTTTACAAGAATATCGATGTGCGAGAGAGAGTTGACCGGATATAAAATTGGGTAATAGAAGAGATTTTGGTGTTGAAGATCATAAAAATCGATTCTAGTCTATTAGAAATAGAAAAAATAGAAATAGAAAATGGTGGCATGAACTTCGAGAAGAGCGAATAAGAGACATTGAGACCGAGAGAATATAAAACTCGATTGCTCTCCAGCCTGTTCAAACAACGTTTGAACGCTTATCACTGCTTGCAAGTGAACTTCTAGCACTGGATTTTATGGAATCGACACTATCATAAATCCCTAAACTTAGAGTTCGCAAGATTTCACGAGATTCAGAATTATCTGGTATATTTTTTATTCTGAAGTAGTCAGTACCATCGTGGAATATTGCAAAGAGACCAGAAATGGCAGCACCTGCAAATATCGATTTGAGCTTACTGCAACTCTTATCATTAGATAAAGATTTTAGAGCATAAACGCCTTCTTTTTGTTTCTTTCTAGTAAGCTTTATTCTACCTATATCTATAAAGTTATCATGATATGATTGACTTTTCATCAGCGTATTCAATTCATCCATCAATGGCTTTCCTGGCAACTTTATATTTCTAGTACAATCGCAAAATTCACACTCCATAGTACATTGGTCCCTGAAACGTGCGTCTCTTACTTCTGAAATATTTTCAAAATACTCATTTAAGACTGGAATTTCCATTGCCATAGGGTATAGTCCACCTTCCAAACAGTAGCATATTTCAATGAAATGTACCACGTCATCTTCATCAATGGTAGCATTTCTTAATGCAGATTGCATTCCTTCATAAAAGATCTTTCCGCTAGCTATGGAACCACATTTTATACCCTTGGCAAGTCGGTCTTTTTCAACAGGATTTAACTTACATTTAAGATAGTAACGCACACACAATATTAACCATAAAAACATTTTAAGGCTTCGAGTCCACTTTCAATACATGAGAAGGGATACTATTCTCCAACTTGATTAGGTAGTCGTGCTTCTTTAGATGATTCAGTCTGACTAATCTTCATTAAAAGCGGTTCAGCACAGACGATCTTTCTATTGTTGCTATTGTTGTCCTCTTTCGATTGAATCTAATCTAGTTGTTAACGCGATAACCTGATCTGATAAATGCGCTATCGCATCATCTTTCATTTTATCACGATCTCTCATGGATTGGTTTATTTGCTCTAATTGTTCTATCTTGCTTTGTATATCTGCCCCTTGTCTTTCTAATCGAGGTATATTTAGAAATGTCAAGTAAGGTTCAACCTTGCGAAATATTTCTGCCTTCTCTGAATCTTTCTTTGTCCAGTATGTAGAGCCAGAATGTCCTATAAACCATTCAGAAAAGTCGGCATATCCAAGATCTGATATTGTAGTTTTCACGAATCGTCTGAAAGAGTGAAGGCTTATCTGTCGACGCCTTTGATTACCATCCTCCCTATCACCTTTACCTGAACGATCAAGTGTCTTTGCGAAAGATCTAGCCAAATCATCATATAAAGAATCGGGATTAGGTGTTTTTTATCTTGATAAACTGAGAAGATCAGGTCTGTATCCTTTTTATCAGGTGTTCGAAATTCTGTTATGGTTTTTCCCGTTCGCGTGTCTTGGTGGCATACTCTTCGAGTTCGATGTTTATACTCTAACCATGATTTTAGCTGTTGAGTTATTTCTTCTGTCAGAAATATAATTCTATCAACTTTAGTTTTGGTATACTTTCCTCTTACAAAAAGATTGGCAGGATTCGAATCAAAGTCTATATCTTTAATACGAATAGATAATGCTTCAACGGCACGCATCCCAGTAGCTGCTAATAATATTAGATAAGTTCTTAATCGAATATTGTCACACACATTTAATATTTCAACAATATCCTCCTTTGATAGCGCTGAATATCTAGAGACAAGAGAATGGATGAAATAGCTTTTTCTTATACAAGTGTTTTTGTTTTGTTTACTTACGAAACCAAGTACAACGTAGTATCAAAGTGAGCAACGTTACTAGTGTGATGCATAGCTGGCTTGTGGGCGAAAAATATGATTCAGGTGCATTGCTATAAGAAACTTAGTGCTGTATATAGTGATCGTATCACCGAAGGAACGTTGCATGTATTGGTCAGGAGAAATCGCGGTTCAAACTCAAGCGCAGAGCAAATGATTGATAATTTCGATTGGGGTTAAGCAGATAGTATTTGAGAAGTGATATTTTACCTAATAATTTTTTACAACAGTTAAGTTATACTTGGAGCTAAGATATAGATGAGTTTGCTAAGTTACAGCCAATGCCTTCACCAGTGTAGGAGTTGTGGAATGGTATATGAATGTGGATGGAATAATTGCAGAATGCCATTCCAATATGATAGATGCCCCTCATGTCTAAGCAAGTATTCTGAATTTGAAATTATCAGCATTTAGTCTTGATGATGATGGCAAGATGAGCGGAAATACCGTTACAATATAGATGTAATGAGATGAGAGAGCTTTGAACATTTAAAGTAAATATTCTAACCTGACTCAGTTATCCAAAGTAGCAAAGATTCGACTCCACCAATATTGTTGCACAGGACATTTATCAATTATATTATAGTATAACCCTTATTCTGATTCAACCTCCTGATGTTTTGGTACTGATACTATTTGGTGAGAATGTATTTATGATTCCGTTCAAAGTAAAGTTGACTCTTTTGAAGGAATTAGGAGGACAGATGTTTCTTCTAACTGAGCTTACAACCACGAATAGTGGACAATGCTGGTCCTTTGCCTATTATTTTCTGCAGCGCAATCAAAACATCTTTGGGATGATATAGACTCCATAAAAAGCAAGAATGCTACTTATGGAAATAAGTAAAGAGGATAGAACTTAGTTTTTAACACCTAGACGCCTCTTCTATATATCAAATACGATGTTATTATTAACCAACTATAGTCCATCCATACGTGAAATGAGAACAAAAAAGAATTCCGATGACAAAACCGAAGAAATGAATTGAATCCGAAATCAGCTTTAAACCTACTGTGAGCCACCATATTAGAAAAAAGGGATTTAAAGCGCTAAATATAACTCCTAATAACTAGCTAGTAATGAGGTCCGATTATCTAGATACGATTGCAGCGAAGCGCTAAGATCAGAATATTTTATGTTATGTTGCATATTAATCAGCTAACTAACTCCTAGCTTTCCTCCGCATCCACAATAACCGAATTCATCTATGCGTGAATTACATATGGGACATCGATGTTCGTCATCTTCCTTTTTTTCCACTTCGCCATAAATAACTTGATCTGCGTCTTTGCCCCAAATTTGTTTGTGGACATTTATATCCTCAGGAATTTCATCATCATTCATATCAACTTGATAGTTGAGGTGGCGTATATCTATTTTGTATCCCATTCATATTGAACAATAAGCCGAACGGGTCAATAAATGGATCCTCCCTACCTGTGCTAATATATCCAAAATAGTTTGTCTACACTGACTTTCCAAGAGAAGATATAATCTCATTTACTACCTGAGATTATGACAGATAACCCACTTTGCATTGTTCGCATTAGAGAGCTGAATGAATGAATTTAGCCGTCTTCCTGGATCCCCAATAATTCCCTGGAACTCCAGTTTTAGTGGCTAATCTCCAATATTTGCAATTAAATCAGGATTTGTATTTATATAATCAACCTAAAGTCGGATGTATTCTAGATTGTAGATATCATGCTATTTGGATTTAGGCCACTATAACTCATAAGAATGTAATCTGTGGTATTAGATAGAATTCTATAATCCTTAAAAGGAAAAGCAGTACCGTATTCCATACGATGATAATAAAAATCTTAACATACGCCGCCGGCTTAAAGGACCTTCTATCAGCTAGACTAAATGAAATAGGATTTACAGCTGAGACTGTTGATTATAGCCAAGCGTTATTACCACAACTTAATGATGCAGATGTAATTGTAAATGGTCTTGGCGTCATAAATAAATCAATAGTAGACGCTTCTACAAAATTAAAGCTGGTTCACCAGGTAGGCATAGGTATAGATAATGTCGATATAGATTATTGTACCTCAAAGTCCATCTTTGTAGCGAATGTTCCTAATACTAATAATGTTTCCGTGGCAGAACATACAATATTCTTGATGGTTTACTTGGCGAAGAACATGAAAACTGCTGAGTCGAGTTTGATGAAAAGAAGAGTAATCAATGTTTTAGGGACAGAACTTCATGGAAAGACGCTCTTGATAATAGGATTAGGGGCTACTGGATCCGAAGTAGCAAAGAGAGTAAAATCTTTTGGTATGAAGGTCATCGCAGTAACAAAACATCCAGCTTCAAAGAAAAAAACACTAGTCGGAAAAAGTCATATTCATAAAGAGAGACATGATATTGTCGTCGATGATATAAGAGGCCTAGAAAGTCTTTCTGAAACTATTTCTAAAGCAGATTATATTTCCATTCATACACCACTTACCGATGATACTTTGGGTATGATTGGAATACCAGAATTTAATTTAATGAAAAGCTCTGCATTTCTGATAAATGTCGCTAGAGCTGCCATTGTTGATGGTGATGCATTATACACGGCTTTGTCTAATAGAAAGATTGCAGGAGCCGCATTTGATGTGTTCTGGGAAGAACCAGCAGATCCTAATGACAGACTGTTGAAACTTGACAACTTTGTTTTAACACCACATATTGCAGGGTGGACTACTGAATCAGCAGAAGGAACTGCAAAAATAATTGCAACAAATATTCAAAGTGAAAAATATGTTGAGTAGGCCTCTTAAGAATACCATTGGTGAATCAATACAAGACAACGATGAGATTTATGAAAGTGACATGATAGTTCCTGTTTCATTCGGTCTCGAGCATAAAAAGATGCTTTCAGATTTGCAACTTCTTTTTTCAAATGAGATGGGTGCAGTACCAGCGCACGTGACTGCAATTAGAAACATAGTCATTGTTGGAACGGATAGTACGAGCATTAGCCCTCCCTGATGGAAAGGATAAGGCTAAGCCTAAGTGTTATCCTTCCTGTAAAACTTGAATGTGAGATACCTACAGTAAACGATACGTCAGACTATTATGATAATAGATGGGTGATCGACAGGCTGTAGACTATGACTTAAGATGATAGATAAAGTAAGAATCTATTAGATTATATATAAATCCAATCATCCGTATTTGGACAAGTTATTTTCTCTTTTCTGTTTCCTCGTTTTTCTTGATCCGTACTTTAATCAGCTTTTTTATTAGCATGACGGGAAGTTTTTTGTCCAGAGGAAAACGAACGGTTGCTTTGGTGGCCTCATAGCCTTTTAGTTCACTTTTGTGCTCCTCTACGACGGGAGTCGGTATGTAAAGTCCGATATGTTTTTTTGAAAGTCCGAAATAAACCAGTCGGCCTTTGTAATAGTAATAAGGCATCCCATAACTAATACGTTCCTGTGCGCTGGGAGCGGCGGTCTTGATAGTTGCTCGAAATTCTTTAAGCTTGTCCTGTACTTCTTTTGGGGCTAGTGCAATATATTCATCCACATCATTAACGGGTTTCATATATTCATCAAAATTGGAATGCTGCTGTCGTACAAGTTTCTGAACTAAGGGGAATGGTAGGTTTCTTTCTTTTAGTTGATATAAGAAGAACTTTACTTAGAGGAAATATTGAATGGCCATCAACTAAATTAGTAGACATGATACTTATAGCTGCTCGTTGTTGTTCCCTTTTGAATATTAGAATTAGGATGCCATGCATGCTCATGTTTCTTTCTCTTGATATTACTGCTAAACCCCAAATTACAGAAATGACACTTGAATGGAAGTATTCGATTATACCAAATATGTTTGCTCGTGTTACTCTTATCATATCTAAACTTGCGAACTTATAAATAGAATGGATAAATTGACTATCCGATTAAAACATGGAAATGTGTCGATCCGACTAAAAGAAGTGCAAACGCTAATGACCTCTTCTGCTCCAAAATTGACTGGTTTGACCAACTATAATGATTAAAGTTATACAATATACCATCCATAGTTAGTTGGAATGATAAACCTGAAAGCAGCATGAGTACTATTGGCCGTCGTTATGTTGACCTTAATGCTTACAGTGGCTCCTATGTTCGCCGGTTCATGCTGAGATGCTGAGATCAGTGTCGATTTGCGCGGGTAGTACAGGTATAGTAAACAAGTAGCAAAGTGCTTATGAGGCCATTCGTAAAACAAAAGATATTAAACCACCGTAGCTGCAAGTCAGATAGTAAAAATTAAGGAGGAGGACAAATGAACAAGCGTAAGCAACGAAAATCAAGATCAAGAAAAACAATAGTCATTCTCAAACGGGTTGGGAAGAGCTCTGAGAACTCAGGAAGAATATACCTACCTGGATCTTGGATTGGCAAGACGGTGAGGGTTACGTTGAAGAAGAAAAATAAATAAATCGCTGAACACCTCTTAATTTGCCCTACCGCTCAATTGGTAAACCCTCGCAGTAGCTGGATTCTATTAGTTTCGCAGTAGCCGAAATTAGTGAGGCACTCGAATAGTATTTAGAAAACAACTTACGGAGAGAAGGACTTATCACTTGAGGCATCTCAGCAACTCATCAACGGGCATCGTATTTAATATATTAGATTTTTCTGCCCAGCCACGCCTAGCTTGACCTATCCCAAATTTTAAAAATGCAAAATGAACAGGATGATGTGCGTCTGAATCAATTACAAGTTTAACACCCTTTTGTATAGCCATTCTCACATATTCATCTTTTAGATCAAGCCGGTCATAATGTGCATCAATTTCCAGTATAGTATTAGTATCAGTCGCAATATCTACCAGTTTCTCAATATTAACAGGATATCCTTCTCTTTTATTTATACGCCTGCCTGTAGGATGGAATATTATATCGACGCTAGGATTGCGTGCTGCTTTCATTAGCCTATCAGTTTGGACTTCAATTGGCTGTGAGAAATTAGAATGAATAGCTGCCCCCACGATGTCGAGTTTATCCAGTACGTTGTTTGCGATATCAAGTGATCCATCTCTCATTATATTCACTTCAGCACCAGATAAAATTCGGAAATTGTTAGCTTTTGTTCGAGGGGTTGTTGGTGATGAATCCAATTCATTTCTACGTTGCCTTTCTGTTTTATCAAGCACCTGCCTTATACGATCATTTACTTCTGCAATTCTGTTTGCTTGATTTAATAGTTGTTTTTCATCAAGTCCGTTTGTTAATTTCAAACTTTTTGTATGATCAGTTATGACTATATATTGAAGTCCGAATTTTTCATTGGCGGCTAAAGCCATCTCTTCAATTGACATTGTTCCATCTGTACTATTGCTATGGACTTGCAAATCACCTTTCAAATCATTGTATTCTATTAGTTTCGGTAGTCGCTTGCCTCCTTTTTTTGCGAGCTCAACTTCTCCTAAGTTTTCTCTCATTTCAGGGGGAATCCATTCTAAATCCAGTGTCTGGTACACTTCTTCTTCTGTTGAACCAGCAATTCTGTGCTGGGAATTGTCAAAAATCCCCCATTCATTCAAGTGAAGGCCTTTGGCGAGTGCTATCTTACGCATAGCAACACCATGTTCTTTGCTGCCCGTAAAATATTGTAATGCTGAGCCAAAACTTTCTTCAGGAACGACCAACAGGTCAGCATCCATTCTGTTATTCAACCGGACGAATGTCTTGGTTGATCCTTTACCAAGCACCTCATCTATTTCAGGCATTGATACAAAATAATCCATTACCTTTTCGACATCATTAGAAGCAACGACGAAATCAATATCACCTACGGTTTCTTTCATTCTCCGAAAAGAACCGGCAACAACTGCATTTTTTACTCCGTTAAACTTCAATAGACGGGTTTCAATTTGTTTTATTAGAGGATAAACTTCGCCTAAAAGATACCGACTTCTTCCTTTCTTAAATTGTTGAATTTTTTTCAAAATTACTTCTTCTTTTTTTTCAGAAAAGCCACGAATGCTACGAAGCTTTCCTTCCGACGCAGCTTTTTCTAAACCTGATAAATCTCTGATACCGAGCTTGTCATATACAATCTTAATCGTTTTAGGACCTATGCCTTCTAGGCCATAAAATCCATCAATATCTATATCCGTCTTGGATTTTAACTCTTCTAAATATTGGATTTTTCCAGTTGTGAGGTATTCTTCAATTTTTAAAGCAATTGCCTTTCCAATGGACGGAATTTGCATTATTCCTTTCAATCTGTGTGTTGCGTATACCTCCTCGACGTTTGCAGATAAATTTGCGATTACATCTGATGCCCTCTTATAAGATCTAATTTTAAAAACTATGTTCGAGTCATCCTCTACCTCCTCCATTTCGAGTAGAAATGCAATATCACGCAAAATACTCGCAATATTAGCATTCTTCATCTTTGTTCTTCACCATGTTACCAGAGTCATGCTGACATACCTAAAATTTCTTCCTACTGGACGCGTAGTCCAGTATCACCATAATTATCAAATTTAGGAAATATCGCTAACATGCAGATTAGGAGGTTAGAATGGGTTGGTTTACTACAGCTAGTCCTAGCATTGGCAAGACAGGAATTATTATCTGGGATAATGGTATATTCAATGGCTATAATGGTTTTATTGGCTTTAATCCGGATAAAGAGGAGTTGTAATATTGTGTGGTAGTATTCAACCAAATCTTCTTGTCTCACAAATTGGTTTTGGGCCGTATGATGACCTTTCAAATTTGATATGGAATTTACTAAATCAATAAATATTATTAAATACTTTCAATATAATAGTTTACTAATTCAAAAATACAATTCACAACTACGTTCTTATATTCAATTAGGCCCATATTGAATAGTTTGTCCGATGATGTAGGCACGATTACAGCAAGGCGATACCATCTTTATCTGAAAGAAGAAGATAGGAAGAGAAGACATTCAGAGTGGAGGCAATATGTTATTGCCGCAATACTTTGGCTGGTAAAATTGATAACTAATAGTTTGGAAAAAATCAACATAAAAAGCAAACGTGCTATTGAAAAAGTAACAGTAGAATAAAAGAAAAGGGGAAGAGTTGCGAGAAAGGATACGGAGTGGACACTTCTTAGTATTGATACTAGCATAGTCAATCAAGCAAATAGTAACCATCGAGCATCAATCCGTTGGTTATTATTATTTATTTCAAAAATAATGCTTCAACCTAAAAAAATCCAAGAACAAAACACAACAAATATTCTCAGTATTTCAGTAAGAAAGTAAGACTGAATTCTACAGTTGCATTCGCCATCCCACAACAGGCTTTGGCGTACTGACAAACAATCAGAATAACAGCAACAACATAGAAGTTAGCCAAGACATATGCCAACTAAATGCTTGTAGCAACTCGACTTGTATAAATAATGCCAACAAATATCATCTTGAACTTCTATCAATTCTAACATGGGAATTACTTATGCTACCGCCATATGTGTGGGAAGTTGATCTGCAACCATTTTAACCTATTATGATCGATAGTAGGTATAGATGTCATTTGAAACACTGAGCCAGCGGGAACGAACCAGTACTGAAACAGTATTAATAGTGAATCCAAATTCCTGTGGAGGATCAACTCGCAAGAACTGGGAGAGTCTTTATAATCAGATCAAGGAAATTTTGGGGGAAAATCCAGAGGTCGCATTTAGCCAAAAATCTGGAGATGGAACTACTTTAACAAGGGATTTTTTAAGAGAAGGATTTAAAAAAATTGTTGCATTAGGAGGCGATGGAACCATAAATGAGGTTGCAAACGGCTTCTTTGAAGAAATAACATCAGGAAATAATAGTAGTAATAACAAAACTAAGCCGTCATCGCCTATTTTGAAACCGATAAACCCTGAAGCAACGATGGGTCTAGTTCCATCTGGGTCAAGAAATGTACTAGCCAAATCCTTAGATTTGCCTGATGGAATTGTTGAATGTTGTCAAAGATTTGTGAATGCTAAACCACAAAAGATAGATGTTATTGCAGCAGTAATAACAACAGCGGCAGAAGCTCCAGCAACAGCTTCAATCGATCATCCAAAAGAAGTTTCAGCACGTATTTTTCTTAATGCCGCTGAGATTGGGGTTGGCGCAGAAATTATCGATAGATCAAAGAAGATTAGAGACAAGATAAATAGCCGTTTTATTTCCACAATTTCAGGTGTAATTGCCACGCTGCCTACTTATGAGAGTAACCTGTGTGAGGTTTCTGTAAATGATGGACGCCAGAGTTTACTTTCGAAGATGACAATGGGTGTGGTGGCTAATGGCAGGTATTTAGGAGGAGGGTTTAAAGCAGCACCACAGGCAAGTGTTTCAGATGGTTTGCTAGATCTGACTATTCTTAAGAATT
>Ga0070707_100005235_pt1 | contig 12138 bp, 14 predicted proteins | sample KBSK5502metaG_FD_65468 | JGI IMG/M metagenome (GOLD analysis project Ga0070707, IMG submission 65468) | Corn, switchgrass and miscanthus rhizosphere microbial communities from Kellogg Biological Station, Michigan, USA - KBS K5-50-2 metaG | ecosystem: Host-associated > Plants > Roots >... | reverse complement strand
GCCGGGAGGGGCTGGCCATCGCAGGCGAGACGGTCCGTCCGGTTCCGTCGCTCTCCGTCCCCGACCCTGAGGGTGTGGGACCGGACGAGCTCCCTCAGTACGAGGCCATTCGGCTCTTCGTGGAGCGGGCCATCGCGGCCGTCCCGGAATTCCGGATTACAGAACGCAACGCCCCCGCCATCGCGCAGATCTGCCGACGGCTCGACGGCGTCCCGCTCGCGATCGAGCTCGCGGCCGCGAGAGTGCGAGCGCTCCCCGTGGAGCAGATCGCCGCCAGGCTGGACGACCGCTTTCGCCTGCTTACCGGCTCGAGCCGCATCAGCGTTCCGCGACACCAGACGCTTCGACAGACCATCGACTGGAGCCACGACCTGCTGGGCGAGGACGAGCGCGCGGTCTTCAGGCGCCTCGCGGTGTTCATCGGCGGTACTTCATTGGAAGCGGCCGAGGTGGTGTGTGCCGGCCCTCCGGTCGAGGACTACGCCGTCCTCGATCTCCTCTCGCGCCTCGTCGACAAATCCCTCGTGGTCGCGGACACGGAAGGGAACGAGGCTCGCTACCGGCAGCTCGAAACGGTCCGCCAGTACGCGCGGGACAAGCTGCTCGAGTCGGGGGAAGCCCGCGACACGCTCGTTCGTCACCGGGATTGGTACGTGGCCATGGTCGCGCGCGCCGAGCCCGAGTTCTTCCGCGGCGCCGAGTCCGCCGCCTGGCTTGAGCGCCTCGACCGCGAGCACGACAACCTGCGAGCCGTGCTTCAGTGGAGCCTCGACGAGCCCGGAGAAGAGCGGCAGGGACTGCAGCTCGCCGCCGGGCTGTGGCGCTTCTGGGAGATCCACGGGCACCTTGCCCAGGGGCGCGCCTGGCTCGAGCACTTCCTGCAGCTCACCGAAGGAGAAGTCTCCGCGTTGCGCGCCGATGCGTACACGGGGGCCGGCATCCTCGCCTTCATGCTCGGCGATCAGTCCGGCGGCTCTGTTCTGCACGAGCGCAGCCTCGAACTGCACCGCGAGCTCGGGGACTCCGACGGCATCGCCTTCGCCGCCAACAACCTTGCCAACGCAGCGGTCCTGTCCGGGGACTATGCAACCGCGCGCCGCTTATACGAAACGGTCGTGGCGTGGGCCCGCGAACGAAACGATCCGCGGGTGATGGGCTTCTCGAGCGTCAACATGGCGGAGGCCGTCGCGCTCGACGGCGAGCCCGAGCTGGCGCGCACGCAGTACGACGCGGGCATCGCCGCGTTCCGCGAGGCGGGCGACCGCTGGGGCGAGGCATTCGCACTGGACAGCCTGGGCGTCATGCTCGCGCGGCAGGACATCCACGACGAGGCCGACAAGCTCCACCAAGAAGCCCTTGCGATTTCTCACGAGATTGGAGACGAGCGCGGCATCGCGCGGGCACTGGCCCATCTCGGAGACGTCGCCGGGCGGACGAGCGACCGCGACCGGGCCAAGAGCCTCTACCTCGAGAGCCTCGAGATCCGTCGCAGGCTTGGCGATCTGCCGGGGACTGCGTCCGCGATGGAGAAGCTGGCATCGGTCGTGACGGTGGACGATCCGAGAGCCGCTGCGGTCCTGCTGGGCGCCGCCGAACGAGTACGCGACCTGATCAGGGCTCCAGTCCCGCGGGCCGTCCGCGAGGAGTACGAAGCCTTCCGACAGACGGTTCAGGCGCTCCTTGGCGAGGCGCCCTTCGAGGACGCGCGGGCCGAGGGCCGGCGCCTATCGCCTGCCGCGGCGCTGGCTACGATCCCTCTTTGACCTCGACGATCTCGTCAGCGAGCAGCCCATGCGCCTCGCGATGGACCGCGGCGCATGCTTCAGGACTCGGGGCCTCCGCCAGGCAATAGACCTTCCCGGTGGCCTCGTCGAACCAGTAACGGAGGTAGCTAACCCCGTGCTTGCCCTGCACCTCGAGATCGCGGGCGTGAGCGCCGGCGACCGCCTCCTCCGTGAGGCCCTCAACGTGCTTGTGGGTGTCCAGATAGAGCGGCATTCATAACCCTCCGGAGCCCGATTCCACGACAACGCACAAGTTCCGAGGGCGGGCCGGGCGAGCGTGGATTCTCCAGCCCTTCGGATGCACTGTCAAACGCACGAACCGATGGCCAACGACGCCGCCCTCCACGTTTCGGGGCGGTGCCGCGTCATTGCGGTAGTGACTCCTCTGTATCGACGAAACCGTATACGACCGATGGTGGCCTCAGTGGCATTGATCTTGGCCGGATGCGTGCTCTTCGCTCCACCGGTCGTTGGGCCCGTCGCGCCTACCGCAACGCCGTCGGCCTCGATCGCACCAACCCCGACTCCAACTTTGCCACCCACACCGACGCCATCGCCGACCGCGAGCCCAACCCCAACGCCAGTTCCGGCCACGCCCACCCCGGTCCCCGCGACGCCATCACCAACGCCGCAGCTCAGCTGCGTCGACCTCACGGTGGCATCCATGACCGAGGCGCAGCGGATCGGGCAGCTCTTCATGATCGGGCTCGCCGACGATCAGCTGGATGCCACGGAGAGGCAGGCCATTGCCCAGTTCCACTTTGGCTCCATGGCGTACACGCAGCGCACCGCACGAGGGGTCGCCGCCGATCGAGCGGTCGCTGACACCGTCCAGGCCCAGGCGACCGTCGCCGCAACCGCCGGCGTGCGCTTCTTCGTGGCCGCCAACCAGGAGGGCGGCCTGATCCAGGCGCTCTCAGGCCCGGGCTTCGACCTAATGCCCTCCGCGCTCGACCAGGGGATGCTTGCCCCGGCTGTGCTCGAGGCCATGGCGGCGCGCTGGGGAGGGGAGCTGAAGGGAGCGGGTATCAACCTCAACTTCGCGCCCGTGGCGGACGTTGTGCCGCCCGGCACGGACGCCCAGAACGCTCCCATTGGTCAGCTGCAACGCGAGTACGGCCACGATCCGGCGACGGTTGCGAGCCATGTCCTCGCCTTCATCGCGGGGATGCGTCAGGCCGGCGTGGCCACCACCGTCAAGCATTACCCCGGGTTGGGCCGGGCAGCCGGCAACACCGATTTCACCAGCTCGGTGATCGACACCCTCACAACGCGCAACGACCCGTATCTGGCGCCCTTCGTGGCGGCGGTGAAGGATGGCGTTCCGTTCGTGATGGTTTCCCTGGCGACCTACGAACAGATCGATCCCCAGCGCCTCGCTGCCTTCTCACCTACGGTCATCGCCGGGATGCTGCGCCACGACCTTGGGTACCACGGGGTGGTGATCTCGGATTCCCTCGGCGCGACCGCGGTGGCCTCGATCCCGCCGGGAACTCGCGCGATCGACTTCGTCGCAGCGGGCGGAGACATGATCGTCATCAACCAGTTGACCCCGGCCATCGCCATGGCGAACGCCGTCGCCGCGGGAGCCGCACAGAGCGCGTTGTTCCGGGCGCGTGTCGACAACGCCGTGCTCAACGTCCTGCGCGCCAAGGATGCGCAGGGGCTCCTTCCGTGCGGTTGAGGCTTTCGTTGACGGTCCCTCGACCGAACGCGTACTCTCGCCTAGCGGCGATGGCGTCCGCCGAGACGCACTGCGTCTGAACCGCCCTCAGGGCTGATGGCTCCTGTTTGCGTTTGCAGGCAGGAGCTTTCGTGGTTCCTGGGGAGGTTCCGCCGTGGACAACGTCTACCTCGTCGCCGCAGCCTGGGTTGCCGTCGCCCTGGCAGCCAGCCTGATCTCCATCCGCCTCGGCGTATCGGTTGCGCTCATCGAGATTGCGCTTGGCGTCTTCGGCGGCAATGTGTTCAGGTTGCAAACTGCCCCATGGATCGACGCGCTCGCCGCGTTCGGTTCAGTCCTGCTGACCTTCCTGGCGGGGGCCGAGATCGATCCGGCGTCATTGCGTCGCCACCTCGGGAAGAGCCTTGCGCTGGGCGGACTGTCATTCGCCCTGCCGGCAATTGCCGCGTTTGTCTTCGCCACTGTCGGCGGATGGGAGCTGCACGCGGCAGAAATTGCTGGAATCGCCTTGTCGACGACCTCGGTCGCCGTGGTTTATGCGGTGATGATCGAGTCGGGGCTCGCGAACGAAGAGATAGGCAAACTGATCCTTGCGGCCTGCTTCGTGACGGATCTCGGAACCGTGCTGGCTCTTGGCGTGTTGTTTGCCGATTTCAACGTCCTGCTGATGCTCTTCTTGATTGCGACAGCACTCGGCCTCGCCATCCTGCCCCGACTGCTGCGCTGGCTGCTCAGGGCTGTGCCGGATCGTGTATCTAAGCCGGAGATCAAGTTCGTGCTGCTCACGCTGCTCGCCCTGGGCGGCCTAGCGGCGGCCGCGCGAAGCGAGGCGGTCCTGCCGGCGTACCTGATTGGATTGGCGTTCGCCGGGGCCGTCGTTCATGACCGCGTCCTGGTACATCGGGATGCGAGCCATCGCCTTCTCGCTGCTCACGCCGTTCTATTTCATCAAGGCCGGCCTGCTTGTGTCCCTGCCGGCGGTGCTGGCCGGTGCCGGCCTGATCGGTGTCTTCCTGCTCATCAAGGTCGGGTCCAAGGCGATAGGCGTGTGGCCCGCCGCTCGCCTCCTGGGCCTCCGCCCGCGGGAAGCCAACTACACGACTCTCTTGATGTCCACGGGCCTGACGTTTGGCTCGATCTCAGCTCTCTTCGGGTTGACCAACGGTCTGATCGACCAGGCGCAGTACGCAGTGCTGGTTACCACCGTGATTCTTTCGGCCGTCGTACCAACCCTGATCGCTACGACCTTCTTCGAGCCGCACATCCGCGGCACTGGCGAGCGTGATGAGGTCGAGGCGGCGGAGGAGATCGACGCGGGTCCCATCCGCCATCCCCGCCCGGAGGCATCTACAGCGGAGGCCACGCGTCCCGCAGACAGTGCCTAGCGGTTACCGTCCAGGCATCTGCTCGACGACGTACAGCGTGTTGCCGTCAGGATCCCGCAGCGAGAACATCGGCGGCACGCCCTCCCCAAAACGCAGGATCCCCGCGTCCACGTCCACGCCGCGGTCGCGCAGCCGCCCGTGATCGGCCTCCGCGTCCAGGGTCGTGAGTCGGATGCCCGTGTCGACTCCCGGTTTCACGGAACCACCGGGCGGAGGCAGGGCAATCGTCGTCCCAGCGCCGGCGGGTGCGACCTCGATCCAACGCTGCCCCTCGCCGAAAGTGACGTCCATCCGCTTCTCGAACCCGAGCTGTTCGATGTAGAACGCCAGCGCCCGATCCTGATTGGAGACGGGCACCGTGATGGTGTGGACCTCGGAGATCTGCGTCGCGGCCTCGGTTGGAGCCACATCGGTCCTCTTTAATCGTTGCGGTCACCATATGGCTGCCACGGCGGCAAGCGCAATGCACACTTTTTGGGACCGATGTGCATTGCCACCCCGGCTCATCCAGTTGGAGGAGGAACCACATGCTTCGCGACAGCCACGCCTTCGCTGGCTTCTCGTCGAACGACATCCCCAAGGCCAAGGAGTTCTACGGCCAGACGCTGGGCCTCGAGGTCACCGAGGAGAACGACATGCTGACCCTGAACCTGCCGGGCGGCGGTCGCGTCCTCATCTATCCCAAGGAGAACCACGAGCCTGCATCGTTCACGGTGCTGAACTTCGCGGTGGCCGACGTCGACGCTGCCGTTGATCGCCTGACGAAGGCCAGCGTCAGCTTCGAGCGCTACGAGGGCTTCGACCAGGACGACCGCGGAATCATGCGCGACCAGGGCTCCCCGATCGCCTGGTTCAAGGATCCCGCGGGCAATGTGCTCGCGGTGCTGGAGGGGTAGATCGGTGCGACAATAGCCGTCCCCTTGTTGCGCACCAGGCCGCTGCATCGGCGCCGTGCGCCAGATCGGTCCACAGGAGGTTCCAATGCCCGAGACCACCACCGCAACCGCCAACAAGCTCGCCTGGGTCGAGCTCTCCACTCCGGACGCGGCGGCGTCCCGAGACTTCTATGCGAAGCTCTTCGGCTGGGACATCGAGGTCAACGAAGATCCTCAGTACGGCGGCTATGCCCTTGCCAGGATCGGCGGCGCGGACGTGGCCGGCATCGGGCCCAAGCAGTCGCCTGAGGCGCCAACGGCCTGGGGCCTCTACGTCGGCGCCGACGACGTCGACGACCTGGTCAACAAGGCCAAGTCAGCGGGCGGCGCGATCGTCGCGCCGCCGTTCGACGTAGGGGACCAGGGGCGAATGACCGTCCTCGCGGATCCGACCGGTGCCGTCATCTCCGCATGGCAGGCCGCGGGGATGCGCAACTTCAAGCAGAACGAGCCCAACACCCTTGGCTGGGCGGAGCTGAATTCGCGCGGCCTGGAGCGCGCAATCCCGTTCTACGAGTCTGTCTTCGGCTGGACGCACAAGACGAGCCCGTTCGGCGAGGGCCAGGAGTACACGGAGTTTCAGCTCGACGGAGAGAGCATCGCCGGGGCGCTCGAGATGATGCCCAACATCCCGGCCGAGGTTCCGAGCTATTGGTCGGTCTACTTCAAGGTGGATGACGTGGATTCCACGTTCCAGAAGGCGACTGGGCTCGGCGCCACGGAAATGGTCGCGCCGCAGGATTACCCGGGCGGTCGCTTCGCGATCCTGAGCGATCCGCAGGGAGCTTCGTTCGCCCTGTTCCTGGGTGGAAGTCTCTAAGGACCGATAAGTGGGCCGGCGCGCCTCGCGCGAGGTGCGCTGGTCATCCGCTTGACCGATGGAGACAATCGCCATCGTCCTGAGCGTAGGTGAGGATCGCGTCGACGCATTCGAGCGCGGATTCAGCCTGCATGAGCTGCCTGTCTGGGAGGACCTCTCGAGTCGTGGAGTCCTCGTCCGCGCTTCGCTCTCGCGCCTGGAGATCACCTCGCAACGAACGCCGGGCGCGACCGAGTACCTGGTGATTGCGGTGTTCGCTGACGGCGAGGGCCATCACCAGCACGATAGCCACCCGGGCTTCCAGGCCTGGAACGCAATGGCAGACGCCTTCCAGGTTGCCGAACCGTTGGCGTTTGGCGGTGAGACGATCCTGCGCGTGGGTGACTGAGCCCCGCGGAGGCGTGCCAGACTGACCGCCCATCGTCGAAAACGAGCTGACCGATGCCCACCGACTGGTTGGCGGCGCCCGACTACTCGATCAGCCGGCTGCTGATCGGGCGGGGAATCGCCGCGATCTACCTGATCGGCTTCTTCGTGGCCCTCAGGCAGTTTCGCCCGCTCCTGGGTGAGCGCGGGCTGCTGCCCGTGCCGCGCTTCGTGGCCGCGGTGCCGTTCATGAGCGCGCCGAGCCTCTTCCAGTGGCACTACTCGGATCGCTTGCTCGTGATCGTGGCCTGGAGCGGGGCGGTGGTCGCGGCCGTCCTGCTGCTGGGGATTCCTCAAACCATCTCGCTGCCGCTCACCATGCTGGCCTGGATCGTCCTGTGGGCTCTCTACCTCTCGATCGTCAACGTCGGACAGACGTTCTATGCCTTTGGCTGGGAGTCCCTACTGCTGGAGGCCGGATTTCTGGCGATCTTCCTCGGGAGCGACGCGTACGTACCCTCCGCGCTGGTGATCTTCCTGTACCGATGGCTCGCGTTCCGGGTCGAGTTCGGGGCAGGCCTCATCAAGATGCGCGGCGACCGATGCTGGCGGGACCTCACCTGTCTCGACTACCACCACGAGACGCAACCGATGCCCAACCTGCTGAGCTGGTACTTCCACCGCCTGCCCAGGCCCTTCCACCGGCTCGAGGTGCTCGGCAACCACGTAGCCCAGCTGGTGGTGCCCTTTGGGCTATTCCTGCCGCAGCCGGTGGCAGCCATCGCGGGGTCCTACATGATCCTCACCCAGCTCTACCTGGTGGTCAGCGGCAACTACGCATGGCTCAACTGGATCACCATCGTCGTGGCGGTCGCCGCCCTCCCGGACTGGATGCTTGGCGCCCTGCTGCCGTTCGCCCGATCGGAGGCCGCGCCGCCGCCTACCGTCTTCACCGCCGGCGCCATCGGTCTTACGCTCCTGGTTGCCGCGCTCAGCTACCAGCCGGTCCGCAACCTCCTGGGCCGGCGCCAGCTCATGAACTACTCCTTCAACTCGCTGCACATCGTGAACACCTACGGTGCCTTCGGAAGCGTGACCCGGCATCGCGACGAGGTGGTCGTGGAGGGAACCGACGACGCCGATCCGACGGAGGCGAGCACCTGGCGCGAGTACGAGTTCACGGGCAAGCCCGGAGACCCCGCACGCAGACCGCGGCAATTCGCGCCGTACCACCTTCGCCTCGATTGGCTGATGTGGTTCCTCCCTCTCTCGCCGGCATACGGGGAGCAATGGTTCTTGCGCTTCCTCGAAGGTCTGCTGCGAAACGATCCCGGACTGCTCGGCCTGCTCCGTCGCAACCCCTTCCCGGATCGGCCGCCAAGGACCATCCGCGCGCGGCTCTACCGCTACCGTTACACGACGTGGAGCGAGCGGCGACAGAGCGGCGCCTGGTGGGTGCGCGAGCTGACGGGCGACTATTTCCCGGCGGTCGCCCTCCGTCCTTCCTTCGAGCGCTGAGCCGATGAGCACCAAGGAATACAACGCGGTGGTCGTCGGCAGTGGGCCCAACGGACTCGCGGCCGCGCTAACCCTGGCGAAGGCCAACCGCTCGGAGGCCCTCTTCGAGTCCGCCTCCACGGTTGGCGGCGGGATGCGCTCGGCCGAGCTGACCCTCCCAGGATTCGTGCACGACGTATGCAGCGCGATCCACCCGCTCGCTCGCGCCTCCCCGTTCTTCGCGACCCTGGACCTCGAAGGGCGCGGCCTCGAGTGGATCGAGCCGCCGATTTCCCTGGCCCATCCGCTAGATGACGGCTCGGCCGCGCTCGTGACGCGCGACGTCGAGGCCACTGCTGCCTCACTGGGGTTGGACGGGCCGGCCTATCGCCGGTTCATCGGCCCCACCCTCGCGCACTGGGACTCGCTCATCGAGGACGTGCTGGCGCCATTCCACATCCCGTTCCAGCCGGATCGTGCCTTTGGGCTCGCGCGCTTCGGGCTTGGCGCGCTGCAACCAGCTTCGTGGCTGGTGCGCGCCTTCGACGACCCGCGCGCGCGCGCGCTTCTCGCCGGGTGCGCCGCGCATTCGATGCTCCGCCTCGAGGAGCCGCTGAGCGGCGCCTTTGCGATGCTCTTTCTGGCGAGCGCTCATGCGGTGGGCTGGCCGATCGCCAGGGGCGGGTCCTCGCGCATCGCCGAGGCTCTCGCCGCCGAGCTGACCGCCCTGGGGGGAGAGGTGATCACCGACCGGCGCATCGACCGGCTGTCGGACCTGCCGGAGCATGGCGTGGCGCTCTTCGACGTGACGCCCCGCCAGCTCTTGTCAATCGCCGGCGATCGCATGGGGATCCGCTACGCGCGTGGCCTGCGCGGGTACCGATACGGACCGGGTGCCTTCAAGGTCGACCTGGCGCTCGACGGGCCAATCCCGTGGCGCAACCCGGATCTCGCCGGTGCCGGCACGGTGCACCTCGGCGGGACCTACGAGGAGATCGCCGCCTCCGAGCGGGAGGTCGCCGGCGGGCGCACTCCGGAGCGACCCTTCGTGCTGCTCGCGCAGCACAGCCTCTTCGACAGCTCGCGCGCGCCCGAGGGAAAGCACACGGTGTGGGCCTACTGCCACGTACCGAATGGCTCGCCGGTGGACATGACCGATCGGATCATCGACCAGATCGAGCGCTTCGCTCCAGGGCTGCGTGACCGGATCCTGGCCCGTCACACGATGGGGCCCGCGGAACTCGAGGCCTACAACGCGAACTACGTGGGCGGCGACATCAACGGCGGACGCCAGGACGTGCTCCAGCTCTTCACGCGTCCGACCCTGCGGCTCGACCCCTACTCGACCCCGGATCCGGCGATCTTCCTTTGCTCCTCATCCACTCCACCAGGTGGCGGGGTCCACGGCATGTGCGGTCACCTCGCGGCGCAATCGCTCATTCGCAGCCGGGCTCGGTGACGGCCAGAACCCCAGCATGAGATAGACCGATAACGCGGCGGCCACTGAGGCGATCACGATCGGTGACCGGATGACCAGCAGGACGGGCATGGCGCCGGGGATGATCAGAACGGGGGTGCCCAGGACGTCATCCGTGCGCGGCCGCCAGAGGTCCGTGGCGCTCGCGTTGTCTCCGCGCATGATGAAGCCGGCTTCGCCGCTCCCTCCAACGATGCGATGGATGACGTTCAGGCCACTGGCTGGGTCGCCGGCCGGGATGCGGTAGGCAACCACCTCGCCGACTCGGTAGCCCGAGCCGTGCTGTAGAACGACCAGCGAGCCGGCGTGGATGGTGGGCTCCATGCTCTGTCCTGAGACGAGCAGGTAGGTCGTCGGGCCACCCAGGGCGGTCGGTCGCAACAGAGCGAACCAGCCGGCTACCAGCACCACAGTTGCGGCGAGGGTGAGACGGCCGATCATGAGACGTACGTGACCACGAGCTGCGGCTGACCGCTGGAGGCTTCCCTCGAGCTCAGGGTGAGGATAGGTCCCAACACCACGCCCTCCGCGCTGTCCGAGAGTCGCCAGCCTAGGTTCGAGGATGCGCCGGTCACGAAGGCCTGAACATCGGACGTCGCAGTCCAGGTGACAACCGTCCCGGCGGTGGAGCCGGCTAGGACGCTCGTCGACGCCGTGACCGCGCTTGCCGCCGCAGGCTGATTCGTCCAGGTCACGCCCGTCTCCGTCCACGAGGCGAGCGCGCTTCGCAGCTCGACGGTGCGAGTGGCGGTGATCAGTAGGGCAACGGTCAGCCTGAGGCTCGCGGACTGGATGATGGCGCCCGCCGGGATGGCGGGGGCGCAGCTCGCCAGGTCGAAGCGGATGAAGGTGCGCTCGGTAGTCGTGGAGTCGGGGCTAACCAGCAGCGTGGTCGCGGTGCCGAAGTTGGTGCCCGACAGGACCTTGTTCACATAGCTGTCGGCCGTCGCGCTCAAGGTGCATGTGGCCGGGGTGCCGTATGTCTTGGCGTACGCCGTGAGGTCCGCAGACGTGACGGTCAATACCGCCGCCGTGGCTGGCCCGGGCGCGATCGCGTGGAGCAACGCCACGGCGATCATCGCGGCCCGCCAGTTTGGCCGACGGGGCCTTTGTCTGCTCGATGTCATCACGGCCCTTCGATGACGGCATAGGCCGCCGTCACCTGGTCGGAGGCCGGTGCCGGGCTCAGCGCGATGGACACTGAGCCAGAGAAGCCGCTCGATGGGAGCGCGATCGAGCCGGAACCGACGCTGGCAGTGCCATTCGTGAGCGTCAGCCGAAGGGTCCCGCCCGCACACGCGAGCGCGATTGATCCGACCGTGACGGTGGTGATCTTCCCGGAGGTGTCGACCGCGTAGCGATACGTCAACCCGTCGGAATCACATGCGTTTACCGCAGCCGTCCCTGCGCCCAGCGTTCCCACGGTTGTGGGAATGCTTGTCGCGAAGGCCACACCGGCGACAACCGTGGCGACGATCGCCCCGATGGCCAGGGGGCGCAGGACTGTCATGCGAGCTGGAGGCCGGATCTGACCGGGGCCAGCGACCCTCAGGTCACGAGATGACGACGGAGACCTTCAGCACGGCCGAAGCAAGAACGTTGTCCGCCGAGAAGTCGAGATTGGTCGGGCTTGCCACGGGCGTCGCGAGAGTTGCCGTGACCTCCCCAAGCGAGGCATCCGCAGCCCCGATGAGGGTCACCTTCATGCCCAGGCCGTCGCAGCCGGGCGTGGCGATACCCGTGACGTGCACCGTCGTCACCTTGTATCCGGCGACGCTCGCGCTGTATGCGGTGTCGTAGGACGTGGTCACGCCATTGGTGTCACAAGACGCCACGGTTCCAGTCCCGGCGCCCAACGACGAAGCGGTTACGGTCAGCGAGGCTGCCACCCCGAAGACGATGGCAAAGACCATGATTCCGACCAGGCCAGCGATGAGAAAGCGTTTGCGGGGGTCCACGGCGATGTTCTCCTCGAATCACGCGCCGGGGCAGGCGGCGCGGTGTCAAATCGCAACACTGCGCCGGACCGCCGCCTCTTCCTACCGCACCTCGGTTCGATCAGGCCCAGTACTTTCGGCCCCGCCGGCTCCTACCCGGTGACGGCCCATGATTTGGTCAAGTCCGGGTGTTCCCTCGCCCCGGCCTCAAGCGGAGGGCTACGATTCGCGCAATGCCGCCGCCGACCGTCCC
>Ga0070707_100005234_pt1 | contig 12138 bp, 9 predicted proteins | sample KBSK5502metaG_FD_65468 | JGI IMG/M metagenome (GOLD analysis project Ga0070707, IMG submission 65468) | Corn, switchgrass and miscanthus rhizosphere microbial communities from Kellogg Biological Station, Michigan, USA - KBS K5-50-2 metaG | ecosystem: Host-associated > Plants > Roots >... | reverse complement strand
CACTTGCTGCTGGGCTGTCGCGGCGTGAACTTGTGCGCGTACCGGTCGTCATCGAGACGTTTGATCAGGCTGTCGATCCATCCGAAACACAGCGCCTCGCGAACCGAGTCTTCGTAAGGGATCGACTTCACTCCCGTGTGGTCTTTGTAGAACACGAGCCAGATCCCGGGACTCGACGCATGGTGCTTTCCCAGCCACGTCCGCCACTGTTGGCGGGTCCGAATTTCCAACCTGATGAGCTCTGTCGGCATGCCGGCCGCTTCTCCAGTGCGTCAGCTGGCTCACCCTGATCAGAGCGGGTTCGAGGTCGGCGCGGGGCCCAAGGGCTTGCCGCCAGGCCCTCCCTCGAAAGTCAATGGAGAGTTGGCCGGCTGCTGGTTCACACCGGGCTTGCTCCAATCACAAACGCCGCTCGGGAAAACTGCCTGCAGCCGCCCCAACTGACCAGCGGTGAGGGCCCCGTTGTAATCAGCAGCGTTGATTGGCTTCAACTGGCACTTGAGGACGTTTTCAGACACCGGACCGCCGGCGGTCTGCCGCGGAGAGGCGAAAGACTTGAGCGTGATGTCCGCGTCGCAGATGCTCTGGTCGGTGATCCTGGTCGTGAAGTCGGTGCCGAGGTAGCAGAAGTCGAAGGCCTCCGGCGGTTTGTTCTTGGAGACCTTTTGTTCGATCGGCAGATTGCTCTTATCGGCTTCGATGTTGGAGAGCCATTTGTCCATCGTCAGGAACGACTGGAGCGTCAATCCCGAAGCCGCCGGCGCGGTCAGCCCAGTCCCGAATCGCCACAGCACGTGGTTGTCATGGTTGCCGTTCGCCTTGTCCAACCGTTCGCGCAGCGAGAAGCTGCGCCAGGTGTGGTGGATCCCCGAGTTATCGTTGCCTCGCAGATCGATGATCGGGACCTTGCCGAGGTTGTGTCCGTCGGAAACGATACCGGCCGTATAGGCCGTGGTCAGCGCATCCGGATCGCCCACCATGCGATTCGGTGAGAGGTTGCTGTCGATGTCGACGCTGCCGATCCGCTCGTTCAGCGTGACGAACTCCTCGGCGGTGATCGCTCCGGAAGCGAGCGCCTTCAGCCCGTACTGAACCCCGACATTGTCGCGGGTGACTCTGGCGTAGCTCGCGCCGGAGGGCTTGCCCCAGATGGCGACGGCGTGATCCGCAGGCGAGCACCGGTAGCCGTTCGGGTTGGTCACCGGATCGTACACCTGGCTTGGCAGCAGCTGGCAGTTGTTCCTCGGCGCGCCCATCGGCGTGAGGGCGCCCGTCACCGGGTCGGCCACGAGGGGGACGAACTGTCCGGGTTTGTTGTTATTGCCAAAGCTGTTGTTCCAGGACACGCAGCCCAGATGGTCCAGGTGACCCGCGATGGCGGCCTTCCTGGCGTTGATTTGCGCTTGCGTCAGCCCCGGCGGCTGCGCGGCGGCGAACTGGGGAGTGGTGAAATAGTTCACCAGCAGAACGCACTCCGAAACCTCGGTGCCGGTCGACTCGGAGTCCGGATAGGTGCAAGCGACCTGCAATCCATCCAGTAGCCCGGGATAGATGGAAGCGACAGTGTTCTGCATGATCGAACCGCCCGAGCATCCGGTCCCGAGGGTGTATCGAATCTCGCCGTACGTATCGACAATGTGCTCCTTCATCATCATGGTGGTTTCGGCGGCGACGACCCGGTTCGAGTTGAGCGCGGAGTCGGTGAGCATGTTCACCGCCACCATGAAACCGCGAGACAGCGCGGCATCTTCGACCCAGCTGCTGTTGGGCCGGGACTGTACGCGGGGTTGATTGGTGCTGGCGCCGTACGAATAGAGAAGCTTGCCGTTCCATCCCACCTGGGGCGCATACGGCTTCCAATCGGTGGTCGGATCGAAGAGGACTGCGATGTCGTAGATGCCTCGATTGATCGTGCCGCGCTCGACGCGCACGATATAGGGCACCGTTGCGCCCCTGTCGGTGGTCGTCGTGGCCAGATCCGAGGGTCTCGCCGCACCGGGGTCATACTGCTTGAAACACGGGTTGGTCGGAGGCGGCGTGGGCGGGTTGGGATCGGGGAGAGCGGTGCTGCAGCCCGCGGCCGTGGTTCTGTAATACAGCTTGTATTCGGTCGCGATGTTGCATTGCGCGTCGATGGCGGTGCTGCTGAGGCCGCTGGCATTCGTCGCGGGCGTGGTGGAGGTGGCAGGCTGCGCGGTAGGCGTCGCGCAAATCCAGGGCTGAATCTGCGGTCCAGAGAACACTGGCCCGCCAATCGGATGGTTGTTGATGGTGAGGGACGCGCCGTTCTTACCGGGCAGCTTGGCCGTCAGAGCGTTGTTGCCGTTGGAAAGACCGGTCACCACTCCGAGCACCCGGGCATTGGCGCGCTGAGCGAACGCATCGCTGACGTCGCGGCCACCCAAATCGACCTTCAGACCCGACGCAGAGGCGCCCTGCGGCAGAACGATCTCCACCAGAGCGTCGCCGCCGCTCACCAGATCGGCGCGGTTGGACAGAGTCTTGATCACCAGCGAATCCGAGGTTCCGTGGCAGGCGGACAAAGCGAGCGCGAGCGCTGCCATTCCCATCCGTTGCACCGTTTCTCGCAAAGAGACCTGATTCATATTGCCTCCCCTGAATAGCCCTCGCGCCAAGCACGAGTGCCAATTCACCTTGCTTTTCTCGCACCATGCAAGGACTGCGTGTTGAGTTCAAGGGGAACTGGATATTTCGAAACGCGACATTGCCAGGCACGTTCGGCTACCCTCCGCACGTGGATCTGGTCACCGCCTTGGTGACTCCTCGCCGGATAGCACGTCGAGCGCTCGCGCAAGTTGCGCATCTTTTCCGGCCGCGTAGCGGAAATCGAACGGCACCTCGATGTCGGGCGCAACGCCGCGCCCCTCGAGTCGCTCGCCGTCGACCCGCGCGTCGGACTGCGCGAGCAAGAGAAGCGAGCCGTCGCTGAGACAAGAGGGCCCGCCAAAGTTGTACGCGCCCGCGGTGCGCTCGCCAACGAGTCGGGCCAGGCCGTGCTTCTTCGCGCCGTAGGCAATGGTTTCCTTGCCGCTTCGCGTACCACCATTCACCAGCAACACCGCCGGCCGGCGGATTTGTTGATCGAACGCTTGCTTCTTGCCGTCGCGACCGACGGATTCGAGCAGGGGCACATCGCGCCAGAAGATGCCCAGGTAGTTCCCATGGGCGCCGCCCCAACCATCGCGCACGTCGAGGATGAAGCCTTCTACCGCCGCGGCGTTGGACTTGGCGATGGCGTCCAGCACCACCTTCTGGAATTCGATGGTGGCCCAGGACCAGACGTGAATGTATGCGATGCGGCGGCCCCTGTGCTCGATGATCCGCCAGCTGTCGGCAGTCGCCTGGCGGAGCTCTTCCTGCGGTCTGGTGGACTGGGGAGTCACCAGCACCGGGATCGGAGCTGCGCCGCGCGCGCGCTGGACTTGCAGCGAAACCGCTTTGCCCGCCCGACCAGCAAATGACTTAACTGGCGAGAAGGCCTGGCCGTCCGCCGCCAGGATGCGATCGCCGAGCTTCAGACCCGCCTTGTCGGCCGGACCGCCGACAAACACGCCACCGACGAACCACGCGCCCTCGTCCTGCTTCCAGAAGACGCCGATGTCATCGCGCGCGATGGGAAAGCCCGGGGTCAGCTCCTTGGGACAGGTGCGTTGGAGCACCGGCTCGAAGAGCGAGGCCACGTCCCAGTACGCGGGGTCTGCGCGGGGATAGTACGCGGTATGCGAGGTTTTGAGGCTCGCGACGAGCTTGCGGAGGACAGCCACGCGCTCCGCGGCAGTACGACTCGCAGCGAATTCCTGGCGCGCGCGCGCAACCGCGGCGCCCCACCCCACCTCCTCGAGCCGCGCAGGCGAATAGAACTTCTGCTCGACGATGCCGGCGATCTCGTCGACCAGGCTGACGAGCGGGGCTGCGCCTCCGTCTGCCGTGCTTTGCGGACTCGAGGCGACCCCTGGACTCCGTTCCACTGCGCCTGTCCCGAGCGTAGCCGAGGGGTTCGGGGCGACCCCTCGACTCCGTTCCACTACGCTCGGGGTGAGCGGGGGCGGGCGGTCGGGCGCGGCGAACACGAGGGCGATACACAAATAAATTGCCCGGTATGAGGGGTCAGCCATCTTGTCTCGCTCGAGGGCGCAAGGTGATCCGGCTCAGCGAGACTCCAGATCAGCGCCCAACCTGTCGTTTGCCGTCATTGCACATGCTCGGCGGTTCGAGGCCAACCCATCCTGCGAGAGCGTGGGTCAATGTTTCCCATGCGAGAAAGTAATTCGCTCCGGTGGGCCGCTTCAGCTCGATCTGTTGGGCCGTCTCGGGCATGCGGTAGCCCAGGCGATTGACATAGTGATTGTAGACAATCTCCATTGTCGCCGCGTTTCCCCCGGTCGGTCCGATGTTGATTCCGCCGGGCGCCACACCGCCATTGTTGATGTAGTCGTGGAATTCAAAGGCGGCGATGATTCGATCGGCGTTCTCCGAATACAGATCGACGCCTTGCTGAAGAGCGGTCTCAGCGGTGTTGACGGCTGCCGCGAGACCCCAGAACGTATGCCCGAAATCGCGCGCCGTTTCCTGAGCCAGGCCGTCGACAAACTGAGTCTGGTTCCAGTAGGTGGTAACGCTCGTGCCGCAACGCGGAGGGCGCACTGGAGTAGGGCCGTCAGAGGTGAGATACATATAGGCTGGTACTCGACCGCGCCAAAACGATACCGCGCTGTTGAACCAGGATTGGTTCTCGCTGAAGACGGAGATGTTCATCAACGCTTCGGTGATGATCAGCTCCCAGTTGCCATTCTTACAAGGCGCTCCGTTGATCAGGTTCGGCACGTACTGCATAGCCAGCATGTTCTGGAAACGAGCGATGTCCCCGGCGGACCATCCATCATAGGAGGAACGGATTATTTCGGCCGCCTCCGGCCAGACCGAGCCGGTCCAACCCGCCTGCAGCGCGGCATTGCTGTTGATGTGACCCCCGGTCAGCGTGCTCGACCAGGCGTTCATGATCGCAATGGATTTTTCGGCGTACGCCGCGTTCCCGGTGATGTACCAAAGCAACGCTTGCGTATAGGCGGCCAACGCATCGTTTCTTTCATCCGAGCAGCCGTAATTGGGGTGAGAGCTCGGGCCGCACTCCACCGTTTGCCATGGGTGCGGTGTATAGGACAAAGAGCCATACGAGCTGGTGCACACCCTGCCGAAGGCGAACAGCCACGGATCGATGCCTCCGTTCACCTGGTTCTTGATGAAATCCAGTTGAGCCTGGTTGACCAGGACTCCGGGGTGGCGGAAGGTTTCCGGCGCTTGCGCCGCGGACGGAAGCGATGCCAGCAAGAGGATGGCAGGGAGTGCCGCGATTGTTGCGAGGAGATTCTGTTTCGACGACCTCATCGATGACCTCATCGTAGTTGGCGGCCGCTTCCGTCGGTTGGAGCGTACGTACATCGAGCTCATGCCCAATTTCAACATCCATCACGCGACGGGCCGAACTGACCCGGGCTCCCGACCGCTGTCAGGAGACGCGCTACCCGGTCCAGGCGCAGGACTTGCACATCCCGATCAAACCGTCGGGGCGTACCTGATCGCGGCGTTGCACGGCAGTTTCACTGCGGCGACGGGCCGGTCAAACTCGACGCCGCGCCAGTGACTGGGTTTCGTGCCGACAGCGCTCGAGAGATCGCCTTCTCCGCCAAAGGCGCCATGATCCCATAGCCGGGATCATTGGGATGCAGGCCGTCATAGGTCAGGTCCTGTCTCAACATCTTTTTGTCATCAATCATCGCCGAGTAATAGTCGAGGTAAACAAAACCATTCTTCGCAGCGTAGTCTTTCAGCCAAATATTCAGCGCCTCGATCTTCTCGGGCGGACGGCGCTGAGCTTGCGGCTTGATGTAGTCGCATACCGGCAGTACGGAGGCGAGCACCACGCGAATCCGGTTTAGCTTGGCCAGCTCTGCCATGGACATCAGGTTGTCCTCGATCGCCTCGAGCGTGGTGGGTCCGGTATTGCCCGCGATATCGTTGGTGCCCGCCAGAATCACCACCGCCTTCGACTTGAGCGCAATCACATCAGGCCGAAAGCGAATCAGCATTTGAGGCGTGGTGGGCGGGCCAGTCCTTCAGCAGCTGTTGCGCTCGCTGCAAATCGGACCGCGGCTTGAGCAGCTCGACGCCATCCTGGTCAGCGGACTCGGATTGAGGTCGGATGACTGTCCCGGAGCCGCTCGGGACCGGGCCCTGCGTTTGTGCATCCGCCGGTATTCGCGGCAGGGGGTTCCAACCTTGTTTCCCCGAGGGTCTTGATAGAGGGTAATGTCCCTGGAGTCATCGTGACTACGTTCTCCACGCCGGTGCGAGTCGCGCTTGGCGCGACCGCTTGTACCGTGCTCCTTCTCGCCGAGCGAGCTCGGCCGCTTCGCCGACCGACTCTAGGGAAGTGGCGCAGGGTCTTGATCAACCTCGCGATCGGCGGTCTCGGCGGGGCAGCTCTCGCGATCGTCTACGGCCCGGTGGTATTCGGGAGTATCGAGCGCGCGCGCGGCGCGAATTTCGGACTGCTCCGTTGGATACCCCTGCCGGGATGGCTTGCGATCGTCGCAGCGGTCGCCCTGCTCGACTACACCCTCTGGATTTGGCATTGGCTCAATCACCGGGTCCCGGTGCTTTGGCGGTTTCATGCGGCCCACCACGCCGATCTCGACCTTGACGTATCGACCGCCTTTCGCTTTCACGTGGGAGAATTGCTTCTATCGGTACCCTTTCGCGCTCTGCAGGTTGGATTCATCGGCGTGGACGTGCCCGTGCTGCTGTTCTGGGAAGCACTGCTCTTCGTGGCGACGGAATTCCATCACTCCAACCTGCGGCTGCCGCTTTCCTTCGAGCGATGGCTGCGGGTGGGCATGATCACGCCGCGGATGCATGGCATTCATCATTCGATCGTACCCGCGGAGGTGAATTCGAATTTCGGAACACTCCTCTCGTTATGGGATCGCGTCCATCGCACTTTCTTGGTGGGAATTCGGCAGTCGCAAATTGAGATCGGCCTGGCTGAAATGCGCGATCCCTCGCGACTCGGACTTCTCGGTAGCCTCGCCGTTCCTTTTTTGAAAGGTTTGCGTCCGCGGCCGTTCGGAACGCCGCTGGCGCGGGGCTCGCGTCAATAGAGGAGAGATCACGAAAGACCATGTCTAAGCCTGGCCGTCTTCGTTCATTCTTGCTCTGTGCGCTGGTTGCGCTCGCGGCTGGATGCAAGCAAAGCTCTGCTTCAGCCTCCGTCGGTAGCGGTGGCACGCGCGCTGCGTCCGGCGGCACACCCGACTTCTCCAAGCCGCTTCCCGGAGCAGCAGCTTTCCCAGAGCCACTCCGGAAGAAACTCGAAGCTGCCTGGGCTGCCCGAGACCCCAATTACAAGCCGCGCACAGCACACCTGGAGCGCGACGGTTCACCGAAGTACACCAACCGGCTCTTCCTGGAGTCGAGCCCGTACCTCCGTCAGCATGCCCATAACCCGCTCAACTGGTATCCCTGGGGCGACGATGCATTCGAGACTGCCAAAAAACTGCATCGCCCCGTCCTGCTCTCGGTCGGCTACTCCACCTGCCACTGGTGCCACGTGATGGAAGAGGAGTCCTTCGACAACGAGGAGATCGCGCGCTACTTGAACGAGAACTACGTCACCATCAAGGTCGACCGAGAGGAGCGACCCGACGTCGACGCGATCTACATGACCGCAGTCCAGATGCTGAACGGCAGTGGCGGTTGGCCGATGACGGTGTGGCTGACGCCGGACCGAAAGCCCTTTTATGGGGGCACCTACTTTCCCGCTCACGACGGCGATCGAGGAGCTCGAGTGGGCTTCATCACCCTGCTGCGCAAGCTCAAAGAGATCTACGACACCCAGGCGGATCGCGTGGCCCAAGCATCAGCGCAGCTTGCCCAATCGATTCAGGCGAACCTCGGGGCCGACCGCGGTGGGCAGGGGTTGCCCGCGGCTCGGGTTCTTCAGGACGCCGCTCAAGCTTATGCGCAGCGGTTCGACTCAGCCCACGGGGGTGTTGGTGGGGCGCCCAAGTTTCCGAGCAGCTTGTCGATTCGCTTTCTCCTCCGTCATTACCGGCGAACGGGCGGCGAGCAGTCCCTGAAGATGGCCACGCTGACGCTCGAGAAAATGGCGGCCGGCGGAATCTATGACCACGTCGGCGGGGGATTCCACCGCTATTCGACCGACGCTCGGTGGCTCGTCCCGCACTTCGAGAAGATGCTCTATGACAATGCGCTGCTAATGTTGGACTACCTCGAAGCGCTCCAGGTGACCGGCCGCGAAGACTTCGCGCGCGTGGCCCGCGAAATCCTGCGTTACGTGCAGCGCGACATGACCTCGGCGGAGGGCGCCTTCTACTCGGCCAGCGACGCCGACAGCCCTGACGCGCATGGGCATAACAAGGAGGGGCTGTTCTTCACATGGACGCCCGCCGAGATCGAGGCGGTGCTGGGCAAGGATCGAGCGCGGATCGTCAATGCCTATTATGGCGTGAGCTCCGGCGGCAATTTCGACGGGCGAAACATCCTGAACACCCCCCGGTCGCTGGAAGACGTTGCAAAAGATTTGAAGCTCCCGCCGGAGAAAGTTCGCTCCACGGTCGAAGAGTCCAAGGACCTGCTCTACGGGGCGCGTTCCAAGCGCCCGCCCCCGGCTCGCGACGAAAAGATTCTCGCGGCCTGGAATGGCTTGATGATCTCGGCGCATGCCCGCGCTGCTCTGGCTCTCGGCGAAGATGTTTACGCGCGGCGCGCTGAGCGAGCCGCAGATTTCGTGCTCACCCGCATGCGAAAGGATGGTCGCCTGCTGCGCAGTTACAAGGATGGCCAGGCACGACACGATGCATACCTCGAGGATTACGCGTTCATGGTTGCCGGCCTCTTGGATCTCTACGAAGCGACGAGCAACCCAAAGTGGGCGCGCGAGGCGATTGCCCTGGATGGCGTTCTGGGAAGCTCATACGAGGACAAGAATGGCGGAGGCTTCTTTTTGACCAGCGCGGATCACGAGAAGCTCCTCGCGCGCGAGAAGCCGAGCCACGATGGCGCCGAACCGTCAGGCAACTCGGTCCAGGCAATGAACCTCCTCCGGTTGCACGAGTTCACCACTAAAGACAGCTATCGGCAGCGTTGGGAAAAGACGATCGGTGCCTTCAACGAAGTCCTTTCACGGGCGCCGTCAGCGCTGTCCGAGATGCTTCTGGCGGTCGACTTCTATCTCGATACGCCCAAGGAGGTCGTCATTGTCGCACCGGGGTCGCGAGCCAATGCCGAGATCCTGCTCGCCCAACTTCGATCCACGTTCCTGCCGAATCGAATCCTGGCAGTGGCTGGCGAGGGACAAGACTTGAATGCACAGGCAAAGCTCGTCCCGCTGCTTGAGAACAAGGTCGCCCAGAAGGGCAAGCCCACTGCATACGTCTGCGAGAGGGGCGTTTGCGAGCTGCCGACCACGGCCCCAGACGTCTTTGCTCGCCAACTTCGCAAAATTCGAAAACTGGATCAGTCAGGAGCGCGATAGCGATGTGTCAGTTGACCCGGAGCTTTCCAAAACTCATTTCTTGGCCTTCTTCTCCGAAGCCTTGGTGTCGTCGACAGTCACGATGTCGGTCTTCGTCTTGCCCACAATCTCAAAGAGCTCGTTCTGCTCCGTCTGCGGCACCTTGAATTTGTCGAGCGACTTCTTGAAATCCGCGGCCATGATCTTCCACTCGTTCTCAGTGATGTGCAGGTGGGCGTGAGCATCCTTCATGTTCTTGCCAGTGTACTTGCACGGTCCCCCGGTCACCTCGCACACCAGCTCAGACACCTCGAATTTCAGGTACGGCGGAGGTGATGACTTGCGACCCGCCGCGATCGCCTTGTTCTTGTTCAGCGTCGCATTGTTCACGAGTCGATCGATGAAGTCGTCCACCACGAGGGTGATGCCCTTCAGCCCACCGAGCCGATCGTAAAGGGATTTCTGTCCGGTGGCGGGCACGGCGGGCCCCTGAGCCCAAGACGCTCTGCCAAGGACGAGCAGCAATACAATAGCCAAACCGATTTGGGAAATTGGGAATAACCGGCGAATCAACAATGCAAACCCCTCCTGAAAAGTAGTCTCACGTGGAGATAACATGATCTGCAGCGGCAGCCTTCTTCTCTCAGCCATGGGCCGGCATTTTTGTTCGAACGCAGAAGGTCCGCAACTTCTTCACTGGTGGGATGCCAACCGGATGGACGGAACCCTCTTCGACGTCCACTCGGTCCTCTGCTACGACTCTTCCGCGACCGATTTGCACGTGCTTGCGTAATCCCTTTCAAGTTCGACGCCCAGTACGAGGACTAACCGGTTCACGAATGAGAAATACGCCACCGTGAGCGCGGCATCGAGAATGGCTTTGTCATCGAATCCGACCGAGCGCAGGTTTTGAAGGCCGCTCTCGGAACACTCGCGGGGCCGAAGAGCGGCTCCTTGGGCCCAGCGCAGCAACGCGAGCTCGTCGGGGTCAAGCTGAACGGGGAACTCGCCGCGAGCGATCGACTCCACCACGGCCGGCTCATCCCCGAGCAGACGAAGTGCTTCACCGTGGTGCGCCACACAGTACGCGCATTGATTCGCCGCGGATACGACGACGGCGATCCGCTCCCTCGCAATGCGGCTCAATGTCGAGCGAGCGAACATCACCGCCCGGTACAGCTCGAGGTGGGCGCGAAGGGCCCGCGCATTGAGCGACTGCACTCGGTGAACGTCAGCAATGCCTCCGCGCGCCGATGCAATTTCGCCGTAGATGTCCCGCAACTGGCCGTCAGCAGCTTCGGGACCAATCATCTGGATCCAGGCCATCTTGTTCCCTCCACCCGCAGCTTTATCGAGGTTCGAATCGTCAATCGCATTTGCCGAAGATACCTGCGGCAGGGAGCTTCTCGTCCAAGGAAATGCTCCAGCGCCTGCTGAGCTTTGCTGCATCGACACGGCAGGCGTTCGGCCGTCTCGCATACGTTCAAAACGTTACACAGCTCCTCGGAGTCCAGTCCCAGTGAGGCCGTGTCCGCTGTAACCCGCCGCAAGCACGCACGTAGAAGTCCATATCGCGGTTGGCGCTAATGTTCGCGCTTCGACCGGAGGCGTGCGAGTGTGGTTTGTTCGGTAGGAGTAGTCCCCCAAATCCGAGGTGACTATGTCTGCTGGTTCTCGCGAAATCATCGACGTCGAGCACGAGGTGAAGTCCCGCTACTCCAAAGCGGCGAAGTCTCCAGAGGCGAGCCTGTGCTGCCCCACGAGCTACAACCCGGCCCTACTGGCAGTTATCCCCAAGGAAGTGCTGGAGCGCGACTACGGGTGTGGCAATCCCACCGAGCACCTGCGGCCAGGTGAAGCGGTGCTGGATCTTGGATCCGGGTCTGGAAAGATCTGTTTTCTGGCGAGCCAGGTGGTCGGCCCGCAGGGTCGCGTCGTCGGCGTTGACATGAACGATGACATGCTCGCTCTCGCCCGCGGCAGTGCACCGGAAGTTGCGCGCCGCATCGGCTATGCGAACGTCGCCTTCAAGAAAGGGCGGATTCAGGATCTCGCGCTGGACCTGGATGAGGTTGACCAGTACCTGCGCGCTCGCCCGGTTCAATCGGCCGAGGACATGTCCCGGCTCGAAGTGGAGAGCGTCCGCCTGCGCCAAGAAAACCCGCTGATCGCAAACGACTCGATCGACGTCGTCATCTCGAGCTGCGTGCTGAACCTGGTCCGGCCGGAAGACAAGCGAAAGCTCTTCGGCGAAATCTTTCGCGTCCTGCGACGCGGCGGCCGGGCGGTCATTTCAGACATCGTCAGCGATGAGGACATTCCTGAACGGATGCAGCGAGATCCCGAGCTTTGGAGCGGCTGCGTCTCCGGCGCGCTCCGGGAAGACCACTTCCTCGAGGCTTTCGAAGAGGCGGGCTTCTACGGCGTCACTCTCGCGGAGCGCGGAGCCGACCCTTGGCGCACCGTGGAAGGAATTGAATTTCGCAGCGTCACGCTCATTGCCTACAAGGGTAAAGAGGGGCCGTGTATCGATCAGAAGCACGCCGTCATGTACAGAGGTCCTTTCCTCGAGGTCGTCGACGATG
>Ga0070707_100005233_pt1 | contig 12141 bp, 10 predicted proteins | sample KBSK5502metaG_FD_65468 | JGI IMG/M metagenome (GOLD analysis project Ga0070707, IMG submission 65468) | Corn, switchgrass and miscanthus rhizosphere microbial communities from Kellogg Biological Station, Michigan, USA - KBS K5-50-2 metaG | ecosystem: Host-associated > Plants > Roots >... | reverse complement strand
CAGGCATGCGCGAGTCCGTGAGCCAGTCGCTGTTGCCGGCGCGCGCGCCCTGTGGACCCGCTGGCTGCCCTCCCCGTTGCCCTCCCGGCTGGCCTCCTGCCGCATCTCGCGCCCATCCTGGCAGCGCGTTTGGATCGACGAGCTGTCCCGCCGAGAAGGCTGATTGTTGCGCCTCGTGGGGGGCCCCGGCTCCATACGAGGCCCCGGCGCCAGCCGCGCGCAGCCAGTCCGGCAGCGCCGCGTCATCCACCATCTGGTTCGCGGGAACGGATGCCACCCCCATGCGTGGCGCGGGAGCGGGCTGCCAACCACTCTGTGGGCCTGCCGGAGCGCCGGGAGGCGCATACGCTGGCGCGCCTCCAGTCATCTGTGTCAGCCACGATGGGAGCGGCTCCTCGCCGGGACGCGCGCCCGCCTGCCCTGCGCCATTGCCCCCACGGAGCCAAGAGGGGAGCGATTGTTCGTCGATGAGCGCCGATGCTGGCATGCCGTCACGCACGGCGCCTGCTCCATTGGTCGGCGCCCCTGCCGTCGCCGGATTCATCCACGAGGGCAGCCCCTGGTTGTCATATCCGGGCGCGCCGCCTTGCCCACCCATGCCGGGATACGCCGCCGAAGGATACGCCGCCGAAGGATACGCCGCCGAAGGATACGCCGCCGAAGGATACGCCGACGGCGGGCCGCCAGGGACATATGCCCCTGTGCCAAATCCCTGTTGCCCGTCATAAGCGCCGGTGGGATATTGGTTCGTGGAATAGGCGTTGGTCCCATAGGTTGCGGGGCCGTAAGCGCCGGCGCCTGGCTGCGCGTAGCTCTCGCCCGCCGCCTGTGTCAGCCAGGAGGGGAGCGCCGCCTCGTCGAAGGGATTCGCCGGACCTTGCTGCGGCCACTGCTGCTGTGGATAGGCGCCCATCGGCGGCTGTCCATAGCCCTGCCCCGCGCCCGGCGCCTGCGGAACCGCCCATCCCGCGTTGGACTGCCCGAACGCTGAAGGCGCCCCGACCGGCGCGCCGCCATTGCCACCACGCAACCACGAAGGCAGCGCATCCTCGTTGATCAGACTTCCTCCCGCCATCGAGCCTGGCCCGGCAGGCGGACCATAGCCATCTGGCGCGCCGAACGACGAGGAGATCGGTGGATTCTGCATCTGGCGCACCCAGTCGGGAAGATTCTCCTCCGCTGGCTGATACCCTTGCTGGTATCCATAGCCCTGCTGGGCGCCGAGGGGGTTCTGGCAGCGGGGACAGACCTGCGCATCGGGACGAACGGCCTCACCACAATAGGGGCAACGTACCACGAGCATCCTCACTTTCGGACGCGCGACATCAGGTGGCGTCCCGAGGCAGAGTTCCGTTCACAACACGCGAGGCGACAGTTGACGATACATCAGGCGCTGACAATTTGCTGACGACACATTGACGTGAAGCCGTGCCAGTGTATCACCCCTGGCAGTGGCGTGGCAACACAGACAGCCCATCCGGAGCTCCGCTCCGGAGCTCCGCTCCGTAGCCATGCCGCCAGCGTGCGCGTCCTGATAGGGTAGTTGTATCACGGCGCTTCACTATCGCAAACCCTCTCGCCAGAAAAGGGGAGTTATGTCTACCGTTCCGCCGCAGGTCAACCTCCCGGCCGCCGTGTTCGCCGGAGCCGCCGCCTCAGCCGTCTACGCAGGTGAGATGTACCTCGACATCGCTCTCACCGGCAATCCGCTCGACGACGTGCAGCTACTCGAAGGAGCGTTGCGCGGACGCAAGGCGCGCGTCCCCATCCTCGGTATGCTCGTCCACCTGCTCAATGGCAGCGCGCTGGCGGTCGTCTATGCCCTGGTTAAGCCGCTGCTGCCGGGTCCCAACTGGCTCAAGGGATTACTCTTCGGCGCGCTCTTCCTCGTCGCTGTCTGGCCGCTCACGCCACTGCTCGACCGCATTCACCCACTCATCAAGCGAGGCGACCTGCCCAGATTCAACACACCCGTCGCGTTCGGTCAGAACATCGCGCGCCATCTCATCTTCGGCCTGGTTCTTGGCCTCCTCTACCGCGACTAAGCCAACAGTGAGCGTCATCTCAGGGCGCCGACGAATGGATCAGGACTGTAGCCCGTTCAATCATGCTTCGGCGCTCGTGCCAGTTTCACCTGGCCTGTTGTCGGGGTGGGGGACCTAACCCCCAGCCCCCTTCCTTTCAGGGAAGGGGGAGTCAGAACATCGGCAATCATGCTCGCGTGTAATCTTCTTGTGAGAGAGAGGAGGCAGAACACTAGCGGTTGAAACCGCATCTGTGGGCGTGCCGCTACGGTGTCTACCTGCGAGGACATCCCTATCTCGCGCGCATGGTTCCCACTTCCTTTTAGGGAAGGGGGCAGGGGGTAGGCCTGAACACGCGCAGACAAGCCTTGTGGCCAACGGCCCCAAGGCGCGAATTCATTCGCCTGCTCGTCCCTGCCGCCACCAGTCCGGTGTCTGGTTCCCCCTCTTTCACAGGAGAGGGGGCTGGGGGGTGAGGTCCGACGTGCCTCGCCACTACCAAATAGAGGAGCCGAAACGGATTTCACACCCGCTCGAACGCCCGTCCATGGTTCAGCCGCGCCAGCGCCTGCTCCACGATCAGCTCGATGACCCGCTCAGAAGCCGTCCAGCGCGCCGAGATGCGCGCGGGGTCGAGCCGGTACGCCCGCACAATGGCCTTCAGCGACGCGAGATCCAGCGCGACCACCGCCTCCCGCAAGCCCTGCTCGCCCGACTGACGTAGCACAGCGAAGGGATCGAGTGGCGGCGCGACGACCTCACGCGCCGGGCGCGCCGGCGCTGGCGTTTCATGCTCAACCTTCGTCGCGGACCCAGCCATCAGCCGCGTGGCGAGCGTAGGATCGGCATCGATCTGCGCCGCCACCGCGCGCAATGCCTCAATCAGCGCTCGCGTCTCGGCGGTCGGCGCTGCGCTATCATCCTCTGACCCGTTCACTGAACGCTTAGCGCGCGGCATGCGACAGAAACTCCTTCGTCAGGGCGCTCAACTCCTCGTACGGCCCGCCGGCGCCGTACTTCTGTTGCAGCGTGTTCACACGCGTCATTACGTCTGCCGCCTCGGCGATATGTGTGGATTCCGGCACTATGTTGTCGAAGCAGATGGGGAAGCGACGCTCGTAGAAGTCCTCGCGCAGACGGCGCACCATGTCGTTGTGCAGGATCGTCTGCGCGCGCATCTTCGAGACGACGATGCCCATCGCGCGGATGTTGCGCCGTGTGCACTGAGCGAAATGTTCGACACGATCCAAAATCGGCGGGATGCCGAGCATCGAGAGTATGTCGGGAATCACGGGAATCAGGTACGAGTTCGAGATCGCTAGCCCGTTGAGCGTCACGACGCCGAGCGAGGGCGGGCAATCCACCAGCACGTGATCGTAGCGCTTCAGTAGCGATCCCAGCGCGTCGCGCAAGGAGAAGATCGGCCCATGGCGGTACGACTCGAAATCGGTGATCTGCGTGATGCGCTCCTGAATCTTGATGAGTTGCAGGCTCGACGGCAGCACGTCGAGTCCGTCAATCCCCCCGCCCACGTTCGAGACCCGGCGCACGATGGCGTCCTCGGCGGAAAAGACCTGCGTCCCCTTGAGTTGGTCCCAGAAGAGCTGGTAGAGCGTGCGTCCCGTCTCATCGCGCTTCTTCCACTCCATCTCCGGGATCAGGCAGACCGTCGCGTTGGTCTGCGGATCGAGGTCGATGACGAGCACGCGCTTGTGATGCTCCAGCGCCAGAAAATGCGCCAGCGCCAGCGTGATGGTCGTCTTGCCGACGCCGCCCTTTAGGTTGATGATGCTCGTCACATACGCCATCGCGCATTCCCTTTCACACGATATTCATATTAGGTGGAGGATCTCGCAACTAAGGTTCCGTCGCACGGTTAGGCGGGAACTGAAGTCCTCATGTGCGGTGATGAAGGACTTCAGTCCGTCGCGCGTGCCCCAGCAGTTTACTGCCGGGATTGACTTCGACGCCCCTACGCCGAGCGCGCCGTCAACAATCGCCTGCGCACCCGCAGCCGCTCGTCGTACCAGCGCAGGCGCTGCCCCAGCGTCAGTCCACTCAATGGCGCTTCGAAGCGCAGATCAGGCGCGGCGCGTGCAAGCAACTCCACCGTCCGCTGGCTCGCCAGCGCCACGAAATGCGCCTCGCCCGACCGTTGCGCTGCTATCTCCTGTAGCGCCTTCCCGACCAGCTCCGCCCACGCCAGCCGCTCTTCCGCGGCCAGAGCATCCAGCGAAGCTGTCGTGGCCCCGATCACCTGTCGCGGCGCGAGCAGCGGCCTCCCTGGGCAGAGCACGAACCACTCGTCGAACGCGCGCTCGCAGTAGTCGCGCGCCCGCCGGAACAGTGGCGAGCGGTCGAACTGTTGCGCCGCCGGATACACGCCGCCACGCTGCATGCGTGAGGCAGCGAGCAGTCCAAACGCCGTCACGAAGGGCAACCTTCTCTAGTCCGGGAGACAAAGCGGGCAGGTGAGGGGGAAGTGGCCTGCGCAGAAAACGCCGGGAACCTGCTGTCTATGGTGACACAAGCGAGCGCCTGCGGCAACGCCGGTGGCCCAATCAGGCGATGCTACGCGAGAAGTGAGTAATGGGGAATGTGTTACGTCTACTTCCCGCCATTCACGAGGCGCCGGTAGTGGCCCGCGTACCAGCGAATCGCGCCCGCGTACTCGGCGTGGCTCCACGTCAGAGGCGAGACAGAGAGCGGCGCGCCGGTCAGGGGATCGAGCTGCTCGGCGAGGACGCCGCTGGGCAAGGCATGTTTCAACGTCCAGTGGAGCCAGTCGATCGCGGCATGCAACTCGTCCAGCGTGTTGGCCAGCGCGATGTGGTACTCAGCCAGCCAGCACACGCAGATGAACCACGGATTGCCCGGAATGCGCGCGACATCCTTGCTGACCTGGTGATAGTAGTCGTTCTCGTAGCGCGCCACACCCCCGATTTCCGACTGTACCAGCAGGTGATCTTCCACCGCCTGCATCGTCCGCCGCACGCGTTCGCTGGTCGCATCGATCAGGCCAAACTTGAAGAGACCTGTCAGCGCCGCGTCAATCGTCATATCGCGTGTGAGGACGCCCTCTTTATCCACGCGGATCATACGCGCGTAGCGTCCGTCGGCGTCGCTCCACAGATACTCCTCCGCCGCTGTCTGGATCTCGCTCGCCGCCTCACGATAGGTGGCCGCGATCTCCTCCTCACCAAACGCCTCAGCGAAGTTCGCCGCCGCTCCTAGCGCCGCGTAGACCACCGCGACCGTGCCGGAATGGATACCGTGGCGCTCTTCCCACACATCCCATGAAGCCGCTGGCAGCCTGGTGAATGGCTCGCGGAAGCGGACCATGAAGTCGCCCGCGCCCTTCACCAATGGACGGTAGAGTGGGCGGATGAACTCGACCTCATGGAAGACGGTGAAGTGTTGCCAGAGCGCGTAGACGACCAACGCCGTCTCGTCCTCCTGGATCGGCAGTTGCGGCTCGCCGTCGGCGTCCACCCTGGGATGCCAGCTACTGCCGAGCGCGCCACTCGGCGTGTACTTGTGCATCAGATAGCCGCGATCGGTCATCTCGCGGGCGCAGAAGTGGAAGAACGTGTTGGTGAAGTCGCCATAACCAGCGTGGCTCATGACGTTCGCCACCAGCGCGCCGTCGCGCGGCCACATGTAGCTGTAGCTGTCGCGCGCGAAGTCCCAGACATCGCCGTCGGTCGCGGCGACGATGGCCCCGTCATTATCGATCTGCGTGCGTGTAATCAGCAGGCTGCGGCGATACAACTGGCACAGGTCATCTGGCAGGTCGCCGAGGTCCACGTGCTTGCTGCGCAGCCATAAGCGCCAGTAGTTGCGTGTCCGTTCGAGCAGGCTCTCCGGCCCGCGTCGCATGATGAGCTGGTGCAGATCACACACCGCGTCGGCGTCACGTCCAGCCGCCAGCCAGTGGTAGCAGTAGCGATCCATCCCCGGCCCGATCGAGCCGAGATGAAACGCCGCACAGCTATCCACAGACCCTTGCGTGATGGGATTGCCGCTCAGCTCGCCATCCTCGGCGTCGCGCCACGTTCCCTCCTTGCCGTCAACCTCTTTGCTTCCGGTCGCCCACTGCGCCATCGGCTCTGCCAGGCCGCGCGCGCCCTCCGCGAGTCCAGCGTCCGCATCGCCCACCAGCCCGCCGACAAGGAGATACGAGTGACCCTTATACGCAATAAGCGCCCGCCACTCAGGATCAAAATAGACGGTGTTGGCGCCCGCGCTCTCGTCAATATGCCAGTCGTAGTGGACGAATAAGCGCACCTCGCGCGCGACGGCGGCATGGTTGGTCACGCGCACGCGGCGGATCAGCGCATCGCGGTCGAAGTCTACTGTATCGGCGCACGTGAGCGTCAGGTTCAGCCGCTCGTGCCGTAGCGTCACGCTCGTCACCAGCGTGTCGTCCTCATAACGCATCTCGCGTGACCACCCCACATCGTCGAGCCAGGCGAACGCGCCATCCACCCAGACACCGAAGTGGTTGACGTGCCCATCCGTCTGGTTGCGCTCGCCCACGTGCGGCCAGTACACGTCACGCACATGGTAGTTGAAATCGAAGTTGACGAGCATCCGGCCATTGGCCAGCGGCAGATCACGCGGCATAGCATCCCTCCACACATCTTCATCTGCGCCCGTGACCACCGTGACCATGATTTTGGATGGTCATAGTGGTCAACCTCACCCCCCAGCCCCCTCTCCTATGGGAGAGGGGGAGCCAGAGACGCGGCAACCAGTCCGATGTCTGGTTCGCATGGGCAGGTTCATGTGCCAGCCGCTAATCGCAAAAGCCGGAGACACAGCGCTCTTCCTGGCGCATGGTTCCCCCTTCCCTGAAAGGAAGGGGCCCGCGTGGCAACCCTCGTCGCCGTGTCGTTCCCCCTCTCCCACAAGGAGAGGGGGTTAGGGGGTGAGGTCCCTACTGACGATATGCACATTATGCCGCATGCCGCTTGTCGCGTGTCCTGTGGCGCGCTACCATAAGGGCGCATCGCACAGCGGAGCGCCGCAGCGAACGCAACACACCCATCCATCTCATAGGGAGCAGCCAATCATGAGCGTCGAAACGACGATGAGCGCCGCCACCAGAGCCATCATCCGCCTGCGTGGCTACTATGCGCTGCTCGCGGGCGCTCTGCTGCTCTTCGTCGTGCCGCTCTACCAGTTGACCGTGCTCGCCCCCAGCGGCTACACTGCCGCCCTCGCGCCCGCCGTCGAGCATCGGGATTTCGCGCCGCTACTGGCCTGGCTTGTCGATCACCTTTGGGCCAGCCGTGGCTACCGTCTGCTGCAACTCGCCCCGTTCTTGCTCGCGCTGACCTTCCCACGCGCGGTTGCGCTGCTCACCGGCGTGACAAATAGCAGGCGACAACTCATCATGATCTGGGCAGGCAGAGGCGGCTTCACACTCTTCGCGCTGGCCCTCATCCTTGGCCTCTTTACCAGCGCAAGTTCGGCGGCGGCCTATTCGAGCGCCACCACCGACGCCCAGCGCGCAGCCGTCGCGGCCTCCTACGCCAACGCCTTCGCCATCGAGACGTTGCTCTCGCATGTCGCGGGGGGGCTGCTCGTCGCGCTTTTCCTCGCGCTCGCCAGCCACGATTTGCGCCTGGTGCGCCCGATTCCCCTCGCTCTTCGCCTCTTTGGCTACTTCGTCGCGGCGCTGCTGACCGTGACGGCGCTCTTCTATGCGCTCGCCCCTGGCCAGGTGGAGGTTCCCACCTCCACCGTCACGCTCTTCGGCTTGGCGCTCTGGTTCATCGCCCTCGGCCTCGTCTTCCTCCGCCAGACTCGTCCTGATATGCCCGCCGAGTCACAATCATCTGCGCCCTGAGTGAACGAGACTGCTGAGAAAGCTCCGTATCAGTTGGCGTGGTCTCGCCGTTCGATCAAATGCTGATATTGCCACTGGCGTTCTTGCATGACAGCATCATCAGCCTGACCGGCGGCGGCGCTGTCACGTATCGCAGTTGCGGCGTAGATGGCGGCAGCGATTGAGTGGGTTGGCACATGTGTTGTCGCCACCGCCTGACCTGCCGCGCGGGCAGCCGAGCGCGCGACGTCATCGTCAGCGACATCTCTCGCCGCCGCATGCGCATCCAGCGAGGCCCCGCGTATAGTGGCCATCCTGAACACGCCATCGCGTACCCACGTCCGTGCCGTTTCGATAGCGGCCCTGGGACGCCGATCGTCTGGGCGCTTGTTCTCGAAGTACGGCAGGACACGCTCGGCGCAATCGCACGCCCAGGTCACCAATATCTTCTTGTCCGTCGTGGCCACGAGGTCCGCGATCTGCTGATCGAGCGCGCTCTTCACCAGTTTCGGCTTCGCCATCGGAATGCTCCAGCAGCGTCACTACGCCGTTCGCGCGATGAAATCCAGCACAATCTGCGCCAACTCTGGCCCTTTCTCCTCCTGGATGAAGTGTCCCGCGCCCGCCAGCAGCATGTGCGGCTGCCCCTGCGCGCCGGGAATCGCCGCTTGCAGCGCCTCGTAGCCGCCGCGCGTGATCGGATCGGAGTCGCCAAAGGCGCAGAGGAACGGCTTGCGCCATTGCCCCAGAACCTCCCACGCCTTGCGATTCGGGATCGTCGCAGGATCGTCTGGCGTCACTGGCACGAGCGTCGGGAACTGTCGCGCTCCGGCCAGATACGAGTCGTTGGGGAACGGCGCGTTGTACGCCGCCACGACCTCATCGCTCAACTGCAAGACCGTTCCGCGCTGGATGATCTCACCCACGTTAAATTCTGGCATTTCCTGCGACGCCTGCCGCCAGCGCAAAAATGCCTTGCCCGCCGGAATGTCTCCCGTCGGCAGGAAGGTGTTCGACGCGACCACGCGTGCGAAGCGGTCCTCGTGTTCGGCCACGAGGCGCAGCCCGATCAGCCCGCCCCAGTCCTGGCAAAAGAGCGTCACATTGCGCAGGTCCAGCCCCAGCAGCACGCCGCGCATCCAGTCCACGTGCCGCTGATACGTGTAGTCCTCGCGGTTTGCTGGCTTATCCGAGCGCCCGAACCCGACGAGATCCGGCGCGATCACACGATACCCTGCCTCAGCCAGTGGCGGGATCATCATGCGGTAGAGGTACGACCAGGACGGCTCGCCATGCAACAGCAAGATCGGCGCGCCCGCCGCATCGCCCTCGTCCACATAGTGGATGCGCACGCCATCTACATCCAGGTAATGTGGCGCGAAGTCGTAGCCGTAGAGGTTGGCGAATCGCTCATCTGGCGTCCGTAACAAGTTCATCGTATGGCCTCCACGGCGGAAATGGCGACGGCGGATTCCGGAGAACCCGCCGCCAGATCGAGAAACTGAATGTGATACTACCGCGCCCGTGCGCGCTCGTAGCGCTTGGCGACCTCGTCCCAGTTGACGACATTCCACCACGCGGCGAGGTAGTCTGGGCGACGGTTCTGGTACTTGAGGTAGTACGCGTGCTCCCACACGTCGTTGCCCATCACCGGATACTGCCCATCCATCAGCGGGCTATCCTGGTTCGCGGTCGAGAGCACCTGCAACGCGCCGCCCTGCGCGACGACTAGCCACGCCCAGCCGGAGCCGAAGCGCTTCACGCCCGCGTCGTTGAACGCTGTCTTGAAGGCGTCGAACGAGCCAAACGCCTGGTTGATCGCGCTGGCCAGGTCGCCCGTTGGCTCCTTCGCGCCACCCGGCGTCATGATTTCCCAGAACATCGTGTGGTTCACGTGTCCGCCACCATTGTTGCGCACCGCCGTGCGGATGTTCTCCGGGACCTCGTTGATGCGGCGGACCAGATCCTCGATGGGCAGATTCGCGAATGCGTCCTGTCCCTGCAGCGCGTTGTTGAGGTTCGTTACGTAGGCCTGATGGTGCTTGTCGTGATGCAGGTGCATCGTCTGCTCGTCGATGTACGGCTCGAGCGCGGTGTAGTCATAGGGCAGCGCGGGAAGCTCAAACGGCATGACGTGGTCTCCTTACGCTTGTGGGACATGGGCGCTCGCGCGGAGACGCCCTCCGCGTTGAGATTTGGCGCCGTCGTACTCAAGATAGTCCGCGTCACGGGGGCAATGTCAAGGCGCACGCTCGGATCACCGCTTATGTCGTTCCAGTGGATCTGTGGCGCTGAATCGGGTTCGACATGTGATGGTCGGGCGAACTTCAGTCCGTCGCGCGTGCCCCGGCAGTTTACTGCCGGGACTTCCCACGGCCACGCGCTAGCACAGCCAGTCGCGCGTGTTCGTCTTCTTGCGTGCGCTGCGCTTCGGGCGCTGCTCGGCGGTGAGGAAGGCGGAAGGGTTCGGCTCGCGCTTGGATTCACCCTTGGCTTCGCGCTTGCGCCGTTGCGTTGGCTGCTCCCCCGCGCCCTCCTCGGTCTCGTCCGCCCACATCGAGAGCGCATCACGCATTGCCTCGCGCATGCGCGTCTCGTCGTTGAGGTAGTTCATCGCCTCGTCGCCCGTGGGCTGTGAATCTACCGGCTCTGGCGCGGCGGTATTGCGACGCCTGCTCGGCGCGGCGGGTTGGGCTGGCGCCGTATAGAAGTCCGCCAGCGCCTCGGAATCCCCGCCATAGGTCTGTATGGGCGCCTGTGGCGCTGGAGCGTTCGTCGCGCGAGGAGCATTGGTTGCCCTTGGCGCATTCGTCATACGTGGCCCGTTGGTTCCGAGTGGCGCGCTCTGTGGCGAGGTCATCCACTGCGCGCCTGCCGAGAGCGCGCTGGGCGCCTGTGTGACCGGACGCGAGACGGTCGCGCTCCACGGACGCCCAGCCCGCAGCGCCTCCGCCGCCAGCCGCGCCTGCGAGACCGAATCCACGGCGGCGCGATTCTTCCCAAAGGCGAAGGCTTCCGTCACGCCGACTGCCAGCGCAATCCCCACAAGGCACGCGAGTAACAGGACAACAATATCTACTCCGAGCCAGCCCAGCCCACCCAGGGTGCGCGCCAGCGACGCCAGGTTCAACCCGCCCAGATGCGACTGCGTGGCCAGCGTACTGACATCGCGTGGCCCCTGGGCAATCAGGGTGACGAGTCCAGTGACCGTGACCAGCCCGCAGGCCACAAGCCCCGCGCGCAGCCCCGCCTCGATCTGTCGGCCAAACCAGGCCCACTCCAGCCATTTCGCCATTGCCAGTCCCGCCAGCAGACCCACCGCGACGATACCCACAGCAGCGGTCAGCGCGGCGAAACGCCCCAGCGCATAGACGCCGAGCGCGCCGAGAACGCCAAGAAGCAATCCGACCCGATACACGTTTGACATTGTCGGCCTTCCTCCTGGAATTCAGCGCCGCCAGCTCGCCCTGTGCAGCCTTACAAGCCCTTGGCGATCAGGATACGCTGAACCTCGCTCGTGCCCTCGCCGATCTCGTGCGCCTTCACGTTGCGATAGTAACGCGAGACCGGATATTCATCCATAAAGCCGTAGCCGCCGTGGATCTGCACTGCCTGGTCTGCGGCGCGCTTGGCGGTCTCCGAGGCGAAGAGCTTCGCCATCGAGGCTTCGGTACGGAACGGCTGTCCCTGCATGTGCCGCCATGCTGCCTTGTAATACATCAGCCGCGCGAGTTCAATCTCCATAGCCATATCGGCTACTTTGAACTGGATCGCCTGGAACTCGGCAATGGGACGACCAAACTGCTTCCGCTCGCGCATATACTTCAGCGACTCGTCCAGGCACGCCTGCGCCAGCCCCACGCTCAATGCCGCGATGGCGATGCGCCCCAGGTCGAGAATGTGCATGAAGTGTCCGAACCCCTCGCCCTGCTTGCCCAGCATCTGGCTCTCGGGAACCTGACAGTCCTCGAAGGTCAGCGGGCGCGTGTCGGAGGCGCGCCAGCCCATCTTGTGATACGCCTTGCCGATGGAATAGCCCTTCGTCCCCTTCGGCACGATGAAGTTGCTGATCTCCTTGCGTCCATCCGCGCGCGTCCCCGTCGCCGCCATGATCGTCACACCGCCAGACATCTCCGTGCCGGCGTTGGTGATGAAGTTCTTCGCGCCGTTGATCGTCCACATGTCTTTCGCCTTTTCGGCGTGCGTCTCCGTCCCACCGGAATCCGATCCCGCCCCCGGCTCCGTCAGCCCGAAGGACCACAGCCGCTCCCCGCGCGCCAGCGG
>Ga0070707_100005232_pt1 | contig 12143 bp, 15 predicted proteins | sample KBSK5502metaG_FD_65468 | JGI IMG/M metagenome (GOLD analysis project Ga0070707, IMG submission 65468) | Corn, switchgrass and miscanthus rhizosphere microbial communities from Kellogg Biological Station, Michigan, USA - KBS K5-50-2 metaG | ecosystem: Host-associated > Plants > Roots >... | reverse complement strand
GCAGAACGTCTCGCTGCTTGGCGAAAACCAGAACTCGGCGCCACTCTCCGGACTGACATGCTTGCATACCCTGCCATCCCGTTCCAGCTGCATCAGCGCCCGGGCTACAAGGGCGTGCCGGGTGTCGAGCCGGTTGGCTATCTCGTCCTGTATGTGCCAGGTCCTGACGGGGTGGTACTGCTGCTCGATGTAGACCTGGACGGCGTCCCTGATCTGTGCGGGATGTGGCATGGGGTTCCTCTTAGACGTAGGCGGCGCGGATCAGGTGGCCGTCGTCGTCGGTGCGCACTTCGTAGCAGTTCGGAAAGCTTAGTCCGTTATAGCCATTTGGGGCACGGCGCATCACGACCACAGCCGGGGGAGGAAGGCGGCGAGGCGCGGACGCATCGCGGGTGACAGCAACCGTGACAGCAACAGCAGCGACCAACCGCAAGCGGCGGCGATCGGTGACACCGCTACACGCTCGCATGGCGCGCGGCAGTTTGGGGATATGTATGGCCTGAAAAAGCGGAAGGTCGTTCGGCGGCGCCGCTCCACTGAGGACTTGGCCTACGCACTGCAGGCCATGCCCGGACAAGATGCCCCCGAACCGCCATCAACAGCCAACGATCGCCCCCAGCAGCAACCTGCGAACATGAAGCTAGCGCGGGCTTTGAACCCGTGAGTAACGCACCGTGACACCCTCGTAATGCGTAGGTCGCTGGTTAGTGAACGAGGACCTGGGCGCCGAGGCGCCAACCGCTCTGCGCGGCACGCTCCTGAAGAGCGCAGAAGCGTACCATTGAGGACACGCAGAGCGGAGCCTTGGGAGGCAGGGGGCTGCGATGAGACTGCGATCGCATCGGCGGAACCTGGTGGTGTGGAGCCAGACCGCAGGCTCAGTCGGCAGGTACGGCGCCCCGCCGTTCAGACGAAGACGGCGGATCCGCAGGTGGATCCGTACCGGCGCGCTGCTCACCGTCGTCCGCCTGATGCCCCTGGCCCGCGCCGTGCGGGCCCGCTGGCGGCCCCTGCTAGCCGGGGGCGTGCTCACGGTGGCCGGCGTCATGTGGCTCGACGGCCCGGGCGGCATGGTCCTCCTCCCCGGACTGTGGCTTCTCTTGACCGCCCCGCTAAACCCGGCCAGCTCTAAGGCAGACCGCATGCGGCGCCCGGAGGTAGAGCTTGAACTGGCCGTCTACTCACACCCGGCGCAGCGTCGCCTCGCCATCCAAGCCATGGCCGCACATGACAAGCGGTTTCCGGTCACCGGACGGTATTAAGTGCCGCGTCCGGCCCGGATGGCATAGATTCCCCCGGCTGGTGGCGCGGTTGCAGTTTGGGTTTGGCTTGCAGTTCAATACTGTGCCGCGGCGGCCGGGGCGGACCGATCAGGGACGTTGGTCCAGCTGAACCGATCAGGACCGCGACGACCCGAGCTGCTAATGCGGCACACCGGCCGCAAGTTCGGGGCGAAGAGGCCTGTGGCGTGCCAATACTCGTTCATAAGCGCCGACCAGGCGTTTCGCGGTTGCTAGGCTGCTCTGTGGTATTCGCTGATCAGGCCGCCGATAACCTGCCTGCGCTCGATCCGAGCAGTGATATCGACGGCCTGATCGGACTCGCGCAGCGGTGGTTCCTGCTGCAGACCCTGGTGCGGCCGGTGGCCGTTGTAGTGCCGGGCGTACTTGGCCAGGACCTTACGGAGATGCCGCTCACCGAGGATCAGCACGTGGTCCTGTGGGGCTCGGAAATAAGATTCGGGGTAATTCGTGAGCCTGTCATGCGGCGATCTGGTACTCGTGAGTGAGTCCGCCGAGGACTTGTTTCCGGCAGATCGGGTGCTCGGCGAGGTTGATCGGTGCGGGTGGCTCGGTGCCGGCTTGGGCAGGGGTGAGCTGGCCGAGGGCACGGTGCGGCCTACCGGTGTTGTAGTGCAATACGTACTCGGTCAGTACCTGACGCATGTGGTACTCATTGACGATCAGCAGCCGGTCGAAGAGTTCCCGGCGCAGGGTGCCGATGACCCTTTCGCAGACGGCGTTCGCTCTGGGCGCCTGCGGCGGGCTGGCGAGAATCCCGACGCCCGCTGCCGTGAACACGGCATCGAAGGAGCTGGTGAACTGGCCTGCGCGATCCCTGATCAGGAACTTGATCGAGGTCGCGCACTGGCCGAGGTCCATCAGGAAGTTACGAGCTGTCTGTGTCGTCCACGCGCCGTCTGGATGTGCGGTGATGCCGGCCAGGTGGACGCGGCGAGTGCCGTGCTCGATGACGATCAGGGCATAGAGGCGCCGCAGCAGCACCGTGTCCACGTGGACGAAATCGACCGCGAGGATGCCGCGGGCCTGGGCGGTCAGGAACTGCTTCCAGGTCGGGCCGCTACGGCGGGGTGCGGGATCGATCCCGGCGTCGTGCAGGATCTGCCACACCGTGGAGGCGGCAACCGGGTGGCCGAGCCTGACCAACTCGCCCTGCACGCGCCGATGCCCCCAGGCCGGGTTCTCCATCGCCATGCGGATCACGAGCTTCCGGATCGCGGCTGCCGTAGACGGCCGCCCTAGACGTCGGCGGCTCGTGTAGTCCCACTTACGTGCGACAAGCCGCCGGTGCCAGGCGACCAGCGTCGTCGGCGTCACTGCGAACACCTCACCCCACCGGCGGCGGGGAACCAATCGCGACAGTGCCGCCAGCCACAGCCGGTCGGCCCGGCTCGTAACGAACCCGGCCGACCTGGCGGCGCAAGACCGCGTTCTCGTGCCGTAGCACCAGCAACTCGGCATCCTTGGACGCCTCATGGCGCGCCAGCACAGTCAGACAGCCGAGCAGACAACGTACGAGCAGGTAGACGACCGAGAAGATCATTTAGCGATGATCCCAATCGGGAAGTCCGTCCAGGCCAGATCGAGTAATCGAGCCCCACAGGTTTGAAGCGATCGGTGCGGATTCCAGCAGAGCGGTCGCCATGCCCGGATTGACCTGTGCTGAGATGGTTGTTCGCGCGATTATTTTTGGTCTGTACCTGTCAGGAGGGTATTTGCGGCAGGTAGGTCAATTCAGCTGCGGTCGCCGGGGCGACCTCGGTCACGAGGCGGCGTAGCTCGGTAAGCAGCACAGCATCCTGGGTCGGTGAGCAGAGCAGGAGTCGCGCAATCACTGTGGCCAGCGCGGTGACGTCGGCTCCGGTGACGGGGGCGAGCTGGCGCAGCAGCGCGGATAGCTCAGGTCCGGGCGGCCCGCCGGCGAGGACGGCGGCTGACAGCCGTGCCGCGACGAGGGGCGGAAAGCCAGGATCAGGCACGTTCACCCGGGTGCCGCTCGGCAGGTGCTCGCCCGGTGCCCACCCGTGTTCCTCGTTGTGGCGCAGGAATTCCTCGATCGGCCGCTGGTAGACCGAGGCAAGGTCGTCGAGGGTATCGGCGGTCAGCATCTGCTCCGGCATCAAGGCCCGGGCGGTCGGGTCATGGTGGGCGTATGACTCGCCGATGATGTGCACCGCGCTGAACTCGGGGGATGACCGGTCCCGGGCCAGGCCGCCGATCACCTTCGCTAGCTGATCTGGAGAGAGCGGAGGGCTTGGCCACCAACGCTCCCGCATCGCGGCCACCCGGGCTGTGGTTCGCGCGCAGAACGTGGCGTCCTGGATGTTGTGGGCGGCCTCTTCCGCGGCGGTCAAGGCGCGCTCGATCATCGAGCTAGCATCGTCCGGCCCGGCGATCGACGCGGTTTCGGCCAGGGTGAGACTGGCTGGTGCGGTGATGCCGGCGAACCCCCTGCCCACGGCCAGTGCCCTGGCCACGAGACCTGAGGGGTCTGAGCCGTCGCGCGGGAACCGGCTGTACGCCTCCGCCAGGCCTGCCAGCCGCCGTCGGTGCAGGCCCCATACGTCTCCTTCGCCCCGCACGGACGAGGGAGGAAGTGCCTCCGCCTGATCGACTGCGGCATCCCGGCGCCTGGCGAGTTCTTCCTCCGCCGTACCGTCGCCGGCGCTGGCTTGCAGCGCGAGCACGGCGATCTCCAGATTCTCGAGGAACTCGCCGCGGTTCGGTGCGGCCAGCACCACTTGCCCCACCCGGGTCAGCCACTCGCGTACCCAGTCCTGTGACGGGTGGAGCAGCACCGCGGCGAGCAGCGCCCACAGAGATCCATTGCGGTACTGGGGATAGCCATAGGCGCGGTGGACGTTCAGGTAGCGCTCCAGCAATGGCTCGCCGATGGCTGGCTCCTCCTCGGCCAGGGCCACCAGCGGCGGTCCGTCCAAGCTGGCGAGGTATCCGCCGACGTCCCGGTCACGGAGTTCCTCGTGCTCTTGGGCCAGCAGTTCGTAGTGTGGGCCCAGGAGTGAGCTGTCTGTTGCCCCGCCGAGACGAGCGACTATCCCTGCCGCCTCCCACTGCGGCGGCGCTGGCGGCAGGACCGCAGGTGGCGGCGGCCTGCCGTCGAGCGCGGCCGTGACCCGCTCAAGCAGCCGGACCAGGGTCGGGGAGCTGGGCTGGGAACTGCGGACGCGATCCCGCACCCGGGCGGCCTCGCCGGGCGCCTTTTCTGACACGAGCCAGGCGATTGTCAGCAGGATCGTGTCGTGCCAGTCGGAGTCGATCTGCCCGGAGAACAGGTCCAGCAGCCGTTCGGCCGCCGCCACATTCCCATCCCGGGCCGCCGCGAACATCGCTTCCGGCCTGAGCAGGCGCCGGTTGAACAGGACGATGGTGAGGGCGACGGGAACAAGCAGGAACGTCGCATCCGGGTGTTCATCCTTGGCCGCGAGCCCGTAGGCAAGTTCCAGGTCGCGCCGCAATAGCGCCGGGTCACGCAGCGCCGCCAGGTGAGCCTGCTGGAACCGCTGCTCGGTCACCAGCCGGACCAGCAGGGCGATCAGTTCGTGGCGCTGCTGGGCGCTGCTGCGGTCGGCCGCCTCAGCCAGGTGAGTCGCCGTGTGGCGCAGGCCGTATGGGTCCCACTGCTCAAATTGCCCCCATCGCTGGACGGCGTAATACTCGGCGACCCGGCGGTGAGCGTCGCGCATGTCCAGCTTCGTTTCCAGGGATCCCGGGCTGCCCGGCCGCCCGCCACACCAGCGCCGGGTCCCTGGCCTGCTCAGCCGCCGCTACCAGCATCAGCGACCGCGTCTCGGCGGGCAGGGCCTCAAGCCGCCGCCGGAAGCCCTGCTCGATCCGCGCCGGGACCGGCTGCGCCCCCACCAGCCCGAACCCGCCGGCCAGCTGGGTTGGGCTCAGCCCGCGCGGCAATTCCAGTAGGGCCAACGGGTTGCCTGCCGTCTCGGCCAGCATCCGATCCCAGACCTGCTCATCGAGCCGGAACCGGACCACCGAGCGCAACAGCGTACGGGCGTCTTGGTCCGGCAGGCCCCGAACCTCCAGCTCCGCCAGCCCTCCAAACTGCTCCCCCGGCTCCCGCGCGGCGAAGATCAATCCGACTGGCTCGGCCAGCAGCCGCCGCGCCGCGAATGCCAGCACCTGCGCCGAAGCCCGGTCCAGCCACTGCGCGTCATCGACCACGCACAACAGCGGCCGGTCCTCCGCCTCCTCCGCCAGCAAGGTCAGCACCGCCAGCCCGACCATAAAACGGTCCGGCGCCGCCCCCTCCCGCAGTCCGAACGCGACCCCCAGCGCATCGCGCTGCGGAGCCGGAAGACCCTCCAGCCGGTCCAGCAAAGGCGCGCACAACTGATGCACGCTGGCGAACGCCAGCTCCATCTCCGATTCCATCCCCACCGCTTGGGCCACCCGCATCCCCGCCGCCGCCCGGATCGCGTAGTCCAGCAGGGCGGACTTGCCCACCCCCGCCTCACCCCGTACCACCAGCGCCCACCCGCGCCCCGACCGCACATCCTCCAGCAGGCTGTCGAGCGCCGCGCGCTCTGTCTCGCGGTTCAATAGCGCCGGCGTCGGCTCCGATCGCGTCCGCATGCCCATCTCCGCCCACAACTCGGCACCAGCCCGTCGGCGCGGCCAAGGCAGCAGGCGTCCGGCATTCCCTGACGCCAGCGTCGAGGCATCCGGGCAGGCCACAAAGGCGGTACGGTGACTGCGATTCTCCAGCTAACTGACAGGCGAACGGACCTGTCAAGAGGGATGATCTCCTCGCCCTTCTGGACCCGCCCGGACGTGTCCCGCGCCGGCCACCTTCCGCCCCGGCTGTGGTCCGTGTGCCCCGCCCCTCCCTCCATCGGACTGACTGCTGCCAGGTCTATCTTCCGGTGAAGAGGTGTCAAGGGTCGATTCGCGTGTCCGTTGACCAGGCACTTTGACCTGTTCTCGTCGTCCTGCGGTCCTGTCGGCCCGTGATGTTGTACCGGAGGCGTACACCAATCTGGTGGGGCCCTATGCAGCTTCCGTGGGCATCGTGGCCCAGCTGCATCCGGACGTCCCCAGCGTCGCCGGTAGCCACGTGCCCTGACATCGGCGAGGTTTTGAACGTAAGTTCAATTCAGAGCGTTCAGGGATTCATCTACCGAACAGACCGTGGTGCGTGCACACCCCACTGGTGTCAGCGGACGATGCGTATGGCCAGCAGCGGCGGGCAGCCGCGCTGCACCAGCCGGGCGACCTGATGCCAGTCGAGGCGGTCGGCGTAGATCTCGGCCAGCGTCCCAGGTACGCCGAGACCCCGCAGCCGTGACGCACGCCAGTTGTGCACGCTCAGCTGGTCGTGGTCAATGGTCTCGTGTGGGTCAGCGGTCATGGCCAGCTCCACGATTCATTCCGGGCGGGCCAGCCGCCACATGTAGTGCAGGACCCGCAGGTGCGCTTCCATCTCCAGCGCCGCACCGTCGGCGTGCCCGGCACTCAGGTGGGCGAGCAGCCTTCGGCGCGAACTCGCGATCATCCCGTCCGCCGCAGGCCCCACCGTGAGCATCAGGTCCCGCATGGCTGCAACCAGGCCGCCGGATTGACCAGCCGCCCGGTCACCGGCCAGATCGGCCAGCAGGCCGAAGATCTCCGCGTGCGCGGCGGCCTTCCGCTCCCACCCGGGCCGGGCCGGCAGGCAGGACGCCTGGTCGACGCTGTCGCGCGAGGCCCGCAACGCTGCCTCGGTCATCTGCTCGCAGGCGACGCGGGCCGCCATCGCCTGCACCCGGATCGGGTTCAGTTCCATCTGGCCGACACGTACCGTTCCCGTTCTGTCAGGCCGCCCCAGATCCCATGGACCTGCCGGGTTCGCAGCGCGAAGGCCAAGCACTGGCGGCGCACCTGGCACCCAGCGCAAATGGCCTTCGCCTCCGCCGTCTGGTCCAGGCCCTTACCGAAGTCCGAGACCGGGAAGAACAAATCGGGATCAGCGAACCGGCAGGCGGCCGCTGCGCGCCAGTTCTCCCGGGCGGCCAGCCCTGCTGTCTGGAGCGCGTCGTTGTCCTGTGTCATGGCGGTCTCCTGGTGCTGAGGTCATGCACCACGATCCTCAGAGCTGGCGCATGCGTCGATTCTCGCGGTGACCGCCGGGCGTGCACACCGTCAAGGAAGGTAGTCCCGCACCGTCCTCCCGCAGTCGCCCGCCTGCGAGATGCTGGAGGCGATGGGCATGGAGGCGTTCGCCGAGCGGGCCCGCCGTGAGCTGGTGGCCGCCGGCGAGACAGCTCGGAAGCGAACCGTCCACGCCAGCCACGGGAGTTATGGGGTCCCCGGCCAGGTCAGCGAGCCGCTGACCGCCCAGGAGGCCCAGGTGGCCCGACTGGCCATCGACGGCCTGTCCAACCCGGAGATCGGCTCTCGCCTGTTCATCGGCACGCGCACCGTCCAGTACCACCTGAGCAAGGTCTTCACCAAGCTCGGCATCAGCTCCCGCGTCCAGCCGGGCCGGGCGGCCACACCCCAATATGGCTAATTCTCTGGGACCACGGGATGCGGCATGATGTTACGCAGGCCCCTGAGGTGCCTTTCCATCTCCAGTGCTGCTCCGTCCCCGTCTCCGGCGCGCAGGTGTTCAAGCAGTCGCCGGTGCGATCAGCTCAGCGGGGGCGCGGGCCGGAAACGCCTCACCTGGTTTTAGCTCCAGATTCAGCGCGCTAGAACCGTCCCCACACCGTCAAACCGGGTAGGTGACCATGCCCGGCACGCCGGCAGCGGTTAGTACTGCCACCCTGTCTCGACATCCAGTGCGGGCCGGGGTGCCCATGGGCAGATCGCAGGTGATTGCGCGACCTGCCATCTGGCGGCGGGTTCCGCGGCGGAGCGGCGGTGGAATCCGCGTGCGCAGGGTTCAGCGCCGGTCAGTTATCCCGGCGACCGCGGCGGCGATCGACCGGGCCTCGGGCCTGACGACCGTGCCTGCGACCAGGACGGTCGGAGTCGCGTCAACCCCCAGCGCGGTGGCGCGGGCGGTCACGTACGGCGCCCAGTCCAGATAGGGTGCGTCGGACACACAGGCTGTGAACGCTGCGTCGGCCAGCCCGACGGCACGGCCGATGGCAGCGAGTTCGGCATCGCTCAGGCCCGGCCCGCCTTCTGGCGGCTGGTTGACGAACAGCGCGTGTGCATACTCAGTGAACCGTCCCCGGTCGGCGGCGCAGCCTGACGCCGCGGCCGCACGCGTGGAGTAGTTCGTCGTCGACGCCTCGTCCAGGAAGTTCATCGGATGGTAGATCAGACTGATCTGCCCATCGGCCACCAGGCGGGCCAGTGTCGGCCCTGACGAGAGATCAAACCGTCGGCAGAACGGGCACAGAAAGTCGATGAAGGCATCGACGCGGACCGGGCCGTGCCCGGTCATGATGCCGTCGCCTTCCCCAGTCGCGCCGACGGGAAGGCGGCTCGGAACGGTCAGATCGGTCATAGATGCCTCCCGGAAGATCTCGGCAAGCGCGCATCGTCGGGCAAGATGTCCGCCCGGCCCGCCGGCTTGCCCTGGCCTCTGGCGCGAACTGTCGGAGAACCGGGCGGCGGCATGCCACCGCCCGCGGTGAGATGGCATTTACCTAGGGCAAGACCACGTCGTGGCCATCGATTTCCGCACAGGAAGCTTCGTCGGTCCTGTCGTGCACCTCGCCCGCCTCAACGGACAGGCGCTGGTGCTCGTGCCCTAGCTGCCGGAGGTTCCGGCCGGTACCTATGCGCCTTCGCCCTCTGGTTATGCGCCGGTGTCCGGTTGCGTCCGTGCTTGCGGCAGCGGCGTACCGGCCTGCTGGTGAATCGCGTAGCTGGCGCTGGCCAGCATCATCTCGGCAGCGCCCAGCCGCATGGCCGCGTCACGCATGTCATGTGCCATCGCCTCGCGGCCAGCCTGGATGGTCTGCATGCAATGCTCCAGGTTCCGATGTACGTCCAGCGGATCGCTCATCTCATCCTCCTTGTCAGCGGCGGTAGGCCGCCATGGTAAGGCAGCTGTCAGCGCTGCTGGTAGGCGAGGTCAGCCCCGGTGAGGCCTTCCAGCGCCGAGCCGAGCTGATATGCCTCGGCCATCCGGCGGCTGAGACGCTGGCGCACGGTGACCCCCAGGTACCGGGTCAGCAGCTGCGGCTTGGCGGCCAGGCGCACACGCGCCGAGTATCGCTGCGCTCTGCGCAGGCGCACACCGTCAAGACGGTCAGGTCCGTACCCGACACTCGCGCGACGCACTGAACTACCACTTTTGACGGTGTGGGCGACCGGGGAACACGGCAACACTCAATCCGGCTCGCAGGACGGCCTCTGCGAGCGGAAAGGAGCTGACCGGTTATGCCCCCTGTCTCGCGTGGCTTTCGCCACCTGCACCGCGCCCCAGCCGGGCAAGAGGACCGGGTACCGCCGGGCCAATACGTGACCGACGGGTTCCCGGTGCTGTCGGCCGGCCCGACGCCGCACACCCCGCTGGAGCAATGGACGTTCTCCATCACCCAAGGCGGCCAGACCAAGAAGTCCTGGACCTGGCAGGAGTTCCGGGCGCTGCCGGCCGAGAACGTCACCACCGACATCCACTGCGTCACCCGCTGGTCCAAGCTCGACACCATGTGGCAGGGGGTATCGGTGGACACCCTGCTGGACCAAGTCGAGCACGATGCCCCGTACGTGCTGGCGTTCTGCGACGGCGGCTACACCACCAACCTGCCCATCGAGGACCTCATGGGCGGCCAGGCGTGGGTGGCCTATTACTACGACGGCCAGCCGCTGGAGTCCGAGCACGGCGGACCGGCCAGGCTGCTCGTGCCGCACCTGTACTTCTGGAAAAGCGCCAAGGAGTTGCAGCGGAACAAACCGCATGCTCCGAGTCGCCTGGCCAGGGCACAGACGACGTGGATCGACGGGTTGTTCTTCGGCAACTCCCAAGTGGGTGCGCGGCCTGGAACTTCGCGATCACGACAAGCCGGGCTTCTGGGAGACCTACGGCTACCACAACTACGGGGACCCATGGAAAGAACAGCGCTACGCGGGGGACTGAAGTGGCAGACCGCCACCGTCGCCTCCGTCACCAAGGAGACCGCCGCCGTGGTCACGATCGAGCTGGACGCGCCAGACTGGCCCGGCCACCGCGCCGGTCAGCACCTCGAGGTCCGCCTGACCGCTGAGGACGGCTACCAGGCCGAACGCCAGTACTCGATCGCCTCCGCACCAGGTGAGCCGGTGGCCATCACGGTCGAGCGGCTCGAGAACGGCGAGGTCTCGCCGTACCTCACCGAGGAGCTCCGCGCCGGGGACGACCTGGAGATCCGCGGCCCGATCGCCGAGTACTTCGTGTGGGAGCCCGCCGACGGCGGCCCGCTGATGCTGGTGGCCGGCGGGTCGGGCGTCGTCCCGCTGCGGTCCATCCTGCGGCACCGCCTGCGCACCGGCAGCGACGTCCCGGCGCGCCTGCTGTACTCCGCCCGCACCTGGCCGGACGTGATCTACCGCGACGAACTCGACAAGCAACCTGAGGGAGTAGAGGTGAGCTACACGCTGACCCGCGGCCGGCCGCCGGGATGGACCGGCCACGCCGGCCGGATCAACCAGGCGCTGCTCGAACTCGTCGGCTGGCCCGTGGAGGCAAACGCACTGACCTACATCTGCGGCCCCACCAGCTTCGTCGAGACCGCCGCGGCCGCGCTGGTCGGACTCGGCTACCCGCCGGAGCGGGTGAAGACCGAGCGCTTCGGGGCGACGGGAGGACACTGATGGACGCCCTGGACGGCAACGCGATCGGCGGCCTGCTGATCGACGTCTTCGGCGCGGAGATGACCGCCGCGGGCACCGTCTGCGGCACCTGCGGTGCCAGCAGGCCGGTGGCTGAGCTGGTCGTCTACCCGCGGGCGCCCGGCACCGTCGTCCGCTGCAGGACCTGCGGCAGCGTCCTCATGGTGTTCGTCAAGGCGTATGGCGTGACCTGCGTGGACCTGTCCGGGCTGGCCAGCATGGATCAGCCCGGACCGCCTTATCCGACAGATCAATCCTTATCCAACAGATCAATAACCCGAACGAGCAAACAGGAAGGGCACGGAAGAAATGAGCATCTCGAACGAATCGTCTATGTCGATGCAGCCGCCACAAGGTCAGATGATGCAGCCACCCCAGGGCCAGGGGATGCAGGAACCCCAGGGCCAGATGATGCAGACGCCTCAAGGTCACATGATGCAGGGCGGGCATCTGTACATGCAGACGAACGAGGTCCGGAACTGCATCATCCACTACCTGCGGGCCCCGGACGGGACGATAGCCGAGGTGGAACGGGTCTTCACCGGTGGCGCCGGTACCGGGGGCTACAAGCCGATCAGCGGCGAGGAAAACGCGGCGAACGATTTCGAGGGGGCCAAAAGCGTCATCCTCACCCCGGACCGCCGGTTCCTGTTCACCACCAACGGCGGCGACAACTCCGTCTCCAGCTTCGCCGTGGGCGTGGACGGCAAGCTCATCCTGCTGGACGCCAAGCGGACCGGGAACATCGTGGACGGCCGCAGCGGCACCGCCAAGGCGCTGCAGTATTCCCCGTCGCACAAGATGCTGTACGTGCTGCACTCGTTCGGCAATCCGAATCACCTGCGGCTGATGTCGGTCGACGACGACGGCAACCTCACCCCGCGCCCGGAGGGGTACACGGTGAACACACCGGACAAACCCAACCGGGTGGCCACGATGGCGGCGCTCACCGCCGACGAGAAGTTCCTCGTCGTCGGCACCACGTTCGACGAGCCGGCCGGTCATAACCCGGATGGCTCGCCGATCCTGTGGAAGGAGAAGAACGGCGTCCCGTACCTG
>Ga0070707_100005231_pt1 | contig 12145 bp, 11 predicted proteins | sample KBSK5502metaG_FD_65468 | JGI IMG/M metagenome (GOLD analysis project Ga0070707, IMG submission 65468) | Corn, switchgrass and miscanthus rhizosphere microbial communities from Kellogg Biological Station, Michigan, USA - KBS K5-50-2 metaG | ecosystem: Host-associated > Plants > Roots >... | reverse complement strand
CAGCCAAGAGGGCATCTGGGTGAGCAACGAGTTCGACGGGAAGCTGGCGCTGATCGATCCGCACTCGGACGGTGTGACGCGCCTGCTTCATCTCGGGGAGCAGCCGGAGGGACTTGCCGCAGCGCACGGACGGCTGTTCGTGGCCGTCCGGTCGGCTGGCAAGGCTCATCGGGGTGGGACCTTGCGGCTCGTCGGCACCCCGCCCCGGCCGACATCGTTCGACACCGTCAACTACGGCGTGGCCCCAACGACCCTCTTGAGCAACGACGGTCTCGTCGGCTTTCGCCGCGTCGGCGGCGCGGACGGCGGCGAGCTCGTGCCCGACCTGGCTGTTGCGGTCCCGACGCCCGCGGACAGCGGCCGCACGTACGTCTTCCGACTCCGCCCGGGCATCCGCTATTCGAACGGCCGAGTTGTCCAGCCGGAGGACTTCCGACGTGCTCTCGAGCGAACGATCGTCATCGCCCGCGATCCCGGCTACTACGGCGCGATCGCCGGGGCAGACAGCTGCGCGACGAGGCCGAAACGGTGCAGCCTCTCGAACGGAATCACCACAGACGACCGCACGCGCACGGTGACGTTCCACCTTCGTGGGCGCGACCCCGACTTCCTCTACAAGCTGGCGCTCCCGTACGCCTTCGCGGTGCCGGCCGATACGCCGGCGCGGGACGTCGGCCTGCACCCGCTCCCGGCGACCGGGCCGTACATGATCGGGAGCCTCGGGCATGGTCGACCGTTCACGCTCGTCCGCAATCCCCACTTCCGGGAGTGGTCCAAGGCCGCACAACCCGCAGGCTATCCCGATCGCATCGTCGTCACGGCGGCGAAGTCGGTGCGCGCGGCAGTACGGTCGGTCGAGCAGGACCGGGCCGATCTGTCCCTCGCCACCGTCCCGCTGGGGTTGGAACACGAGATCGAGACCCAGTACGCGAGCCAGGCTCGCGTGAATCCCCTTGCAGGGACGACGTACCTCTTCCTGAACGTGAAGACGCCGCCGTTCGACGACATTCGCGTGCGCCGCGCTGTCAACTACGCAGCCGATCGAGCGGCCGGGGTGCGTGCTTCCGTTCACGGCACGGGCGCAGAGCCGACATGTCAGATTCTGCCACCGGGCTTCCCGGGCTTTCAGCGTTACTGTCCCTACACGCTGCATCCCGGCGAGAGTGGGGAATGGACGGCGCCCGACCTCGACCGGGCGCGCCGGCTCGTTGCCGCGTCCGGGACGCGGGGCGACCCAGTGACGGTTTGGGTTCCCGGCAATCACCGCGGGGAGGCCTCGTTCGCGGCCACGATCCTCGGCAGCCTCGGATATCACACGCGCATCAAGCAGCTCAAGGACAACGCCTACTACGGCCCGACCGGCCCTCTCGATCCAGGCCGTCACGCCCAGACCGGACTCTTCTCCTGGTTCGCCGACTTCCCCGCGCCGTCGAACTACGTCACGACCTTCTTCTCGTGTCACGCGCCGTCAAACTGGTCCGAGTTCTGCGACCGCGGCATCGAGGCCGACATTCAGCGGGCCCTCACGCTCCAGACGACCGACCCTTACCTGGCGAATCAGCTCTGGGCTCGCATCGATCGCGCCATCGTCGACCAGGCGCCCGTGGTCCCGCTCTTCACGCTGAAGGAGCTCGACATCGTCTCCCGCCGCGTCGGCAACTACCAGTACAACCCGCAGTGGGGCGTCCTGATCGATCAGCTCTGGGTTCGCTAGCCCGGTTGAGGCCGCCGTTAGTTCCAAGCCACTCCGCGGTCGAACGTGATCACGAGCTTTCGAATCAATCCGTCCCTTGCTGTCAAGAGCAGCTCGCCAGCGGCGACGTCCGGCTCGGCGAGCCACGCGTAGCGTGCCTCGATGCGCCGGTCGCGCTCGCGCTCCTCGAGAACTCGCAGCTCGTCGTCGGGCGGCTGGGCGCGGTAGGCCTCGGCGATCGCTTCCTTGCCGTGAAACGGGCCGACCGGGACGCCGCGAAACTCCATCTCCGCTGCCTCGTCGAACCCGAGGAGCATCTCGTTCCAATCGCCGGTGCGGACGCCAGTGTTGAAGCGCTCGACATGCTGCCGGAGCAGTTCCGACACGCTGGAACGCGGCAAATCCTCTCGCAACAGGCCGTACATCACGCCGTCGACCCACTCGCCGTGGCGGAGGTACGCCTTCCGCTTGACGCCCTCGCGGACGAACCCGGAGCGCTCTGCGTGGACGATCGCGCGGTCGTTGAAGCCGTAGATCTCGAGCTGGAGCCGGTGGTAGCCGAGCTCGTCGAAGAGAAGCAGCTGGAACAACCGCGCAGCTTCGTCGGCGATGCGGCGGCCGCGAAATGCGGGCTGCACGGCGAGTCGCTGCAGGTGCGCGATCCGGGACCGAGGGTTGGCGACCTCGAAGCCCATCACGCCGGCCCGTTCGCCGTCGGCCTCGATCACGAAACGGCCGTAATCCTGCGGCTCGGCCTCGGAGCGCTCGATCTCCGCAAGCAGGCTCTCGCGGTCGAGAGAGGCGCGCCCGCCGAGGTAAGGCTCAACGTCTTCGTCGTTGACCAGCTCGAAGAGGAAGTCGAGATCGTCGGGACGGGCCCGCCGGATCGAGATCAGCTGGCGTCGGCTCACAGCAGCGGAAACGTAGCCGGGACCTGTCGTCTGCCCCGGGTACACTCGTACCCTTGACGCAGGTCGCGCCGGAACAGCCGCTCCACCGTGCGCTGGGGTTGACCGGCGAGGAGCTCGACAGCATCCACGAGCTCCTCGGCCGCGGTCCGAACGACTTCGAGCTCGCGGTCTTCTCCCTCCTCTGGTCGGAGCACTGCGGCTACAAGCATTCGGCGCTCCTGCTGAAGCGGCTTCCCTCCCAGGGAAAGCGCGTCCTGCAGGGGCCCGGTGAGAACGCCGGAGTGATCGATCTCGGCGACGGCGAGGCCGTCGCCTTCAAGGTCGAGTCGCACAACCATCCGTCCGCCGTCGAGCCGTTCCAGGGGGCGGCGACAGGCGTCGGCGGGATCCTGCGCGACATCGTCGCGATGGGGGCGCGGCCGATCGCCCTGCTCGACGGCCTGCGCTTCGCGGAGCCGGATCTTCAGTTCAACCGCGCCGTCGCCGGCATCGGCCACTACGGCAATAGCGTTGGAGTGGCGACAGTGGGCGGTGAAGCGGTCTTCGACGAGGCGTACCGCGACAACTGTCTCGTCAACGCAATGTGCGTCGGCCTGCTGCCTGCGGACCGAGTCACGCGTGCCCGCGCGACGGCGATCGGCGCGCACGTCGTTCTGTACGGCGCCACGACCGGCCGCGACGGGATCGGTGGCGCCTCCGTGCTGGCGAGCGCCGAGCTCGGCGAGGAGGACGGGGACAAGCGCCCCTCAGTCCAGGTCGGCGATCCCTTCACGGGCAAGAAGCTGATCGAGGCCTCGCTCGAGCTCGTCGAAGGCGGGCTCGTCGAATCACTGCAGGACTGCGGCGCCGCCGGACTCGCCTCGTCGCTGGCAGAAATGGCGCGCGACGGCGCGGGCATCGACGTCCACCTCGACCGTGTCCCTTTGCGTGAGACCGGAATGGAGCCATGGGAGATCATGATCTCCGAGTCTCAGGAGCGCATGGTCGCGGTCGTCCGACCCCAGATGCTCGAGGCCGTGCAACGCATCTGCGCGACCTGGGAGCTCGAGTGCACGCCGATCGGGGACGTCACGGATACGCAGGAGTTACGCGCTTTCTTCGACGACGAGGTTGTCGGCTCGATCCCGGCGACGTTCCTCACCGACGACTGCCCGCGCTATCAGGTGGATTCGGAGCCGCGCTCACCGGAGAACGTCGAGCCGTCGCCTGAGAATCGTCGCTCGAAAAAGTCGGTCTACGAGCAGTACGACCAGCTCGTCGGCTCTCGGACCGTGCGGCGACCCGGGCTCGACGCTGCTGTGCTCCGGCTCCGCCCCTCGCTGCGTGGGCTCGCCGTGTCGCTCCAGGGACCACCTCCGGGCGAACGCGATCCATTCCGCGCCGGCGTGCTCGCGGTGCTCGGCGCGGCGCGGAACGTCGCGTGCGGCGGAGGGGAGCCGCTCGCGCTCACCGATTGCCTCAACTTCGGCAATCCCGAGAAGCCGGCGATCGCGTGGGAGCTCGAGCAGGCGATCGAAGGCATCGCTCGCGCGGCCGACGCTCTCGGCATCCCGGTCGTCTCCGGCAACGTGTCGCTCTACAACGACACCGACGGTCGGTCGATCCCGCCCACCCCGGTCGTCGGCTGCGTGGGGCTCGTGCCAGACGTGCGCTTCGTTCCCGGCGCCTGGCGAAGCGGCGACGTGGTCCTCGTCGCCACCGCGCCCGGCGAGCTCGACCTCGCCGCCGAAGCCGCACTCGTCCGCTTCGTCTGGAAGGCTGCCCCGGTGGTCACGCTCGCCCACGACGTCTCCGACGGCGGCCTCCAGGAGGCGTTGCGCGAGGCCGAGGAGTATTCGGGGCTGAGCGCGGACGTCGAGTTGCCGGAGGCGGCAACGGGTGGCCAGATCGTGCTCGCCTGCGCCCCGGACGAGGTCGAGCGGCTCGGCAGCAAGGGCCTGCAGCAGATCGGCGTGGTGCGGTAGATGTGCGGCCTCTTCGGGGTCCGCTCACCCGAGCGCGACGTCGCACGCCTGACCTACTTCGGCCTGTTCGCGCTGCAGCATCGCGGCCAGGAGTCCGCGGGAATCGCCGTCTCCGACGAAGGTCGGCTCACGGCGTTGCGCGACATGGGTCTCGTGACACAGGTCTTCGACGAGCAGAAGCTGCGCGGTCTGCGCGGTGACCTTGCCATCGGACACACGCGCTACTCGACCACGGGATCGTCGCAATGGTGGAATGCGCAGCCGCTCGTGCAACACGGCAGTGCCCGCACGATCGCCCTCGGCCACAACGGCAATCTGACGAACGCGGCCGAGCTCCGCGCGGAGCTCGGCGAACTGGGCCATCGTTCCGCTACCACGGCGGACACCGAAGTGATCGCCGCGATGATCGCCAACGACCCCGCTCCGCTGACCGACGCCGTCGCGAACGCCATGCACAAGCTCGACGGCGCCTTCTCCGTTGTCGGGCTCTCCGAGGGGAAGCTGATCGCCTTCCGCGACCCACGCGGGATGCGGCCGCTCTGCCTCGGCCGCCTCGACCGCGACTGGGTCGTCGCCTCCGAGACCTGCGCGCTCGACCTGGTCGGCGCCGAGTTCGAGCGGGAGGTACGCCCGGGCGAGCTGATGGTGATCGACGAGCGGGTCGAGGCGCGCCAGGTCGTGCCGCAGGACAAAGACGGTGCGCTCTGCATCTTCGAGTTCTTCTATCTCGCGCGGCCCGACTCGCGGCTTCAGGGGGTCGAGGTGCACGCGGCGCGCGTCCGGATGGGCGAGCGTCTTGCCGAGGAGTCTCCCGTCGATGCAGACCTCGTCCTTCCCATTCCCGACTCCGGCACTCCGGCTGCGATCGGCTTCTCCCGCGCACTGAACATCCCGTTCAGCGAGGGGCTGATCAAGAACCGCTACGTCGGCCGTACGTTCATCCAGCCCGATCAGGGCCTGCGCGAGCAGGGCATCAGGCTGAAGTTCAATCCACTGGCCGAGGTCGCGGGAAAGCGTGTCGTCGTCGTCGACGACTCGATCGTCCGCGGGAACACGACCGGGCAGATCGTGCAGATGCTGTTCGACGCCGGAGCGGCGGAGGTCCACCTCCGGATCTCGTCGCCTCCGGTGATCTCGCAGTGCTACTACGGAATCGACCTCGCCGACCCGGACGAGTTGATCGCCGCAGGGAAGACAGTCGAGGAAGTGCGTGAGCACATCGGCGCGACCTCGTTGGCGTACATCTCACTCGAAGGGCTGCAAGCGTCGACGCGGCGCCCCGAGTCACAGTTCTGCCGCGCCTGCCTCACACGGGACTACCCGACGGCAATCCCGCGCGAGGCGGCAAAGTTGCAGTTCGAACCTGTTTGAGGTCTAACGCACGAGCACGCCTAGCGCTCGAGCACGCGGCTCGCCTTCGCGATGCCACGCGAGATCAGGTAGGCAGCGGTCGCCCACTTGAAGAAGTCGACCCAGCCGGGCGCGTTCACCATGTCGTCCACCAGCGCAACGATCGTGACGACGAGCGTGGCGATCACATAGACCGCGAGCTCTGCATTCCCAGGCGTGGGCATGAGCGCCCCCAGGTTCAGGTTGATGTTGGGCCCCTGGCTCCCATAGCCGCCTCCCGGCTGTTGGGGAGTCGTGGGCTGCTCTGGAGGAGTCGTCGACATCTAGCTCCTTTCGCTCAGGCCGCACCCGGGCCTGGGGACGTTGACGTTCTCGAGCTTCAGACGGTCGAGATCGTAAAAGAATGCCGTCAGCGTGGCGGGCCCAGTTCCTCCGCGCGTCCGTAACGGACCGCGCGGCGCACGGTCCGCGGGTCCAGGCCGCGTTCCAGCAGCCGCTGGCGGAGCTCTCCCTCTCCCGCCATCCGCAGGAAGAGCCAGGCAAGCGCGACGATGGTGACGATCGAGCCTTCGATCATCATCACGGCGCCGGCAAGACCTTGATCCTCGAGGGGCGAAAGTCCCCACAGCCTCTGACGGTGCTCGTAGACGGGGTAGAACGTCGCGCCCGCCCAGAAGAAGACGTTTCCGAGCACTGTCTCGACCGCGCGCACGACGGCGATGTAGCCGAGCTTCGCACCGGTCCCGAACCACTCCGGCGCGGGCAGCGTCTCCAACACGGGGAGCCACATGATCAGACCGCCCGTGAAGAAACACAGGTGCTCGAGCGCGTGGACGGAATCGTGACGAACCGCGGCGTCGTAGAGAAACGGCAGGTGCCACGCATACAGATTGAACGCCCACAGCGGCAATGCGACCAGGGGGTTCGCGAGGAAGCGGAGCCGATGCAGGAACGTGAGCACCGGCCGGAGGATCGGCCCGGTGAGACCCGCGAGGAGCGCCAGGGGCGCGAGGTCGCCGAGCAGGACGTGCTGCAGCATGTGGAAGCTGAAGAGCTGCTCGCCGAGGGCATGCAGCGGGCTTACGAGCGCGGCGAGAAGCAACACGATCCCGGTCGCGAAGAGAGCGATCCGCCAGCCCGGTACGGTCGTCCCACGGGCTCGGAGCGTCCGCACCCGGCGCGCGTACAGGACCGCCAGCAGGACGGTCGGCACCACCTGCAGCGGGTCGAAAGTCCAACTGGTGTCGACGGGCAGATGAGCGAGCACGGCTCTAGTCTGCCTTCGTGCAGCTCTTCCATTACCACCTGGTGACCAGCAAGGTGCGGGAGGTCGAGGCGCGCTACCTGGGCAAGCTCGGGTTCAGCCTGGTCGCCAGACACGGCCGGATCGAGGATGAGACCACGTCGTTCGAGGCAGGCCACGGCTGGGAGGAGCTCGACCGGATCGGCTTCAAGCTGCGGCTGTCGGAGCTGGAGCGGGGCGCCGTCAACGTCGTCGTCCAGCCCGGCCAGTGGGAGCTGCCGCGACTCGACCACCTCGGTTTCGCGCTCGACGACGACGATTTCGTCGCAACGCTTGCGCGCGCCGAGCTACGGGACCTACGCATACAGGAACACGGCGCCCGCCGTACGTTCGTCACGACGAACGCGGGCTATCGCCTCGAACTGCATCCACCGCGCGAGTGGCTCGACGATTTTCTCGCCGGCGGATCCGATCTCAAGCTCGCCGAGTTACAGCTGCGCGCAGACGATCCCGAGTTGAAGGCGGCTTCGCTGGGTGAGCTCCTCGAAGCGCCGTACACGAAGGACACGGTGACGATCGGAGACACGCTCGTTCGCTTCCTTCCCGATGGGCCGCAAGGGCGTCCGCAGCTCCACGCAGAGCTGTTCGTTTGAGCCTTCACTGCCGCTGACACTGTCCAAAACTGCGAATTGACGCGGTGCTTCGTTGGCCTGATGCTGGCTCGAGCTCGCAAATCCTCGACAAGGACGGTGCAAGTGCGATTGAAATTCCAACGACGGTGGGTCGTCGCGGTGGCGGTGATCGCGGCGCTCGCACTGACGCTCGCATCGGCAGCAGGTGCCGAGTCGTACATCTACTGGTGGCAGCGCAACATGACACCGAGCGACCGGGGCACCGACAGCCTGACCGCTCGCAACCACATCTACAACGAGCTCTACTTCGGGCCGAACGCCGGTTGGAGGAGCGAGGTGTGGGAAGTCACGCCGGCCGGCTACCGCCACTTCGACAAGTGGTGCGCCGGCAACTGCTTCAACGCCCACCCGGGCTATTACTACACGTACTCCTACTGCGCGAACCGCGACGGCAGCACGCACTTCGTCTACCAGTGCCGGGACCAGTGGTAGCCGTGGGGAGCCGACGCCTTCAACTCGGAGCGGCCGTACTGGTCGCAGCGGCAACCGCCGGCCTGCTGACGCAACTCGGTCTCGGCGGGAGCAGCAAGGTTCAGATCGGCAACGGCTCGGTGTCCGCGCTGGCGCACGCGGCTCGCACGGCCGACACGTTGCCGCAGAGCGTCCTCGACTATCCCTTCGCCGAGCGGAACTTCGCGTCTCCCAACGGCGGCGGCTCGCGGCTGCTCAAGGTCCAAGAAAGCCTGAGGCTCTATGCCGTGCCCGGCAAAGGCGCGCTGCTGTGCCTCGTCGAGGTCGACGCCGTCGCAGAGACTGCGGGCGGAGCGTGCGCCGATCGCAGCGTCCTCCGCACCGGCAGCATCTACATGGCCGACCTGCAGGAAGACGGGTCCCGGCTGGTGGTCGGCCTCGTTGGCGACGGCCACACGTATGCAGAGGCCAACGGCAGACGGGCACCTGTCCAGAACAACGCCTTCGTGTTGAACCACGTGCAGGGCGGAGACCTCACGGTGGGATCTCCGACCGCGAGCCAGCACGTCGATATCGGAGGCTGACGCCGGTTGCGGCTCTAGACTTGGCCCCCTGACGACGCCGAAGACGTATCAGGGGGCCGGTGTCTCGCTCGCCACCGCCGAGTCGATCGTCGAGCGCCTGAGGATGGCCGCCGAGTCCACAGGCGCCCGGGCATTCGGCGGCTTTGCAGGGCTCTATCCACTCGACGACCAGCGGCTGCTCGCAGCCTCGATGGACAGCGTCGGCTCCAAGCTGATCCTCGCCCGGCGCGCCGGCCGCCTGCGCTGGGCCGGAATGGATCTGGCGGCGCACTGCATCAACGACGTGCTCTGCACCGGAGCCGATCCCCTGTTCCTGCTCGATTACGTCGCTGCGAACCACATCGACGAGGCGCAGGTCGTCGAGCTCGTCGAGGGGGCCGCCGAGGTCTGCAGAGCCGCCGGCTGCGCGCTCATCGGCGGCGAGACCGCCGAGCTACCCGGCATCTACCAGGAGTCGGAGCTCGACTTCGCCGGAACCTGCGTCGGACTCGTCGCGCGGGACCGCGTCATCGACGGTTCCCGCTGCGAGGCGGGCGACGTGGTCATCGGCTTTCCCTCGAGCGGGCTGCACACGAACGGCTTCTCCCTGGTGCGCTCGCTCGTCGGCGACGGCGACTTCGATGCGGATCTGCTGCTCGCGCCGCACACGCTGTACCTTCAAGAGATCCGCCAACTGCGGCGGCATGCCGACGTGCGTGCTCTCGCCCACGTGACCGGCGGCGGCCTCCTCGGGAACCTGTCTCGCGTGTTGCCCGAGAGGCTCGAGGCTCGAATCGACTGGGACGCGTGGGAGCGGCCCCGCGTCTTCACGTGGCTTACCGAGCAGGGAATCGAAGAGGACGAGCTTCGCCGCGTCTTCAACCTCGGCATCGGCATGTGCGCCGTCGTACCGGAGGCGCCGCCGGACGCGATCGTCATCGGCGAGCTCGCATGATCGGCGTGCTCGTCTCCGGCGAAGGAACGAATCTGCAGGCCCTGATCGACGCCGGACTGCCGATCGCAGCCGTCGCGTCGAATCGCCCCGACGCCGGCGCGCTCGCACGCGCCGACGCCGCCGGAATCCCGAACCGCGTCTTCGCTGGGGGCGGCTACTCGGATCGCGCCGCGCGCGATCGCGAGCTCGCCGACTGGCTCCAGCTTCGCGGGGTCGACTTCGTCGTGCTGGCCGGTTACATGCATCTGCTCACGACACCGTTTCTCGAGCGGTTCCCAGGTCGGATCGTCAACGTCCATCCGTCGCTGCTGCCGCAGTTCCCGGGTGCGCAGGCGATCGCGGAGGCGCTGGCCGCCGGAGTCGACACGACGGGCGTCACCGTTCACTACGTGGACGAAGGCCTCGACACCGGCACGGTCATCCGCCAGGAACCGGTGGCCGTCGAGCCGCGCGCGACCCTGGTAGAACGGATCCACGACGTCGAACACCGGATCCTCCCGGAGGTGGTGAGAGACCTTTGCGCGCACTGATCTCCGTCTACGACAAGACCGGCCTGCAGGAGTTCGCGCGTGGGCTGGTGGACGTCGGCTTCGAGCTGGTCGCCAGCGGAGGCACCGCGGACTTCCTCGAGAACGACGTCGGGCTCGATGTGGAGCGAGTCGAGGAGTTGACGGGTGTCGCGGAGATGCTCGGCGGACGGGTGAAGACGCTCCACCCCAACATCCACGCAGCGATCCTCGCCCGCCGCGATCACGCCGACGACGTCACGACGCTCGACGAACACGACATCCGGCCGTTCGATCTCGTCTGCGTCAATCTCTACCCCTTCAGCGAAGTGGCCGGCCGCTACGGCGTGCGTGAGGAGGAAGCCGTCGAGATGATCGATGTGGGTGGGCCGTCGATGCTGCGCGGCGCAGCGAAGAACTTCGCGCACGTCGCTCCGGTGTGCCGGCCGGAGCGGTACGCGTCCGTCCTGGCCGAATTGCAGGAGAAAGGCGACCTCTCGCTCGAAACACGACGAGCCCTGGCCGCCGAGGCCTTCGCCACGACCGCGGCGTACGAAACGGCGATCGCACGTTGGTTCGGCGACGTCGAGGCGTTTCCGGAAACGCTCGTGACCGCGTTCACGAAGGTGACGAACCTCCGCTACGGCGAAAACCCACATCAGCGCGGCGCGTACTACGCAGAGCAGGGCGCGCGCGTGCACCTCCTGTCACGCGTCGAGCATCTGCACGGCAAGGAGCTGTCGCTGATCAACCTGCTCGACCTTTCCGCAGCGCGTCTGCTGCTGCGTGAGTTCGCGCTGCCGGCGTGTGCGATCGTCAAGCATGCGAATCCCTGCGGCGTCGCCGTCGCGGGCACGATCGAGGAGGCCTACCGACGTGCACTTGCGTCGGACCCGGTCTCCGCGTTCGGGATGGTCTGCGCGGTCAACCGGCCCATCTCGGCCGAGCTCGGCGAGGCCCTCGCGGAACGCTTCATCGACGTGCTGATCGCGCCCGACTACGACGAGCGCGCTCTCCAGGCGCTGCAGCGGAAGGAGGCGATCCGGATTCTGCGCGATCGCGAACGGCGTGGCTTCGCGCGCGGCGAGCGCGACTTCAAGCGGGTGCTCGGCGGCCTGCTCGTGCAGGACCGCGACTGGGACATCGACGACCGCGAGACGATGGAGGTCGCCTGCGGAGAACCGGACGAGGCCTCCTGGGGGGACCTCGTGTTCGCCTGGCGCGTCTGCAAGCACGTGAGCTCGAATGCGATCGTGCTCGTGAAGGATCTCGCGACGATCGGCATCGGCGGCGGCCAGACGAGCCGCGTCGACTCGGTGAAGATCGCGCTCGACAAGGCGCGGGAACACGGCCACGACGTGCGCGGCGCGGTGCTTGCTTCCGACGCGTTCTTCCCGTTCGCCGACGGCCCGCAGGCTGCCCTGGAAGCCGGCGTCACGGGAATCATCCAGCCGGGCGGGTCGAAGCGAGACGACGAAGTGACCGAGGCAGTGCGGGCAGCGGGGGCAACGATGGTGTTGACCGGCCGCCGCCATTTCAGGCACTAGCGCCGTCACTCCGCCGGGGCGGTCTTTAGTTCCACTTCCGGCACGGATTCCCCGTCCGAAACGGGCACCGGTTGGGGTCAGACCCGAGAACGTAAGGTCGGTGGGACAAGACCGAGCCGGAACCTGACCTGCCCGATCCGCGCTGCTGCTTAGTCACACATTCGGCACCGATTCCCCGTCCGAAACGGGCACGTATTGGGGTCAGGAGCTCATCTCAGAATGATCTTGTGAGGATGACGATGATGCCGAGGTGGAGGAAGGCGAGGTAGTTGTCGGCTTTGCGGTCGCGGCGGGTGCCGATGCGGCGGAG
>Ga0070707_100005226_pt1 | contig 12151 bp, 9 predicted proteins | sample KBSK5502metaG_FD_65468 | JGI IMG/M metagenome (GOLD analysis project Ga0070707, IMG submission 65468) | Corn, switchgrass and miscanthus rhizosphere microbial communities from Kellogg Biological Station, Michigan, USA - KBS K5-50-2 metaG | ecosystem: Host-associated > Plants > Roots >... | reverse complement strand
CTTCTATGAAGCGGCTGGCCGTGTCAAGTCGCGACTCGATCCCTCCCCTCCGAGTTTGAGATCTGTTCCATTCACGGCTGGCCTGTGCCAGTTGGGGCCGATCTCGCGAGGTTCTGTCCGCCTTCTATTCGCGCTCATCACGGGCGAGCCCAGTGAGCCCGCCGGCGCACGAGGGGATTCGAGGGGTGGGGGCGCCGGTCGGGAGCGGCCGCGGCGAACTTGACAGAAGCGCTCGACGGCGAGATCGAGCACGTGCTGGTCGGCGGCGAACACTTCGGCGCGCGCAAGGCCGCGGACAGTGCCAAGAATTGTATGGGGTGTAGACGCGGCCTGTCCCCGAGAGAGCTAGCCCAGTCCACAAGTAGGCGTCACAATTGATGTGCCCTCCCCTGGCACACCGGTTGCTGTCTCGTAGTCGCGGACGTCGTTACGATACCTACACCGGCACGGAGGTGCCCTGTGAGCGAGCCTGTCGCGCACTATGACCTGGAGACCGAGGGCACCTATCAGTTCGTGTGCTCGCGGTGCTGGACGCCGCAGACCATCACGCTGGTTACGAGCACGCTCGCTCCAGCATGCCGATGTGGTTTTCCACTCTCGGTGATCGCTGAGTTCACCGGGCCCACCAATCGGTTGGCCACGGCCGCTGACTTCTCTCGGTGACCGGGATGAACGCTGAATCCACCCGCAATGTGGTCGTGCGGTACGCCAATGGCGAGGTCAAGAAGGGCTTTACCTTCGACTTCGGCCCGAACAAGCCCGTCTTTCACCTCGACCCGTCCGAGGGCGCGGCCACCAAGGCGCTGGCGGTATGCGTGAAGGACCTCAAGGCCGTCTTCTTCGTGCGAAGCTTCAACGGAGACCCCGACTATACGGAGCGGAAGCATCTTGCTCCGAAGCTGCCGCCCCTGACCGCCAAAGTCCGGGTCGAATTCCTCGATGGCGAGGTGCTCGTCGGATACACGACCGCATACAACCCGAAGCAGCTCGGGTTCTTCTTCGTCCCGATGGATCCCGACGTCAACAATATGCGGGTCTTCGCGGTATTCAGCGCGGCGAGCTCCATCACGGTGGACTCGACGGTGGTCTGGACCAACTCCACCAGCCCCGTGGCATCTCTTCGCTAGTCGCGACGAAGCGGGTCTCCGCCCTTCCGCCCCCAAGAGCGGCCCTCACACCCGCTCGACGGCGGGCCGGCCGAACATCCCGTACGGCCGCGCGAACAGCATGGCGATCAGCGCCAGGTCTGAGGCGACGTTGCCGAATCCCGCGCCAGGAAGGGATCGACATAACCCGCCCCGGCTTGGACGTCCTTCGGCGGCGTGGTCCCGCAGTCGCTCCTGCCGCGGGCGGATCAGCTCATCGATTGAGTCTTGCCGGCGAACTGCCCGGCCGTGGCCGCAGCGCCAAGGCTTCCGATATGCCCCGGCAGGACCTTGTCTGCTGCCACGCTCAGGCTAGGTCGCTCTACTCGGGCTCAGGGTGCTTGCCCAGGCGTCGTCGGGACGGTTCCGACTCTCCCCATTCCCGGTGTCACCCCGCTTGGCGGGTTAGCCCTTCCAGGCGTCGCCGTAGAGAGGCGTTGGGTTGCGGTGTTGGAGCGATGTTGGCTGCCAGGCGCCGAGATCGCCGTCCCACGGCCAGCACCTAGTGCCATACCGCCGCCAGGTCCAGGGCTGTCCACACCGCCGCCACTATGCCCGCCACCGCTACCATGGCCGCCACCGCCCTCGGCAGCTCCTGCACCGGCTCCTCCTCCACCGCCGCCGCCACCGCCCCCACCTCCTCCTCCGCCGCCTCCGCCATGCGCCAGCACGGGGGCTGCCGTGAGGGCAGTGATCGCGAGAGCCAGCACGAACATTCGAAACACCGTCATATCGGCATCGCCTCCCTGAAAGCCCGATTGGTATTCGGGCCGGTGAGCTCGCCCCTGCCTGCTGATCGCAGCCCGAGCGCTAGCCCGACGTGGTTAGAACTAGGCATCAGTCGTGCCAGGCCAGAAAGGGACCTTCAGCCAGACGGTGCTTGGGATTACGCAGCGCCGGTCCGACGCATGCCAGCTCTCTCTCTTGCAAAGCATTCCCGCCGTGCGTGTAAAAACTTCTCCTAGACTCCCGACCAGCCCGGCCCTTTCAGCCAGCGGCTGCGGCTCGAAGCGAGGGTGGCGCTGATCCGCGAGGCCCTGTCCACGGGCTCGCGCCCATCTGGCAGACTCGGCGCGCAGGTACGGCGGCCGGTGCGGGAGATGTCCCCGCACGGAGCACGAAAGCCGCGGGCGTTGCGTACCGCCACCGTCGCGGGCTCCCGCGTGCCTCGTCTGGCTCGCAACTTGCCCCAGTACCCAGGGCCAAATTGACCCACTAATGCGGGCCGCGCCAGCGCTCGGTGACGGAGCGCGCGTGCTCGACGGTGACGCGCCCGTCCTTGGTGACGAGTCGACGCGGCGCCAGCGTGGCGATGATGTCCTCGGCGTGCCCCGTCTCCCAGACGACGAGATCGGCGCGGTGTCCCACGTCGAGGCCGTAGTCGGCAAGCCGCAGGATGCGCGCCGGATGATAGGTGAGCATGGCGAGCGCCTCCAGCAGATCCGTCCGCGCGCCCATGTGGCAGCCGACGGCCACGAGAAACCCCATGAGCGCGGGATCGGCGGTGCCGACCGGCGTGAAGGCGTTCTGCACATTGTTGGTGGCGGCGGCCACGGGCACGCCGGCCCTCAGCAGGCGCTTGACTGGCGTCAGGCCGCGGCGGGCGCTCTTGATGTCCTTGCGCCCCATCAGGTAGAGGTCGGTGGCGGGCAGGGTGATCACGCCGAGGTCGGCCGCGCGAATGGCGGCGACGATAGGGACCTGCTCCACCGGGGGGAGCGCGGCGAGCTCGCTCAGATGTCCGACGGCGACGCGCCCCTGCCAGCCGTGGCGCACGGTCTGCTCGGCGATGTACAGGACGTGAAGGTGCTGGGGCTCGTCGAAGAAATCGACGTGAAAGTCGGCGTCCACGCCGAACTCCCGGGCGAGCCGGAACACGATGTCGATCTGGGCGTGGGCGTCACTGTCATTGTAGGGGCAGCCGCCGACGAGATCGGCGCCGGCGTGAAGCGCCTGCGCGAGGAGCGCCTCCGTTCCCGGGGACTGGAGGATGCCCTCCTGGGCGAAGGCGCAGAGCTGGAGGTCGAGCGCGGGCCGGTATTCCTGCCGGAGGGGGAGCAAGGCCTCGAGGCCCTTGAGGCCGACGATGGGATCCACCTCGACGTGGCTCCGCATAGACGTGGTGCCGTGCGCGACGGCCATGTCGAGCACGCGGCGGGCGCGCGCCCGGATATCCTCCACGGTGAAGTGCCGCTTGGCCTGGCCCGTGACGCGGAGCGCCTCGGCGAGGGTGCCTTCGACACTGGGCGCCCGTTCGGAGAGGAGCGCCTTGTCGAGATGGACATGGGCGTCGACGAGCCCCGGTGTGACCACGGACCCCGCGCAGTCGACGGTGCGAAGGGCGCGCTGTGCGGTGAGCGAGCCGATCTCGGCGATGCGGCCGTGGCGGCAGCCCACGTCGGCCTCCCGGCCATCGGGCAGGCGGCAGTGATGCAGGATGAGGTCGAACGCCTCGGTCACCGGGCCATGGTAGCGCAGACCGGGGATCGCGTGCTGGGGCCCGATGGATCACGAGAACACTCGTGATCGAAGTCGACAAGGCCCGCTACACCAAGCTCCCCTTCGCGCACACTCCGCCGCAGGCCTGAACTCGCCTGAGGACGGATCGACACGCCCCACGCGCGCCCCCGCGCTCCCGGCTCAGCTCAGCACCTCTCGGAAGGAGCGAATCGCGGCAATGTGTGCCTGCGAGGACGTGAAACCGGCGCGCATCGTGTCTACAGCGACGTGGCTGGCCCCGAGGATGCGCCACGCCTCCACGCGGCGGCGCCATTCGTCCTTGTCGAGCCCCGCCACACTGATCCACGGATCGATGCCGAACTGCTTGCGATCGCGGCCAGCCGCGGCCAGATGACCCTCCAGCTGTTCGATGTACACCTTCATGCGATCGTCCGGCGGTCGGCCCGCCGGCATCCAGCCATCGGCGATGCGCGCGGCCCGCTCGAGCACCGGCGGAGCGGCGCCGCCCAACCACACCGGGATGGGACGCCGGATGGGCAGCGGATTGAGCCCAGCATTGTCGATGACGTGATGTGCGCTCTTGTGCGTGACGAGCGGTAGGGTCCAGAGCTTGCGCAGCACCTCGATCTGCTCCTCCACACGCCGCCCGCGCGTCCGGAAGTTCACGCCGAGCGCGTCGTACTCGACGTAGTTCCAGCCGATCCCGATGCCGAGGCGCAGGCGGCCGCCGCTCAAGACGTCGACCTCTGTGGTTTGCTTGGCCACGAGCGCGGTCTGCCTCTGCGGCAAGATGAGGATGCCGGTGACCAGCTCGAGCTTGGTGGTGATCGCGGCGAGGAATCCGAAGAACACCATGGGCTCGTGAAAAGGATGCTCGTGGGTGTACGGCCCTGTCAGCTTCGGCTCACGACTGGGGTGAGCCCCGAGCACGTGGTCGTAGACGAGCAGGTAGTCATAGCCGAGCCCCTCGGCCGTCTGCGCGTAGTCCTTGATGGCCTGAGCATCGTTGCCGAATTCCGTCTGCGGAAATACGACCCCGTACCGCATAGCATGTTCTCCCTGTGTGAAGGTGCGGGATGTCGGTCACCGTGCTTCCACTCGCCCGCGAGCCGGGCGAGGAGGGTTGCGTCGGTCGGGAAAGCGAGCGGTGGGGGCCCTCGCGGTCGAACCAGTCGACGGCGTCCGCGTCGTCGCCCGCGACCGGACGCGTGGCGGGATCGCCGAGCGCGGCGGCAAAACCAGACACCGATCGTCGGCTTGTCCGGCTCGTGGAAGTTCGAGGCCACCTGCAGCACGTCACCGATGACCACGTCGACGCCGGCTTCCTCCCGCGCGGCCGGCGTGCGCACGGCCTCGCCCCACTCCGACAAAACTGCACGGGACGCACCAGGCGCCCGCGCCCCACCGCTGTGCCATCGGCTCCGAATGTCCGAGTATGGCAGATTTACGTCAAGTTGACAGGGACCGCGAAAGGGGTGACCGCCTCCGGCTGGCTCAACTGCCGCTTGATCGCGGCCCTGTGCCTGGTTAGGATGCCGCTCAGGTGGAGGCGCGGGCAGAGGCTATGCTCCTGGGGCGGTTGGCGTTGGCGTCCTGCCAACCTCTGTCAAGTTTACGGGGCCGAGGGAGGCAAGGAGGAGCGGTGACCACACCACCGCCTGGGTGCTAGCGATCCCGCGGTGAATCGGGAGCGTCGTGGAGGCTAGCGGGTTGACGAAACTAATGCACTTCGGGCAAAGGAGAGCACACCATGGAGCCGAGCGAAGAGCTGCTGCCCGCCGTGCAGAAGCTGGCAGGCGTGCTCCGTAGCAGGGCTTCCGGGTTCTGCGTTCCGTAACCCACACGACCGGTAGAGCTGAGCCAGCGCCACCTCGCTCGCTGAGCGAAGGGCCGTAACGCGATGGAATGGAATGGAGGAAGCCATGCCGTTCCCGAGACTCAGTGATGTCCCCGTTTCCGAGGAGGCACTCGTCACCTTAGGCCGCGAGCAGCGGATTTCTGCCGACTCGCACATGACGGAGCCGCCGGACCTCTGGGAGAAGCGGCTGCCACCCGCGCTACGAAACCGCGCCCCGCGTTTTCCGAATCGCGACAATGCCGGCGGCAACGTGCGCGTTGGCGGCTGGGACCCCTATGAGCGGCTCAAGGACCAGGCGTACGACAGCATCAGCGCAGAGGTGCTCTATCCCACCCGAGGCGCCGTCGCCTGGGTGACGGGTGACGTGGAGCTCGAAGAAGCGTGTTGCCGCGTCTACAACGACTGGCTGATCGAATTCTGCAGTGCGGCTCCTCAACGCCTCTGGGGCCTCGCCATGATCTCGTTGTGGAACATCGAGCACGCGGTTCAGGAGCTCGAGCGGTGTCGCAGGGGAGGCCTGCGGGGAGCGACCGTCGGGCTGGTACCAGCGGAAGACTTGCCCTACGGCTCGGACCACTACGAGCGGTTCTGGGCCGCCTGCCAGGACCTGGCGATGTCGGTGAACCTGCACATCAATTCGGGCCCGGGCCGTATGAAGTTCTCCCCGCAGCAGCGCAGTGGGCTCATGCCCGATGGAGCGGCAGGCCACAAATGGGATTGCATGAAGGCCGTGGGCAACATGGTTGCCGCGGGGGTCTTCGAGCGGTACCCCGGCCTGAACCTGGTGGTCGCGGAGGCCGGCGTGGGGTGGATCCCGTTCTTCGCCCAGGAGTTCGACTACTACCAGATGAGTTTTGGTCCGTCACCGATCGGTCTGGGGCGACAGCGCGACATCCCCCGGCCGCCGAGCGAGTACATCTATCGGCAGGTCTACGGGGCGTTCATTCAGGACACGGTCGGCTGCAAGCTGCTCCCCGAGTATGGCTCCGAAACCTTCATGTGGTCCAACGACTACCCGCATAGTGCCTGCATCTGGCCGGGGGCAAGCCGCTTCATCGCGCAGGATCTGGGACACCTCGTGCCGGAGGCCCGAGCCAAGATCCTCTGCGGGAATGCGGCCCGGCTGTACAACGATGGCCAGCCACCGCCGCCCGCCGATCCTCCGGGTGACGTGCGGGATCTGGAGGCGTGGAACAAGGTCCACTGGCACGAGTAGCCCGAGTAGGCGCGCGTGTCGGCTGTAGAGCGCCAGGGACACCTTGCCGGTGGAGTGCGGGCGCTAGCCCCGCGGTCGGCGAAGAGACGCATGGAGCGAACGACGCGGTCGTTGGGGATCAGGCTCCCCGGGTTCATCCAGGCGGAGAAGCTCGTGACGCCGAGATCTTCGCGCCGCGCGATCAGGCGATCGGTCACGGATTTGGGCGAGCCGAAGATCGCGTGGTCGCGGAGCACGTCGTCGAAGGTCAGCGTCGCGAGCCGCTCGGCCCTGGCCTCGCGCGCGTCGTTGGTCCAGCCCGTGGCGTCGCTTTTCTCGAGCGCGCGGCCGATCGAGCGGTAGCGAGGATCGAGAGCGTCTCGAGGAAGCGGTCGCGGCTCTCGCTGTACGGGATGTTGAAGCCCTGGTAATGCCCCGGCATGCCGCTGCGCCCCCCGCCGAACTCGAGGCGACCCTTCGACAGGTGATCGACGGTCGCGACGTCTTCGGCGAGCGGGAGCGGGTGGCTCGACGGCACCTGGACCGCGATCGCGAACTCACCCGGCGAGCGATGCAGGATGAGGTCGAACGCCTCGGTCACCGGGCCGTGGTAGCGCAGACCGGGGATCGCGTGCCGGGCCCGATGGATCACGAGAATTCATGACGCGCGCGCGCCCGTCAGGCGGACACTGAGACGCATGTGGGCGCGCGTCTACTACGGCTGGGTGGTGGTGGCGGCCCTCTGCGTGACGGAGACGGTCACCTGGGGGATCATCTACTACGGCTACCCTGTCTTTCTCCGCCCGATGGAGGCGGAGCTGGGGGCGTCGCGGGTGGCGGTCACGGGCGCCTTCTCGGTCGGGCTCGCCATCTCGGCCCTCGCGGCGGTGCCGGTCGGGCGCTGGATCGACCGCCACGGCCCGCGCGGGCTCATGACGGTCGGCTCGTGCATCGGCACCGTGCTGTGCGTCCTGTGGGCGCGGGTGGAGAGCGTGCCCGCGCTCTACGCGGTGTGGTTCGGGATGGGCTTCGCCATGACGGCCACGCTCTACGAGCCGGCATTCGCCGCCGTCGTCGCATGGTTCCCCACGCGCGGCCGCGACCGCGCGCTGCTCACGCTCACGCTCGCGGCCGGCCTCGCGAGCACGATCTTCATGCCGATCGAGGCATGGCTCCTCGGGCGGCTCGGCTGGCGGATGGCGATCACGCTCCTGACGGTGGTGCTCGGCGCCGTCACGATCCCGCTGCACGCGCTCGTGCTCCGGCGCCCGCCCGCCGAGTCCGTGACGGCGCCGGGGGCCGCGGCCCGGGCCAGACCGGCAAGCTTCACGCTCGGCGCCGCGGCGCGGACGCCCGTGTTCTGGGTGCTCGCGGTCGCGTTCGTGGTGGGGAACTTCGCCACGGTCTCCGTCACCGTGCATCTGATTCCGTATCTCGCCGACTACGGGTATGCGCCGCCGGTGGCGGCGATGATGATCGGCTGGATTGGCGCGATGCAGCTCCCCGGGCGGCTCGTCTTCGTTCCGGTCGCGGCGTGGCTGGGGCCGCGCTGGGTGACGGCCGGAGTGTTCGCGGCGCAGGCGGCCGCGCTCGCTCAGCTCCCGCTCGTCCAGGTGCTGCCGACGCTCACGCCCTTCGTCATGATGCTCGGCGCCGCCAACGGCATGTCCACCCTCGCGCGGGCCAGCTCGATCGCGCAGATCTTCGGCTCGCGCCACTACGGCGCCATCAGCGGCGCGGTGGCCCTCGGCGCCAATGGCGCCCGCGCCGTCGGCCCCGTCGGGGCCTCGCTGCTCGTGGTGGCGCTCGGCTCCTACGAGCGCGTCTTCTGGGTGCTCACCGCCTCCCTCGTCGCGGTCAGTATCGCGGTGTTCGCGGCGGGCACCGAGGTCGACGGCGACAGCGAGTCGCGATCCCCACGCGACCGCGCCCGTTGATCTGGCTAAGCACCGCTCCGCACGAAGATGTGCTGCTCGGGCGCGGGGAAGCCCGCGGCGCCGCCCACCTCGCGGATCGCGCGGTTGGTGTCGAAGTAGACCGCCGTGCCGATGTACCCGGCGACGGTCTGGTCGAAGGGGTACTTGAGGCTCTTCACGAGCAGGCCCACCGCGATGTGGATGAGCCGGCGCGCCACGACCCAGAGCACGAGAGCGCCCACGACCTTGAGGGCCAGGTGCGTGAGCAGCGGGATGGCACTCTGGATGATGGTCTGGAGCTCCATGGCGGTGACCCTCCCGATGCGCCCGCGCCAGCCGTCAGCGGGCGGTCTTGGCGTCCTGGATCGCGCGCCAGACGCGCTCGGGCGTCACCGGCATGTCGAGGTGGCGGACGCCGAGGGGCGCGAGCGCGTCGTTGACGGCGTTGAGCAGCGCGGGCAGCGCGCCCACCGTGCCGGCCTCGCCCACGCCCTTGGCGCCGAGCGGATTGACCTGGGTCGGCACCTCGTGGGAATCCACGTCGAAGGACGGCATGTCGTCGGCGCGCGGCATCGCGTAGTCCATGAAGGAGCCGGCGAGGAGCTGCCCCGTCTCGTCGTAGGCGAGCTGCTCGAAGAGGCCCTGGCCTAGGCCTTGGACGACGCCGCCGTGGATCTGGCCCTTCACGAGCATGGGGTTGACCATGCGTCCCACGTCGTCGATGACGGTGTGGCGCACGATGCGCACGGCGCCCGTATCCTCGTCGATCTCGACCTCGCAGATCTGCGAGCCGTTGGGGAACGTGACGGTGGGTGGCATGAACGCCGCCGTGTCGCTCCAGCCCGGCTCGAGCCCGGCGGGGAGTTGGCGCGGCTGGTAGGCGGCGCGGGCGACGGCGGCGAGCGTCAGGCCGCGGTCGGTGCCCGCCACGGTGAAGCGCCCGTCGCGGAGGGCCACGTCGGCGGGCGCGGCTTCGAGGAGGTGGGCCGCGATACGGCGACCACGCTCGATCACGCGCTCCGCCGCGCGCGTCACCGCGGAGCCGCCCACGCTGAGGGCACCCGAGCCGCCGTTGCCCCGACCGGCGCCGAGTGAGTCGGTGTCGCCCGCGAACACCTGGATGCGCTCGGGCGGGACGCCGAGCCGGTCGCTGACGATCTGGGCGAATGCCGTCTCATTGCCCTGTCCCATCGAGGTGGAGCCGGTGAACAGCGAGACGGAGCCGTCGGGGTTGACGCGAATCTCGGCAGTGTCCGGGTTGGCGCCGGTGTAGGGGCCTCCCGCGACCTCGATCGGGTTGGCGATACCGAGGCCGCGGAGCTTGCCGCGCGGCCGCGCCTCCGCCCGGCGCCGCTCGAATCCGGCGCGGTCCGCGAGCGTGAGCGCCATCTCCATGCCGCGGGCGAACTCGCCGCAATCGTACGTGAAGAGGAGCCCCGTCTTGAAGGGCATCGCCGACGCCGGGATGAGGTTCCGGCGGCGCAGCTCGATGGGATCGATGCCCAGCTCGCGCGCGGCCACGTCGATCACGCGCTCGATGGCGTAGGTCGCCTCCGGGCGGCCGGCGCCGCGATACGGCCCCGTCGGCGTCGTGTTGGAGAAGACGCCGGTGGTCTCCACGTGGATGGCGGGCGTCGTGTACATGCCCGCGAGGCCGCCGACATTGTTGGTGCCCGGCCCCGCGCTCCGGGGCGTGAAGTAGGCGCCGATGTTGAGCGTGATGGCGACGCGCAGCGCCAGGAACTTCCCGCCCGCGTCGAGCGCCAGCGCCACCGTCGAGACATTGTCGCGGCCGTGCTCGTCGGTGACGAAGCCCTCGCGCCGATCGGACGTCCACTTCACCGGCCGCCCCAGGCGCTTGGCCGCCCACAGGACCAACACCAGCTCCGGGTAGATGCCGCTGCGCATCCCGAAGCTCCCGCCGACCTCGCCCGTCACCACGCGCACGTGGCTCTGCGGCACGCGGAACACCTGGTCGGCGAGCACGGCGCGGAGGGCGTGCGGCCCCTGGATGCCCGTCCAGAGCGTGTATCGTCCCGTGCGCCGGTCGTACTCGCCGACAGCGGCGCGGGGCTCGAGGGGGGCGGCGGCGACGCGCGAGACCACGAAGTCGAGCGTCGTCACGTGCGCGGCGCCCTCGATCGCCTTCGCCACCGCGTCCTTCTGACCGGCCTGCCACACGAAGGCGACATTGCCGGGTGCCTCGTCCCAGACGGCGGGCGCGCCCGGGCGCATGGCCTCCGCCGTCTCCGCCACGACCGGCAGCGGCTCGTAGTCGACGGTCACCAGCGCGGCCGCGTCGGTGGCCTGCTCGCGCGTGTCCGCGACGAGGAGCGCCACGGGATCGCCCACGTGGCGGACGCGCTCGCGCACGAGCGCCGGCCGCGGCGTCGGGAACGCGGGCGACCCGTCTCGACGCTTTCGGTTGGAATCGGTCGGCAGGTTGCCGAGCCGGTCGGCGGCGAGGTCGGCGCCCGTGAGCACGGCGAGGACGCCGGGGGCCGCGCGGGCCGCCGCCGCATCGAGCGCGCGGATGCGCGCATGCGCGTGGGGCGATCGGATCACGACGGCGTACGCCTGGCGCGAGAGGCTCACGTCGTCCGAGTAGCGGCCGAGCCCCTGGACGAGACGCGGGTCCTCGAGGCGTCGCACGGACTGCCCGACAGCAAACTTTTCGACGGTCACGGGTTCGCTCATGATGGTGCAGCAGTATACACGAGCCGCCGCGCGGGCGGCGGGAAAGCCCACGAGACGCTTCCGCGTCCGTCCGCGCAGGGCCCCCCGCGGGCGCACCACCTCGGGGGCGTGAGCTCAGAGCGACGATCCGGGTCCGACGCTACGGCGTCCGGTTCATCGCCAGCCAGTCGAGGATCAGGGAATCCACCTCGTCGGGGGTCTCGCGATGCGGAAAGTGCCCGTCTGAGAGCACGACGCGGCGGTAGGTGCCCCGGAAGAAGGGCTCCTCCAGCTGCGCGTACTTCGCGGTCGGATCGTTCGCGGCAAAGAGGGAGAGTGTCGGTGTGGTGATGGGGCCGACCGGGAACGTACGGCTGATGGCGGCTTAGCCCATGGCACGAACGCGGGCCGAGCGATTCAGTGGGGAGTTGGGAAAAGGGGTCGTCGCCGGCCGGCCTTGACGTGTCTCCCGACCCGGGGCACTATCGGGCTCCCCGGGTGGGAACCGGCCCTGTCCATGAGTTTCTGGGGTAGACTATCGGCACCCTGGCCACGCTTCGAGGGCTCTCACGGAGACAGAAGGAGATGCCCATGAGCAAGCACGGCTTGCGCGGACCGGATGATCCTCAACGTCATTCACGCACGTCACTCGCCTCCCTGCGTCGTACCCTCTCCCCGCTCGAGCCGGAGCGAGAGGTGCCGCCTGGAGGCACGAGACGGAGGAGGGCGATGACGCAAACGCTCTGGATCACCGCGGTGATCGTGACGGCGGTTCTCGGGGCTCTCACCGTGGCGCCAGGCGACGCGGCCCGGCCGGAGGGGACGCTGACGGTGGCGGTGGCCACCTTCGGCGGAGAGCGTTGGTTACCTCACCTCTACCCCGGGGCCGAGGACGTGGTCC
>Ga0070707_100005224_pt1 | contig 12156 bp, 18 predicted proteins | sample KBSK5502metaG_FD_65468 | JGI IMG/M metagenome (GOLD analysis project Ga0070707, IMG submission 65468) | Corn, switchgrass and miscanthus rhizosphere microbial communities from Kellogg Biological Station, Michigan, USA - KBS K5-50-2 metaG | ecosystem: Host-associated > Plants > Roots >... | reverse complement strand
CGGTGCCCGGCTTCCGAACTCAAACCGCGCATTGGAGGGCCGATCGGACGACTGGCGTGCTCGCGAGCTCCGAATCGGTCCGCTGGGTTGATAGCGCGAACTGGCATCCCGAGCAGCTCGGGTCGCGAGGGCGTTGGGGCGGCGCGTTCACCCGATCGGTCGCGATGATCGGAGGCGGAGCGCTCGGCGCGGCACTCGGGACACTTCTGGTGCGCGGTGGGACCACGCGTCTCGCGGTGATCGACCGAGAGCGGCTCGTCGGCGGCAATCTCGTCCGCCACGAGCTCGGCATGAACGAGCTGCGCGGGCGAAAGGCGTCAGAACTCGCGCTTCGATTGAACGCGATCGCGCCGAACGCGACCGTCCGCGGATTCGACGAGGCACTGCCCGACCTGAGCGCCAGAGCGCGTGCGGCCCTGAACGACGCGGAGATAGTGATTGACACGACCGGAAACGACGAGGTGCTGGACGTACTTGCGAATTGGTCCTGGCCGGGCGAGAAACGTTTCGCGTCCATTGCCGTGTCGTACGGCGCCCAACACCTGTATCTCTTCGCGGCCCGCGGGAGCCGCTTCCCCGCAGATGCGTTCCGCGCTGCATTCGCGCCATGGCTCGCCGCCGATGCACCGGATATCGATGCGATGACCTGGGAAGGCACCGGCTGCTGGAATCCGATCTTCCCGGCGCGCGCCGACGACATCGGGGCCTTTGCGGCACTAGCGAGCAGGCATCTGGACGCGCTGTTGGAGGCACCGTTGCCGGAACCAGAGCTGCGTGTCTTCGAACGTGCCGATGACGGGACGATCAGCTGGATCGGGCGGCCGCCGTGACACTGTTCGTCTCGCCCGATCGCCAGGTAGGCGTCTCGCTTGAGCCCGCGGCTCTTCGAAAGATCCTTCGCGAGGCCGCCCGCGCCGGTCGCCGCGAGACCGGCGGGATTCTCATCGGGCATTACACGCAGTGGCACGACCGCGCGACCATCACGGAGGCGACGCCACCGCCATCGGACTCGCAGCGGGAAGCCACCGCGTTCTTGCGCGGGATCGCGGGTCTCGGCCGGCTACTAGAACGACGGTGGGATAAGGGGCTGCACTACGTTGGAGACTGGCACTTTCACCCGTATGCGGCGGCTGACCCGAGCCCGCGTGACATCGCCCAGATGCGAGCATTCGCGAACGATCCGCATTACCAGTGCGCGCGACCCGTCCTCATCGTCATCGGTGGAGACCCGCACACGACGTGGACGCTGGAAGTCCGCGTCCTCGGCGGACCCGGCCCGATCCGCCTGACCGAGGCCACGCCGGGGATCTTCGTCAGCGCCTGCGACGAAACGCCCAGTCGGAGTGGTCCCAGCCAATCTCGCGCTCGAGTAAGTCGCTTTTCGTCGTAAGCCGAGCCGAAACATCCGCAGCACCCGCCCTGAGTCGTAAGTGCCCCCACGACTGGGTTCCGGCCCACGCGCCGCCCTCGGCGGCTTTGCACAACCGATTGGGCGAAGCGCTCAACTAGGCCGCGAGCTGTTTCAACCCCGCGAGTTGAACCAGGCCGGATCGAGCAGCGCCTGTAGCGCAAATGCCGCGACCGCCGCGAAGATCGCAGCGGCGACTGGACCCCAATCCTGCCCGAGCACTACGGTGCCGAGGACGTAACCGGCAACCGCCGCAACCGTAGTTGCAACGGCGAACGCGAGGCCGCGAGGCGCTTCTGTCTTCACCACTTGAAAGACCTCACGAATGTCCAGCCTTGCCACGCCAGGGTCCATGACATGCGAACAAGAAATAGGGCAACCACCCCGACTTTGGAGAACTTGTCAACAACCTCTGACGGATCGAACCGGAAAGGGCCGACGACGACCGCATCAATCAAGATCCCCGTGACAACAGCGATCCCTTGGAGGAGGAGGAACGGCAGGATCAAGTACCAAAGGGTCGAGCGTGCGATCTCACGGGTGAAGGCGAAGCCACTCGAGGAGGTTGGTTGCACGCCGCCGGTCGCAACAGTCGCGCTCGCACCGCCGTCGGTTGGCTGCGCTCCGCGGCCACGGTTGCGAGCGGCGCTCTTCTTGTTCCTCCGCTTGGAACGACTACCCACCCACGAGCATCCCTGCCGGCCAAATCTGGGAGATCTGGACTAAGTCACCAGCCATCGGTCCGTGCCGATCGGCGCAAGCGGCCGCTTCGCATGTCGAGATGCGCTTCAGTCTCAACTGCACCACGAGCTTGTTCGTGTCCAAGGATCCGGCGTCAGCCTAGGGGCGACTACGGACAACGCACTTTGCCACACCGCTGTACGGCCGCTGCGCGACCACGCACGCTGCCCGATGGCTTGCGGCACGGCTGCTGTCGCGCTTGTTCCCTTCGTAGAGACCAGACGCGCGAAAGGGAGAAGCACCGATGGCAAAGGGAACTGTCGGCAGGCAGCGCCGCATGGCGAAAGAGGCCAAGACGCGGGCACAGGAGATCCTCGAGATCAAGCCCGGCAGCCTCACGGTGTACACCGCGTACGTCGTCCTCCTTGTCCGGCTCGTGGTGCTGGCGATCAACGGCCTCAACCTGGGTCCGCGCCTGTGAACGCTTCAGGAGCCGCCCGCCCTCCGCAGACCCAGCACGCGGCAGCCTCACTCGAGCCGACCGCGGGCTATCGGCTCGGCGATGTAGCGCAGGCGACCGGACTGAGCCACAAGCAGCTCCGGCAATGGGAGCAGCGCGGCCTGGTCGCGCCGGTGCACGGTATCGGGGGCCAGCGCACCTACTCCGCGGGCGACCTCGAGCGGTTGCGCCGGGCGAAGACGATGCGCGACAACGGGATGACCCTGCCCGAGATCAAGCAGGTGCTCTGGATCCTCAGCGCGACCAGCCTCGGGAACGAGGTCGAGGGCCTGGCTGAGCTCGGCCGGATCTGCCGGCGGGTGGGGGGACAGCTGACCCTCGCCGAGGACCTGGCCGAGGTGCTTCGGGCTCGCCTGGCTCGGCGGAACGGCGGTTCAACCCGTGCGTAACGACTAACTGCGAGTGCGAGCAATTGAACCCTGCCCTAGAGGCAGGCGAGCATCGAAATATGGATGGCCGCCACGGCTCACGAGCCAGCGGCTCGAGGGACCCACTTTCCACCGCACGGCTGGCGGACCGCCTGGTCAATCGCCGAGAGGTGCAGTACGAGATCGCGTTCATCGCGCTGGCCGCCGCCAATCGCGCCGACGCGCTGCATCGTTCGGCGACGTTCAGCGAGGGCAAATTCCACGATCAGGCCACGGCGGACCTGGCCCGCGCGGAGGCCGAGATCCGCGACGGGCTCGAAGCGTGGCGGCAGAAGGGCTGGATCACGCCGGCGCCCGCGGCGATCACGTGTTCATCAACTACGCGACCGAGGACGCGGCTTTCGCCGAGTGGCTGACGCTCAAGCTCTCCGGCGAGGGCTACAAGGTCTGGTGCGATCGAGTTCAGCTCCTCGGCGGTGAGTCGTACCCCAAAGACATCGACGGCGCGATACGGGACCGCACTTTCCGCCTCCTGGCACTCGTGTCGGCGCACTCGAAAGCGAAGGACAGCCCACTCAAGGAGCGGATCCTCGCCCTGAATCTCGGACGCGAGCGGAAGCAGGAGCTCGTGATCCCGCTCAACGTCGATGGACTCCACGCGGCCGATCTTCCCTGGGAGCTGCAAGATCTCACCTACATCCCATTCCACGGCAGCTGGGCCGCCGGACTGGCCCAACTGCTCAAGAAGTTGGACTCGGTTGGCACACCGCGCGCGTTCGAACCCGCCCGAGATTCGGTCCGTCAGTTCATGCGCGAACGGGGCCGGCTCTCAGGCAGACCCGAACGGTTGTGGGCCAACCTCCTCGAGATCACCGAAATCCCGGACACGGTCCTGCGGATCACGACTGCCGACGCGCTTCCGGACAACGCCGCGCTGTCATGGACGTTCTGGCGCGAGAACGATCGCGTGGCCTGGTCCTTCGAAGGTCCACCGCCCGCGATCGAGGTCGACGAGATCGAGGAACTCGACTGGCGCCGGTCTGGCAAGGACGGTGATCGCCGGACCGCCCGCGATATGGTCACCACGTTGCTGCACGAAGCGCTACGACGGCACTGCCTCGCCAAGGGACTCGCCGAATCCGCGGATCGCAAGTACCTCTACTTCCCCACTGACCTCGTTCCGGCAAATCGCTTGCGGTTCACGAGTTACGACGAATCAAAGACGTGGGTGAACGCCGTCGGTGAGCGCAGTGCATGGACCGGTTTGGGCACCGAGAAGTTCCGCTATCACCTCGCGTTGGAGTTCCGCCCGGCAGTTGATCGGTGGTCGGTGCCCGCGATTCAGGTGCGGAACCGCGTCTACCTGACGGACCTTGGCGCCGTACCGCTGGAAGGCGTGAAGCTCAATCGCAGGCGCAAGGTTCTTTGCAAGGACTGGTGGAACCACGAGTGGCTCAGCCGGCTGCTCGGCAGTGTGCAGTGGCTCGGTGATGAGAGCGGCAAGATCGTGCTGACGCAGAGAGCTCTCCTCCGCCTCGCTGTGTCCGCCCAGCCGCTCGAGATTCAAGCGCCGGACGGGATCGACGAGGCGGCGGCGGACGCGCCAATCGTGATCGATGAAGCAGCGCCGATCGACGAGGTCAACGTCCCCGCGTGGCTGGCGGCCCCGGAGGAAGACGCGCCCGATGCATGAGCAGGTGCTGATCCTTCCAGAGCCCGAGCTCGAGTTTCGATACGGCCAGGCGGTTGCCGACCCGCGGGACGGCCTGAGCATCTTCGGCGCGTTCGACGCGGACGCCATGGGACATCCGCGGAATCTCTCGTATGCAGTCGTCGGGACTTCGACTGGCGTCGCGGCCTTTCAGGCCTGGGCCAGCCGCATGCAGGAGCCCGCGTTCCCAGGTGATCTCAGCGCAGCGCTGTGGCCGATGTTCCCCGGGTTCGAAGCCGCATTCGGTTGTGCGCTTCCGACGAGCCCGACCCTCATTCGAGAGATCGACGAGACCAAGCTTCTCGAGGAGGTCATCAACAAGGACGAGCACAAGCGCGCCGCGGCTGTCGTCGACCGATACCTGGAAGCGATCCGCCTGGTTAAGCGGCGGGACGATCCGGTTGATGTCGTCGTCTGCGTCGTCCCAGACATCGTCTACAAGAATTGCCGCCCGCTGTCCCGCGTCCCCCACGGCATCGGCGAGCGGCTGCGTGCGTCTGAGCGGAAGGCTCGAGCAGCGGGCCAAGCCGGCCTTTTCGATCAGACCAGCCCCGAGATCTTCCAGTACTCGGTGGATTTCCGTCGTCACATCAAGGCGCGCGCAATGGAGCACGAGCTGCCTATCCAAATCATTCGCGAGTCCACGCTCAAACTGACCGACGATCACAAGTTGGGGACGCGCAGCCTGACGCCGCTGTGCGACCGTGCCTGGAACCTCGGCGTCGCCCTTTACTACAAGGCGGGCGGTAAGCCATGGCGCCTCAGCACGGCACGTCCCGGCGTTTGCTATCTCGGCCTTGCTTACCGGCGCCGGGACCCAACCTCGACGAGCAAGGTGGCCGCCTGTGCCGCGCAAATGTTCCTGGACACAGGCGACGGCATCGTCTTCATGGGCGAGTACGGACCGTGGTATTCACCGGAGCGCAACCAATTCCACCTGAACTATGGCGCCGCCCAACGGCTCCTAACGGGAGCCCTCAAGACATATATCGACCTCGGCGGTCAGCCGCTGACCGAGCTCTTCCTGCACTGTCGTTCGGGATTGAACCGGAACGAGTTCGCCGGGTTCGCGAGCGCCTGTCCGGAAGGGGTGCGTCTCATTGGCGTGCGGGTTCGGCGGGATGGCGGAGCGCGACTCTATCGGGAGGGCAACCTACCGGTGGTGCGTGGTACCTACTGGCCCATCAACGACCGCACCGCGTACCTGTGGACGAGTGGCTTCAAACCGAGGTTGGGGACCTACGACGGCTGGGAGACCCCGCTACCACTCCAAATCGACATCCAGCATGGTCAGGCGGATCTTACCCAAGTGGTCACTGACATCTTCGGCCTCACAAAGCTCAACTACAACGCGTGCCGGCTCGGCGAGGTCGAGCCGGTGACGGTCGGCTTCTCCGACGCGGTCGGCGAGATCCTGGTATCGAACCCGAACGTGCGCGCGCGCAGCCCCAAGTTCAAGTTCTACATCTGAGCGGCTGCGAAAGCTGTTCGGGCTCATGCGACGTACCGACGACGCGCGCCAACTCCGCGTAGTGCAGTGAAGCTAAAACCGGGTGATCCGATAGCGGTTCTGCGCCGTAAACCGCTTCGCCCGGCTTCCCTGGCAGGACTGAGGCCACTGCCCTCGTTCGGCAGCCTCGGTTGCTTCGTTCGTTACGGCGGCACCGTTCATCTACTGACCGCAGCGCATGTGGTCGCCCGCGCTGTCGGCGGCGTGGTCTACGCGGTATTGCCGGACGGATCGCGCGTCGCGATCGGGGTCGTCGCGACGGCTGCGCCTCACCTAGACGCAGCGCTGGTCGCCCTACATGACACGGTGGGATGGGACAACGGTGTCGCCGCAGGCTTGTCCATCAAGTTCATCGGTAATATCTCAGACGCCGAACAGCCATTTAAACGCGGCCAAGCCACCAAACTGACGCGACTCGAAAGCTTCTACGAGCCGCGACTTGACTACGTCTGGCCATGGCGAACTTCTCTCACATCTGGTTCGGGAGTGCTCGAGATAATCAGGTCGGCCGTGGCCCGGGCCTTCGGACAGAAGGTGATCGTCGCATCATTCGTCGCTGGCCGGGGACCCCTCCCCGAGAAGGGTGACTCGGGTTCTGTCCTCGTCAATGACGACGGCGCATTGGTCGGTCTTCTGGTGAGCGGCAGCGGTGCTATCGCGTTGGGCGTCGACATCGCGGAGATCCAACGTCATTTCGGATTCTCGTTGCCCTAGGGCAGTCGCCGCCTCCTGGACTGGGGCGCGTCGGACCAACACGCGAATAGTTCGCTCGCACCCATGCCGATCCAGCAGCCGCACGCGTTCGGGGAACATCCAGGAAGTTGACGCAAGGATCATCAAGCCGGCGTCGTACTTCCTGAGGTCGCCGGTGAGCTTCGCGACGAGATGTAGGTAGACCGGGGTGGCCCCGCAAAAGAGGGGGTGCCATCTCAGGCCTTTCGAAACACCGCGCGCCGCGAGACTCTCGAGTTCAGCCTGCGATAGGCCCTCAAACGCCGTGCCCTTGAGACGAATCTCCACTCAAACCTCATGTCGCATGCTGATGACGCCTGCAAGACCTGCGCGTCCTTGAGCCGCAGCCGCTCCAGCTGTGACGTGACCCGGATGCCCTTCAAACGGCAGAACGAGCGGGCCATCTGGCCGTCCGTTGATTTGCTGAGTCGCTTCCTCTGCGCTTGTTCCCTTCGTAGAGACCAGATGCGCGAGGGGAGAACAGCTCAATGGCGAAGGGAACTGTCGGCAAGCAGCGCCGCGCAGCGAAGGCGGCGCAGACGCGGGCTCAGGAGATCCTCGAGATCAAGCCGGGCAGCCTCACCGTGTACACCGCGTACCTCGTCCTGTTCGTCCGGCTCGTCGTACTGGCGATCAACGGCCTTAACCTCGGTCCGCGCTGATGAACGCCTCCGGCCGTGGCCAGCACGGGCGGATCCATCACGCGGCAGCCTCACTCGACCCGGGCGCGGTCTATCGGCTCGGCGAGGTCGCCCAACAGACCGGCCTGAGCCACAAGCAGCTTCGGCAATGGGAGCAGCGCGGGCTGGTCACCCCAGTGCACGGCATCGGAGGCCAGCGCAGCTACACCGCGAGCGACCTCGAGCGGCTGCGCCGGGCGAAGACGATGCGCGACAGCGGCATGACTCTGCCTGAGATCAAACAGGTGCTCTGGATCCTCAGCGCGACCAGCCTCGGGAACGAGGTCGAGGGCCTGGCCGAGCTCGGCCGGATCTGCCGGCGGGTCGGCGCACAGCTGACCCTCGCCGAAGACCTGGCCGAGGTGCTTCGCGCTCGCCTGGCTCGGCGGAACGGCGGTTCAACCCGTGCGTAACGACTAACTGCGAGTGCGAGCAATTGAACCCTGCCCAAGGGGCAGGCGAGCATCGACACGTGGACGACCGCTTCGGCCCACCAGCGAGCGGGTCGAAGGACCCGATTTCCACCGCACGGCTGGCGGAGCGCCTGGTCAAGAGCCGAGCGGTGCAGTACGAGATCGCGTTCATCGCACTCGCCGCCGTCAATCGCGCTGACGCCCTTCAGCGTTTGGAGACGTTCAGCGAGGGCAAGTTCCACGATCAGGCCACGGCGGACCTCGCCCGCGCGGAGACCGAGCTCCGCGAAGGGCTCGAAGCTTGGCGGCAGAAGGGCTGGACCACGCCGGCGCCCGCGGACGGGCTGGGTACGGAGCGCGGCGTCAGGTCGAAGAACGAGTTGGCCCAGCTCGTTCGCCGGTGGCTGCTGACACTCGAGCAAGAGCACGAGCGCGCCTCGCACACGGATCGCGACGAGGTCATCAGCGACAAGAGCTGTCACGTCTGCGCCGGAATCGACGCGATCTGGGCGGCGCTGCGAGCCACGAAGGACCAGATGTGAGAGGCCAGGAATACCCGCGCGCCCTCCTGCCGTCGGTGCCTGCTCCCGAGGCGCCCTGGCCAAGTTGCTACCGCTGCGGTGGACCGATCGCGTTCGACTACGGCGGCGCCCAGAACGCGCATGAGCTTGCGGCGCTCGAACACCAAGAGGCCAGAGGCGACAGGTTCTTGTGTGCGGCATGCCTGTTGGAATGGTTGCGCGTCGCGTTCGCGCCAAAGGCTGGCTCGCCCTGACGCGAGTGATGGGGTGAAGAGCGGCTCATGCGGCCGCCTGGCCGCGCCTCGACGGCGTGGTGCTCGCGGGGTCCGGATGTACGCGTGGCCAAGCGCGCTCGGGGCGGCAAATCCGAGCCGCGAAGGAGAGACATGAGAGGCAAGGAACACCCGCGCGCGGCACTGCCGGCGGTGCGTGCTGCCAAGGCGCCCTGGCCGACGTGCTACGTCTGCGGTGGACCGATCCTGTTCGACGGCGGCGCCCCCACCGCGGATGACCTGCGCACGCTCAGGGAACGGGAGGCCAAAGGGCACGCCCTGTGTTGCTGGGCGTGCACGCTCGAATGGCTGAGCGTCGTGGCAACGCCGCTCCCGGCAGCTCCCAAACCGTGAGCGATTCGGCTAGACAGCGGACATCCTGACCACGTCGTTGCTTTGAGCGGTTGATCGACTACCTGCAGCATGGCGTCCAACGGGTCGACTCGACACCACGCACCTCTCTCACCATCGTGGCGACCTCGGTTGGGTCCATGGACTGCACCCGGACTACCTCGCGGTACACGTCGTCTAAGCTCAGTCTCTGACTGAGCGGCGAGCCCTGGGATGGGTCGGCGCGCAGGTATGACATCACGCTCGATGGCATGTAGTGCTCACCAAGCAGCCGGACGACCGCGGTGCGCCGCGAGCGATCGACCGAGTAGACGAGACGCCATTTCGTCTTACCGAGGTGGAGAACGCAGACCGTCTCTCTGGTACCCCTGAGCCGGTAGCCCGCGCAGTAGTTCCTCTCGAGCTTCGCCACGCCGGCTCGAACGGCGCTGACTACGGCATCGGCGCCGAGGCGCGACTTAAGTTGTTCGAGTTCCCTTAGGCGCGCGGCGACGCGACTCAGATCGACGGGTTCGGCGGCGCGGGGTCCTCTTCGCCGCTGCGATCGCCGACGAGGTCGCGGCACTTACCCTCCCGCCCTTGGCAATGGCGGGATCTGGAGATCTGAAGGAGTGGTCCACCGTCTCCGGCTCGTTCGCGTAGGCAGAGCGCAGTACAGCGATGAGGCTGCCACTACCCTCCTCGAAGTCACCGGCGGCGCGTGCCTGCCGTAGCAGGTCCGCCGCAGCATAGACATCGCCGCGGTCAAGCAACCGTCGGCGGTTCGTACTATCAGGCGCCTCAGCGAGATACCCGCTCTTCAGCCACGCGTGCACAGTCTGCTTTGTGGTCCCGAGCTCCTCTGCCGCGTCGCTTGGCGACATCGGTGGGCGTAGCAGCCGGCGAAGCAGCTCGACCGCGCGCAGGCGATGTTGCCCGTCGTAGCGCGTCGGGCGCTGAATCACGTCGGCAAGGTCGAGACGATCAATCACCATTGGCCTTGTTCTAACAAGGCTTGACGCAATCGTCAAGTCAAACTTGGCCGGAACGCCGTTGAATGCTGCCCGACAGGCAGCGCACGATGCCCTCATGTCGGAGGTTCAGTCAAAGACCCGTGGATCTGGCTGCTGCCGCGCGCTTGAAATTGGCACCACGATTGCCACTACCGCAGGGGAAAGCCCAATGGACAGGCCGATACGGTGTGTATGTCGGACATTTTCAAGACCGCCCGCGACGCGAGCCCAAGCGTCCCGCTCGGTCGGCAAAATAAGAAGCAAGACGTGCTGCGATTCACGTGATTGGCTACAGCCGGGCTACAGCTCCGATTTTCTAACGGCAGTCTCGCCCAAAGTTCGCAAAGTCAGACGGTTTTGCAGACCCTTCGCCCAGAGATCAGGCTGCGAGTCAAGAGACAGAGCAAATTCGAGGAAATCGCGCCCCTCGGCTGACCATCTCGACCCCGCAGACTCTTGTCTTGCTCGAAGTCCGGGCTTGCAAATCTCGTCTGCGGTGTGATCCTGCCGGGCGGCAACCGACCGTCCGACGAAGCCGCGCGATGCGACCGCCGCCACTCAATCGGGTCCCCATAGTAGAAATCGATAGCGCGAGGCGGGCACCGCACACCGATCGCGACCTCGCGCCTTCCGCGCCGGGGTGAAAGGCGATGACGAGCCCGAACGGCTCGTCGTCCTTGACGATTATCGGTGGGCAGAGAGGTGTGAGAGTTCACCTGATGGCGGACCCATGTCTCAGGTGATAGTGGACACCCAAGCAGCCGAGGGGTGTCCCGATGGGTCTGGGCCGGTACCTGGTCGACGCGATCGTGCTCGAGGGGCGCAGCCCGAGCGAGCTCGCACACAAACAGGGCCTCTCACGCAGCTGGATGTATGAGCTCCTCGCGCACTCGGACGAAGGAGCGCCCCACGGGCGATTCCAGGTTGAGCTCGCCGCTCTCGCCTACGAGGCTACACGGAGTGGAGAGGCGGTCCAGCAGCTTCGGAGCTACTCGGGACCGCCTCTTGTCAGCTCTCCGGCATTGCCTTGCATTCGGGCCCGTGACGAACTCGAACTCGGCAAACGAAGTGCACCCGCCTAGCGCTTCGTTCCTTTGCCGTCGGTCTCGTAGTGGAAAGCGGTCTGAAGCAAGCCGGTCCGGCTGAAGAAGTAGTTGACCGGCGAACGCTTCGCGCCGTCCTCGATGGCCCTGCGCCCCTTCTCGGAAAAGTCGCCGCGGGCCGTCACGTCGACCTTGACGCTCTTGAGTGTGTTGTCCCAGTCGGATGGCTCCTTCGCGCCCGTGATCGGGCCGGGGTCTACGTCGGTGTGTGCCTTGACCTCGAGCCCCTTCAGCTCGACGCCGGTCCTCGCGCAGTTCAGGACGATCGCCTCTGTCACGCACGAGGACAGGCCGAGCAGCGCCGCCTCGATCGGCTCGATGCGGTCATCGGCCCCCTCGACACCGATGGCGTCTCCGACTTCCTTCCAGGAGCCGATTTGAACCGAGAAGTCCCTAGTGGGCTTCTCGATTGCTTGGCCCCCGAGGGTCCACCGGCCGACCTTCCCCAGGTTGCCGAGGCCCTTCTGCTCCCAGATGGTCTTGCTCTCGATCCCAAGCTCGAAGTTTTTCGGCGAGGACGCGTACTGCTCGTTGAACTTCTCCAATTGACGGGTGTCGATGCCTTCGATCGGCATCGTCGCCATAGTTGTCATGGTGCTGCTCCCCTTCTTAACGCTGATTGCAGGTCCACGGGTTGGAGGGCTCCGACGCTCGACGAGGTCGCCGAGCGTGCGTAGTGCCGGTCGTAACGCGGTTTGCGCTGAGCCTTAGCGGGCGCCGGCCAAGGCGGGCTGCTTCGCCGCGGTCTCGGGCATTGGGACAACGCCGAGCTGCTGCATCAGGCTGAGTTGGTCCCAGAGCGACCAGGTCTCGACGACCTTGCCGCCTTCGAGCTTGCTGATGATGACCCCGGTGACGTTCGTCTTCCGGCCGGTGGCCGGGATGGTGCCGAGC
>Ga0070707_100005222_pt1 | contig 12156 bp, 11 predicted proteins | sample KBSK5502metaG_FD_65468 | JGI IMG/M metagenome (GOLD analysis project Ga0070707, IMG submission 65468) | Corn, switchgrass and miscanthus rhizosphere microbial communities from Kellogg Biological Station, Michigan, USA - KBS K5-50-2 metaG | ecosystem: Host-associated > Plants > Roots >... | reverse complement strand
GAGGCAGGCGACGGTGAAACCGTCGGCGCTCAGCCGCCGGCAGATCGCCGAGCCAATGCCTCCCGCCGCCCCGGTCACGACGGCCAGCCGCCGATGCGTAGGCACGACGCTCACATGACCTCCGCGACTGTCCTGGTCAGCAGGATCGCGGCGCAGAATGACTGGTAGACCGAGAGCGGATCGGGCCCGGTGAACCTCAGCTCGCGCGGGCCGGTCCGCTCCACGCCGCGCACCCAGGTCGCCGCCTCGGCGATGTCGGTGGTCCGGACCGAGATCTCCAGCGTGGCCGAAGCCAGCGGCGGCGGCTCTGCGGCCGCGGCGCCAGCAACCGCCTTCTGGGCGGTCTCGCGGATCAGCGCGCACGCCTGATCGGGGTGCAGGCTGTGCGCAGCCAGCCTGCTGACATGCTCCTTGACCACGGCACAGTGCACGCCAGGGATCAGCGCCGCGGTCTCCTCGCAGGCGCACCTGTCCCCCGTCACCAGCACCACGGGGACGCCGTAATGCGCCGCCACCAGTGCGTTGATCCCGGCCTCTCCGGTCACCGTGCCATCCAGCCGCGCCTCCATCACCGCACGCGGGTTGTAGGTGTGCGACAGGCCGGCTGGGGCGCCCACCGACCCGTGATAAGAGATGAACAAAATCGCATCGAAACTGCCGTCCAGCCCCTGCATCATGTACAGCGGCTTATGGCTTCCGGAAATGTAGGAGGCCCGGCCCGCCAGTTCGGCGGGCGGCAGGTTACGCATCGTGGCGTGCGAGTCGTTAACGACGACCTCGGTCGCCCCGCCAGCCAGCGCGCCTTCGATCGCGGCGTTCACTTCGGCGAGCAGCAGCCGGCGCCCCGCCGCTGCCTCAGGCCCGTCGCCGACGCACTGGTCCCAGTCGACGACACCAGCAGTGCCCTCCATATCGCTGGATACGAAGACCTTCATACGTGCCGTCTCTCCTCAATCCGGTAGCTGTCGTCGCTGGCGGTCATGACGCTGTAGGTGCTGCCCTTCCTGGTCGACGCCCCGCCGTGGCTGCCGTCCGGGGTCAGGCACAAGGCCTGCAGCGGCGAGCGGTAGGCGTCGGGCAGCTCGCTCGTTTCCGTCAGCGCCAACACACACGCCTGTCCAGGGGCGGCTCCGGCTTGCAGCTCGAGCAGCACCGAGCGGGCCGTGTTCGCGCGGATCGCCAGCTCGCCCCGGCCGGTACAGGCAGCGGCCCCCACCCGGTTGTCGCAGTAATTGCCCGCCCCGATCACCGCGGAGTCGCCGACCCGCCCCGGGTACTTCCACGGGTACCCGCTCGTGCTGACGCCGACGGCGAGGTTCCCCGCCGCGTCCAGTGCGAGCACGTTGACCGTTCCCCACGGCGCGGACGGCGGGGTCATCACCGCGAGTCGCTCGATCACCTGCCGGCGGTAGGCCACCTCTCCGTCGCCGTGCCGCTCCAGTGCCGCCTCAAGCCCGGCGGGCTCGAGGCCGTCCCGCCACATCTGCTTGGCCTCGTCGGTGAGCGTCGGCCCGCGGCCGATCCCGATCTCGTCGGCGAACCGCTCGGCGCCGGCCCCGACGAGCAGCAGGTGTTGCGGCAGCCGGTCGCAGACGGCCCTGGCGATCGATATCGGGTGCGGGAATCCGGTGACCGCGGCGACTGCGCCGGCCCGGCGGGTCGCGCCGTCCATGATCGACGCGTCAAGCTCGACCTCGCCGAGCAGGTTGGGGAGCCCGCCGACGCCGACATAGTGGTCCGCCTCGTTTGCCTCCGCGGCCCGCACGGCCGCCTCGACCGCGTCCATGGCGCTCGCCCCGGCCCGCAGCAGTTCCATGCCAGGGGCGAGGCCAACCTCGCCGCGCTCGCTCGCGATGATGACAGGGGTGGTAATTGCTACTCCTTTCTCAGCGGCTCGGGCACCACCGCGGCAGGCTGCGCGGGCGCGAAGGCGAAGTGACAGGCCGCCTGGTGGGCCGGATCGAGGGTCGCATGCGTGAGGGCAGGATCCTCGACTTCGCACACCGGCTGCGCAATCGGGCACCTCGTGCGGAACCGGCAGCCGGCCGGAATTCGCAGCGCGCTCGGCGGGTCGCCGACAACCGCTGGGCCGCTCCTGACGGCGCCGTCGCCGACCGCCGGGTTGTCGGACAGCTTCGGGATTGCCGCCAGCAGCCCTTTGGTGTACGGGTGCCTGGGGTCGGCGAACAGCCGCGCGGTCGGCGCAACCTCGACGATCCTGCCCAGGTACATGACCGCGACGCGGTCGCAGAGATGCCGGACGACGGCGAGGTTGTGCGAGATGAGCAGCAGCGCGAGGCCGAGCTCGCCGCGCAGGTCGCGAAGCAAGTTCAAGATCGTGGCCTGGACGCTGACGTCGAGCGCGGATACCGGCTCATCGGCCACGAGGATCTCAGGCCGGAGCGCCAGAGCCCTGGCGATCGCCACTCGCTGACGCTGCCCGCCTGAGAACTGCCTGGGATAGGCGCGCAGCGCGTCCTCGTCGAGACCGACCAGCGACAAGAGCTCCTTGCTGTAAGCCTCGGCTTCCCCCGGCGGCACGATGTGATGCACCTTGAGCAGCTCGCGCAGCATCCCGCCGACGGTGAGCCTGGGGTTGAGCGAGGAGTACGGGTCCTGAAAGACCATCTGGATCCGCCGCTGGTCGGCACGCGACCGGCGGGCCGGGAGCACCCTGCCATCGAACCTGATCTCGCCACGGTTCACGGGGCGCAGCCCGGCGAGCGCCAGTGCGAGCGTCGACTTGCCCGAACCCGACTCCCCGACAAGCGCCAGCGCTTCTCCTCTGGCCAGGTCGAGGTCGACGCCGTCCACGGCGTGCAGCATGTGCTGCTGGTGCCTGAGCCTGGCGCCGAGCGCGGACCCAACAGCGAAGTAGACGGCCATGTCCCTGGCCGCCAGCAGCGGCCAGGTCGTCGCCGCTGCATCGTCAGGCACGGTCTGCGCGGCGCTCACGACCCGGCCCGATCGGCCGCGACTGCTTCCTGGCAGCGCTCGTAGTGCAGGCAGGCCGTCGACCGGCCGCCCGGCAGTTCGCGCAGCGGGGTGGGCAGCACTGTGCAGTCCTCCTCGGCGAACGAGCAGCGCGGATGGAACCGGCATCCAGACGGCGGTGTAACCAGACTCGGTGGTGAACCGGGGATCGGAACCAGCGACTCGCGCACGTAGTCCACGTCTGGCGCCGACCTGACCAGTCCGAGCGTGTACGGGTGCCGGGGATCTAGCAGCACGTCGCGCACGTCGCCGGTCTCGACAAGCTGCCCGCCATACATGACGGCGACCCGCTGGCAGAGCTGGGCGACGACTGGCAGGTCGTGGGTAACGAAGATCAGGCTGACGCCTGATTCTGCGCAGAGCCGAGCGAGCAGCCGCAGGATTTGGTCCTGAATCGTGACGTCGAGAGCCGTCGTCGGCTCGTCGCACAGAATGATCTCGGGGTCGCACGACAACGCGATCGCGATCATGACCCGCTGCCGCATGCCGCCGGAGAACTCATGCGGGAACGCGCGGAACCGCCGCTCAGGGTCGGGTATGCCGACCCGCCGCATAAGCTCGAGCGCCCGCTCGGCCGCCTTGGCCTTGCCATAGCCGAGGTGCACGCGCGGGCCCTCGGCGATCTGGTTCCCGACCCGCATGACCGGGTTGAGCGCGCTCATCGGCTCCTGGAAGATCATGGACATCTTCGGGCCGCGGATCCGGTTCAGGTCGGAGTTGGACAGCGGAACCAGGTCCACGCCGTCGAGGACGATCTGGCCCGAGGTGATTTTTGCCTCGGGCGGCAGTACGCCGAGAATCGCGCGCAGCGTCATGCTTTTGCCCGACCCCGACTCACCGACTAGGCCGAGGGCCTCGCCGTTGCCAACCTCGAGTGACACGCCGTCCACTGCCCGGACCGTGCCATGCCTGGCCGCGATCTGCACGTGCAGATCGCGGACGTCGAGCATCGCGACCGTGCCCCCGGCGGCAGCTGGGAGCAAGGACCCGATGCCGAACGATTCAGTCCCTGGCTGGCCGGTCATGAGTGACCCGGCCTGAGCAGGTCGGCCAGTCCGTCGCCGATCAGCGACAGCGACAGGCCGACGACGACGACCGCGAGACCGGGGAATGTGGTCAGTTGCCAGTGCGCGGTGGGGAGGAAGTTCTGGCCGTCGTTGATCATCGATCCGAGATCCGGTGTCGGCGGCGGCACTCCCAGACCGAAGTAGCCGAGCGTGACGATGGCCAGGATGTCCTGCACGATGTCCGACATCCCGTAGATGAATGCCTGGGTGATCACGTTTGGCAGCAGGTGCTTGCCGATGATCCGAATCGACGACAAACCGCCTGACCGGGCGGCGGCTACGTAGTCCTGGCGTTTGGCCACCAGGATCTCGCCCCTGATGATCCGTGCATACGAGACCCAGCCGACCAGGGTGATCGCGATGTAGATGCTGCGCTCGCCAGGTCCCAGCACGAAGACCAGCGCGATGAGCAGCACGTAGAACGGGAACGCCACAACGATGTCGACCAGGCGCATCAGCACCGTGTCCACCCAGCCGCCGTAGTACCCGGCGATGCTACCCAGGATGGTGCCGATGCAGAACGGGAACAGCACGGCGATGAACGCGATCCGCAGGTCCGTCCGCAGCCCGTAGAGCAGGCGGGTGAATGTGTCCCGGCCGGTCTGGTCGGTGCCGAGCCAGTGGTGCGCGCTCGGGCCGAGCAGGGTGGCGCTGAGGTTCTCTTTGATCGGGTCGTAGGGCGTGAGCAACGGCGCGGCGGCGGCGGCGATGAGGATGATGCCCAGCAGAACCAGTCCGGACGCCAGCGCGGGCTGACGGTACCAGCGCCTAACCCGGCGCGGCTGGGCGTGCTCGGTGGGCTCTGCGGCAAGCGCCGGCTCGGGAAAGGAGATCGCGCTCACCGGTCGAACCTGACTCTCGGGTCAAGCGCCGCATAGGACAGGTCGGCGAGCAGGTTCACGAGCACGACGAGCACTCCGAACACGAGGGTCACGCCCTGCACGACCGGGAAGTCGCGCTGGAAGATCGAGTTGATCATCAGCTGGCCGATGCCCGGGATCGCGAAGATATTCTCGATGATCACGGTGCCGCCGATCAGGAAGCCGATGTTGATGCCGAGCACCGTCACCGCGGGGATCACTGCATTGCGGAGCACGTGCCGCAGGAACAGCCGGCTTGGGGGCACCCCTTTCGACCGCGCCGTGGTGATGTACTCGGCGCCGAGCACGTTGAGCATGCTGGCCCGCAAGGCTCGGATGACCACCGGCGCGAGCGCGATCGCGACGGTCAGCGCCGGCAGGAACATCGCGTGCACGTGGCCAAGAAAGCCCGTGCCGTAACCGCTGACCGGGAACGCGCGCACCTTGATGGCTAGCGCGTAGACCAGCAAGATGCCGACCCAGAACGGCGGCATCCCGAGCCCGATGAGGGGCACCGCACGGACAACGTGGTCACGGACGGCATCCTTGCGGGTCGCCGCGATCGTGGCCAGCGGCACACTGATGATCACGGCTAGCACGGCGGAGTAGACGATCAGCCAGAGTGTGGGAGGGATTCGCTCGAAGATGACCGCGCCTGCGGAGGTGCCGTAGTACAGGCTCTGCCCGAGATTGCCATGCAACAGCCGGTCCATGAACAGCCAGTACTGGCTGACCAGCGGGCGGTCGAGGCCCCACTGCTTGTGCAGGATGGCAATCCGCTGCGGGGTGGCATGGATGCCGAGGATGGTTCTGGCAGGGTCACCCGGAATCAGGTGAATCATGAAGAAGACGACTATGGTCACGCCGACGGCGACCGGCACCAGCATCAGCAGCCGCTGGATCACGAAGGTCATCCGTCCCATGGACGATCACCCTTCTCGACCGAGCGCCGGCGGCGCTCCTGCGCCGCCGGGCCCTGCCGGATGACCGTCCGCCGATGGCATGTGCGGCAAAGGGTCACTTGCTCAGCCAGACGTCCTCCACATGGTAGTTGCCGAGCGGAGTGACGAAGAAGCCGTGGACATTCGACGTTGTGGCGTACGCGTAAGGCGAGTAGTACAGGAAGGCCATGAACGCGTCGCTGGCCGCGTGATCCTGCATGTAGTTGTACAGCTCCTGTCGCTTAGACGTGGAGAGGGTCCGCTCGGCCAGGTGCGCGTCCTTAACGACTTGCGGGTTGTCGTACGCGGTGAAGAAGGACTTGGCGCCTGACTTGGGATCAACGGAGAACGTGACCAGCTCGTCCGGGTCCGCGATGTCCATCGTCCAGTAGGTCAGCGTCATGTCATATTTCAGGTTCTGCTCGTCAGAAAAGGCCGTGTTGGGGTCCTCCTGCTTGATGTTCAGCTTGATACCGAGGGGCTTGAGCTCCGACTGCAAGATGGTGGCGATCGTCCGGGCATCGGACGTGCCGGCCGCGATGAGGATGGTCGTCGTGAACCCGTGCGGCACGCTTGACTTGGCCATCTCCGCCTTCGCAGCTGCCAGGTCGTACTGCAGGCCGGGAGTGGACTTCTGATAGAAGGGCACCTGCGGCGGCATGAAGGAGTTCGCCGGCTCGCCGTTCCCGAAGAGCACCGCCTTCACGAGCGCTGACCGGTTGATAGCCAGCGAGATCGCGCGGCGCACGTGCACGTCCTGGAATGGCTTGCGCAGTTCGTTGAACGCCAGGTAATCGGTCCTGGTCGAGTTGAACAGGTGCATGTTCACGCCTGCCGTCGACTTGAGGCTGCTCACCGTGGACCAGGCCGGGAACTCGTCAATCTGGGCCTGACCGCCCTTGAGCTGAAGTTCCCTGGTGTTGTCGTTGCCCACGTTCGTCCAGGTGACGCTGTTCAGGTAGGGCTTGCCCTTTTCCCAGTAATGAGTGTTCCGCAGCAGTTTGAGCGCTGACCCCTTGTGCCAGTAACCCCACTTGAACGGCCCGGTACCGATTGGGTGCTTGTAGAACTCGCTCGCTGTCTCGCCGCCGTAGTTATTGGGCACGATGCCGTTGGCGAACAGCGACAGGTCAGCCAGCAAGGGCGCCCAGGGATACTTGAGGTGGATCACCACGGTCGATGGAGTGGGGGCTTCGACGGACTTGATCGCCGTGTCGATGTATCCCCAGCCCTGCGCCGCTTTCCGGTTCTGGTCGATGGAGAACTTCACGTCCGCTGACGTCATGGGCTTGCCGTTGGAGAACTCGACGCCAGGGCGGAGAGTGAAGGTGTAGGTCTTGTTGTCCGGCGAGACCTTGTAGCCGGTAGCGAGCAGCGGCCTGACGCTCTTTCCATCGCTCGTCACCGTGTACAGCGTCTGGTAGATCTGCTCGAAGATCCAGATCGACTCGTTGTCGAAAACGGTCGTTGCGTTCATTGATTGTGAATCGGCCGTCCTGGCGATGACGAGGTCGCCGCCCCGCACCGGCTTGCCGGCTCCTCCTGTGTTCCCGCCGGATGACGAGCTTCCACCTGATCCGCAGCTGGCCAGTACAACGAGGGCGCCAGCCGTGATTAGAACCTTCGCCGCAGTGAATTTGTGTGTCACGAGTAAGCCCCCTCGGGTGCCGGCGGCCGCGCTGCGGCCGGTTCAACGGCAAGCCACGCCGCTCGCCCATGAGACAAACCTTTGTTCCGACCTAATCTGGCGAGGATCCGGCGAGTTGTAAATAGCAGGCCATATCTAGACCGACGGCGTTATCGTGTTGTAACGTTCCAAGCCGTGCGTTACGTGGTGCTAGGTTGCGGAGCGATCGGCGGCACGATCGCCGCAGGACTGGCCCGCGACGGCCACGAAGTGCTGATCAGCGACACCGACCAGAACGTGGTCAGCGCGGTGGGCGCACGGGGTATCAGGATCACCGGGCCGGTCGAGTCATTTGTCGCTTCCGTTACCGCCCTGGCTCCCGCCGATCTGCCCGAGCGGCTCGGCTGCCCGGTCCTGATCGCCGTCAAGGCCCATCACACCGCCGCCGCCGCGGCTTCGGTCAGCGGGCGGCTGGCTGACGGCGGCTTCGTGGTTTCGCTGCAGAACGGGCTGAACACCGCGGTGCTGACCGACGCGGTCGGGCCGGAGCGCATTGTCGAGGCGTGCGTGAACTTCGGTGCCGACGTGGTCGAACCCGGCGTGATACTGCGCGGCAACCGGGCCACGCTCATGATCGGCGAGATCGACGGGACGGTCAGTCACCGGGTGCAAGCGCTGGCGGCCGACATCACCGACGCCGCGGTCACCGACAACATCATCGGCTACCTGTGGGCGAAAGAGGCCTACGGCGCGATGCTGGCTGCGACCGCGGTCAGCGACCTGCCCATCGCCGAGGTGCTCGAGGACCCGCGGTGGGCGCCGCTGCTTACTGAGATCGCGCGGCAGGTGCTCGTGCAGGCGCCGGTGCCGGCGGTGCCGCTTGACGGCTTCGACCCGGCCGACCTCGGCCAGTCGCTCAGACGGCTCGCCGAGTTCAATCGGCGCTCGGCGAAGACGCACTCGGGGATCTACCGGGACCTGGCCATCCTGCACCGCCCGACGGAGGTGCCAGCCATTCTCGGCGGCCTGGCCGGGGAGCATGCGCCGCTGTTGCGCCGGGTGGTCGAGCTGGTCGAGGCGATCGAGGTCGGCAAGCGGGCCTGCAGCCTGGCCAATCTCAACCTGCTTGCTGCGTACGAGCGCCTGGAACGGCTTGGCCGACCGCTTAACGCGATCGCCGACGTGATCGGCGCGCCCGACCGGGCAGCCGTCGGCCCGCTGGCCGGGCAGCCGGTCGCGGTGAAGGACATCATCGCCATCCAGGGCGTGCCCACGCAATGCGGCAGCCCGGCGAGCAACCCCGATCCGGCGGCCGCGGATGCTTCGCTGGTCCGGCGGCTGCGCGAGGCCGGAGCCGAGGTCTTTGCCGCGTCCCAGTGCCTGGAGTACGCTGCCGGGTTCGCGCATCCTGAGATCGGCAGCACGCGCAACCCTTCCGACCCGTCCCGCACCTCTGGCGGGTCCTCCGGCGGGTCCGCTGCCCTCGTCGCCGCTGGCGTCTGCGACCTCGCGGTCGGCACCGATACCGGCGGATCGATCAGGATCCCCGCCGCCTACTGCGGGATCGTCGGGCTCAAGCCGAGCTACGGGTTGCTGCCCACCAGCGGGATCTTCCCGCTCTCGCCGCGCTGCGACCACGCAGGCACGCTTACCGCCACGGTGGCGGGTACCGCCGAGCTGCTCGCGGTGCTGGCGGGCCGCCCCGAGCTCGCGGATGCGGCCCGCCCAGCGGGCGGGGCCGAGTTCGCCGACGCGGCCCGCCCAGCGGGCGGCGCCGACCAGACGGCCATCCCCAGCCGCGGCCGAGCGGGCCGCCCGGCGACATTCAGCGTCGGCGTCCTCGCCGCTCAGCTCGCCGATCCCTCCGTGACGAGCGAGGTTGCCGACTCCCTCGCCGCGGCGATCGCCGCGCTGACGGCCGCAGGCTGGGACGTCAGGGAGGTGAAGACACCCTGGCTCGACCAGCTCATGCGGTGGGAGGAAACGCTTGCCGTGATCGTTGCGCGGGAAGCGCACCTGGTTCACGCCGGCCGGGATACCAGCAGGTACAGCGACGGCACGCTCGCGCTGCTTGAGTACGGGGCGAAGGTGACGGACGAGCAATTCGCGCGCGCCGCCAACGAGCAGGCCGAACTGACCGCAGCGATCGAGTCGAGCCTGGCCGACGTGGACGTTCTGGCCGGACCGACGGTCGGCTACCAGGCCCCCGAGGAGGACCCGCCGTTCGGACTTGATGATGACAACGCCGAGGCCCGGTTCACCGGGCCGTACAACCTGACCGGCCATCCGGCCGTGTCATTGCCGGTACCGACCGCCGGATTGCCGGTCGGGCTCCAGCTCGCCGGGCGCCGCGGAGCTGACGGGGCCCTGCTCACGGTGGCTGGCTCGGTCGAGCGAGTGCTCGGCGCTGCACGGTCGCCCGTCATCGATCATGCCGGCGGTGCTGCAGTCGGCCCAGTGCAGCCGCGATAGCTCACGCAAGGAAGGTCTGACCCATGCCCAGCACGGTGAACCGCCGCACTCTCAACTTGGCCGGGATCGAGGTACCGGTGGTCGAGGCGGCGGGGTTGGCCGGCGGGCCGAAGCTCACGATCATCGCCGGAGTGCACGGCTGCGAGTACGCCTCGATGGAGGCGGTGCGCCGGTGGTCGGGCACCCTCTCCGACCTGGACCTTCGTGGCAGCATCCGAGCTGTGCCCGTCCTTAACCTGCCAGCGTTCCGGGCACGCAGCCCGTTCGTAGTTCCGGATGACGGTAAGAACCTCAACAGGTGCTTCCCAGGCGATCCGGACGGTACCCTCGCCGACCGGCTGGCATACGCGACCTTCACCCAGCTCATCGCCGGGAGCGATGCACTTATTGACGCGCATTGCGGCGACCTGCCTGAGGCGCTCGAGCCCTTCACGCTCTACGAGGCGGGGCCCGCGGAGGACCAGGCCCTGTCGCTCGCGATCGCCTACGGCCTCGGGTATGTGATCAGGCAGGAACCAGGACCGGGCCGGGCTGTTGCCGGAACCACTAGCGCGGCGGCTGCAGCCGTCGGCATTCCGGCGATTACCGCCGAGGCTGGCGGGTGCGGGCTGATCGAGCAGGCAGCGATAGACCTGCATGTGCGAGGACTCAACCGGGTGCTTGCTGCGCTTGGCATGATCAACGGGCTGGCTGCGGGCGGGGTTGAGGCTGGGACCCAGAGCCCGGCGCGGCCGGAGTCAGCGTCTGGGCAGGCACCGACCATGCTCAGCCGGTTCATCTGGCTGCGCTGTGCTGACGCCGGGTGGTGGCAGCCTGCTGTCAGGCCGGGCGACATGGTGGCAGAAGGACAGCTGCTCGGGACGGTCAGCAGCATCGACGGCGGGCACGTCATGCAGTCGATCACCGCCCCGGTTGCCGGGGTGCCGATGTTCATCACAAGCTCACCGGCCGTTGAGGCCGACGGCCTGCTACTCGGTCTCGGCGCGCGCTGACGGGACCCGAGCTCGGCGGGACCAGGACTGGCGCTGCCTGATCTGGCGGCGGTGCAGTCTGTCAGGCAACGGTCGGCGCGGACCCCGATTCGCTGATCATCGGGCGGCCCGCAGCGGCCCAATCTTGCATGCCGCCGCCGACGTTGACTGCCTGCCAGCCTGCCTTGGTCAGAGCCAGCACCACGCGGGCCGACCGCGATCCCGACCGGCAGATCACGTAGATGGTGTCGTCACGCGGGATCTTCCCGGCACGGTGCCCGAGCTGCGCCATCGGGATGTGGTTGGCGCTCGGCGCGTGGCCGGCCGCCCACTCGTACGGTTCCCGGACATCAAGCAGCCAGCAGCCCTCGGGAACGTCCGAGGCGGGTACTTCCGGCACCGGCTGAGCCGTGGTCATCCGTATCGCCCTCGCAGGTCTTGGCTAGCCCGCCGCGACGGTGCGGGCGGCCGACTAAGAAGATGCTAGGCCACCCAGCCCTGTGCCCGACCGCGCTCCGCTCCGCAACCCTGCAATCCCGCGACCGCACTTCTCGGTGTATCGGTGCGCCACCCATCGCGAAATCCGGTATGGGTGGCTCACCCATGCATGGTTCAGACCGCGGAGCGGCGGGCGAAGAGGGCGAAGGTGGTGGCATTGAGGCGTGGTTAGCATGGTTTCGTGCTAGTTCGGGATGCTGCGCCCGATGAGATGTCCATAGTCGGCGAGATCAGGATCGCCGCCTACGAGGCCGGCGGATTCATGTCCGCCGACTCGGCTTACGCGCCGACGCTGCGCGACCTCGGCGCGAACGGCAACGGCCAGGTTCTGGTCGCCACCGTGCCTGCGCTCGGTGCTCGCCAGATCGTCGGCACCATCATGCTGCAGACCTGGCCCGATACCGGCCCGGTCGTCGCGGGTCCCCATGAGGCGGAGATCCGGGCGCTGGCGGTCAGCCCGCTGTCTCAGGGCACGGGCATAGGTAGGACATTGCTCCAGCATGCGCTGGAGCGGGCGGGCCAACTGGGAGTCCGGCACCTCGTGTTGTGCACCGAGCCCGCGATGCGCGTCGCCCACCGGCTCTACGAGCAGGCAGGTTTCGTCCGGCTGCCAGAACGCGACTGGTCGCCGTCGCCAGGCACCACCCTGCTCGTCTACGGCCTGAAGCTGGACGCGAAGGCCCAGCGAACCTAACCTGGCTCAGCCGGTCGCCTGGGCTGGCCACC
>Ga0070707_100005217_pt1 | contig 12160 bp, 10 predicted proteins | sample KBSK5502metaG_FD_65468 | JGI IMG/M metagenome (GOLD analysis project Ga0070707, IMG submission 65468) | Corn, switchgrass and miscanthus rhizosphere microbial communities from Kellogg Biological Station, Michigan, USA - KBS K5-50-2 metaG | ecosystem: Host-associated > Plants > Roots >... | reverse complement strand
CCACTCCCGCGGATGGCCACGCCGAAGCGACTGCTCGAATGCTCCGCACCGCTTGCCGTTCACCAACCGGTGCCTGACTCCTGCCGGCAGATGGTGCTTCCGCTGCCGCGAGCGGTACTCTGACCCACGAGAAGTCGCTTACGCGGAGCCGATTCAAGGGGAGACAGGGAGATGGAGACACTGACACAGATGACGTGCGTCGCGTGCCGCAAGGACTCACCGACCGTGACGGATGCCGAGATCGCCGAACTTCATCGCCAAGTTCCTGACTGGGAGATCGTGGAGCCCGATGGAATCAGACGCCTGAGACGCGTCTTTTCAGTCGACGATTTCGCGCAGGCATTGGAACTCACGAACAAGGTCGGCGAGCTTGCAGAGGAAGAGGGACATCACCCTGCACTGCTGACCGAATGGGGTCGGACCACCGTCACCTGGTGGACGCACAAGATCAAGGGCCTCCACCGCAACGACTTCATCATGGCGGCGAAAACGGACGAGCTGTATCAGCGATGAAACGTTAGATCGACAGGGGCCCGTCGAGCTGTGCTACAGGTGCGACGTGAGCCCGGCGCCGGTGGCATCCTCCACCGCGTCGGCCGCGCCGCCGTCCTGCGCGCTCTCGTACCAGGAGTATGCGTAGCGCCCGTCGTCGAGCTGCTTCGCGAACTTCGACTCCGAGGGCTCCCGAGCGGACGTAAGACCGGCGTCGGCGTACGGCTGCGGAACCGGCAAGCTGCCGGCCAGGCTAGTCGTGCGAGAGACGCGTGCGACCGAGCACGCGTCCGATACCTCGCTGGCTACGGCAGCGGAAACGCGTTGAAAATCGTGTTCGTGGCGACCGGGTCGCTCCCCGTGGCGGCGAAGAGCAGCGAACCGTCCAAGCTCAGTGCGAGACCGTGGGGAAGGACGTTCGCCGTTCCGTTCGGAGTGGAGGTTGTCGCCGTGAATATCGGTGAAGTCGTGCCGAGCGGATAGACGGCGATGTCGGGAAGGCTGTAGCCGTTGTCGAGACCGGTGGCGAGAAGGCCACCGCGACCCGGGGACACGGCAACTGCCGAGGGATACGGGTTGCCCGGATAGACGATCCCGTCAGGTTGGAGCGTCGTCGCGCTCAGTTCTTCGAACGCATAGGGCCAACCGGCCGCCGGAATCACGCGCGTCCCGTCGGGCGAGACCGCGAGGTCTTCGATGTTCTCCTGATCCGTGAAGGTGCTGGCGAGAACCTTCAGCTTCGGCTTCGAGACGTCGATCCGCAGCAACTGGCCCGGAGACTGCGCGTCGTATGCGAGGAACAGGGTTCCCGGAGCGCCGGGCGACGTCGCGAGATCCGGCGAGTAGTACTGCTGGGAAAAGTTCCTGACCGGCCGGACTTGGGATCGATCGACGCGAGGGTCTCCCAGCCCGTCGGAACCGCGGGGGAGACAGCAGTCCAGAGAGTGCCATCGGTCATGACGAGTCTTCTGGCCTGGACAAGACCCGTTGTTACTTGTGTCGTCGCGAAGGTGGGAGAGTCGAGGTCGATCCTTCCGATGGCGCCTGCGCCGCTTTCGGCGACGTAGAGATAGCGGCCGTTCAGCACCATGCCCCAAGCTCCGGGAATGTTCGGGATCGAGGCAACGAGGTTTCCCGAGAAGTCGAGCACGTCGACGACATTTGCGGTTGGGCCAGAGACATAAACGTGACCGCGCGCGTCGTCTACGACAACGGCGCCGAACCCAATCGGCCCAAGATCGGTCGCAGCATTAGCAACGCTCGGCGCGAGCGCGGCGAAAGCAAGCGCTGCAACCACGGCGAGTCGAAGCGGAGACGGCTACCCCTGCGCATGCCCTAAGCAAATGCAGGGCAGTACCGGTGGTCATCCCCCGCATGGGTTACGTTCGCGGGCTGCGGCTTGTCGCCTAGAAGTGTGAGGTGAGTCCAGCGCCCGTGGCGTCTCCGTCCACCGCGGCCTCGGCTCCTGCGACGTCCTCCGCGTTCTCGTACCACGAGTATGCGTACTTGCCGTCGTCGAGCTCTTTCGCGAACGTCGTCAGCTTGAGCGGATGGAACGTGTCGCACATCACCGCCAGCTCAGACGTCTCGTGCATCCCGATCGACTTCTCCGCCAGTCCGGGCTGCGGGCCATGCGGAAGTCCCGAGGGGTGCAACGTGATCGAGCCCACCTCGACACCCCGCCGCGAGCCGAAGTTCCCTGAGACGTAATAGATCATCTCCTCCGATTGCAGGTTCGAGTGGTGGTACGGAATCGGAATCGCCAGCGGGTCGAAGTCGAGCTTGCGCGGACAGAACGAGCAGATCACGAAGTTCCGACCCTGAAACGTCTGGTGCGACGGCGGCGGCTGGTGGATCCGGCCGGTGATCGGCTCGAAGTCGTGAATCGAGAACGTCCAAGGAAAGAGGAAGCCGTCCCACCCCACGACGTCGAAAGGGTGGTAGTCGAGGACGTACGTCTGGTAGCCGTCGCGCACGCGCACCTTGACGGGGAACTCGCCCTGCTCGCGATGTGTGTTCAGCTGCGTCGGCGGATGGATGTCGCGGTGGTAGTACGGCGCGCCCTCGAGCATCTGCCCATACTGGTTGCGGTAGCGGCGTGGGATCTCGATCAGGCCCGGCGTCTCGAACACGAGATACCGCTGCTCGCCTTCCGGGCGGAAGCGATAGGTCGTGCCGCGTGGGACGACGATGTAGTCGCCGTCCTTGTACGGGACGTCGCCGAAGGTCGTCTCGAGCGTGCCCGAGCCCTCGTGGACGAAGATCACCTCGTCGCCCTCGCCGTTTCGGAAGTAGTAGTCCATCTGCTGGTTCGGACGGCAGAGGGAGATCTCGACATCGTCGTTCCACATCAGCACCCGCCGCCCGGACACTTCGTCGCCCTCGGCATCGATGTCGTAGGTCTTGAAGTGGCGGTGCGCGTGGGCGTCGGGCACCCACTCGTCGCGCTCGATCCGGTCGAAGTCGCCCAGTTTCATCACGCGGCACGGCGACTGGAGGTGATACAGGATCGACTCGTTCCCGACGAATCCCTCGAGGCCCATGACCTCTTCGGTCAGGAGCTGGCCGTTGTCGCGAAACTGCGTGTGCCGCTTGCGGGGGACGGCTCCGAACCGTTGGTAGAACGGCATGCGTCAGAGGATACCGGCGGCCAGTTCGGCCAGCCGCTGTCCGACGACCGGCGCGAACTTGAAGCCGTGGCCGCTGCAGGCGGAGCCGATGACGATGCGGCCGCGGCGCTCGAGGATGAAGCGCTCGTCGTCCGTGTTGGTGTAGAGACATGTCTCAGCCTCGACCGGCTCGGGATCCGCATCGGGATGCGTGTGCGCGACCCATTCGACGATCCGCTCGAGCACCTCGGCATTGGGCTCGCCGGTCCCGTCTGGATCGATCTCCTCCCCGGCGTGGTGGACGCCCGCCTTGAGTCCGTACCGAGGGTCGTGGAGCGAGTACTGCGCGTGCCCCCGCGTCTCCGGATCGAGCTGGCCGACAGAAGCCATAGCGGCACCGTCGCGCCGGAAATAGGCGAGCGTCTCGCGCGTCGGCCGGACCGGGACGTCGGCAACGAGTTTCCGCACCCACGCTCCGGCGGTGAGGACGATCGCCTCGGCGTCGAGGTCGTCGAGCGACTCGACGCGGGTCTCCTCCCGCAAACGCGCTCCGTGAGCGAGCGCCGAGTCGAGGAACGCCCGCTGTGCCAGATCGGCGCGCACGATCCCCGCTTCGCGCTGAAAGAGCGCCGTCCAGCCGGCCGGAACCCGGATCGGCCAGCGCCTTCGCGCTTCGTCGGCGCTCACCAGCTCGAACTCCGCCCCGGCCGCCTGGAGCCCGTCACGAGAGCTGCGGGCCGCGTCCTTCGCCAGTTCGAGCAGGCCGTTGAGCTCGAGTAGAGCCGTTCCGGTCTCGTTCTCGAGCTCGCGCCATCCGCGCAGCGCCTCCTCCGCCAGCCGAACCCACTCGACGTCCGGGTACGCGAGCCGAAAGATGCGCGAGCGGCCGTGGCTCGAACCCCGCCCGTGGCCGACGCGGAACTGCTCCACGAGGACGACATCGTGGCCCTGCCGTGCCAGCGCCCGCGCCGTCGCGCAACCCATGATCCCAGCGCCCACGACCGCGACCTCCATCGCGATATCTTCGCGTCAGCGGAGCGGCAGCGCGATCTCGATCCGCAACCCCTCGCAGGGTGCGTTCAGGTAGATCTCCCTCGGCGGACCGTCGGCCTCGCGCCCGTGGTCCTTCGTCCAGCGGTACACCGCCTCGTAGGCGCCGAGGATCTCGGGGAAGTCGCACTGGCCGCCGCTGATCTCGGTGAACACCACCTCGCCTGCGGGGAGTCGCTTGTCGCCGTCCGCATGCGGGACGCAGACCTCGACCGGGCCGTCTTCCTCCACGTTGACCGGGCCGTGGTAGAGCACGAACGGAGGCGCGGAGGGAGGCGCGGCGCCGCCGAGCTCGGTGAACGTCTCGGTGATGAACGGGTCGAGCTCGGGGACGAGGACGCGTTTCGAGCGGCTGCGGTAGGCCTGCTCGCCGACCCGTTTCGTCATGACGTCGAACATTGGCTCCTCCTTCAGGACGCGTTTCACGTACCGGAGCACCTTTCGCCGCTCAGCGAACTCGTCGGCGGCGCGCCGCTCGTACGCCTCGACTCGGGCAACGGTCGGATCGTGCAGGAATGCGCGGATCTCGGCCAGCGGCATGCCGCTCTGCCGGAGCAACGCGATCAGCGTCGCCTGTTGCAGCTGCTCGAGGCGGTAGTACCGGTACCCGGAATCGGGGTCGACCAAGGCGGGCGGCAGCAGGCCGTTCGCGGCATAGAGCCGAAGCGCCTTCTGCGACAGCCGCGAGGCCGAGGCGAACTCGCCGATCGGCATCAGGGTCGCCATGTGAGCACGGACCATCGCGCCTCCCCCAGGGGCAGAGTCAAGCGGAGAAGGATGCCCTGGACTAGTCGGCGCGCTGCAGGTAGGCGCAGAGCCGCGCGTCGCGCGGGAGCGGCGACCGTCCGAGCTTCGTCACGATGAATCGGCCGTCGCGTCCGCTCAGGGATACCGGTGCGCCGACCGCGGGCATCGCGCCCTCGCGCTCGACCAGCGAATAGCTCTTGATTCCGGGCACGAAGACGAGGTGCTCAGTGTGGACGGGCGTCGGGTCGTCGAGGCTCTCGACCGGCGCGCCGCCGATGTGCGGCTCCAGCTCCGCAAGCCGAGCTTCGCGCTCAGCAACCACTGCCTCCAGCTTCGAGACCCGCGCACGTTCGTCCGCCAGCTTGTTTCGCAGTTTCGCGAGCCTGCCCCTGCGCACCTTGCGCTTGGCCGAGACCCGCGCCTCGAGCTCTGTTACCCGGGCCTCGCGCTCCGCCAGCTGATCGGCCGCCTCGCCTCGCTCGCGCGCGTCGGCCTCGAGCGCCTCCAAAAGACGGTCACGCTCGCCAAGCGCGCTTTCAAGGTCGGCCGTCCGCGCGTTCTCGTCGGCCAGCCGATTCCTGACCGTGTCGAGCTCGGTCTCCCGGTCCGCGAGCCGTTCAGAAAGCTGCTCGATCGCCTGGCCTCGCTCGCGCCCCTCGGCCTCGAGCGATTCGTCGCGCTCCTTCAGCGCGGCCTCACGTACCCGTGCGATCTCTTCGGTCAGCCTCTCTCTCAATCGAGCAAGCTCGCCGTTGTGCTCCTCGCGTTCTGCGGAGAGCTGCGCCTCGAGCTGTGCGAGACGGGCATCGCGCTCCGCCAGTCGCTGGACCGCGTCGCTGCCCTCGCGCCCTTCTGCTTCGAGCGCCTCCAACCGGCGGTCGCGCTCGCCGAGCGCGCCCTCCAGGTCCTCCGCCCGTTTGCTCTCCTCGCTCAGTCGTACCCTCAGCGTTTCGAGTGCGGTCTCTCGCTCTGCGAGCTGCCTTGCCAACTGTTCGCCGGCGTCGGCTCGTTCGCGCCTTCCTGCCTCGAGCGTCTCGAGCCGACTGTCGCGTTCCGTCAGCGCGTCCTGCAATTCTGCCGCCTTTGCGCGCTCCTCCGCGAGTCCTTCTCGCAACCTCGCGAGCTCCACGTTGTGGTCCTCGCGCTCGGCCGAGACCTGGGCTTCCAGCTCTGAGAGCCGGGCCTCGCACGCCGCGAGCTGCTCCGCCAATCGGCTCGCCGCCTCGCCTTGTTCGCGCTCGTCTGCCTCGTGCTCCTGGAGGCGACGGTCCCGGTTGCCGAGCGCGTCCTCCAGGCTCGCCACTCGCGCGCTCTCGTCGGCGAGCAGGCCCCGCAGTGTCTCCAGCTCGTTTGCGCGCTCCTCGAGCGCCGCCACGAGGTCCTGGATCTCGTCATTCTCCGCGGCCGGAGCGGATGCGCCGTTCGGGTGGAGGAAATCCTCCGGCTTGACGACGCGGAGCTCCGGTCGGCGCTGGCGCTCGCCGTCATGCCGCCGCTGGATCTCGCTCCGCAGACCTGTGCCGAACCCCTCGTCGGTCGTCAGCTCGACCCCACACTGCTCCGCGAGCGTCAGCGCCAGCGTCGGCCCCGAGATCAACCCGCGTTCCACGATGATCTCGCCTAGCCGGCGGCCGCTCTCCTTCTGCGTGCCGAGCACCTCCTCGAGCTCCTCCGGGGTGATCAGGCCCCGCTCGACGAGCATCTGCCCAAGGGGACGCCAAGGGATATGGGCCGCATCCATCTCCACGCCCTCTATCGGCAGCTCCGGCCCGGAAGCTGAGGGGTTCAATATGGATTGAAACCGCTACGCGACCGTGTTTCGGAGCACCCCGATCTCCGAGACCTCGAGCTCGACGACGTCGCCGGGCCGAAGCCAGCGGCCGTCGCCGTGCTCGAGGATGCAGCCGGTACCGACGGTGCCGGAGCCGAGCACGTCGCCGGCCCGGAGCCTTGTGTTCAGCCGTGCGTGCGCGACGATCGCGTCCCAGGAGTGGTACATGTCCGCGAGCTCGCCGCGCGACCGCTCCTCGCCGTTGACGCGCGCCACCATCGTCGCGCTCGACCCGTCGAATTCGTCCGCCGTGACGACGACGGGGCCGAGTGACGTGGCGAAGTCCTTGCCCTTCGCCGGGCCCAGGCCCACGCGCATCTCCACCCGCTGGAGGTCCCGCGCCGACCAGTCGTTCATCACGGTGAAGCCGCCGATGCGCTCGTCCGCGCCGACGATCGCCGCGACCTCGAGCTCGTAGTCGAGCTCCTCCGTCCCCTCCGGATACGGGATCTCGTCGTCGGGCCCGTAGATCGCCGCGGGATTGGAGAAGTAGAACACCGGGATCTCGTACCACTCCGGGGGAACGTCCTCGCCGCGGAGCGCACGCGCGGCTTTCACGTGCTGCTCGAAGGCGTAGAAGTCGCGCACCGACGGCGGACGCAGCACTGCGGGACGGAGGTCGACCTCCGCGAGCGCGTACTCCGCGTGCCGTCGCGCCGTTCCGCCGCCGGTGAAGTACGCCTGCAGCGTCTGCGCGGCAAGCTGGTGCACGGTGTCGCCTTCGATCACCCCGGGCCAGCCACGCTCGAGCGCGAGCTCGCGTGGGGTGAACATGCACAGTCTCACGAGAGACCGTTCACATTGCCGCGACGGTGCCTGGCACCCGGCCGTGGCCTCAATCGACGAGCCGTGCGGCGCGCCGATCGCCCGGCGCTACCAGGGTCGCGCGAAGACTGCGCGACTCCTGCGCGTCCTTCGACACACTCATGCGCGCGTGCCCGGCATCGGGACCCCGTTGGCAGGGTCGTGGCCGAAAAGGGCAGGAGCACAACGATCAAGGTTCCGTGTGGACGATCACGTCGGCGATGTCGGGACGCGCGCGGCGGATGCGCTCCTCGATCTCGCTGGCGCGCGCGTGCGCATCCGCGAGCGCCGTGCGGGGATCGAGCGAGAGCGTCACGTAGGCGAGCAGGCCCTCGTTCGTACGCAGGAATCGGAGCTCGCGCGGCGCGGCGCCCGTCGCATCGCGGACAATCCGCGCGACCAGTTCCGCGTCGACGTCGAACGCACGGCGGCCCTCGACTTCTTCCGCGAGCGGCTCGAGGTGCGTCTGCACGGCGTCCACCTCCGGAACGTGCTCGACGATTGCCCGCTCGACCGCGGTCGCGACCTCGTGCGCGTCCTCCAGTGTCAGGTCGCCGGGCAGCTTGAGATGGAGGGAGACCTCGGTGCGGCCGCCGACGTCGAGCACGCTGACGTTGTGTACCTCGCGCACCTGCGGCACCCCGAGCGCGGCCGCATGCGCGCGCTCGCGGATCGCGACTTCGTCCTCCTGCGGCTCGACGTGGACGACCACGTCGCTTCCAGGCAGCGCTTCGTGGACGGCGGCCTCCACCCGGTCGGCAGCCTCGTGCCCCTGACCCACCGCCGCTCCCGGCGGGACGGTGATCACCACATCGGCGAACTGATGCGGGCCGGCCTGCCGCATCCGCAGCCGCCGGAGACCGACCGCGGGCTCGACCCCGGCGATCGCCGCCCGCGCCGCCTCCTCGGCTTCGATGGGCACGCGGTCCATGAGCACGTCGACGTTCCGCTTCATCAGCCGGCCCGCCGCCAACAGGACGAGAACTGCAACGAAGAGCGCGGCGGCGGAGTCCGCACGCTGGTAGCCGGCGCGCACGAGCAGCAGACCTACCAACACGGCCGCCGAGCCGATGAAGTCGGTCGCGAAATGAAGTGCGCTCGCCTGCAACGCCGCGCTCTGATAGCGGCGCGCGCCCTGCCACGACACGAACGCGCGGCTCACGTCGACGACGAGCACGATCCCGATCACCAGCAGGGCGTACCAGGTCGCCTCCACACGCGTCGGCGACGCGCCGACCAGATGCGAGGCCGCGCGCCAGGTGATGAGCAGGCTCGCACCGACGAGAATCGCGGCCTCGGCGAGCGCCGAGAGATGCTCGGCCTTTCCGTGGCCGTACTGGTGCGTGACGTCAGCGGGCCGCACGGCCACGCCGACCGCGAAGAAGGTCAGCAGGGCGGCGACGAGATCCGTGCCTGAGTGCAGCGCCTCGGAGATGAGACCCAGGCTGTGGGCCGCAAGACCCGCGATCAGCTTCAGCGCCAGCAACGCCGCAGCCGCGACAACGGAAACGAGAGCGGTTCGCCGCTGCGGAGTCACGTTGCCTAGTGAAACAGAAGAGCCCGCCGAAGCGGGCTCTCTGTCGGACGCCGAAAGGACGGCGACTAGAGATTCCCGCGCAGCGCCTGCTCGCGCTCGATCGCCTCGAACAGCGCCTTGAAGTTCCCGTCGCCGAACCCGCGCGCGCCATGGCGTTCGATCACCTCGAAGAACAGCGTCGGCCGGTCCTGCGCGGTCTTCGTGAAGATCTGCAGAAGGTACCCGTCGTCGTCGCGGTCGGCGAGTATGCCGAGGCGGCGCAGGTCTTCGTACGACTCCTCGATCTCGCCGACGCGGTCGGACACGTCGTCGTAGTACGCGCCCGGCGTCTGCAGGAACGGGACGCCGCGGCGCTGCAGCGCTTCGACCGTCTCGACGATGTTGCGCGACGCGAGGGCGACGTGCTGAACCCCCGGCCCGTGGTTGAACTCGAGGTACTCCTCGATCTGGCTCTTGCGCTTTCCCTCGGCCGGCTCGTTGATGGGGAACTTGATCTTCCCCTCGCCGTCCGTCATCACCTTCGACATCAGCGCGGAGTACTCGGTGGAGATCTCCTCGTCAGAGAAGTGGATCATCTCCGTCATCCCGAACGCGCGCTCGTAGAAATCGACCCAGAACTCCATGCGGCCGAGCTCGACATTGCCGACGACGTGGTCGATCGCGAGCAGCCCGACGCCGCCGTCCGCGCCGTCCTGCGACTGCTCCGCGACGTAGCCTGGGAGATACGCGCCTTCGTACTCGGCGCGGTTGACGAACGTGTGGACGACGTCCCCGTAGGTCGCGATCGACGCGAGCTCGACGCGGCCGAACTCGTCCTCTTCCCAGTGCGGCTCGGCGATCCCGCGCGCGCCGCGCTGCACGGTCTGACGGTAGGCCTCCCGCGCGTCGGGGACACGCAGGGAGATGTCCTTCACGCCGTCGCCGTGGACGCAGGAGAATTCGCCGACCGAGGAGTCTCGCCGCAGGCCGCTCGAGACGACGATCCGGACGTCGCCCTGCTCGAGAACGTAGGAGGCGCGGTCGCGGACGCCGGTCTCTGGGCCCGCGTAGGCCGCGCGGCGGAAGCCGAACGCATGCTCGTACCAGTAGGCGGCCTGCTTCGCGTTCCCGACCCAGAGCTCGACGTGGTCCCAGCCGTCGAGCGGCATGAAGTCCTCGTGCTGCCCCATCTCTCGAAACTTTACTCGGCTCGCGACGGAGGAGCGGCCGCGGCGGGCTGGGGCGCCGGCTCGGCCGCAGGTTAGTCGGCGTCGGGCGAAGGCGTGGCGGTCGTCCGTGGTGCGAGGACGATCCCGCCGGCGAGTGCGAAGCCGCCCGCGACCTGCACCATCGTGATCTTCTCCGATAGGACGATCAACGCGATGATCGCCGCCAGGAACGGCTGCAGGTTGGCGAAGAGTGAGGCGCGCGACGGTCCGACGCGGTCGATTGCCGTGAACCAGAGGAGGTTCGTCGTCACGAGCGGGCCGAGAACGGCGAATGCGAAGCCGATCCACACGAGCAGACCGAAGTTGAAGTGCTGCCGCGCGAGCTGCGGCGCACCCGCGGTAAACAACAGCACTGCCACTGTGAGCAGGAACGCAGAGCTGAGCCGAAAGGGCGAGTAGCGGCGCATCAGCGGCGCGACCGAGACGGAGTATGCCGCCCAGCTGGCGGCGCCCCCGACCGCCAGTGCGTCTCCTTTGAGATCCGTGGACAGCTTCCCGCCGGAACCGACGGCGACGAGGACGACGCCGCCGAACGAGAGCAGGGCGGCTCGCCAGAAGCGGAGGCTCTGCCGCTCCACCCCCGCGCCGCGCGCGAGCAGCGCCGTCCAGATCGGCAGGGTCCCGAAGAGCAGCGCAACTGTCGCCGCGGTCGTGAACTCCAGCGCGTAGACGAAGCAAAGCTGGTTGGCGAAGAGCACGGCGACGGCGAGCGCGGCGAGCGGGAGTTCCCGTCGGCTGATCCGGAGCGACCCCTCCCAGGCGAGCGTGATGCCCGCAAAGATGAGTGCCGCCGCGGCGTAGCGCACGGAGGAGTACGCGAGCGGTCGGAAACCTTTTTCAAGGATGTATTTCGAAACGGTGAAATTGGCCGCCCAGAGGGCTACCGTGGACAGAAGCATCAAGTCAGCGGTCGGGCGACGCACGCGGCGACCCTAGCCGCCGCTCAGATCCCCCGTTCGAGGGAGGCGAGACGTCGCCAGAAGCCGACTTCTACAGGGTGCCGCTCCGCACATATCTGTGGCTCCTGGTCCCGGCCTGCGTCGGTGCCCTCGTCGGTTTCGGGCTCGCGCACCGGGCAGGCGGACCATCCCTGCCGACAGCCGCCGCTCCGGCACCGTCGGTCGCGCGCTGCTGCTCGGTCATCAATCCGCCCCGGCGCGTCTACCGCAACGTCCACGTGCGCGTCGGGCTGACGCCGCTCACGCAGGCGCCGGCGATCGCGCGGTCGGGCGTGGCGGCCGGCTCGTCGACCCTCTCTGTTCCCCAAGACGGGGAGCGCGTGGTCGCATTCAGCTCCGATTCGCGCAAGTTCTCCGACGAAGCCACCGCTTGGCCGACGGACAGCACGACGCCGACGACGACCACCACCACCACGACCCTCACGGTTTCCACGACGCCGATCGAGATCAGCAACGTGCGTACCACCTCCCTGTCCCCGTTCGCCGCGACGATCGAATGGCAGACCAGCGAGCCGGTGACGTCGCAGGTCGCATACGGCCTGGATTCGCGCACGCTTTGGACCGCTGCCGGCGGGCCGTCGGTCGACCACTCGGCGGTCGTCAATGGACTGACGTTCGGCACGACGTATCGGCTCTGGGTCGACGCGCGCGCCTCGGATGGGCGCACCGCGTCGTCGGCGTTCCTGCTGACGACACCGCCGCTCTCAGGGACGGCAGCCGGCGGGACCGACAACGGGGCCTTCCTCGTCGACGGCCAGCCCTTCTTCCTGACCATGGTCTGGGCCGCCTGCCCGGACTCGTACGCAACCGAGCTCGCGGCCGGCATCGACCTCTTCATGGGCAAGGGTTGTGGCGCTGCAACGAGTCAGCTCGCCGCGCTCGGCGGGCATGGTTTTCTCGTCAGCGATGCGCGTGACGACGCG
>Ga0070707_100005216_pt1 | contig 12164 bp, 7 predicted proteins | sample KBSK5502metaG_FD_65468 | JGI IMG/M metagenome (GOLD analysis project Ga0070707, IMG submission 65468) | Corn, switchgrass and miscanthus rhizosphere microbial communities from Kellogg Biological Station, Michigan, USA - KBS K5-50-2 metaG | ecosystem: Host-associated > Plants > Roots >... | reverse complement strand
GTAATGATTGGGTAAAGCCGACCAGGCGCGTTTTCAATAACGCGAAGGTGAGCGATCACCATGCAATCATTCCGACCGGCACTTCGTCGGCGCATCTCGATGAATTCGAGCGCAAAATCTTTGAGATGGTGGCGCGTCGCACCATCGCGGTGTTTTATCCGGCGGCGCAATTTGAGGTCACCACGCGCATCACGCGTGTCGAGGGCGAGCCGTTCAAAACCGAAGGAAGGGTAATTATCGATCCGGGCTGGCAGGCAGTTTATGGCCGCGAGGCGGCCGGAGAAGGCGAGCAGGCCGTGGTGCCGGTTTCGCCTAACGAATCAGCAAAAGTGCTCAAGATCGAGGTCAAGGAAGACCAGACCAAGCCACCGGCGCGATTCAACGAGGCGACTTTGCTCTCGGCCATGGAGGGCGCGGGCAAACTTGTTGAAGACGAAGAATTGCGTGAAGCGATGCGCGAGCGCGGGCTCGGCACGCCGGCGACACGGTCGCAGATTATCGAGGGGTTGCTTCAGGACGGTTATATCGAACGAAAGGGAAAGGAGCTCGTGGTGACGGCGAAAGGATTGTCGCTCATTACGCTGCTGAGGAATCTGCACACTGATGTTTTGTCCACACCGGAGCTGACCGGCGAATGGGAGTTTCGTCTCAAGCAAATGGCGCACGGCAAGCTCGATAGAAAGCATTTCATGGAAGATATTCGCGGATTGACGCGCGAGATTGTGGAAAAGGTCCGCGATTTTCGCGGCGAAAGAATCGAGGGTAAATACGCCATCATCGAGGCAAAGTGCCCGAACTGTGGCGGGGGCCCGATCAAGGAAGATTACAAAACGTTTCGCTGCCAAAATTGCGACTGGCTCATCTGGAAGACGATGGCCTCGCGCCAGTTCGAGCCGGAGGAAGTGGGCACATTGTTAACCGAAGGGCACGTGGGGCCGTTGCAAGGTTTCCGCAGCAAAATGGGACGACCATTCGAAGCGCTGGTGAAGCTAGGACCGGACAAGAAGCCGCAGTTCGATTTTGGTGAGAATGGTTTCGAAGTCGAACAAAAGATCGACCGACAAAAACATGAAGCGCTCGGGCTTTGTCCCATCTGCCAGAAAGGACAGGTTTACGAAATGCCGCGCGCGTATGCGTGCGAAAATGCCGTGGCAACTCCGAAAACTTGCAGTTTCCGCATCAACAAAATGATTTTGCATCGCGAGATATCGAAGGAGCAGGTCCACAAACTAATTGTCTCCGGCAAAACTGATCTCCTCTCCAAATTTATCTCGAAGAAAGGACGTCCGTTCTCAGCGCGTTTGAAACTTGAGAACGGCAAAGTGGGTTTCGAGTTTGGGGAAAAAGCGCCGCGCAAAAGAACACCGCGTGCGAAATCAGTGCCAACCGCGGGGTGATTGCCCTGCGCCGCGTCGGTGGACCTTGTTTGCTAGTGAATTGGATAGAAAGCCGCAGGAAAACTCACGGCCGCCTGCGGCTTCCCAACTTTAGTGCGTTTTTATTCGCACGAAACAAGATGGCCTATTCCTGTTCCGGAGTCGATCTTGGCGTCGTGCCGGGTTCGGTTGCTTCCTCGCCAGTGCGATGACAGGAGCTGTGCTGGCGTGTGGTCGTCTTGCCTTCAGCGGCCGATTCCTCTGTTGTTTCGCCCGTGTGACGGTGTGCCGAACTTGGCGTTGCAGTTGCTTTGGCTCGACCGCGCGTGGATTCTTCACGTGACTCGCCACGGGTCGCCCCCGGGGAACCCGTTCCGCTCGGCGATGGAGCTGCTGAGGCGGCCGGCGACTGTGCGGTCATGGGCGTTGTAGTAGCCGGCGGAGAGGCTGTCGGGGCTCCGGGCGCCGAAGGTGCCTGAGACGCTACCGGCCTTACTGCCCCTGCGGTGCCGGCGCCGGTTACGAGGTTTGTCCGCTCACACCTGTTTGAGCTGAGACTCCATAGTAGGTTCTGTGTTATTCAGAACCACATTAAACCTTCGCGGTCGGAGAACTCCTTGGATTGGCAGAATTTTCTTCGCGCAGCGGGAACCGGAATTCACCGCGCCGACGAGCACATTGCGAGATGGACATCGTAAGCACATGCTTGGGCGGAAGCGTTCGCGGCTTGGTCCGGATGGCCCGCCTTTTTCTCCAATTCGCTGAGCAATTGCCAACTTTCCGCGCGATACCACTGCGTTTGCAAACAGGTGAGCAATTCATTAATCGCCGCGCCGGTCGACCGACTCTCGTCCAGCACATTTATGTAGCGCTTTTCGATCGCCCAATTAGGTGCCCCGGTTCGAGCGGCCAATCGCAGCCGCATGAGGTCGACATATCCGTTCTCTCTGTTTTCAAGAACGGCGAGAAGTTCGTGGGCTTGCGCATCGACCAGCGGCATCTTTGTTGCCCGGATGAGAAGTCGGCGCGCTAATTTGAAATCATTTTGTTTCAACGCGACCAAGCCGAGGTTGAGGACCGCGAATGGCTGATCTGGTTTTTTTTGCACAGCGGCATGCAGATGCGCCGTAGCGTCTTCCAGTTTTCCCTCGGTCAATTCGACGTTCGCGAGATTAATTAGCATCCGCGCAGAGTCGCCCCCGCTTGCGATCGTTCGTCCGAAAAATGTCCGCTCATCTTTCCAATCGAAGGTACGAATGAACGTGCGCGCGCCAAGAAAGAGAAGCCAGAGGACGAATAAGAATGTCGCCGCGAATCTGATAGTCGATCTTAGCGCGTGAATTTGGAGAACGCTCGCCGCCTCAGTCAACGCCGCGAGAACGAGGAACGCACTCGGTAAGTAGATCCAATGCTCGGCGACCGATGCATTTAAAGTCACAATGCTGCTAACCGGTAAATACGTTATCAACGCGAATAACAGGGCCGTAAACGCAGCCGGATTCCGGCGGCGTGCCCGCAACAACCACCAAATTAACGCGACAACCAGCAGAAGACCGAGGAGCGTTTGGAGCTCTCGCCATGCTGCAGCGTTCAGGCTCGCGTTGTCCAACCCGCTGGGGTGCGTTTCCACGTCGCGGTCCAGGTGAAGGTTAAGCGGGAATAGAATCAAGCCGGCATATTCCGCGACCGCGCGGGCCATGACGATCGGCCTAACAAGTGACGGAGCGGAAGGGCTCAATACGGGCGGTGGAAAACTCTCCGCCCCGGCTCTGAGGCTGACGTAAATCGCGCAGATAAATGCGGCGACGGCGAGCGTTTTCCAGGCCTCGATCCAGTTTTTTCTCAACGCGAAGAATACAATGGCGATTGTTGGAAAAACCAGCCCCGTCTCTTTGCTAAATGCACTCAGAAGCAGGGCAGCGCCTCCCCCCACCAGAAAGAAGAGCCTCCCCCGGCCGGCCGAGCGCGGACCGCGGAGAATCAGGTAGAGGCCGGTGAAACCGAAAGCAGCTGCGAGTGGATCGGCTCGGCCCGAGACGTAAGCAACAGCTGCGCTTTGGACGGGATGAACTGCCCAAATCAAGGCCGCGAGCGTGGCGATAAGGCTGCGCATTCGCGGCGCGAATCCGAACACGGTCAGGAATTCCTCAGCAAAAAAAAGAAACGCGATTGCAGCAGCGGCATGCCAAAGGATGCTAATTAAGTGATAAGGCCCGGGGCGGAAGGCGAATGCGGCATAATCAATTGTGTATGTGAGCCGCTGAAGCGGCCGGTAAAAATTCGAAGCGGTGGCATCGACAAATAGGAAGTGGTTGAAACCTTCCGGAATCAGGCGCCAGCTGCGAAGGAGCGGATCGCGCAGGATCAAGGCGGTGTCGTCCCAGACAAACCCGTCCTGCAGGGCGGGTGCATAGCAGGCCAGGACGGCGGCGAGGATAACTAGAACCGCAACAAATTTTTTCACGACGGAAGCCGGAGAAATCAATAAAGTGCGCGTCTAAAATTGGAAATGTTTATGTCGAGCTTGCGTGGACTTTTCTGTGGCGTGCTCCTTCTGGTCAGCAACGTGCGTGCCGATGGTGTGCCGGGCGATTGCACGCAGCTCATCCTCGGCCTCGCACCGGATTGGAATTCGATGCAGGGAAAGCTCCAACTGTTTGAACGCGCGCGTGGTGGAAAATGGACGCCGATTACTGCCCCCGTTCCGGTCCTATTTGGCAGAAATGGGCTTGCTTGGGGAACTGGTCTGGCGGGCCAAAACGAGCCGGGATTGCAAAAAAAGGAGCGCGATGGCCGTGCGCCGGCGGGCGTTTTTAAAATCGGTGAGGTTTTCGGTTATGATCCTGATTTACCCGCGGGAAGCGATTATCCTTATCACCAGGTAACTGACGCCGACGTTTGGAGCGATGATCCGCGCTCGCCCGATTACAATCGGCACGTGATGATCGATCCAAGAAATCCGCCCAACAATTATAGTCATGAAAAAATGCGCTCCGGCGATTTTGCCTATCATTGGCTTATCGAGATCCGTCACAACGCCGACCCGCCGGTGCCGGGGGCGGGCAGCGCGATTTTTTTTCATATTCGTCGCGGGGTGAATCATCCGACCACCGGTTGCACGACGATGGCTGAGTCGGATCTGGTAAAAATTGTGACCTGGCTGCGCGTCCCGCGGCATCCGTGCTACGTGCTTTTGCCAACAAGCGAATATGAAAAGAAGTGGCGGGTCTGGGATTTGCCGCCGCCCAACAATCGGGGGCGCCTTCATAAATCGACAGACGCTCGTTGATTCTCGCCGCGTTTGCGCTACTGGTTAGGCTTACTCTCATGCGAAAACGGCCAAATCCTGATTCAGAACCTAACATTCGCCGCATCGACACAAAGATGCGTGCGAAGAAACAAACACACGGTTTCCAAGTTCATTTTCTTCGTGGCAAGACCGCGGTCACGAAAATGTTTAGCGATTCCGTTTACGGCGGAAAAGAAGGGGCGCGGCGTGCGGCGCGAACTTTTAAACGCTCGGCGATGGGGCGCGTGGCCAAAGTGCGATCAAGGCCGACAGCACGGCGAAGGCGAAGACGCTAAAGGTTTACTTTCACAATAGGCGTTCCAGCACTCGGCAAAACCGGGCGCGAAATCGCTTGGGCGCGCTGCCAGCCAGTGCCCCACAAGCGCAGCCGGAAAGAATTCGCCGTACTCAATCTCGCTTCGGTTGGGTTGAAGTTTACCAGCGTGCCGGCCTCGATATAGCCAGATGAACTCCTGTCCGGTGCGCTCCGAGGCGGCCAGCTTCAAGAGTTTGTCCAGCGCGACGTCAATCCCTAGTTCCTCGTTTAATTCTCGCCTAGCTGCTTCATCGTATTCCTCACCAGCATTGACATGGCCCGCCGCGCTCGAGTCCCACAAAAGCGGATGTCGATCTTTGCCGCGCGATCGTTTTTGCAAATAAACCTCGCCGGCATCGTTGAAAATGAGCATGTGCACGGCACGATGCCGCAAGTTATTCCCATGCACTTCGGCCCGGGAGGCGCTACCCATTAGGCGGTCGTTTTCGTCAACAACCGGAAACACCTCGTCGCCGGCGAGGCGGTTCTCTGAAACCGGTCGGGGCGCAATAAAATTTGTAAGCCCGATCCATTCTTGCAGGGATAGATTTTCGGCGCGTGCGGCCGGAGAAAAACCAAGCGCCTTGGCGGCGTTCTCCCAATTGGGCGCCTGCTGACGTAACAATTTACGCAGCTGTTTTCGGCGTTGGGAGAAGCCGCGCCGAACCAGCTTTTGGAATACATCATAATCACATTCCGGTAACTCAAATGGATCGCGCGGTCTGACTTGAAGGATGGCGGAATCGACCTCCGGCCGCGGGAAAAAAACTGTCGCACGAACGGTGCGCAGATATTTGGCTCGATGATGCAATTGCACGCGCAAGGTAAGCGCACTGTAATCACCCGTCGACGGTGAAGCTGAAAGCCGTTGCGCCATCTCCTTCTGTAACATCAACACACTTAACGAGATAGGACTCGGAAAGCGAATGAACTTTAAGAGCAGTTGACTGGAGATGTAGTAAGGAAGATTTCCTACCAACTTTACCTGGGGCTGTGCAAATAACGTTCGTGGATCAAACTTGAGCGCATCGGCATGCAATACTTCCAGTTGCTGGTCTTGAATCTTCGCGCGTAAAAATTTCGCCAGGCGCGCATCTTTCTCAATCGCCAGAACTCGCGCACCGCTGTCGAGCAGAAACTCCGTTAGTGCGCCTAAGCCGGGTCCAATCTCGACGACGTAATCATCCGACGTGATTTGAGCTTGCTGCGCAATCCAGCGCGCGAGATTGCGATCGTGCAGGAAATTTTGGCCGAGAGTTTTGACCGGCGAAACGCGGATCTTGCGTAGGGTTTCATTGATCTCGGATAACCTCATGCAAAGATCGGCATTTGCTGCTCGTGGACAGGAAAAATGAGCACTTTCTTCACAAAAAGGTGTGAACAAAATGCTTCGTCGGGCGGAATTTATTCACAAGTTATTAGGGGGGAGTGCGCGCTTGCCGGGCGAGGTCATTTATGTTTGCCCCTGGATTTGCCGTCCTCCGGGGCCGGTAAACCGGGATGAGACCGTTTCCTGCGAGAAGCAAGATAAGTTCGACGCGCTTCTTTCAAGGAAACGCCTTCCAGGAAAAAGACAATGGCGGCGCGGCCGATCGCATAGGTACCGGCACCCGCGACCATTCCGCAAATGACGTTGCCCCAGCCAGGTAGGAACTTCAGCAGTGCGCGGGCGCCTTCTCGAAGAAGCATGCCGGCGCCGACGTTTGCGCCAATCGCACCGACAAATTCGGTGGCTGCGCGCAAACTTCGTTCGCGGCCGCTCAGGTACATGATACCGGAGACCATTACCAATTGCAGCGTCGTGAGGATGGGCAAATCGGCCAGCGGAATCGGTTGCGCGCCGATTGCCGCGCAAATGGCGCTGGTCGATTTAACCAAAAGCTGTGCGATTTCGCGCTGTGACTCCCGGTCGCGTGAGATGCGCGTCATCTCGATGCGCGCCTCGTTCGGCAATTCGCGGGTCAGGATCGACATCAAGAGCTGCACCTGGTCAGGATTTTTTCCGGCCGCATCGAAAACAATGACTTCAGGCAGCTTTTCGTCGCGTTTTAAGGCTTCGCCGAGACGTTCCGCCAAACCGTGGCCTGCCTCCTCCTTTTCCCGACCGCGCGCCGACGTCGCCTTGTCGGCTGAAAACGAGATTCCAACGACCTTGGTCGTGGTGGCGCCGCTCCAGTCAAGGCAGGCGATTAGGTTTGCGATCTCGGCCTTGCGCGCGCGCCGTGCCTCATCCGCTTCATCGACAAAAAGAACTACGTCCGCCGGTTGACGCTTCAATTCCTCTGAAACTTCCTCTGCGCCACTCTCGCCGGCGCCGCGTGCGTCCAAAATACAGATCGTGCCGCATCCATCGACAACAAATTCCTGCCAACGAAACACCGTCGCCGGCCTGTCCGATTCAGCCTTCCCGAAAAATGCGTTCACCAGTTCCGGTCCACTTTTTTTGATGGATCCCGCCAAGACGAAGCGGGGCGAGCGCTGTTGCAGGAAGAGTTCTTTTAGGGGGGTGAGTTCATTCAAGATCGGTTTTTGGATTGTAGCCGGCAGCTTCGCAAGAAGGCTCTCAAGCCTCTCGACGATGTGAAGAAGCACTGGCTGATTCATTCGGGTTTAGATTCTAAATTTTCAAATTGCAGATTGCCAGTTTCGACACTTGACCGGTAGCAAGGAAATTGGCTTTCCATCCGAAAACTGAAATCATAAACCTCTTTCTCATGAGTTTGAACATTGAAGCGCTTTCTCGTGCCGCGACCGAAGCGCGCGGTTTGTGCATGGACGCGGTGCAAGCTTCGCAATCCGGACATCTCGGGCTCCCCCTCGGTTGCGCCGAAATGGGTGCCGTGCTCTACGGCTATGCACTCAAACATAATCCGGACCAGCCGCGTTGGATTGGTCGCGATTATTTTGTGCTGTCGGCGGGGCATGGCAGCATGTTTCTTTACGCCTGGCTGCATCTGAGCGGCTACGATTTGCCGATGTCGGAGATCAAACGTTTTCGGCAACTGCATTCCAAAACGCCGGGCCATCCGGAATTTGGCGAAACGCCTGGCGTGGAATGTACGACCGGACCGTTGGGGCAGGGGGTTGGCAACGCCGTTGGCATCGCTGTGGCGTTAAAAATGGCGACGGCGCGGTTTAACACGGACGAATACAGAATTTTTGACCAACATGTGATTTGTCTCGCCGGCGATGGTTGCATGCAGGAAGGCGTCGCGTCAGAGGCGAGCGCGTTCGCGGGGCATTTCGGTCTCGATAACTTGATCCTGATTTATGATTCCAATGCCGTCACACTCGATGCAGCAGCGAAGGAAACGCAAAGCGAGGATACCGGCGCCCGGTTCAAAGCCTACGGATTCGACGTCCAGGAAATTGATGGCCACGACATGCAGCAATTTCTCGACGCGCTGAACGTGGCAAAGGAGCGCGATAACGGAAAACCGCAGTTCATCATCGCGCACACGCTCATCGGCAAAGGCGTTCCGGAAGTGGCCGGCACGCACAAAGCGCATGGCGAGGCGGGCGCGAAATATGTCGATGCTGCGCGTAAAGGGCTCGGTTTGCCTGATGAGCACTATTTTGTGTCGGAAGAAACGAGGAAATACTTCGCTGAGCACAAGGAGAAATTGCTCGCCGATTACACTGGCTGGGAAAAAGTTTATAACGGCTGGCGCAAGAAGAATCCAGACATGGCCAAAATGCTCGATGACGGAATCGGGCGAAAAGTTCCGGCCGATTTGTTATCCAAGATTCCGGCGTTTCCAAAAGACGTGAAGCTCGCCACGCGCAAAGCGGGCAGCGAAGCATTGCAGCCAATCGCACAGGCGATGCCACTGCTCATGAGCGGGAGCGCCGACCTGCACGGATCGACCTTGAACTACATCAAGGATGGTGAGGATTTCACGCGCAACAATCCGGGAGGTCGCAACATCCGCTTTGGCATTCGCGAGCACGGCATGTGTGCAATCCTCAATGGCATCTCATACCAGCGACTGTTCCGCGCATCTGGCGCGACATTTATGGTCTTTACCGATTATTGCCGCGCCTCCATTCGGCTCGCAGCGCTCGCGAAGCTTCCCAATGTTTATATCTTCACGCACGACTCGATCGGCGTGGGTGAGGATGGTCCCACCCATCAGCCAGTCGAGACCGTGAGCTCGGTTCGGGTGATGCCGCAGATCGATGTCATTCGTCCGGCTGACCCGGAAGAAACCGCTGGGGCATTCGTCGCGGCGATGCAACGAACTGATGGTCCGACGCTGATCGCGCTCACGCGTCAGGTCGTTCCGATATTAAACGATGTCGATCTCGCGGCGCGGCGCAAGGGCGTGTCGCATGGCGGCTACATCGCAAAAAGAGAAAAAACCGGACTCGAGTTGATCATCATGTCGTGTGGTAGCGAATTGCAGCATGCGCTCGCTGCTGCGAAGGAGCTGGGTGATGGAGTCCGAGTTGTGTCGATGCCATGCTTCGAGCGTTTCAATCGTGAATCGGAAAAATATCGCGAAGACGTTCTGCCGAAATCGTGCCGAAGACGTATCGCCATCGAAGCCGGCGTCCCGGACACCTGGTACCAGTACGTCGGCCTCGACGGCACAGTGATCGGTCTACATCAGTTCGGCTTAAGCGCCCCAGGTGCGGAAGTGATGAAAGAACGTGGTATTGACGCAAAGCACGTTCTCGATGCAGCGAAGTCGCTTGGGGAGCGTTGATTCGTCAAACGGTTAACCGTAATTTGGCTCCGCTTTAATGGTTTAACGATTCAACTGTTCAACGTTTTTTTAAAACGCTTCCTCCGGCTCGATTACGTTGCGTGCTCGATTTTCGAAACGCGTGAAATGTTTGAAAAATGTTAGCGGGATTGTCCCGATCGGTCCATTTCTTTGCTTCGCGATAATCAGCTCGGCTTCTTCAGCTTTGTCGTCGAGAATCCTCTGGTCGTCTTTGTCGTCCTCTTTCTCTTCATAAAAACCGGGTCTAAGAAGAAGACCTACGAGATCAGCATCCTGCTCGATCGCTCCAGATTCGCGCAAGTCGCTTAACCGAGGCGTGCCGCCGGAACGTTGCTCGGGTTGCCGATTTAATTGCGCGACCACAATCACCGGGATTTTTAACTCCTTAGCCAAGCCCTTCAATCCAGCAGAGATTTCGGTGATCTCCAATTGTCGATTATCCTGCGCCCGCCGCGAGCCAGATGTAACTAACTGAAGATAGTCGACTGCAATGAGTTGAACACCTTGCTGCGCCTTCAGTCTTCGTGCCTTTGCTCGCAATTCAAGAATGTTCAAACCGGAACTGTCATCTATAAATATTTTTGCTTCCGCCAGTTTCGATGCCGCCGCAGTGAGGTTTGGAAAATCGCGTTCGCCAAGAAATCCGCCACGTACTTTTGCCAAGTTCACATGTGCACGAGAACAAAGCAAGCGTTGCACGAGTTGCTGGCCGCTCATTTCCAAACTAAAAACGCCAACTGGGAGCTTCTGATTAACCGAGACGTGCTCGACGATGTTCATAGCGAGCGCCGTCTTGCCCATACTAGGCCGCGCTGCGATCACGATCATCTCACCTGGGTGCATTCCATTCGTCATGCGATCCAGTTCCGTAAACCCGGTTGAAAGACCGGTGATCCCGCCTCGGTTCTCGTAAAGTTTCTCGATCGATTCGATCGCTTCCATCACCTGGTCTTTCATCGAGAGCATCTGGCCTTTAAACCGGTCTTCGCCGACTGCGAAAATTTTTTGCTCCACTTCGTCGAGCAAATTGCCGACCTCGTCCTGTTCTTCGTAAGCACGGCGCACGCTTTCGGTCGCCGCCGCAATGATCGAGCGTAAAATGTATTTATCGCGAACGATGTCGAGATAATAGCCGACATTGGCGGCGGTCGGCACGAACGTGAACAGGCTGGTGACGAACGCAGCCCCACCTACGCTCTCGAGCAAATTCCGATCACGCAAAACTTGCGTAAACGTGATCAAGTCGATCGCCTCTCCCGCGTTCCAAAGATCGACCAGGACGTTGTAGATGGTCTGATGTGCGGGGACGTAAAAATATTCTTCGTTAATTTTCTCGACGCATTCCGCGATGGTGTCGCGCGGCGAGATCAGCATCGAACCGAGCACGCCTTGCTCCGCTTCTGTGCTGTGCGGCGGCGTCCGGTGAATATCTTGCGCAGAACCTGTCGGTGAAATGGGAAGAACTTTTCCGCCATTTCCTCCCGGCCTGCCTCGGCCGGGCCCATTGCCCGATTGCTTGCGAGGCTTCTCAGCGGTCCATGAGGACGGTTGAGTCGCCATTTATTTTTCTTCTTTTTTGTCTTCTTTTTTCCGCCTGAAAAATGAGCGGTGCTTTTTCTCGGCCGGTGCTGCTGGAGCTTCAGTCACGGCCCCTCGCTCGTGAGGTTCCTCCGCCGCTTTAACCAGAAAATTCAATCGCGCGGTTACATCGTGATGCAACTTGATCGCGACCTCGTGTTCGCCAGTGTCTTTGATCGGACGCTCCAGCGCGATTTTGTGCCGATCGATCTCTTGCCCCAGTTCGGCCCTCAATCGATTCACAATATCCTGGCTCGTGACCGACCCAAATGCTTTTCCAGTTTCGCCGGTCGCAAGTGTGAAGGTCACCCGCAATTTTCCAATTCGCCGCCCAAGCTCCTCCGCCTCATTAAGCTCATGCGCCTCGCGCTCGGCGCGCTTCTTTTTCAAATTATCGAGCTGGCGCAACGCCGCCGGCGTAACTTCATAAGCTTTCCCTCGGGGCAGCAAATAATTGCGGGCGTAGCCGCGACGCACCTTCACGACGTCCGCCTCAGCGCCGAGCCCAGGCACGTTTTCGGTCAAAATGATTTCAGTGGAGGGCATGTCGATCCTTCGAAAATCGCGCTCGGAAAATTCTTATCCCTGCGCGCGGACACATAGAAGCAGCGCACATCCTCGCTGTCAATGAGTCGATTGAAATTGTGCCAAAATTCTTTTTAGGAATAACGCAATTGCTCGTTTTGTGGCTCACTTCGCAAATTTTCAGATCGTTCCAAACGTGATTCGCCTACGATTGGACCTCGCGTAGGCGGGTTGTTTGCGAAGCGGTAGTTTCGCAAACTCGCCGCAACAAGTCCGTCCTGTGCGGGGCCAGAGGGCTTGCGCTACATCAAATCATGCCAAGCTTCATCCGGCCGGCTTCGCTGATCATG
>Ga0070707_100005215_pt1 | contig 12165 bp, 12 predicted proteins | sample KBSK5502metaG_FD_65468 | JGI IMG/M metagenome (GOLD analysis project Ga0070707, IMG submission 65468) | Corn, switchgrass and miscanthus rhizosphere microbial communities from Kellogg Biological Station, Michigan, USA - KBS K5-50-2 metaG | ecosystem: Host-associated > Plants > Roots >... | reverse complement strand
ACGTGGTGGGTTTCCGATGGAGGAGAAGGGACTTCTGGTGGCACTTCCTCAAACACCCGGTAGTCGATCTCCGGACCGTCCTCAGCGTCGTGAATGAGTTGAGCGGATATCTCGGTGCCCTTTGGAATATCCAATGCCTGCACGCGTGCAGCCTTGTGGAACAGCACTACACTCAGCTTGCCCTCACTGCCCTGCACGGACAGATATTCAATATCATCGCCAAGCGATCGGGAACAGGCCCTCCTCAGGTCTAGTGAGCAATTGTGATCGGACGTTGGAAACTCTGAATGAGAGAATTTAAATTCTGAATGAAAGCAGCGTTCGTGTCGTTAACCGCGGTGAGGAAGACAATGTGGATTCCTTCAAAGCATTCGAGAAAATCGGTGCTCTTCCCCTATCTCAACTTGCATCCGGGTCGTACGTTGTACAACCAGGCGCAGGACGCGGGGTTTCGCCCATGACTTGCACGACAAGAAGCGGCCAAGCACTGACCACGTGAAGAATGATGCTTGAAACGGCTACAACAACACCAATGCAGATCCAGCGTACCGTCCGATGTTGCGGCACCGGCTGATCAGGCGCTCCAGGAGAGAGATTCAAATGGCCATTTATATGAATGCGAAAACAAAACCCGATTTCGACCCCAAAATCTTCCTCTCCACCATCGGTGATGGCAGGCGGATTGTGTCCTTTCGGCAGAAACAGATTATCTTCGCTCAGGGCGAAGCGACGGACGCAGTGTTTGTAATCCAAAAAGGTTTGGTAAAACTCAGCGCCAAATCCAAAGCTGGCAAGGAAGCAACACTCGGCATATTAAGCGACAAGGATTTTGTCGGTGAAGATTGCCTTGCAGCTCAGGCGCTCCACATCGCATCGGCAAGCGCAATAACAGATTGTGACCTTCTGCGGATTGAAAAGGAGACAATGATGCTCTCACTTCATGGGGAACAAACCTTGTCAGATCTTTTCGTCGCATATTTATTGCTGCGGAACATTCAATATCAAGAGGATTTGCTTGACCAACACTGCAACTTTAGTGAGAGAAGACTCGCGCGGATTCTTCTGTTGCTCGCCAAGAAAAACACACCTCACTCTGTAATTCCCGAGCTGAATCAGACGACTTTGGCACAAATGGTGGGGACTACGCGGTCGCGGGTTAGCTTCTTCATGAATAGGTTCAGATCGTTGGGCTTCATCGATTACGGTGACTGCAGGCGCGGTTTGCACGTTCGTAGGTCACTGGCTCTCTACGCCAGAGGAAGCGCGCTCACGCTCGCCACAATTGAATGTGCAGCAATGCTCCCCAGTGTGGTTTAGCAACCCCTGCCGCTTTGTCTGCACTCCGCGATTATCGCCGCCACCATCGACATGAACGCGATCGTCATCGGCAGGCTGTCCCATTGCCGCCCGTGAATTGTTTGGGGACAGGGGATAGTTAAGAGGAGCCGAACCCATGGCAATGGTCTGTTGCTTTGCCTGTAGATCGCATCCTTGAATCGTCATCTCGGCCTCCTTCGTCCCGAGCTTTTTGGTTGGATGCCGCAAAGTCTACTCGGGTCGTCGCGAGGCCGCCATCGTTATGTCATCAGCTACCCGAATTCAGCGCCTGCTTGAGAACGACCTCCGGCCGATGGCGTAGTCGTCGAGTGTGCGCCTTATCGCGCAGAATGGTCGAAGCAACTCATGGCGCGTGTCCCGGGTTTTTCCTTTATGAGGTAAGAAAGACAAGAACGCCGCAATTTTGATTACCCGCGTAACCTGTCGGGCATTACGGCGCATGGTAGGCTGAGTCTCAACCCCAACCGTGGGAAGTTGCTTATGTGTGCTCGTTGGTGCGGACTAATCCTGATGTGCCTCTCGGCGCTTTCTGCCTATGCCGCCACGGAGCGAAAGCAGCCGCCTGCTTCACAGGCGACCAACATAAGCATCACCACATCCCGCCCAGATGCCCGCAAGCTGTTTGAATCGGGAATGGTGGAATTTGAAAATGAACATATCCAAAGGGCGTTGGAAAATTGGCAGACAGCAATCAAGAAAGATCCTTCGTTTGCATTAGCACATCTTTTCATCTCGGAAGTATCCTACGACCCCGTAGAGCAGAAGACCGAACGCCGCCGGGCGAAGGCGCTGGCTAGGACGGTGACCCGGGGTGAAAAACTCCTGATCAAATGGCTCATGGGAGTGCAGGAAGAGCAGTACGTGACCGCTATCGGGGCAATGAACGATCTGCTGGCCAAATATCCCGGAGACAAGCGGATAGCTTTTCTCGCAGGCCGATGGCTGAGCCTACAAGAGCAATACGAACCGGCCGCCAGGTTCCTTGAACGCGCCATAGCTCTGGACGCTTCCTATGCCCCGGCGTGGAACCGGCTAGCATATTGTCATGCATACAGCGGCGACTACAGCAAAGCATTTGCAGCCATGGAGCGTTACGTCACCCTACTGCCCAGTGAGGCCAATCCGCAGAACTCTTACGCCGAAATCCTGCGCATGTCTGGCAATTCTCGCGATGCACTCGAGCATTATAGTCAGGCCTTGAAAATCGATCCTGCATTTCAACCATCGCAGATCGGGATCGCTGATACCTATGCGCTCATGGGAGAGCAAGCAATAGCTCGCAGTGAATACGACAAGGCCATCCGCGGCGCCAGCGTGGCCGGCGACAAAATTCGGTATGCGCTGCAATCCGCCCTTACTTACGTCAGGGAGAAGAAGCAGGGAAAAGCCAACACCGCTCTGAACGCAGTTGCTAAACAGGCGCAAGACGCGCACCTCTCGGTCCCGGAAGCCGAGGCATTTCGTTTCCTGGCTTTGTACGAGCGGGATAACTCAGTGGCCCTCAAATACCTCGATACAGCGGAGGCCGCTCTGGCCGCAGACACGGAAGCTCCTCGTACTGATCTCCACGAGGAGGAGGCGCAGATATTGCGTGTACGCGCTATCCGCGCTGAGGGTGCCGGACTAAAGCCAGCCTCAGACCAGGCCTTAAAGCAAATGGAAGCTCTAATGAACACGACTCATAGCGCTATTCTGCGACGTTCGTACTACGGCGCGTTGGGTTCTGTCCTCCTGGCAGATCATAAGTATGCCGAGGCTATTGCCTATCTTCAGGAGGACGTCGGCAATCCGCTGTCAATCCAAGACCTGATTTTGGCCTACACTCAAACCGGAGCTAACGACAGAGCGCATGTCCTCGAGCTGAAGTTGGCGGCGACGAATCAGCCAACCGTCGAGCAAGCATTGGTTGTTCCCCAGTTGCGCATGAAACTCGCGGCCACCAAGGAGAAGCGCAGTTGGTTGCAGAAATTCACCAACCGAACCCAATAGGGTAAGGCGGCTTCCATACGCGTGACGAGGTCCAGAGGTTGATCTCAAAACTACTTCTGCCGCAAACTCCTTATTGCAGACAATTTCCCACTGGTCGGGTTCGGTCCCTTGAGCGCTCGGTGCCCTCGACGGAGCTTGCCGAAAGCAACCCCGGCGTGGCACGTCACGAAAATGGTCCATTGCATGAATCGAGGCGTCGTTATCTCGAGTACCTCGCATCGGAATATACGGATGCTCAGAGCATGTGCCGAACGGGCTAGTACTTCATTACCTTCACTGCGGTCAAAAGGAATCAGCCCGCACACGATCCGTCATTCGACAGCGACCCATCTGCTTCGCGCGGGTGTCGATTTAAACACGATTCGCTCATGGCTGGGGCCCGTCTCGTTGGATACAACCCAGGTCTACGCGGAAATCGATTTGGAGATGGAAGGCAAGGCGCGCTTGAAAAGTGCAGCACCGAGAATGTCAAAAAGCCAACCGTAGCATCTGATGGAGAACTCATGGCGTTCTTGCGCTCCATCTAACCAGCTTCATCTTATGTGGTCTTCGGAACAGCTGTTACCGGCGCAGTGTGAAGGACGCCTGGTCCTGGGACCACATAAATCAACTGCCAACATACGGTTTATGTTCTTAAGAACATAAACCGTAAACATAGTGCAATGCGTTTCGGTTTCCTGCGTTGCTCGTCAGAAATCATGAATCGGCGGAAGCCATGGTGAATGAGGCTTTGCAGAGCCTGGTGGCGGAAAAACTGCTTGTGATACGGCGCGATGTTCTGGCGATCAACATTGACCGCCGTGTTCCTGAAGGGATTATTGGGCAGAATTGCGTGCGGCAACCGGAGTCGGGGTAATGGACTTCAACTGGTCCAGTTCGCTCAATACGTTTTTCCAATCATCCTCGTCCTTCTTTACCTCGATCGGTGCTGAGAGGTCAGAATAAAAGTCGAGAAGATTGGCACGCAGCTCCGGCGAAATCCGATCAAACTTGCGCTCTGACAATTGACCTAACAACTTTGCATAAGCATTGTCCGCGAGCGAGTATTCCGCTGCCTTGGTGGGTTGGCCACTATCAAGATCACAGTTGGGCAGCACAAGTGTGTCGGTGCCCAGCTCCTCCAGGAGGAGCCGGTATTGATCGACGGTCGCATTGATGCTGTTGATGTACAGATCTTCTGTTTGCCGAGTTGGGTTGTTGAACGCTAACCCTTTGAAAGGGCCTATCCTCGGCATGTAGCGCACGAGTGCTGACAAGATGCGGGTGCCCACGCCTGGCTTCACGTAGTCCTTTCCCCATTCCTTTTCATAATTGGAGCGCGAGAGACGATACAAGAACCTCCGTTTCGCGAAATTTGGCGTTTCTCGCATCAGATCTTTCTTATGAGTCTGCAGCGCGACTTGAGTCATTTGCGGAATCAGCCGGCTGACCGCGAAACGATACGAACCCACAGCCAGATCCTCGTGGGTAAGCACATCTTTCAACTCCACTCCGTACACCACGGGGAAAACTCGCTCCAGCAAGGATTTGGACACCTGGAATCCGATGAAATCGTGGTACTGCTGCGACGCATAACGATTCTTCGCGACCTGCACCGTGTCGAACCCGAACTCTATTCTCAGATGTGCCGTCTTGTCCTGGGCGTACCGGACTGACTTGCCAAACTTCGCTCGCAGCTTCGGATACTCGATCGCAACGGCCTGGTTGACCGCGGGGTGGCCGGCGATATCCGCCACGTAGTGCGACAATGCGCCCAGCGCAAAGGCGTATTCGTTGACATCTTGGCTCTCCAGCAGCAACTCGCGAACGAAGTCTCCGCTACGGACGTAATGCACGAGGTTGCTGAATTCTTTACTGCCGAACGGGTAATACCGAGATCCTGGATCACGGCGCATAGGCATGGGCTTCCCTGATCTGGTCTTCCGACAAGCCCGGATATCGCGCGAGCAGGAGAGGCTGGATCTTGTCAGTCCACAGCAGATCCACGATTTCCTCGTGCGTTAGAACGGAGTACGCGGACAGACCGCCGCTGCACATGAGCACGACCAGAAGAAGCGCCGCAACACGGGCGGAAAGCAGTCGCAAGCCGCCCATGAGGACACGCCATGATGACCAGGATTGCATGGTTCAGATGCGCCCCAGAAGCAGGAGAATCACAATAACGAAAAGGACCACTCCCACTCCTCCGGTGGGGTAATAACCCCAGTCACGACTATGCGACCATCGTGGCAGCGCCCCTAGAAGTGCCAAAACTAAGATCACGATCAATATGGTTCCAAGCACGTATTGCTCCTTGCGTTCAGGTGCAGACCGGAAGATCAAATGCCAGTCTCAAATGGCGTTCTTAATCGTTAAGAAACGGCGTGGAACCCGAAAAAGACGGGTCCCCCGCCGATTATGAGTTGCTAGCGCAAGCTTCCTGTGGTCGCATTAACCGGGCTGCCGATGGCTTCACCAGATACGAGAAGTTCGACTCTACGGTTCTGCTGCCGACCGGCGGAGTTATTGTTGGAGGCGACCGGCAAAGTGTTACCGAAGCCCCTGGACGAAACCGAATTCGTCGATACCCCTTCTCGCACCAGGTAGTCGCGCACGGATCCAGCACGATTCTCCGACAATGTTTGATTCATGGCATCGCCGCCCACGTTGTCCGTGTAGCCGCCGACTTCAATGCTGAGCCCAGGATAGGCGAGCAAAATACCGGCTACTTTCGCCAGCTTCTCCCGTGCACCCGGCTTCAACGAATACTTTCCGCTGTCAAACAAAACATCGGACATGCTGACAATCAGGCCGCGTGCGCTGTCGCGAGTCTGAAGAATTTTGTTCAGCTGGTCGGACAATTTCGTGCGCATGGCTGCTTTCTCTGTTTCCGCTTGTTGCGCGCTCAACTGGGCCTGCTGTGCCGCTAAGCGGGATTGGTCCGCATCAGCCTGGGTGGCGGAGAGTGCAGCTGCTGATGCGGCTTGACTGTCTGCCATATCTGATTTGGCCTTCGCCGTCGCCGCCTGTGCATCAGCGGCGTCGGTCCGGGCTTTGGTTGCATCAGACTCTGCCTGAGCCTTTGCTGCTTGAGCTTTCGCCGTGTCGGACTGGGCTTGCTCCTTCTGCCGAGTCGCATCATCAGCCTGCTCTCGCGACTTGGCCTGCGCGTCCGATGAATCCTGGCGTTCGTTTGCCAAGCGCACTTCGTCCATTTTTTTGACCGCGATCGCGCGTGCATCTTCAGCAGTCTGGACTGCTTCTCGGGAGACTGCGATCAGAGGCTTTTTATCGATGTGTTTCCTCGTCGCATATTCATCGGCATGGTTCATCAATTGGAGGGCGTGCTGATAGCTCTCACTGGCATACTGCTCGGATCCCTCGGATTGAGCGATGCGCAGTGCATTACGCGCCTCGAAGAATTCCAATGGCAACTTGGCATTCAGAACCACCGGGTCGAACTTGTAGCCGGTGGGAATGTAGCCGCCCCGCTCCATCAGTTCGTACTTTGCATTTACTGCCTCGGTCGTTCCCTTAGTGTCTTCGCGGACCACATTCTCCAGCACAACCACGTTGCTGGGTTGCCGCACCGCATAGTAAGGTTCCGCGGTAACGATCAGCGCGAAAGCCTGAAGATCCGTAGTTACATGCAGTTTGCTGCGATGGTTGCCGCCCAGTAACACTTCGCCCAAATTCACTGCCCGGCCCTCGGGCGAAATTGCCCACAAAATGTAGGTCAGATATTCATTGCCGAAGGTAGTTGGTTTTTCCAGGTTGCCAAACTCGGCTTCGATCTCAATGGCTCCCCTCTTGCTGTTCACCTGGGCTTCACCGTTGGCTAAAGTCATCAGGTTTGTGCCGGCGAAATCCAGCTTTGTGGCTCCGCTGCGGTGCCGATAATTGACTGCCTGCACGCTGCGGCTGACCACGTTGACACGAAATGTAGGCGTCGGACTCATGGGCTCGACGGTCAGTCTTGTTTGAGAAGTAGTTTGAGCCACTGCGCTCAAACTGAGAGCGATTCCGGCGACTAATAACAGCGTATTCTTCAAAGTGTCTCCTTGAGGCAGATGTCTGCCGTATTGCGTCGTATCCGATCTTGCGTTAAAGCGTTCAGCCCTTCTTGACCGGTTTCCTTTACGACATCGCTTAGGTTCCGACGTGGATCCGGGAAAGGGAGTGGAACAATCCAAAAACGTTCAGCAGCCACAGAACTACGGCAATCACCACAACACCGTTCAAAATCGACTTGATGGATCCCTGCATGGGAATGAAGCGATTCACCAGCCACAAAAGAACACCCACCACGATGAGAACTTCCAGGAGTTGAATTAAAGGCATGACCTTTGACCTTCCTTCTTTCGCGGGCCAACGCCTCTCATCCGCCTAGAGGTGTTGCCCTAATTTCAATGTTTGCCAAACTCTTTAGGGTCGAATCGTGTTCCGCCGTGAGGTTTCGCGGCATACACACGGATGAAGAATGCCGATTGGCTGGATGTGGTCGCTTCGCCGTGACTCGACAAAGAACCGGCCCGCAGCGACCTAAGAATGAGAGCCACGAATCAGCGTTCGGTGCTCCCTCGACACACTCAGGAGAGTAAAGAATGACAGGTGCTGGCCTTCGCGTCTGAGCAAGATAGCTCACATGTGGAGACTAAAATTGCGGGCCTGCGAAGGCCAGCAAACTACCGAGACTTCGGCGCGTTGGGCGGGTGGCCGGTGACCCAAAGGCACGGTCAGCACCATTTGACCTTAGAGAGTGCGTCACCGCCCAAGTACACTGCAGCTCTGGTCCACAAGCCAAGTAGACCTGGTAGGTGCTTATTCTTGATCGTGAATGGGCGGCTCCGTTGGCCGTGATTGGCATCCGAAGGCAAACTGGAACATCCCAAGAAGCGGTTTCATAAATCTTGCGCTCGTTGCCGGCGCTCGCAACTCCCATTGGCATCCAGCCAATCTAACAAGGAGCGCACACTAGCCCGAGCCAGAGCAATTGAGCAATCCGCAGCTCCGTAGTAAAGATTGATGGTGTCGCCATCGGGAGCCATCGTATAGCCGCATGGGAACACAACATCGGCGACATCGCCGAAGCGCTCGTACTCGGCCTCCGGCCCAAAGACCCAGGAATCTCCTCGCAGCAGGCATTTCTCCGGATTCGCAATGTCAAAAAGGGCCAGGCCCAATCGGTACAGACAACCCGAAGGCGTGTGCCGCACTCCGTGGTAGAACACGAGCCATCCTCTGGAAGTCTCGATTGGCGGCGGCGATAGACCGATTTTGTTTGCATCCCACCAAGCGCCGCGGCGCGCTTCTAACATAAGCCTGTGTCTGCCCCAATGGCGCAAATCAGGAGAGTAGGAAATCCACATGTGCGCTCCGAGGGTCGTCATGGGCCGATGAATCAGCGCCCAGTGTCCGTTAATTCTCCGGGGCAGAAGCGCTGTGTCTTTGTCGTCTGGGGGCATAATCACGCCGTAACGCTCGAAGGTTCGGAAGTCTTTAGTCAGAGCCAGCGACACTCCGGGGCCACCCCGCGAATAGGAGGTGTAAGTGACGACGTGTTGCTGCAGTTCGGGCACAAAAGTAATGCGAGGATCCTCGATGCCCCAAATTTCCTCGGGATACTCGTTCGGGCTGGGCATCAATGTCGGTTCGCTATCGATTTGCCACCCATCTTCACCGTTGCGAGAGCGCGCGGCGCAAAGATGCGACAAACCGCGTCGATCCTCCACCCGGCAAAGCAGTAGAGTAGAACCATCCGCCAGCAGGGTCGCCCCCGCATTGAACACACTATTGATAGAGTACGGCCAATCCTTACTGGTTAAGATGGGGTTAGCAGGATGCCGAAGAAGTAGTGGCTCGTAGCGGGTTGTGGTCGCAATGCTCATAGGTATCTCCCTCAACTGTCTCACTCAGTGGTCGCGATTACGGTTTCGTCAGCACAAGCAGCCAACACGTTACCGCTGGTTCCCAGACTGTCCGAGGCTTGCACCGAGCGCATGTCGAGCAATGCCATCAAGAACGATAAGGTCGATTCTGCGCCCTGGTTCTCGTTGGCGCGGTCGGGGTGCAGGCCGTCCCGGCAGCCGCCGGTGGCGGCATCATAAAGCGGAAGTTGCAGATCGTTGTCGCCAAGGAACCAGTTGAATGCTGACCAGGCGTCGCTGCGCCAGCGGCTGTCACCAGTCACGCGATAGGCTTCGAGACACGCAGAAACTGCGCCGGCAGCTTCAAGCGGCTGTTGATCGAAACGGGCGTTTTCCCCACCCTGGCGATAAAAGCCCTGAGATCCGATCGGCACAAAGTGGCCGTTGGTTTTGCAACGCTGCGTTTCCATCAGCCATTCCAATGCTTCGAGACCGGCGGAAACCATACGATCATCCGAGCAAGCTGAGCCGACTAGTAGCAGGGCTTGCGGTAATCTCGCGTTAGCGTAGGCCAGAATGGTTTCGAACCACTTCCAATCCGCGCTTCGAATCGACTCATACATTTCGAGCAATCGCCCAGCCAGCGCGGATCTTACTTTCTGTGCGTCGCGGTCTCCGGGATACGAACCGAGGTATTCCTGTATGCCGAGCAGGGTGTAGGCCCAGGCACGAGGGCTGCTGAACTCTATAGCTGCGGGAAACGAAAACTCAAACAATCGCCCGGCAGCGCATCTCAATCCCTGATCCGTGGACCGGCCTAAGACCGTTCCAAGTCCCCACAAGGCGCGCCCATGACAGTCTTCAGACCCCACAGCTTCGTTCCACCGGCGACTGTAGCGGAGAAAGTTTCTGAAACCACCTTTCGCGGGATTAAAGGCATGCTCGAGGAAGGACAAATAACGGAAGGACAAATCTGGGAGAAACAGATCCGACACAGTCGAGCCGGCGTTCTCCAGCCGTTCTTTACCCAGTTGTGCCAGCAGCACGGTAAAAATAAGTGCGCGAGCATTGTCGTCTGTGGTATAGCCCTCTCCACGGTTCGGGATTGTGAAGATCGCGTGCTGCAGCATCCCCGTATCATCGGTCAGCCGATTCATGTGATTGAGTTTTAATGCAGGCAGCCGGTCCAGCGATTTCTGAGGGAAACGGGCCAACCATTGAACGCGTGGATTCTCCATCCGGTCGCTACGCGCTTTTGCAAAACTCGCCATGTAACCTTGCGCTACTCTTTTCCAGATCATCTCCCGGGCGAACAAGTAAGCACGTTTACGCATGGCATGGCGTATCGCGGGGGTATCCAAAAGTTCGATTGTTTTTTGTGCGATAGCAGCGGGATTTTGGAAGGGCACCAGCGCGCCACGGCCGTCGTCTAACAACTCAATGGCGTGCCAATAGGGAGTCGAGATAATCGCCTTGCCCGCACCTAATGCATAGGCCAGCGTTCCCGAAACTACCTGCGCCTCATGGCGATACGGAGTGATGTAAATGTCTGCTGCCCCAATGAACTGAACCATCTCATCAGGACTGACGAAGCGGTTGTGGAATATTACTTGTGATTCCACTCCCACTTTCTTAGCTAAAGCTTCCAAGCTAGCTCGGTACTTCTCACCTTCGCGACGGAGGATGTGAGGATGGGTGGCACCTGCGACGATGTAAGCTACATTCTTGTGTTTGGACAAAATCTGCGGCAACGCTTGTATAACGCTTTCGATTCCTTTGTTCGGTGAGAGCAGGCCGAAGGTGAGTAATACCGCCTTTCCTTCCACGCCAAAGCGGTCCTTATAGAAATTCGGATCCAGGAACGGCAGGTCGGGGACGCCGTGAGGAAGCATGTCAATCTTGCCGCCGGGCACCTTGTAGATTTCTTGCAAGAACTGGGATGAGAGCTGGCTCATGACAATGAGCCGATCCGAAAGCTCGGCGATCTCTTCCATGACCATGAGTTGGTTAGGGTCTGGCTCGCGCAGAACCGTGTGCAGCGTTGTCACCAACGGCATCTTCAAGCCGCGGAGCAGACGCAAAATGTGGCTTCCGGCTGGACCGCCAAAGATTCCATACTCGTGCTGCAAGCACACCATGTCTATATTGTTGAAGTTCAGGAATTTAGCCGCTTCTTGATACGATGTCAGGTCATCCTGAGCGAGCGACCACCGCACCCGTGCGGGATAGTCATATCCATTTTCGGTGTCGTTCACCGGCAGGGCCAACAATCGAGCTGTGCCATACTCCGCCGATATGGCCTCGCACAGGTCCGTGGTGAACGTAGCGATGCCACACTGTCGCGGAAGATAATTTCCGATCACCGCGATTCGACTAGGCAACAATGGCTTCGATTGCGATCGTGCACGAGGCGCGGAGGCGCCGTCTCGCACCATGGGACGGGGGTTGACGATTTCCAAGATTGCCTTGGGAAACACTGTGGTGGGTCGCGACATTTGTCCTTAATTTTGCTGAGAATTAGGCGTAAGGAGCCACTTTTCAGATCAGCTCCTAAGCGATCACCCGCACTGCCTTTGAAATTGTCTCTTGTCAGTATTCAACCAAAGTGAAGTTGCCGGCTGATCACTATTGACCATTCCGTTGCTGAGGAATACTGCATTATGTCGCTATGAAGGCAAAGAAAGCACACGCCCTTATGGTTCGTTGCTCCACCTGTGGCGCTAAGCCGGGAGAGAAATGTGAGCTTAGCACTGGCATGCCACGCACAAACCCGCATCGAGACCGGCGCTTAGCGGCTTCGGAAAAGTAACGAGTCCGCGAATCGAAGTAGCCCGCCCGATTAATCCGGAGGTTGCTGAGCTCATCGCTCACTTCGCAGCGGCCGATCGGTTCTTGCGTCCACAGATCTGAACCGGCGGTCGCTTCCCGGAGTCGGTCACGCAGACTCACGACGATGAGAACACAGCCAGCCAAAAACATCACTATCACAATC
>Ga0070707_100005213_pt1 | contig 12166 bp, 10 predicted proteins | sample KBSK5502metaG_FD_65468 | JGI IMG/M metagenome (GOLD analysis project Ga0070707, IMG submission 65468) | Corn, switchgrass and miscanthus rhizosphere microbial communities from Kellogg Biological Station, Michigan, USA - KBS K5-50-2 metaG | ecosystem: Host-associated > Plants > Roots >... | reverse complement strand
ACTTCTACAACCGCCTTGTCTCGAGCTACGGATTCGAGAGCGCGGCCGAACAGGTCCAGGAGCTGTACCTGGCGGGGAAGAAGACCGAGGCAATGTTCGCCCTGCCCGACGAGCTCATCGACCTCGTGTCGATCGTCGGTCCGCCCGATCGCGCGAAGGCCAAGATCCGCGAGTTCCGAGACGCCGGCGTGGACACGCTGATCGTCTGGCCTGTGCTGCCGGACCACGAACAGCGGAAGGAGCAGCTCCGCCTGGTCGCTGAGGTCGCTCGGAAAGTCGACTAGGACCGGTGGAAAGTACTTGCCAATTTCGCAAGTGCCTGCTACGATCTGCGCCGTGACTGAGACTCAACCCAGCCGAGAAGATGCGGTCGCGGCCCTGGCGGAGGTTGGCATCCGGGCGTCGCAGGTGAGGCAGGCCGACTCGCAGCTGTGCTGGATGCTTGCGGCGCTCCTTGCCGCGGACCTCGGGGTCGCCGTGCTGCTGAGCTTGTCGCCCCACCGCGGGTCGACGTTCGCCGGGGTGGGCGTTCTCGCGATGCTCGTCGCGGCCGTCGCTTTTGCCGTGATCGTCGGCATTCGGATTCGAGGCTACAGCCGCCTCGGAATTCGTCTGTACTTCGGAACCCTCATCGCCTTCAACCTGTGCAACGCGCTGGTCACATCGCTGAGCATCGGATCGCGTTTCTGGGCCCAGGGCCAGCCGACCTACCACTTCGGTATCACCGAGGCGGTCGGCATGGTCCCCCTGGTCGTCGGTATCTGGCTGCTGAGCCGCAGGCGCGATTGAGTCACCCGCGCCACGAGCTGGATGACCTCCTCGGTCATCCGGTGCGCTTTTCCGTGGTCGCCTTGCTCGCGGCCGCCGAACACGCCGATTTCGGCTTTGTTCGGGACAACGTCGAGGTGACAGACTCGGTCCTCTCCAAGCAGATGAGCGCGCTGGAGCAAGCCGGCTACGTCAAGGTCAAGAAGGGATTTGTCGGCAAGCGCCCGCGCACCTGGCTCTCTCTGACCAAGGAAGGCAGGCGCCGCTTCGCCCGTCACATGAATGCTCTGCAGGAGATTGCGGCGGGAAACAACCTCCCGGTCGCGTCTTGAACGCCAACCAGCCGCCGCCCCTCGTCGACTACAACCTCTTCGAGGCCAACGCGCCGCTGCGCGAGGCCGTGGAGCGCGAAGGCGCCTCATGGGCGCACGACCTGGTGCAGGAGCTTGGGCGCCTGGCTGGGAAGCAGGAGGCCATCGATTGGGGTTTCCAGGCCAACGCCAACCCTCCGCGCCTGCGTACGCACGACCGTTTCGGCGAGCGCATCGACGAGGTCGAGTTCCATCCCGCGTGGCACGAGCTGATGAGGGTCGCGGTTGGTCATGGCCTGCACGCGCTGCCCTGGCGCGAACCTCGCCGAGGCGCGCATGCAGCACGGGCGGCCGCCTTCTATGTCTGGTCCCAGGTCGAGGGTGGTCATGGCTGTCCGGTCTCGATGACCTACGCCGCGGTGCCGGCGCTCCGCAAGTCACCCGAGGTCGCGGCGGAGTGGGAGCCGCTCATGACAACCCTCGATTACGACCCAGGCCTGCGACCACACAAGACGAAGCGAGGCGTGCTGTTCGGCATGGCCATGACCGAGCGGCAGGGCGGGTCCGATGTGCGCTCCAACACGACGCGTGCGGAACCAAACGGAGCGAACGGCGAGCACCGCCTTACCGGCCAGAAGTGGTTTTGCTCCGCACCCATGTGCGATGCGTTCCTCGTCCTCGCCCAGGCACCGGGCGGGCTCTCGTGTTTCGTGCTGCCTCGCGTTTTGCCCGACGGCACGCGCAACGCCTTTCACATCGACCGGCTCAAGGACAAGCTCGGCAACCGGTCAAACGCGTCGTCGGAGATCACGCTCGACGGCGCCTGGGCGGTCCTGGTCGGGGAAGAGGGAAATGGCGTGAGGACCATCATCGAGATGGTCAACCACACGCGTCTCGACTGCGTCATCGGCTCGGCCTCGATGATGCGTCAGGCGGTCGCGCAGGCGACGCACCACACCGCGAATCGCAGTGCTTTCGGCAACCTGCTCAGCGAGCAGCCGCTGATGGTCAACGTGCTGGCCGACCTGGCCGTCGAATCCGAAGCCACGACCACCTTGATGATGCGTCTCGCCGGCGCGTTCGATCGAAGCAACGATCCCGCCGAAGCCCACTTTCGGCGCATCGGTGTTGCGATTGCGAAGTTCTGGACATGCAAGCGCGCGATCGCCGTCGTGGCGGAGGCGCTCGAGTGTCATGGCGGCAACGGCTATGTCGAGGAGTCCATCCTGCCGCGCCTCTATCGCGAAGCGCCCCTCAACTCGATCTGGGAAGGCGCGGGCAACGTGAACGCGCTGGACGTGTTGCGTGCCATGCAGCGCGAGCCCGATTCTGTGACGGCGTATTTTGAAGAGGTTGAGCGGGCGAGAGGCGTGGACAAGCGCCTCGATCACCAGATCGATGAGTTGAAGCGCGAGCTGGCAGACTCAGACGAGGTCGAATTCAGAGCCCGCCGCACCGTCGAACAGATGGCCGTCGTGCTGCAGGCGTCCCTTTTGTTGCGTCATGGCGAACAGAGCGTGGCTGATGTTTTCTTAAGTTCGCGTTTGGTTAACGACCGGGGATATGCATTCGGCACATTGAAATTCACAAGAGAACTGAAATCCGTGGTCGAGCGGCACCGGCCGCGTTTGTAGAGTGGAGGGATGATTCAAGAAACCGACCGGATCACTGACGCCTGGCTGCGCTCTCCTGTCGCCCGCATACAGCCAAGCGAGGTAATCCTGATTACCGACTTCGACGGCACGCTGGCCGAGATCGTCCAGGACCCGGCCGCGGCCCGCGCGCGCCCTGAGTCCCTCGAAGCGCTGGAGCAGCTCGTGCGGCTTCTGGCGGACGTGATCGTCCTGAGCAGCCGCCCGCCCGCCCAGCTGGAGCACCTGGTCCCGATTTCGGGCGTGCGGTTGATCGGGGACAGCGGGCGCGCTCTTCCGCGCAAAGCCCACAAAGAATCACTCGATCGCTTCAACGCAGACGCAAGCAAGCTGTTGGAGCGATTCCCGGGCGCCTGGTTGGAGGTCAAGCCCGCGAGCACGGCTGTGCACTTTCGGAACACCGAGCTGACCGGCGAGCAGATGCTCAAGCTCCTGCATCCGCTGCTGGACGATGCGCGGCTGGCGGCGACGCCGGGACGCAAGGTCATCGAGGTCCACGCCCCGAACGCCGGCAAGGGGACCGCGCTCGCGGCGCTGCTTCCCATCGAGGATCCCGGGGCGGTGGTCTGCTTCGGCGACGATGAGAACGACCGCTCACTCTTCGAGTGCGTGAGCAGGCTGGAAATGCCGCACATGTGTGTCGGGGTTTGGTCGCCCGAAGCGCCGAAGGACCTGTTCGACCATTGCGACCTCGTCGTGCCCGGGCCGGCGGCAGCGAGCGCGGTGCTGCAGGAAATCGTGGAGTGGGCTAAGCAGGCCTCCTGAACGTCGGCGTCAGGTCGCGTATGTCCTGCACCTGGTTGCTGATCCATCGCGCGATGTCATTCGCCCGAACCACGTTGCGCGCTCCTTCGTTCATTCGCTTGCGCTCCTCGGTCGCCATCGTCAGTCCGGCATGCATCGCGGCCGCGGTCGCCTCGACGTCGAACGGGTTGATCGACAGAACGTGACCCCTCAGCTCTTCGTGGGCGCCCGCGTTTTCTGAGAGCACGATCACGCCGTCCTTCTGGTTGACCAGCGCACCTTCCTTGGCGACCAGGTTCAGGCCGTCGTAAACGGGGTTCACCAGCAGCACGTCGAAGTTCTTCAACGCGGCGATCGCCTTGCGCTCGCTCTCCGCGATCTCGAGCTTGATCGGCCGCCACTCGTCGGTCCCCAGGTCGCTGTTGATCCGCGCGGCAGTCTGCTTGATCTGGCGCAGGTAGCGGACGTAGGCGGCGACGTCCTGGCGCGAGGGCTGAAGGAAGGCCCAGAACTGGACCTTGCCGCGCAGCTCAGGGTGGTAGCGCAGCAGCTTTTCGTACGCAATGAATCCGCGCACGATGTTCTTCGACGGATCGGTGCGGTCGATTCGCGCGATGAGATAGGGCGGCCTCCACGTCGCGATGTCCTCCTCCTGCCGCCTGACCCCACGCGACGAGGCGAGTCGTGTCGTCGTCCCGACATCCACAGAAATCGGATAGTGACGCGCGTAAACGATCCGTCCATCCGCGACCACGGCGCGTTCGTGCTCGTCGACCTGCAGGCCAAGGTTCTCCTCGCACGTAAGCAAGAAGTTGCGTACGTCGAGGCTCGATTGGAAGCCGACGATATCGCAACCCAGCAGGCCTTCGAGGATCGGGTCGCGCATGTGCTTGGGCAGCACCTTCCAGTACTGGGGCGTCGACCAGGGGACGTGGACGAAATGCTGGATCAACGCGTTCGGAACGGCCTGCCGCACCAGACGCGGGACCAGGTAGAGCTGGTAATCGTGCACCAGCACGAGCGCCGGGTTGCTCGCAGCGTTGGCGAGCTCGATCACCTTCTCGGCCATCTTCAGGTTGACCTGGACGTAGCCGTCCGTCCACGCCTGGTGGACCCTCTCATCGATCACCGGCTCGTTGCCGAGGTCCCACAGGTAGTGCTGGATGAACCAGAGCACCGGGTTGGCGATGATGCCGTAGTACATGTCGTACTGCTCGCGGGTCGGCGTCGCGTAATGGAGGCGGCCCCTGCCGCGGGTCAGCCGAAGTTTCAAGGTCGGACCGGCGCGTTCGACCAGGCGCCGTTCCACATCGGTGCGGGCGCAGGCAACCCAGTCGGCGTCGGTCGCGTCCGCCAAGGTAAGCAGGGCGGTGACCACTCCTCCAGCGCCTCGCCGGAAAGTGCCGTCTTCCCGCGGGTCGTTGGGTCCGCGATTGCTGACCAGGATCGTGGACCGGCCGGGCAACGCCCGTCCGACGTAGCCGCGGAGGCTACTGTCGATTGGCTGGAATCTCCACCAGAAGCGAGCGGTCGATCGGGACGTCGCGCACGCGCACGCCCGCCGCGCGGGAGACTGCGTTGGCGACAGCGGCGGTGCCGGGGATGGCCGGCGGCTCTCCGACCCCCTTGGCGCCGAGCGGCCCGACCGGCGAAGGAACTTCCACCAGCCTGACGTCGATATTCGGAATCTGGTCCGCGGCGGGCAGCTCGTAGTCGAGGAACGATCCGCTCCGCAGCTGACCGTCGCTGTCGTACACGAGCTGCTCGCCGAGTGCGCGCCCGATCGACTGCGTCGCGCCGCCGTGCACCTGGGCCTCGACCTCAGGCGGGTTGATCGCGTGGCCCACGTCCTGGATGGCGGCATAGCCAATCAGCTGGTAGGCCCCGGTCTCGCGGTCGATGCGCACCCGCGCGACTTGCACCGTGAACATCGGTGACGCCTCCTGCACGGCCGATCTACCGATCGCCTGGATCGGCTTGTGGCGGCCCATGAACTCCTGGCTTTTCGCGACCAGCCGTGTGATCTCGACCGAGCGAGCGGGAGCGCCCCTGACCGCGACGCGCCCGTCGACGATGTCGAGGTCCTCGGCGGCTGCTTCCAGCTCGTCTGTGGCGATCTCGAGAAGCTGGCGCCGCGCTTCCTGCGCCGCCTCGTACACCGCGGGTCCGAGGCTGTACGTGACCTGGCTTCCGCTCGACGTGGCGCTGAACGGCGCGTTGGCGGTGTCGGCGATCTCGACCCTCACCTTATCCGGCGCGACGCCAAAGGCTTGGGCCGCGATCAGCGCGAGCCCCGTAGCGGTCCCGCTGACATCCGGGGAGCCGACGGTCACGGCGACGGTGCCGTCAGGGTCCACGCGGCAGCCTGCCGCTGACGGGGTGCGAGCGCCGCCCCAGGCGCCTAGGGCGACGCCCACCGCCTCGTCGGGACCGAGGGGCGCCGTATAGACGGGATGCCGCCTGGCCTCTTCGAGCACCTCCGTCGAAGCGATGCGGGGCCAGGTGCCGCCGTCAGGGGTAGGGTCGCCTTCTCGCGAGACATTGCGGAGGCGCAGCTCGATCGGATCGATCTCCAGCTTCGCCGCCAGCTCGTCGAGCGCTGACTCGAGGGCGAAGAAAGCCTGCGTTGCGCCCGGCGCGCGATACGCGTCGGTGGGGGTCTTGTTGGTCGACACCTCGAAGCCACGGAGGTCAAAGCTCGGCATGCGATAGGTCCCGCCGAGGAAGCTTGCGGTGAGCCCGGCGTGCCACCCGGCGGTCGCGCCGTTGTCGTAGTGGTAGCGAGCGCGAAGGCCGACCAGCGTTCCATCCTTCCGTGCGCCAAGCTCAAGCTCGAACTGCGCCGCCGGGGCCGGATGCCCGACCACGAACTCATCCGACCTGGCGAGAGATAGGCGCACGGCGCGGCCGGTGCGAAGGGCGATCAGCGCCAACAGCGGCTCCAGGAGCTCGACCTTGCCCCCGAAACCTCCGCCGACAGGCATCGGGACCACCCGGACCTTGTGCGGGGGAAGATCGAGCAAGGCGGTGAGGGTGTCGCGCACGACGAAAGGTCCCTGCGTCGGCGACCAGATGGTCAGCCCGCCGTCGGGCTCAGGCCGCGCCACCGACACGTGGGGTTCAAGGAACGAGTGGTGCGCTCCGGCGAAGCGGTACGTCTCGTGGACGATGACGTCGGCCTGCTTCAGCGCGGCTTCAATGTCCCCGCGCCGCATATGCGCGACGCCAGTGACGTTGCGGGGACGCTCCTCCGGCGCCGTGTCGGCCGCGGCGGAGGCGCCGTGAATCGATGCGGCGTCATCGTCGGCGGCCTCCGGCTCATCGAGGACAAGCGGTGATCGGTCGTCCATCGCCGCCGATGCATCGACCACCGGCGCCGACTCTTCGTAGTCGACCGCGACGAGCATGGCCGCGTCAACCGCCGCGGCCTCGCTCTCGGCCACGACGGCCACTACCGGTTGGCCCACGTAGTAGACGTGGTCCACGGCGAGCGGAAGGTCCGGGCCCGCACTGTCCAGCTCGGGAAGGTCGCGGCCAGTGATCACGTCGACGACTCCGGGCGCCGATCGGGCGGCGCCGGTCTCGACGCTGCGGATGCGCGCCCTCGGCGTGTGGGCGACGACCACGTGTACGTGGAGCAGGCCCGGGAGCTCGAGGTCGGCCGTGAACCGGGTCGCACCGGTGACCTTTTCGCCGCCTTCCTGCCGCCGCCTCCCCCTGGCGGGTACGCTCATCACCCGCAGATGGTACGCACCAAAGGCTGCCGGCTGTTTGCTGCGCTCATTTGCGTTGTCTTCGTCTCGTGTTCGAACGGATCCGGGCCCGCCGCCCAACCCACCAGCCTGGCCACCGATCAGACGCTCCGATTTCCGATCCAGCATGACGTCACCACCCTGGACCCCGCGATGATCGACAGCGAGGCCGAATCCGAGATCGCTCAGAATTTGTTCGACGGTTTGCTGAAATTCGACAGCAACGTCAACGTCGTGCCCGATATCGCGGTGAGCATGCCGGCCATCTCCTCGGACGGCGCGACCTACACGTTCAAGTTGCGCCAGGACGTGACCTTCTCCAACGGAGACAAGGTCACGTCGAAGGACGTGCTCTACTCGTGGAACCGCGCAGCGGCGATGCAGGGGCCTTACGCATCGAACCTGTCAGCGATCACCGGTTATGACCACGTCGCGACCAATCAAGTTTCCGGCGCGCCTCTCGAGGCGCTGCTGGAGAAGAACGACCCCAACGTGACGATGTCGGGCCTGACCGCGCCCGACGACTACACCGTGGCGGTGAAACTGACGGGCGCCGCCGGATGGTTCGAGTCGGCGATCGCGCAGCCGTCGGTGTCCGGGATGATCGTCGACCAGAAAGTCGTCAAGGGCAACTTCGACAACTGGTGGAGCAAGCCTGACACGCTGGTCGGCACCGGCGCATTCAAGATGTCGGCGCGAACCGTAAACGAGTCATTTGACTTCACCGCGATGCCGAACTGGTGGGGACGACCGAAGCCGACGCTCGCCAAGGTCCGTGTCGAGGTCGTGGCCGATCCGCAAGAGGCGATGGCGAAATACGAGAACGGCGCCTACGACATCTTTGGCTACGCCGCATACAGCCCCGCGCCGGCCGACGTTGCGCGCATTGAGGCCAGGCCCAGTGAAAAGCAGCAGCTCCTTCTCGAGACCAGGAACAAGACCTACTTCGTCACCTTCAACATGGTGGCCGACGCCACGCGGGCGGCGGGTGGCCCGTTCACCCTGGACCTGGGCGCGGCCTCCCACGACATGCGCCTCGCCTTCGCGATGTCGCTGGACAGGACAAAGCTCGCGAAGGAAGTCTGTTCCAGTGTCACTTGCGTGGCGGCCACCGGCGGCCTGATCCCGAAGGGACTGCTCGGCTACCTGGGTGACAACTCCGACCCGCTCGCAACCTTCGACCCGGTGAAGGCGAGGAGCCTGCTGCAGGCGGGCGATCCGACCGGGGCCAAGACCAAAGCTCTCGTCTACACGTACGACCCGGAAAATCCATTCAACGAGCCGGTCGCGAGATTCCTGCAAGCGCAGTGGCTCGAGAACCTCGGTGTGAGCGTGAAGCTCCAGACGATCCCGCACACGCGATTCATCACCGAGCGGCTGAAAGGGTCGTATGTGCTGTCGCGGGACGGATGGGCGGCCGACTACAACCATCCCCAGGACTGGTTCGACAACCTGTGGGGCAAGGCGGCGGGATGTCCCGACGTGAGCTGCTCGAGCGGCTACCAGACACACGCCTATGACGAGCTCCTGGCACGCGCCGACAGCGAGCCGCTGACCGCCGCGATTCCCGACTACAAGGCGCTGAGCAGGCAGCTGATCGACGACGTGGTCTACATCCCGCTCTTCTACACGGTCGATGCGTTTCTATTCAAGCCCTATGTGATCGGGGCGGGCTCGAACAACATGTTCGACTACTACTGGAACCAGATCCAGCTGAATTCGCACTAATTGCCCCAGTTTCGATCGAAACGTAGCCTCGTGGAGGCGGGATACCCCGGTTTTGCGCGAAACCGGTCAGAGCTGGCCCGGGAAGTGGCAAGCCACGAACCGACCGGTCTCTTTCATCTCGAGCGGCGGCTCGACCTCGGAACAGATCTTCTGTGCGATCGGGCATCGAGTGTGGAACCTGCAGGCCGGCGGCGGGTTGACCGGGGAGGGTATCTCGCCCTTGAGCAGGATCGGTTTGCGCTCCGCCTCGAGGTCGGGATCCGGGACCGGTACCGAGCTCTCGAGCACCTTGGTGTATGGGTGCAGTGGCCTGTCGCGAATCGCGTCGCTCGGCCCGATCTCCACGATCTTTCCCAGGTACATGACGGCGATCCGATCGCTTATGTGGCGCACCACCGCGAGCTCGTGTGCGATGAAGAGGTATGTGAGGTTGAACTGCTGCTGGAGGTCTTCCATCAGGTTGACGATCTGGGCCTGGATCGAAACGTCAAGGGCCGAAACCGGCTCGTCCGCGACCATGAACGTCGGGTTGAGCACCAGGGCTCGGGCGATTCCGATCCGTTGACGCTGGCCTCCGGAGAACTCGTGAGGGTATCGGTTTACAAAGCCCGGGTTCAGCCCGACCACCCGCATCACTTCCTGCACCCGCTGCTCGGCCTTGCGTCCACGCGCGACTCCGAAATTTCGCAGCGGTTCGGAAACTATGTCGCCGACAGTCATCCTCGGGTTCAACGATGCGTACGGATCCTGGAAGATCATCTGGACCTGCTGCCGGATGCGCCGAAGCTTCTCGCCGCGGAGCTTCGTCAGATCCGTGTCCTTGAAGTAGATATGTCCTGAGGTCGCCGGCTGCAGCTGGACGATCACGCGGCCGAGCGTTGACTTGCCGCAACCTGACTCGCCGACGAGCCCGAGGGTCTCGCCTTGCGCGATGGCCAGGCTCACATCGTCCACCGCGTGAACGACAGCGCGCCCAAATGCCCCGCCCGTAGGGAAGTGCTTGACGACGTTCTCGACCCGCACCAGCGGTGTCTTGATAGTGGGGTCGGTGGCTGCCGTTACGGTGGACGGCTGCATCAGGTCTGCATTTCAGGGTTCGGGACGTTCTTCATCAGCACCCAGCAACGTGCAAGCTGTCCGGGATCGACCTCGTCCAGCGACGGCTCTTCGGTGAGACAGCGGTCGACTTTGAACCGACAGCGAGGATGGAACTTGCAACCGTTCGGGAGCTTGCCCAGGTCCGGCGGTACGCCTCTGATCGAGACCAGACGCTCTTTGCCGACCTCGTCCATCCGGGGCATGGACCGCAGCAGCGACCACGTGTAAGGGTGCTGTGGGTTCTTGAAGATGGCGCGCGTCGAGCCTTGCTCGACGATCCTGCCGGCGTACATGACGATGACCCTGTTGCACAGGCTGGCCACCAACGCCATGTTGTGGGTGATCAGGATCACCGCAGCGCGCAGCTCACGGCTGAGGTCTCGGATCAGCTCGATGATCGACGCCTGGACCGTCACATCGAGCGCGGTGGTCGGCTCGTCGGCGATGAGCAGTGAGGGTTCGTTCGAAAGGCCCATCGCTATCATCGCGCGCTGCCGCATGCCTCCCGAGAACTGATGCGGGAAGTCTCTGACACGGTCTTTGGCGGCGGGAATGCGGACGCGCTGCAGCATCGGCACGACCCGGTCGCGCGCTTGTTGCCCGGTGAACCGCTTGTGAGCCGCCATCGCCTCCTCGATCTGAAACCCGACACGAAGCACCGGGTTCATCGAGGTCATCGGGTCCTGGAAGATCATCGCCACGTCGTTGCCGCGAAACTCCCGGATCTCCTCGTCTGTCATCTCGAGCACGTCTCTCTCCCCGAACAGGATGCGCCCGGTGATCTTTCCCGGCTCCGGCACGAGACGCAAGAGGGAGAGAGCCGTCATGGTCTTGCCTGAGCCAGATTCGCCGACGACGCCGACCACCTCGCCGCGGTCGACGTCGAAGCTCACGCCGTCCACCGCCCGCACCAGCCCAACGGACGTGGGAAACTGGACGTGCAGGTCCTGGATACGCAAGAGCGCGGCCAGGCTAGGACACTCCCCCTAACGCCTCATGCGTGGGTCGATCGCGTCACGTAGCCCGTCGCCGAGCCAGTTGAAGGCGAGGACCGTAAGCGACAGCGCGAAGCAGGGCGCGAGCACGATGTGTGGTGCGAGCTGCAGGGCCTTGTAGCCCTCGCTCGCCATGCGGCCCCAGCTCGGCGACGGCGGCGGAATGCCGAGACCGAGAAGGCTGAGGAAGGCCTCGAAGATGATCGCGGCCGGCACGAGGTACGTGGCCTGGACGATGATCGGGCCCAGGGCGTTCGGCAGGACGTGACGCGCAAGGATCATGAGGTTCGGCGTGCCGATCGTTCGTGCAGCCTCGACATACTCCCTTTCTCGAATGCTCAGCGTCTGGCCGCGCACGAGACGCGCCATCCCAAGCCAGGCGGTGAGGGCTATCGCCAGGATGATGTTGAAGATGCCGCGTCCTATCAGCACGACCAGGATCAGGGCGACGAGCAGGTCAGGAACTCCGTAAAAGACATTGATGACCACCGAGATGAGCGCGTCGACTTTGCCTTTGTAGAAACCGGCGAGCATCCCGAGAATGATGCCGGTCAGTGATGCAATGAAGCTCGCGCCGACACCAACTCCCAGCGCGATCGCAGCTCCGCCCATGACTCGACTCAAGATGTCGCGCCCGTAGTCGTCGAGACCAAGGGGATGGAGGAGAGTTGGGCCCTGGTAAGTCGTACCGAGCGCCTGCCGCCAGGTCGGGTAGGGCGTCCAGACGATGGATATGAGCGCCGTGACGAAAAAGATCGCGATGATCACCAGCCCAACAACAGCGAGTCGATTGCGCCTTAGTCGACGCCAGGCATCCTGTCCGAGTGACATCTGCTCCGGTAGCTCGGCCGCGAGGAGCTCCTGAGAAGCTTCGACGGTTGTTGGAATTGCGGCCATCAGTAACGGATCCTTGGATCGAGCACCGGGTAGATGAGATCAACCGCCAGGTTCGCCAGGCCGATGAGCACCGCGTAAAAGGTGAAGACTCCGATCACGATGTTGTAGTCCCTACTCAGGATGCTGCTCACGAACTCCTGACCCAGTCCCGGGATCCCAAAGAGGTACTCGATCACGACTGAGCCGGTGATGATGCCCGTGATCAGTGGGCCGAGGATGCT
>Ga0070707_100005211_pt1 | contig 12168 bp, 14 predicted proteins | sample KBSK5502metaG_FD_65468 | JGI IMG/M metagenome (GOLD analysis project Ga0070707, IMG submission 65468) | Corn, switchgrass and miscanthus rhizosphere microbial communities from Kellogg Biological Station, Michigan, USA - KBS K5-50-2 metaG | ecosystem: Host-associated > Plants > Roots >... | reverse complement strand
GCTGATCCAACGACTGCGCGAGCGGATCGCGGAGGAAGACCGCGCGATCCTCGAGGCGATCAACGCCCGCCTTGAGCTCGTCGCCGAGCTGAAGCGGCGCAAGGAGGAAGCCGGGATCGACTTCGTGGATCGGGAGCAGGAGGAGCGACTGCTACGTGCGCTCGCCGACGCCAACGCCGGCCCGCTCTCGAACGGGGGACTGCGGAAGCTCTTCGAGGAGATCCTCGCCCTGACGAAGCGCGAGGTCTAGCTCTCCTCGCCGTCCTCCACCGCGAACTCGTCCGGTGTGACGTGGTCGAGGAACTGCTTGAACTTGGACACCTCTCGCTCGAGATCCTCCTGGTTGATCTCGTCGCCCTCGAACTCGATCGCGGATTCCTCGATCACGTCGTCTGCGGCGTAGATCGGCGCGTCGGCGCGAATCGCGAGCGCGATCGCATCAGAAGGACGCGAGTCGATATCCACCTCCGAACCGTCCTGCTGCACCGTGATCTGGGCGTAGAACGTGTTCTCACGCAACTCGGTGACCGTGATGCGGATCACCTGGGCGCCGAGCTGGTCGAGCATGTCCGTGACGAGGTCGTGCGTCATTGGTCGCGGCGTCGAAGCGCTCTGCAGCTTCATCAGGATTGCGGCTGCCTCCGGGTGGCCGATCCAGATCGGCAGGAACTTGTTCCCTTCGGCGGTCTTCAAGAGCACGATCGGTTGCTTCCCGACCAGGTCGAAGCTCACGCCGTAAATGTTCATCTCCTGCATGCGCGGGGTGACCTCGCACTGATGTTAGCTCAGGGGCTCCGGCTCAAACCTCGGGGTTCGACTCGTCCTCGGCCAGGAGTGCAAAGGGAACGGACAGGAGCTCGCCACTCTCCGGATCCTCGAGCTCGGCACGGCGATCAGGGACGCTCATCGGCTCGAGCCCACGCAGCACGTAGCTCTTACCGTCATAGGTGACGAGGTCTCCAATCTCCATAGCCGCAGGGTCGAGCACGACTCGCCGCACCTGCCACATCGGCATGCGCGAACACACAGCCGCTCCCTGACGCGAGCGTCCCTCGTGCGAGCTATGCAGCGCCGAGTTGCTGCTCGGCGAGGTCGCGCAGGCTGACGATGCCGACCGCACGCTCACCGTCGACGACCGGGAGGTGGCGAAAGCCGTGCTCGAGCATGATGCGTCCGGCCTCCTCGACGGAAGTGTCTCGCGTGGCCGTGATCGGGTCGGCCGTCATCCACTCGCGCACGCGCGCTTCGCTGGAATGGATCCGGTCGGCAACGGCGCGCATGATGTCGCGCTCCGAGAGGATCCCGATCATCCGGCCGAAGTCGGAGACGATCACAGCGCCGATCCCGCGCTCGGTCATCTTGGCCGCGGCCTCACCGAGCGTGTCCTCGGGCGCGACCGTGAGGAGGTCCGTGGTCATGAGCTCGCCAATGCTCGGCACGCGGCGAGCATAGGGCAAAGCCACCGCTACAATCCACTTCTCCGGGGGCGATTAGCTCAGTTGGTTAGAGCGCCGCTCTGATAAGGCGGAGGTCCGTGGTTCGAGTCCACGATCGCCCATCAACGAAGTTCAGTTGTCGTATCCAAGCGCGTAAAGCACGGCTCTCTCTGTTTCCAGCGCTTGCCCGTCGGCAGCGGCGGCCTCGAACCCCTCTGGTCCGAGTTGGTCGCGCGAGATCGTCTCTGCCTCGTCGCGTAGCTCTCGTTCGATGTGCTGAAGCGAGTAACCAAGGTTGTCTCGTAGCGTGTCAGAGGCGCCGAGGATCTTCGCCGCGCGCTGGGCGAGATGTTGCCGCGCGGCCACGGCCGCGAGAACGGCTAGGCAGTTGACGATGCCGTCAGGATAACCAAGCTCGCGGGCACAGGACAGACCTTCGCGGAGCCGTTCCGCGGCCTCGTTGAGCCGCCCTCTCCGAAGCTCAGCGGAGCCAAGATTCAGCAGGCAGTTGCAGGCGGTCAGCGTGTCACCGCGCTCGAGGAAAAAGCTGAGCACGTCCTCGAAGATCTTGATGGCACCGTCATAGTCCTGTTCGTGCAGAAGCAAGTGGCCGAACTCGCTCTCAGCGAGAATGCGTACGCGAGCCTCCTCGTCCGGAAGCTCCTTTCCCGCCGCGACGCTCTCCTCGAGTAGTTCCCTGGCACGTGGCAGGTTGCCCAGCTCGAGCTCGACGCTGCCGAGACCCCGGAGCGTGTCCACGAGGCGAATCTGATCGTTGGGCTCACGTCCGAGGGCCAGACGTTCTCGAACGAGAGTCAGCCGTTGTGCGTAAAGTGCCCGGGTTCTGTCGAAGTCTCCGCGGGCGTACGCGAAACCCGCTGCGTACGCCAAAATGATCAGCTGCTGTTCGGGTGTTGCCTCGGGGTGATCGAGCACCTCATCGAAACGTCGACTGCCTTCTTGCGTGTAACCGCGAGCTTCCCAAAAGTGCCGCAGGGCGACCACAAGTCGCAACTTCAGATCAGCTCGGGCGGAGCGGTCGGCCCACTCCAGCGCCGCGCGCAAGTTCATGTCGTCGGCGGCTAGGCGATCCACCCACTCTGCCCATCTGCCTGCGCCAAGATCGGGCACGGAACGTTCGGCGAGTGCCAGGAAGTGGTCCGCGTGTCGGTGATTGAACTCGTCAGCCTCGCCCGAAACGTCAAGCCGCTCGAGTGCGAACTCTCGGATCGTCTCGAGCATCCCGAGCCGGCCCGATTCCCAGCGGCGCAGGAGGCTGTGCTCGACGAGCTGCTCGACGGCGTCGAGGTCGGCGTCGCAAACCAGTTCCCCCGCCTCGAGCGTAAACGAGCCGGCAAAAACACCCAAACGCTCGAAGCGCATTCGCTCCGTCGGGGCAAGGAGGTCGTAGCTCCACTCGATCGTCGCTCGCAGTGTCTGCTGGCGCGCCGGCGCATCTCGGCGATGTGAAGTGAGTAAAGGCAGCGCCTTCTGCAGCCGCTCGAGCAAGTCCTTTGGTGGGAGGACACGGGTTCGCGCGGCTGCCAGCTCGATCGCGAGAGGCAATCCGTCCAGGCGACGGCAGATTGCGGCGACCGCGCTCTTCGGCTCAGCTTGAGCCGCACGATCGACGAAGAGTGTTACTGCGTCGACCTCAGGGAGTGGCTCGACGAGATACTCACGCTCCGCCGAGACTGAGAGAGCGGCGCGACTCGTCGCGAGAATATGGAGGTTCGGACACCGGGCGAGTAGTTCGGCGAGCGTCGGTGCGGCGGGAAGCAGCTGTTCGAGGTTGTCGAGCAGGAGCAGCATGCGTTTTTCGTCGATGTGCTGCGCTGCTCCATCCGTTGCGCCGAGAGTCTGTGCAATCGCCGTGTTGACCAGGGCTGCGTCCGTGAGCGGGGCCAGTGGAATCCAGAAGACCCCGTCCTGGAAGGATTCGATGACCTCCGCAGCGATTTGGATCGCGAGCCGGGTCTTACCAGTCCCGCCGGGGCCCGTCAGTGTCACGAGACGGCGCTCACGCACGAGAGGCAGTAGCTCGTCGAGTTCCCGCTGCCTGCCAACGAGGGGACTGGGTTGAGCCGGCAGGTTGGTGGCGTTCAGGGAACGGAGCGGCGGGAATTGTTCCTCTCCGAGCTGAAAGAGTTTCTCGGGCCTGCCAAGGTCCTTGAGCCGATGAAGCCCGAGGTCGCGCACCTCGAAGCGGCTGTCAAGCAAGGTTGTCGTCCGCTCGGACAGAACGATCTGTCCCCCGTGGGCGGCGGAGCAGATACGTGCCGCCCGGTGGACGTCGATTCCGACATAGCCTTCGTCGGTGAGGCGTGGCTCGCCCGTGTGCAAACCCATACGCACGCGGACCCGTCCGCGCCCCAACGCGTCTCGGCCCGCGGCCGCCGCGGCGAGCGCGTCTGAGGGGTTCGCGAACGCAACGAAGAAGGCATCGCCTTGGGTGTCCACCTCGACGCCGCGGTGGCGGGCGAACTCGTCGCGGAGCAGGCGACGATGGTCGCCCAATACCTCCGCATAACGGTCACCGAGCTCGTGCAGCAGCTGCGTTGACCCCTCGATATCCGTAAAGAGGAAGGTGACGGTGCCGCTGGGGAGCTCGATCACGTCTCGAGGATTGCGCGGTCACGGCCGCTTGCCAACCCCGGCAGTCCGATAACGCGTCAGGCAGGCGCGAGAGAACGGCATGGAAAGGTCTCGGAAAGCAGGGATGGCGACATGCGGTGACCCTCGCCCGTGGCTGAGCTAGGCCTGCGAGCCTGCATGAGCGAGCGCCGGTGGAACCGGCACTCGCGGCGGCAGTGAACCCGCCGCGCGCGCTGCAAGTAATCCTCGGCGGGCCAGCAGGAACGTGTCGTCGTTCGCGAGCTCCGCGAGCGTGCCCTTCGTCTCGTCGTCGAGGTCGGCGTCTTGCGCGAGCTCGCTGAGGAACGTCGGCATCTCCCCACGCTGCGAGATCGCGGCCATCGGGAGAGGATCTAGGGCGCTGCGCCTTCGAGCGCTTCGACGAGCTCGGCCAGCTCCGTCTCGTCGGCGAACGGGATCTCCAGCTTGCCGCGGGAAACCCGGCTCGAAAAACCGGTGATCCGGTCGGCGGCCCCCTTCGCCCGGGCGACCAGCTCCGGATCGAGCTTCGCCGGCTGGCGGCGTGGCCTCGTCCTCGCCCCCGCCCACCGAGCGGCGCGCTCTGCTGAACGGACCGACAGGCCCTTCTGCACGATCGCGCGGGCGAGCTTCCGACGGCCCTCATGATCGGGAACCGCGAGCACTGCGCGGGCGTGCCCTTCGCTGAGTTGCCGGCGCTCGATCATCGCAAGCACGTCCTCGGGCAGCTCGAGCAGTCGAACCGTGTTCGACACCGCCGGCTTCGACTTGCCGACCTTCTCCGCCACCTCGCCCAGTGAGAGCGCGAACTCGTCGATCAGCACGGCGAATGCCCGTGCCTGTTCCACCGGCGACAGGTTCTCGCGCGCCACGTTCTCGACCAGACCCAGCAGCAGCGTTTCGCGGTCGTCCGCCTCGCGGATGACGGCGGGCACCGACGTCATTCCCGCGTCACGTGCCGCTCGCCAGCGGCGCTCGCCGGCGATCAGCTCCCAGCCGCCCGCCGCGCGGGAACGAACAAGTACCGGCTGCACGACCCCCTGCGCCCGCACGGACTCCGCGAGCCCGTTCTGCGAGTCGGAATCGAACCGCTTACGAGGCTGGCGCGGGTTCGGATGGATCGCATCGACGGGCAGGTGGGCCAACTCGCCGGCGGCGGCGCCCCCGAGCAACACCTCGAAGCCGCGACCCAGCCCTTTTCTCTCAGGCACGCTCGACAAGCTCCATCGCCACCTTCCAGTACGCGTCGGCGCCGCGCGAGCGGCGATCGTACGCAATTGCCGGCAGGCCGTAGCTCGGCGCCTCGGCAAGGCGCACCGAGCGCGGCACGGCCGTCTTGAACACGAGCTCGCCGAAATGACGCCGCACCTCCCCTTCCACGTCGGCGGCGAGGCGCGTGCGAGCGTCGACCATCGTCACGAGCACACCTCCGATCGCCAGCCGCGGGTTGAGCCGTGCCTTGACGAGGTTCACAGACCGCACGAGCTGCGACAGCCCTTCGAGGGCGTAGTACTCGGCCTGCACGGGGATCAGGACACGGTCGGCAGCAGCGAGCGCGTTGACCGTGAGCGGTCCGAACGACGGCGGACAGTCCAGGAAGATGAAGGAGTACGCCTCCGCGCCGGAGACGAGCGCGTGCCGGAGGTACGTTTCGCCGTCGCTGCGTTGCGCCAACTCGATCGTCGCGCCGGCAAGCTCGGGCTTCGCAGGAACGAGGTGCAGGTTCGGAAACCTCGTCTGCCGGACGAGCTCGCGCAGGGGGGCGCCGTCGAGGAGGTCGTAGGTCGATGTCCCATTCGCCCGTTCACCGAGACCCGACGTTGCGTTCGCCTGCGGGTCGAGGTCGATCACGAGCGCAGGCTCTCCGGCTTCCGCGAGACAGGCCGCAAGGTTGATCGCGGTCGTCGTCTTACCGACGCCGCCCTTCTGGTTCGCGAGCGCGTAGATCCGGGCGGGCATGCGGCCAGACTACTCCCGGGAACGGACGCGCCTTGGAAGCCACGGCGGTCACGTCGCGCTCGGCCACGACTCGCGAAGCCATGACGGGCGCTGTCCCCGACAGGGCTGCTCGGGGCAGTGGAATAAGCGCCAAGAGGGTGGCGATTCGTCCACCGGTTCAGGCCAGCGGGCGCTTGCGGGCGATGCCCGGTCGACGGGGGAACCCGATCGGCGTCGGGCCGAGCTTGTGCAGCACGAGGAAGCCGACCGGGCTCTCACCGATCTCCGCCGCGAGCCGCTCGGCAACACGAGCCACACGTTCACGATCCCCACTCGGCCCCACCCAGAGGATCGCCGCACCTCCGGAGCGGACCAGCGCGAGACACCACTCTGCGGCCACCGGCGGCGCAGCGAGCGCCTTTGCGATCGCGACGCCGTAGCCGTCGACCGCCTGCTCCTCTGCGCGCCCCTGCACGACGCTTGCGTTCCGCGGCGCCCACTTCCGGAGGAACTCGCACTTTCGCCCGCTCGCCTCGAGCAACGTCAAGTTGCGCTCCGGCAGCGCATGCGCCAGTGGGATCCCCGGTACGCCACCGCCCGAGCCCACATCGACGATCGGCCCGTCGAAGGAACGCAGCAGCTCCACACCGCGCAGTGAATCCTCGAGCAACATCCTCCGTGCTTCCTCGAGATCGCGAATCGAGGTCAGCCCGGGCGTTGCGATCAGCGCCCGGAGCCAGTCGTCAATCAACCGGGGCGACGATGACGAAGCGATTCGGCTCCGTCCCCTCGCTCGAGGTCTCGACGCCGGCGAATTCCTTCAGTCGCAGGTGGACGACCTTGCGCTCGACCGCGGTCATTGGATCGAGCTCGACCGGCTCGCCACTCTGGACGGCGCGCTGAGCCGACCGAATGGCAAGCGCTTCGAGCGACGCCTGGCGGCGCGACCGATAGCCGGCGGCGTCAACGACGATCTCCTTTCGGTCTTCGGCATGGCGGCGGTAGACAATCGCGTTCGCCAGGTACTGGACAGCGTCGATCGTCTGCCCGTGGCGACCGATCAACATGCCCAGATCGGGTCCCGCCATCGTGAGCGTGATCGTCTCGTCGCTCTCCCGAACGTCGACACGCCCGATCACGCCGATCGCATCCGCGATCCGTTGCAGGAGCTCGCGCACCTCGCCGGCAAGCGCGCTCTCGTCCTCGGGAACGGCCGCACCGGCGTCGCCCGACAGTGTCGCGACAACGCGGGCCGGTGCGTAGCCAACCCCGAGCAGCCCACGCTCGCCCTCGGAGACGACCTGAAAGCGCACGGCCGACTTGTCCAATCCCGGCAGCTGCTTCTCGAGCTCCCGCAGCGCCGCCCACTTCGCCTCCCCAACCGTCTCTCCGGTCGCTTCGATCTGGAGCTCGATCACCGTTTCGCTCTCTTCTTCTTCTTTCGCTTGACCCGCCGCGGTTGGCTAGGCGTCGCGGCAGGCCGATGCTCCGGCTTCCCGCCGTCCTCGGCGACAGGCGGCGGGGGTTCCTCTTTCGCAGGCGTCCGAGACGACCGCCTGGGCGAGGGTGGCGGCGTTTTCGGGATCAGACGCCGCGTGATCAGCCCTTGGCCGACAGTCCAGAGATTCGTCGTCATCCAGTAGAGGACGAGACCGGTAGGAAAGCGCGCAATCACGAAGATGAACGCAAACGGGAGGACATACATCAGCATCTGCTGTGACTTCTGCATTGAGCCCGCCATGAAGTACGTCGACGCGAGCTGACTTCCGACGTAGACGGCGAGCAACACGTACCCCGACCAGTGAGCGGTCACCTTGTCGGCAACGCTCGGCACGAAGTGCAACCACGACAGGTTCCCCGGCGGCGGATGCTTCGAGAACGCGCGGAGCGTGTAGTAGAGACCGATGAAGACCGGGAACTGCGCGAGCAGCGGCAGGCACGACGCAGCCGGGTTGATGTTGTTCTCCTTGTAGAACTTCATCAACTCCTCGTTGAGCTTCTGACGATCGCCCTTGTACTTCTTCTGGAGCTCCTTCATCTGTGGCGCGTGCGCCTGCATGTTCTGCATCGAGTGGATCTGCCGGACGGTCAGCGGGACGAGCAGCATCCGGACGATCACGGTCAGGCCGATGATCGACCACGCCCACGGTAGGCCGATCGAATGCAGACCGTTGAGGATGTGCCGGAGGAGATGCTCGAGCGGCTGGAGCAGCGCCAGGGTCACGTGAACACCCGCTGGTCACGCGCGTAGTCGACACCGCCGCGACTCCAGGGGTTGCAACGGACAAGCCGCCAGGCGGCAAGCACGGTTCCCTTGAAGAACCCGAACTCCTTGTACGCGTCGATCGCGTACTGCGAGCAGGATGGGTGGTACTTGCACTGACCGCCTAGGAACCAGCCGAGCGTGAGCCGGTACGTCCAGACCAGCAGGACCCCGACGTATCTCACGCAGCCGCCTTGCCCAGAACCTCGTCGACACGCTCACCGAGCCAGGCGAATCCGTTCGCTTGGACAGCCTCGGTCAACCCGGGTTTCGCAATCAGCACGTAGTCGCGTCCCGGCGGGATCCGCTCGAGGCGGGCACGCCACACCTCCCGCAGCTGGCGCTTGATCTTGTTCCGCGCAACAGCGTTTCCCAGCGCTCTGGGCACTGCGAGCCCGAGGCGCGCGTCACCGGGGTCGTTGTCTCGGTCGAACCAGTAAAGGACGAGGAAGCGCGTAGACGTCGAGCATCCCTGCCGGTAGACAGCATCGAAGTCCCGCGAGCGAGACAGGCGATTCCGTTTTTGCACGGGTTCAGGCAGACAGACGCTTCCGGCCCTTCGCGCGGCGGCGCTTGAGGATCGCACGGCCCGCGCGCGACGACATGCGGGCGCGAAAACCATGGCGACGCTTCCGCCGGCGCACATTGGGCTGGTAGGTCCGCTTCACGAGGTCGAAGAGGGAGAAAAATCCCCCAGAAGGGGGCGACGCCGGGCCAGTCTAGCGCAGCCGCCATGCACAGAGTTGTCCACAGTCGAACGTGCTGCAACTGCAACGAAATGTGGCGCACCGACACGCTTCGTCCACAGGTGTGGAGAGGCGTGTGGAACCGAAGAAATCCCTGCAAAACCGCGTATTTTCATCCCCAGTTTCCACCCGTTGTCGGGCTGGGGAGATGCTGCTAAGCTCGCGCCTCCCGCGCACCGGAGAGGAGTGGTACGAGCGGCGTGGAGCGCCCAATCGAGCTGACTGCCGAAACCCTGTGGAACGAGGTATCCGGCCGGCTCAAGGGGGCGCTCAACGAGACGACGTACCGCACGTGGTTCGCGGAGGCTGAGGGTCACAAGCTGACAGACGACGCGTTCGTCCTCGGCGTCCCGAACGACTTCACACGCGAGTGGATCGAGGGGCACTTCCTTGGCCTGATCGGAGCGGCCGTCCGTGACGTCACAGGCCAGGAGCGACACGTCGGGCTGACCCTCAGCGAGCGGGTGCTACCCGAGACTCCGGCAGCCCACGAGCCCCCGCGGCGGGCGCCGGGAGCAGCTGCGGACGCCGGGATGAACCCGAAGTACACCTTCGACCTGTTCGTGATCGGGTCGTCGAACCGATTTGCCCACGCGGCGGCACTCGCGGTCGCGGAGGCGCCTGCCCAGGCTTACAACCCGCTTTTCATCTACGGCGGCACGGGCCTCGGCAAGACGCACCTGATGCAGGCAATCGCACAGTACGTCGCAGAGCACTCGAGCGAGTTGTCCGTCCGGTACGTCACGAGCGAGACGTTCATGAACGACTTCATCAACTCACTTCGCGACAAGCGAATCGAGGGTTTCAAGCAGCGCTACCGAACGTACGACCTCCTCCTCGTCGACGACGTGCAGTTCTTCGAGCACAAGGAGCGAATCCAGGAGGAGTTCTTCCACACGTTCAACTCGCTCTACGAGGCCGGCTCTCAGATCGTGATGTCGAGCGATCGCCCACCGCGTGACATCGCAACGCTCGAAGAACGGCTGCGCTCTCGTTTCGAGTGGGGCCTGATCACGGACATCCAGCCCCCCGACCTCGAGACCCGCATCGCGATCCTACGCAAGAAGGTCAAGACGGATGGGATCCACGTTCCCGATCCGCAGGTGCTGTCGTTCATTGCGTCGAGGATCTCCACGAACATCCGCGAACTCGAAGGTGCGCTCACGCGAGTCGTCGCCTTTTCGTCCCTGACCGGAAGAGCGCTGTCCGTTGAACTCACAGAGGACGTCCTCAAGGAAGTGTTCCCACAAGGAGAAGCTGTAGAAGTTTCGATCCGACGCATCCAGGAACTCGTGTCGGAGCGCTTCCAACTGACGATGGACGAGCTCTGCGGCGACAAGCGATCACAGAACATCGTCTACCCGCGCCAGGTCGCGATGTACCTCTCACGCGAGCTGACGGACTCCTCGCTCCCGAAGATCGGCAAGGAGTTCGGCGGCCGCGACCACACGACCGTGATCCATGCGACCTCCAAGATCGCCCGTCTGATCCGTGAGGACAGATCTGTCTACAACCTTGTGCAGGAATTGACCGCACGTGTGAAACAGGTCCGTTGAGGGCTTCTCCCTGTCGATTCCGCCCTGTTCTCCCCCGTCTGTATCCCCTGCGAAAATGGCCTGGTCAGGGGAGTCAGGCGGGTTGTCCCCGGACCCACAGTGCCTACGACTACAACGAGGTTTTCTAGATGATTGATAGCAACACCATGGTCGGGACGGGAACGGGGATGAAGATCATCTGCCGGCGTGAGGAGTTGGCGCAGAAGCTGGCAACCGTGGCACGAGCGGTCTCGACCCGAGCAAACGTCCAGATTCTGTCCGGAGTGCTCCTGCGCGCCGAAGCCGGACGCCTGCACCTTGCGGCCACCGACATGGAATTGTCGCTGCGGTCCTCGCTGGACGCACAGGTGGGCGGCGAAGGGTCAGCCGTCGTACCGGGACGGCTGCTCGTGGAGCTCGTGCGATTGCTGCCGGCGGAGGAGGTGACGCTCGAGCAGCGTGCCGACGAAGGGGTCGTGCACGTCACGTCCGGGTCGTCGAGCGCATCGCTTCATACGTACGCAGCCGAGGACTTCCCGCGGTTGCCTGATCTCGACGCCGTGGGGACGTTCACCGTCGAGCGGGCAGCATTGCTCGAGACCGTCGCCCGCGTCGCCCGGTCGTCGTCGCGCGATGAGTCGCGTCCGGTTCTGACCGGGATCCTGGTCCACTTCGAAATCGGCAAGCTCGTGATGGCCGCGACGGACTCGTACCGGCTGTCGGTGAAGGAGACGCCGCTCGAAGGCGATTCGCCCGAGCTCGAGGCGATCATCCCGGCCCGTGCGCTCACGGAGCTCGGACGGATCGCGCAGACGGGTGACAGCATCGAACTCGGCGTGCACGAGAATCAGGTTGTCTTCGCGGCCGATGACGTGTGGCTGACGACACGCCGGATTGACGGCCAGTTCCCGAACTACAAGCAGTTGTTGCCGGAGTCGTTCGAGCACGAGGTGACGGTGTCACGAGTGGAGCTCCTGGACGTTGTACGGCGCGTCGCGGTGATGGCGCAGCGCAACTCCCCGCTGCGGCTGCGTTTTGCGGAGGGCGAGCTGACCGTGTCGGCGCAGACGCAGGATGTCGGCGAGGCGCGCGAATCCATGCCCGTGCAGTTCGCCGGTGAGCCGCTGGAGATCGGGTTCAACGCGGACTTCCTCCGCGAGGGGATCGAGTCTGTGTCGACGGACGAGATCCAGCTTCGGCTGATCTCGCCGCTTCGCCCCGGATTGATCACCGCCGAGGGCGACGATTTCTGGTATCTGATCATGCCGATCCGGTTGGCGGGGTAAACCGCCGGGCGCTGATCGTCGATACGGTCTCGCTTCGCAACATCCGCTCGTACGCGCGCCTCGAGCTTGCGCTGGAGCCCGGGCTCGTGCTCGTCATCGGGCCGAACGGCGCAGGAAAGACGAATCTGCTCGAAGCACTGCATGTCGGAACGCAGGGCTTCTCGCCGCGAACGCGCGCAGACGCACAGCTCGTGCGGTTCGGAGAACAGGCGGGGCGCATTGCGCTCCATGGGCGACGCTGCGGCTCCTCGCTCGATCTGGAGGTGGCGCTGCGGGTGGGGGACGGCAAGCGGGCGAAGCTGAACGGGGCATCGCTGCGTGCGGCCGAACAGCTGCGGACGGAGGTGGCGA
>Ga0070707_100005208_pt1 | contig 12172 bp, 9 predicted proteins | sample KBSK5502metaG_FD_65468 | JGI IMG/M metagenome (GOLD analysis project Ga0070707, IMG submission 65468) | Corn, switchgrass and miscanthus rhizosphere microbial communities from Kellogg Biological Station, Michigan, USA - KBS K5-50-2 metaG | ecosystem: Host-associated > Plants > Roots >... | reverse complement strand
CGAGCTCCACAGGAACATGCCTGACTGTTGCGCCGAGGTGTAGTAGGGCAGGTCGGTCTTGTAATTGAGCTCGGTGCGGACGTAGTCGTGGAACGTCATCGTGAACGGCGGCGTCGTCTCGGTGGACGCCGGATCGTTGAAGCCACCGCCGCCGCGGCCGCCCGGAAAGCCCGGCTCCGGAAGTGCATAGCGGCCGTCGAGGCGGCCCACGCGCAGCCGCTGATCGAGCAGCAGGTAGTGATCGAACGTGCCGACGTCGATGCGCAGATTGTTCTCGTCGATGATCGCTTTCGAGAGCCCGGTGTACTGCGACAGGCGATCGATGACGGCCTGGCGTTGCTGCGCGGTCATGGCGTCGCCGCGCGCGAGCGCCGCCGCGTAATCGGTGATCGCCCATTGCTCCGCCTGCTGGATTGGCGTGCAGGGCGCGTCGGGATCAGCCTGACACTTGTCGATCGATGCCTGCAGCTCAGGCGAGAGCTTGTGGTGGTAATACGCGATGGCCATGTACGTCGGGACATTCCATGGATAGGGCGTGTCGTTCGCCGGCGAGAACGCGAGCGCCTGAAAGTTGAGCGCCATCGACAGCAATCCGATTCCGTTGAAGACGATGCCGCGGCCTTGCAAGTATCCGGCGAGTCCGGCGGAGCGCGTGGTGCCGTAGCTCTCGCCGAACAGGTACAGCGGCGAGCCCCAGCGCTCGTTGCGCGAGATGTACATGCGGATGAATTCGCCGAAGGCCTGAACATCGCCGTCGGGATTCTCGTACTTGCGCGCAGCCGCCGCATCTGCAGGGCGGCTCCAGCCGGTGCCGATGGCGTCGACCAGAACGAGGTCGGTTCGGTCCAGCGGCGTGTACGGATTGTCATGAACGCGGAACGGCGGACGCGGCATGAAGCCCTGCGGATCCAGGACGACCGTGCGCGGACCGAGCGCCCCCATGTGCAACCAGATCGATGCGGACCCTGGCCCGCCGTTGTATGCGAAGGTCAAAGGCCGCGTGCCGGCGTCGGCGCCATCCAGCGTGTACGCGACGTAGAACATCAGCGCCTCGGTCGTCCCCTCGCCGTTCTTGATGGGCATGCGGCCGGCGGTCGCGGTGTAGCGGAGTGCTTTGCCATTCACGGTCACGGTGCGATGCGTGACGCTCGGCGAGATCTCCTTCATGTCGAAGTGGAAGGTGGTGGCGGCGGCGCCGCCCGCCCCACCGGTTTGCGGCCGTTCCTGCGGCTGCGTTTCTGTTGTGCGTTCTCGTTCGCGAGCCGGCTGCTGCTGCTCCTGCTCCGTCTGTCGCGCGCGCGTTGACGGCTCGGGTTCGGTAGCGGATGGAGGGGTCGTCGCTGGCTGCGGCGTTGGCGCAGTCCGTCGAGTGCGTTCTTGAGCAATCGTGGGAAGCGCCAGAACGAGAATGAGACTCAGCGCGAAGAAATCTTTTTTCAAAAACATGGCGCGAGATTCTATTACTTCCGCGCCGTCCAGAGCGGCACCTGCCACAGCGCGTAGCCCCTGGGATCGCGTGCGCAGTCGATCATTTCGCGAAAGCGACGCTCGGCCTCTTCGCGGGAGACGCCGGCATGCTGCACGATCGGGTCTATGAATCCGTCGCGCCATGCTTCCCAGATGCGCGCGAATGTATCGCGCGGAACGCGCAGGGTGTCGACAACGATGTAGTCGACTGCGATTTCGCTCATCTTCAGATCGTGCAGCATCGTGAACATTTTTCTGCCGACGTGAAGATCAGTGCCGACCGCCGCCGCGTATCGCGGCGGAATCACCTGCCAGAAGCCATCCGAGTCGAGCTCCGTCGGGTGACACCACAGCATGCCGTAATCTTCTGCGATGAGGTGCGCGCGTCCGCCCGGCCGAAGGACGCGGCGAATCTCGGCGAGAGCTCGCGCGGCATCGGGGATCGCCTGCAACAGATGCCTGCAGACGACGAGATCGAACTGCGCGTCGGGAAAGGGTATCGCCAGCGCATCGCCCAATTCGAAGCGTACGCGCGAGCCGAACTTCGCGCACCGCGCCCGCGAACGATGGAGATGCTGCGCTTCGAGATCGATCCCGACGAATGTAGCCTGCGGATACTTCGCGGCCAGCCGCTCGGTGATCTCGGCCGTTCCGCAGCCGACGTCGAGCACCGATCCATTTCCGACGGGATGCCGGTCGAAGATCGGCTCTTCCTGCGGCCAGATAGCCTCCGCTTGCGCGGCGAGATTCCGCACCATCGATTCATCGGCCATTTCCCGGGCCTGCGGACTGCTCGGATGCTGCATGGGGCGAATGTACTCCTTACCGTCAACAACAATGAAAGGTCCTCCGGCCTTCGCGCCGACACTCTCCCCGGAGGGCGGGGATGTTAGGCGGAATAACAATCGTACTGGACGAGCATCTTCGCGAAGCAGGATGTATATTCCGTCCATCCGGAAATGCAGATCTCGACCGGCGTCAGAATCGCCTCGTTCGAAGTCCGCGCTGAGATCGGCGCGGGTGGGATGGGGACTGTTTACCGCGCATACGACACGAAGCTCCGGCGCGACGTGGCCATCAAGATCCTTCAGGAAAAATTCGAACAGAATCGTGAATACCTCAGGCGCTTCGAACGCGAAGCGAGATCTGCTTCGGCGCTAAATCACCCGAACATCGTCACTGTCTTCGAAATTGGCGAGTTTGAAGGCGCGCCATTCATCGCCATGGAGATGGTCGAAGGAATTCGCGTTCGCGATCTGCTCCGGCGGGGATCTTTACCCCCGCGCAAGCTACTCGAGATCGCAGCGCAGGTCGCCCAGGGACTAGCCGCCGCGCACGAGCAAGGCATCGTTCACCGCGACATCAAACCGGAAAACCTGATGGTGACCAAGGACGGGCTGGTAAAGATCCTCGACTTCGGACTCGCACGGCCGATTCATCGCTCCGAGGTCGGTACCGACGATTCGACGGATGAGCTGATTACGCTCGAACGACGTGTGCTTGGGACGGTCGGGTACATGTCTCCGGAACAAGCGAGCGGCGAGGCCATTGATTTTCGGTCCGATCAATTCTCGCTCGGCTCCGTGCTCTACGAGATGGCCACCGGCCGGCGCGCATTTCAACGACCGTCCACCGCGGAAACGATTCAGGCCATCACGGCCGATGAGCCCGAACCGATTCAGCAACTCAATCCCAGAATCCCTGCGCCATTCTGCTGGGTGGTGGCAAGGTGTCTCTCAAAGGATCCCAACCATCGCTATGCTTCGACCACAGATCTCGCGCGCGAACTGCAGACCATTCGAGACCACCTGCCCGACACCGGTTCCGGCAGTCGCGCTCTTCCCCAACGTCACGCTCGACTTCGTACTGGAGCACTCATCGGCGCGCCGTTTCTCGTTCTGGCAATCACCGCCGGTGTTTACTTCGCCAGGTCCGGTCCTCTTCTGAACCGGCCGCCATTGCTTCCAGGACGTCCAACGGTGGCGGTTCTGCCCTTCAAAGATTTGAGCGGCCGAACGGATGCGCAGATCTTCGCCAGCGGACTATCAGAAGTGATCGGTACTCGGCTGGCCAGGTTTCCTTCGATTCAAGTCATTCCTGCGACGTCCACCGCGCCACTGGTCGCGAAAGGCGCAGACGCCCGAAAGATCGGTCAAGAGCTCGGAGCCACGCTGTTGCTGAACGCCTGGATCCAGCGGACTGGCAATACGCTGTCCATCAAGTACGCCGTTGTCGATTCCAGTCGCGGCGTCACCGTGGCTGACGACACGGTCAGCGGTTCCGTCGACAACATCTGGGGGATTCAGGATCGACTGTCGGATGACATTGCTCGCCGCCTCGGAGCGCAGGAGAAGATTCCGCACACCGAACATGCGGAGCTCGAAACCACCGAGGAGCAGGAGTCGTACTTACGCGCGCTTGGATATCTTCAAAATCCGCAGGATCCGAAGGCGATGGATTCCGCGCTTGCGCATCTGCACGAGCTCCTGGAAACAGCGTCCGACTCGTCACTGGTCTACGCCGCACTCGGTCGTACGTATCTCGAGAAATACAATCTGACCAAAGACAGCGTCTTCGCGGAGAGGGCAATTCAAGCAGCCAATCGGGCCAGAGCTCTCGCGCCGAACTCGCCCGACGCGCTGCTGGTCTTCGGCAATGTGCAGTTGTTCACTGGCCGGTACACCGACGCGATCGTAACGTACAAAAGCTGTCTGGCGCTCCAGCCAAACTCTCCCGAGACTCTGATTCGCCTGGCTGAGGCCTATCAGGCCGCGGGTCAGTATCCGGAAGCCGAGATCTCATTCCGCCGCGGCATCAGTCTCCGGCCTCTGTGGTGGTTCGGTTACAACGAGCTCGGCGTTCTCTATTTGAACAACGGACGATACGACGACGCTGAACGGACGTTTCGCCGGGTCGTCGAATTGAATCCGGAGAATCCGTGGGGTCATTCGAATCTTGGCGTTGCGCTTCTCATGAAAGAGCGGCTGCCCGAGGCAATCGAAGCTCTGACGAAAGCGGTTTCGATTCGCGACGATCCTTCGGCATACTCGAACCTCGGCCACTGCTACTACTACCTCGGTCAGTATGACAAGAGCATCGCCGCGTATCGTAAGGCGGCCTCGCTCAAACCGAAATCGGCGACCTACTGGGCGAACCTCGCTGACGCCTGCCGATGGACATCCCAATGCAGGAATGAAATCGCCGGTGACCTCGCCAGGGCCATCGAACTGCTGAAGCAGGAGCTGGCAGTCAATCCGAAAAACTCCCGGACACATGCCACACTCGCCATCTGTCTCGCGAAAACCGGCAGAAGCGCGGAAGCTCGCGATCACATCTCGAAAGCACTGGAGCTGGACCCCAAGAACCCCTCGCGCATGTTCCAGGCGGCGCGCGTGGCCAACTTCAACGGCAATCCGGCGGAAGCGGTCGCGTGGCTGCGCCGCGCGATCGACGCCGGTTACGGTCAGCTCGAAATGCAACGTGATCCGGAATTCAAAGCGCTGCGAGAGACTGAGGTCTTCCGCTCCGCGTTCAAGAACAGCGTTCGATCAACTTAAGAGAGGAGGCTTCAATGAACGTACGTCGCTACCGGTTTGCCGTTTTCGTCGTCTTCAATGCCATTCTGCTCATGCACGCACCTGCCATCGCAAAACCTCCGAAGGGTTGGCGGCCCTCGGTGAATCCGAAAACCCGCAGGATTCTCAATCTCCCGTACCCAGTCGTCACGAAGAACATCCTCATGACGACTTTCTTCGGTTGCCCGATCGACAAGCCACCCGCAGAGCCGATTAAGAATACGGGTGGCTTTCCATGCACGGCGGTGTACGACGTCGAGCTGAGGGTCGACGGCAACAGCAACAACGTTACAGTCGTTGGAAGTGATCTCAAGGTACGACAAGGCACCTGCATCTACTGGCATGTCACGGCGACCGATGGTCAGCAAGCCAGCATTGACACGATCGACTTCATCAACACACCCGCTGAGGTCACGCCGAACAAAGCGCAAACTCCGGAGGATATCGGCGACTACTGCAGAGGCGCGGTCAGTTGCGTCATGTACGTGTCGATTCCCAAGGGCGTCTATCCGTACCACGCACTGGTCAGACATAACGGCGTCATCAAGAAAGCCGACCCGGACGTCGACGTCTCGTGCAGCGGTCCGAACTGCGATGAGCTCTGAACGGAGGCAAAGATGTTCCGGACGTGGAAATCGATTGTTGGTCCATTCGTCGTTTTGGCCGCAACCGTTGTGGCGCGCCCGCCCGCGCAACCGGTCGCGCAACAACAATTGACTTTCAATCTGCCGAACCATGCGAGCTATGTCGGCATGGTGGAGCGAACCGGTCAGCCGGTGGCCGGCAGCCATTCGTGGTCCGGACCTCTGGCAACAGGCGACGGCAGATTCACGCTGGTCGAGTACGAGAACCAGAGATTTGTGCGTATTCACATGGCGAGCAAGGTCCTGGAGGTTGCCGGAACTGGTGCGGCGCTGAGAGAGATCAACAGCGACACGGTGCCGGAATGCGGGGTTCGACCTCCGTCGGCGCCGGTGATCTCCAGCGCTGTTCTGGGCGATCCCTGTGCCGGTGTGGCGAATGCCGTCGCCCCGGACGCTGGAAGATCGAACGCGCTTTGCAAAACTGGCGGGGCGAACCTTGTGAACCTTGCGGGCCTTGGACCTCAAATCGACGCTCTCGTCGTGTACACGCCTACCGCGCGCGGGAGCGTCGGCGGCGACGTGAGCATGCGTGGATTGATTCTTCTTGCTGTCGACGAGACGAACCAGGCCTTCGCGCGCAGCAATGTCAACGCCACACTGCGGATTGCGATGCAACCGCCACCAGCCGGCATTAACGCACAACCGAGACCGTGTATCGGTGCCATCGGTTATACCGACAGCGGAGTAGTGTTCACCGACCTCGCAGAGCTCATCCTCGGCAGCGGTACCGGTGCGCAGGTCCGCGCACTACGGGATCGCTGCAACGCGGATGTGGCGGTCATGATCGTCGGTAACGGCGACTTTGGCGGACAAGCCTGCATCATGGAACACCTCAGCGCGGCCTTCGCACCTTACGCGTACGCCGTCGTTTTGGCGAGCAGCGCCAGCGGCAATTACGCATTCGCGCATGAGATCGGCCATCTCATGGGCGCCGGTCATGACGACCGTCATGACGGGAACTGGCTCGGCATGTGTTCGTACTCAAAAGGATGGCACTTCCGCGATCACATCGGCCTTGGTCATAAATCGATCATGGCGTATCGGCCCGGGTTCAAATCGCTGAATTACTCTGATCCTTCGGTTCGTTACGACATCGGCGGCGATGTAACTGGCGCGTGGGGTGCGAACGGCGCCAGCAATGCTCGAACGTTGCGGATCTCCGCAGACACGGTCTCCAGGTTTCGTTAGCTCACGCAGGTCATTTCATTTTCTTGTCGTACTTCAAGCGGGCCTTCTCGAGGGCCGGGAAATGTTCGCCGCCCCAATCGCAGAGCGATTTGAAGAAGGGGTGCAGGCTCCGGCCGACAGGAGTCACGGAGTATTCGACGCGGGGCGGGATCTCCTTGAAGTGCTCGCGCTTGACGATGCCGTAACGCTCGAGATCGCGAAGCTGCTGGGTGAGCATCCGCTGCGTGACCCTGGGAATCCGCCGCTTCAGCTCCACGAACCGCAGCGGACCTTCCATCACCAGGGCGTAAATGATCGCCGGCTTCCACTTGCCGGCGATGATTCCCATGATCGTCTCCACGCGCTCGACCGGGCTCTCATCGTCCATAGGCATATTCTATACTCGGTTCTGAAAATGTGCCTAGTTGACTTTGAATACCGACTTCCGCAATATCTCGCGGCATCATGACGAAAGAACTGGTCCGCAATGATTGGGGCGCGATCCTGCACGAGGAAGAGCTCGATCTCCTGGAGCTGCGATGGTTTCCTTCCACCGAGCAGATGACCGACGGCGGATTCATGGCCACTCTGTGCCTTTTTGTGTGGGAGGCGGAGAAGGTTAGACCGCGCCGGCTTCTGATCGATGCCACCCAGTTCCGGCACCGCTTCGGGGAGGGCGTGATGCAGTGGCGGGACGCGCACATCATTCCGCGCTACGGGGCGGCGGGTGTTCGCAAATTCGCCTTTCACATGCCTGCCGGATTCCCCAACGCCGGCACCGAGGCGGTCGAAGGACCGGCGATCTTTCCGACCAAGTGGTTCGTGGACCGGCGGGCTGCTCTCGATTGGCTCCGCGCAGATTGAAGAGCGAACGCCATGGACACAACCCGGGCGCTGCTTCTCGCCAACACCCTGAGCTTCGTGGTCTACGCCATCACCGCCTTCTGGTACGTCGTGCCATGGCTGAAGAATCACGAGCGGGCGGTCGCGCTGACACCTCTGTTGTGGGTGCACGCGTTCCGCCATGTTGCGCTACAGGTCTTCTCGGCTCAGCGCGCGGGACTGGTCATTCCGAATAGCTTTCGCGACCAGATTGCATTCGGCGACCTGGCCGGAATGATTCTGGCGCTGCTGGCGCTGATTGCTCTGCGCCTTCGCGCGCGCGTGGCCATCCCGATCACGTGGCTCTTCGTCGTCGTCACGGTTCTCGATCTGGTGAACGCCATCGTCGGCGGGATGCGGGAAGGAATGATGGGGACGGCGTATGGCGTGGCCTGGCTGATCCTGGCCTTCTACGTTCCCGCGCTCTGGGTCACACTCGCGCTGATCGTATGGCGACTCGTTTCGAGACGCGATCAAGCGACCCTCAGCCCGATACAATGAGCACAATCGCCAGCGCGGCGCAGGCGACGCCCACCTGTTGCAGCGCGCGGAGCCGCTCGCGCAGGACGATGCGCGCCAGGATGATCGTGCTGGTTGGATAGAGCGACGTCAGCGTGGCCACGATGCTCAGAAGTCCCCTTCGTACGGCGAGCAGATAAAGAACATTCGCGATCATATCGAGCGCGCCGCCGCCGATGACGATCGGCATCGCCGCGCGGTTCGGCACGATCTTCTTGCGCGTGAGCAGCCCCGCCACTGCGAAAAAGGTGACCGACACGGCACGCGATGCGATTAGAGGCCAAAGACCGGCCGGCGCTCCGGTTCGGCCGAGAAACACCAGAAACAATCCGATGGCGACGCCGGAAGCGATGGCGATCGGCACTCCAGTCGTGGCGTGCTTCTCGCCGGTCTGGCTGATGAGAACAATGGCCACGATCGCCAGGATCACCCCGATCATCGCCCGCGCCGTCGGCCGTTCGCCGAGACTGACGCCGACGACGAGCGGAATGAGCACCGCGCAGACCGCAGTCACAGGCGCGATCACGCTCATCACGCCGACGGAGAGCGCACGATAGAGAAGCGCCACGCCGATTCCGCCGGCCAGGCCGGCAGCGGCTCCCCAGGCGATGTCGATAGCGGTTGGCGACGAGGGCGGCAAAACCGGAAGCGCGAGCAGGACCAGAATCAGGCCGGACAACTGCGAGAAGACCACCACCGCGAATAAAGCGGTGCGCTTGGTGGCCAGACCACCGAGAAAATCGGCCGCCCCGTAGGCGATCGAGGAGAGGACGGCCAATGGATATGTCAGCTCAACCATCGCGAAGTGGGCGGTCACGATAGCGCACAATGCCCGGTTGACTATCGGCGCCGTTTACGGAATCGCGGAGAGGAGACGCAGTAAACTGGCCGGTCCATGCTGACCGCGGGCTCGCGCATCGGCCACTACGAAGTCATTGCCTCTCTTGGCGCGGGAGGAATGGGTGAGGTCTATCGCGTGCACGACACGCGGATCAAGCGTGACGCCGCTCTGAAGATCCTCCCCGCTGCGCTTGCCGGAGACGCCGATCGCACCCGGCGATTCGAGCAGGAGGCCATGGCCGCCGGAATGCTCAATCATCCAAACGTGCTGGTGGTGTTCGACGTCGGCGTCCACGACGGGACGCCTTATATCGTCTCCGAGCTGCTCGAAGGTGCGACGCTGCGCGAGCATCTCGAGAAACGGCTCTCGCTGAAGAAGACCGCGGAGATTGTCCTGCAGATCGCGAACGGACTGACGGCGGCACACGAGAAGGGCATCGTGCACCGCGATCTCAAACCGGAGAACATCTTCATCCTTCACGATGGCCGCGTGAAGCTTCTCGACTTCGGTCTGGTAAAGCTGCTTCAGCCCGAATTCGACGAAGAGGTCACGAGGCGTCACGGCACCAGCCCCGGCATGGTCCTCGGGACCGCCGGCTACATGTCCCCTGAGCAGGTACGCGGCGATCCCATCGACCACCGCTCCGATATCTTCTCGCTCGGCGTCATTCTCCAGGAGATGATCACCGGTACGCAGCCGTTCCGGCGCGAGTCGTCCGTCGAGACGATGAACGCAATCCTTCACGACGACCCACCGCCGCTCGCGGCCGACACGCCCGCTGGACTGGTGCGGATTCTCCAGCACGCGCTCGAGAAAAAGCCGTCGAATCGATTTCAGACGGCGAAGGATTTTGCGTTCGCGATCGAAGGATTGAGCGACAGCGGATCGCACGCTGCGGTCTCGTCAAGGAAGAAAGCGACGACCCACAAGAAAGCTGAGGCCGCGCCGCAGATGCCGAGCTTCCGCCGCATGACATTTCGTCGCGGCTTCATCATGAGCGCACGGTTCGCACCCGACGGATCGGTGGTCTATGGCGCGGCCTGGGAAGACAACCCGCTGGAGATCCTCTCGTCGTATCAGACAGGACCGGAGGCTCGGCCGCTCGGCTTGCGCGATGCCGACGTTCTCTCGGTCTCGGCCAATGGCGAGCTGGCCATCTCTCTCGGCCGCCGTTTCATCGGCGTCGGCTATGCGACTACCGGTACGCTCGCGCGCGTGCCGCTCGCCGGCGGCGCTCCTCGGCGCGTGTGTCAGGACGTGCAGGAGGCGGAGTGGACCCGCGACGGCAAGAACTTTCTCATCATCCGGCGGTCCGAGGGGCATTACCGGATCGAGTCACCAGTGGGGCACGTGATTTACAAGACCGCACTCTGGATCACCTTCGCCCGATTCTCGCCGAAGGAAGACCTCATCGCGTTCATCGAGCATCCGATGTGGGGCGATGACGCCGGTACGGTCGTCATCATCGACCGTTCCGGCCAGCCGGTCGCCCGAGGGCGCGAGCCGTTCAACAGCACATCAGGGCTAGCATGGACACCGAATGGCGACGAAGTGTGGTTCTCGGGTGAGGCTACCGGCAAGGGCCGTGGGCGCGACATCTTGTCGCTCGGCGTAACCGGAAAAGAACGCGTTGTCCTCGCGGTTCCTGGAAGGCTGACACTGCATGACATCGGCGCTGATGGGCGTGCGCTGCTGGCGATCGAAAATGGCCGGCGCGAACAGGTCGTCGGGCGGGTCGGCGAAACGCTGGAGCGCAATCTGTCGTGGTTCGACTGGTCTCGACTCACCGGAGTCAGTCGCGACGGCAGCTTCATCTCGTTTGAAGAGCAGGCGTCCGGAGTCCAGGGTGTGAACACGGTTTTCATCCGGCCGACGGATGGCGCGCCGGCGGTGCGCATCGTGGAAGGACGCGCGCGCGGGAATCCGATCTCCGCTGATGGCGAGTGGCTGGTGGTCGCGGTCGGAACGCCGCCGCATCTGGAGATGGTGGCCACCGGCGTCGGCGAGCCGCGGATCATTCCCTGTGATCTGTCGGAGTACTTCGCCTGGCAGTTTTTTCCCGACGCCAACCGCCTGATGATCCTCGGCAACTACGCCGGTGCAGCGAAACAAATCTTCGAGGTCGACATCCAAGGCGACGGCAAGCCGCGGCCGCTGACGCAGGATCTTCCGCTGAGCGGCGCGTTCGCGCTGTCGCACGATGGAAAAACCATCGCCGCGGCCAGCGAGCCGCGGATCATGCTGATCCCGGCCAGCGGAGGAGAGGCCCGTCCGGCGCCGGGTTGCAATCCCGGCGACATTCCCCTCGACTGGACGGTGGACGATAGCGCGCTGTTCGTGTCGGAGCGCGGCCAGAGCGCGCTCAAGATCTTTCGCGTCGACGTCGCCTCCGGCGAGCGCCGGGAATGGGTGACCATTCGTCCTGACGACCCGGCCGGCATTCTGGACATCATGCCGGTCCACATCACTCCCGACGGCCAGACATACGCGTACGGCTATCGGCGTCAATTGTCGGATCTGTATATCGTCACCGGTCTAGTGTAACGGCGCCGGATTGAAGCGTTCCGTCACGACGCGATATGCTCCCCGAAACTTCCGGAGAATTTACATATGCGCGATCTCGGCAGGGTGATTGTGCTGTTCCTGGTGGCGGCCAATGCGTTCGGCCAGCTCACCGAGGATCAGAAGATCTCGGACTTCCAGAATGTGGTGGGGGTCTACAACAAGAACTACGGACCTTATGAATGGAAGCGGGACGCCATTGGATTCGATCTGCTCAACACCGCTCCCTGGCTCGACAAAATCCGCGCCACAAGGAACGACCTCGATTTTTACGAGGTCATGGTCTCCTACGTCGCGAGCCTGAACGATGCGCATGACTTTTACGGCGTGCCATCGAACTTCTCGGCTCGCCTCAACTTTGGCGTGGATATTTACGACGGAAAACTCCTGGTCGATACGATCAACCGTACCAGGCTGCCGGCAGCGAATTTTCCGTTCCAGAACGGGTACGAGCTCGTGTCCATCGATGGAGCGGACGCGCAGGGGATCCTCGATGGTCTGCTGCAATACGAGAT
>Ga0070707_100005206_pt1 | contig 12174 bp, 6 predicted proteins | sample KBSK5502metaG_FD_65468 | JGI IMG/M metagenome (GOLD analysis project Ga0070707, IMG submission 65468) | Corn, switchgrass and miscanthus rhizosphere microbial communities from Kellogg Biological Station, Michigan, USA - KBS K5-50-2 metaG | ecosystem: Host-associated > Plants > Roots >... | reverse complement strand
GGGCCTCGTTCTTGGCCGGGATTACGACGCTGACCGTGGACATCGGAGCTGGGTCCCCCCGTTTTGGGTATGGGCGTTAGGAGGAGCGCTCATCCGGGCGTCCTTAGTTCACAAAAAGGGAGGATCAATAGATGAATCCGGGTCCCCCCGTAGGCCCCAGGGGTACTAGGACGAACGGTGCAGCGATTCTGGTCGAGAAGTACTACTAATGTCCAGTTCCGAGCGGTTGCGAGACCTAATAACCGTTGCCCGGGCGCAACGGTCGCCAAACGCGGAACATGCAAAATGACACGACCACCTGCAGACTAGATGCCCATGCCCCCGACCCCTCGGAGCAGGAAGCTCCTGGACCCGCGTACCCGGCGCAAGCTGATCGCTGAGCTGCGAGTTGGCCCGACCCGCAGCAAGGCGCTGGAGCGGCTCCACATCTCCGAATCGACCTTCTATCGCGAGCTCGAGCGGTCTGCCGAGCTTCGTGCCTTGGTAAACGGCCATGGCGGTCAGAAGGGGAACGGCGATCGCAACGGGAACGGCACTGCCCCGCGCTCGAAGGCGAACGGGGGGAACCGCAAAGGACGCGAGCACCGGCGGGAAGGCGGCGATCTTCCCGATCCGGGCGCGGCGCAGGATCTACCTGCCCAGGCACGGGCGACGGCGGAGGCGTCCTCGGCGCTCGCCGAGGACGTTCCGTCGGAGCCACTAGCCGAGCCCGCGCCAGAGGTGGCTGCGCCGGTCCAGCCGCTCACCGCCAAGGCATCGAAAGCGGCGAAGAGACCGAGGACCTCGAAGCGCGCCGACCGGGCCCGCCAGAAAGGAGAGGTCCCCGCCGACCCGCCACCCGAGGCGCATCCGGGTCGGAAGCGACGAGCGCGGGTCGATCCCGAGCAGGCCAGCTCCGTGGCAACCGCCGTGCCAGATGCGTCGGCCTCCCCGGTGGCGGCGCCTCGTGCGGCGGCTGAGCCTATTGCGTCGGAGGCCGTCGCCACGGCTCCGGCCGATTTGACACCCGCGGCCGCCCTCGCGCCCAAGAAACCAGCCGCGCGTCGAAAGACGCCGCCACGACCGCGCTCGGCGACGAGCCGGGCCCCGGCGGAGGCACCGGTTGCTCCCGCCAAGGTGTTTCGGTCTCGCGGCCCAGCACCGACCGCCGAAGTCCACACGATGACCGGCGCGCGGGCGACGGCTGCAACTGTGATGGCTGCTCCTGTGACGGCCGCGCGGACGGCGCCGACGCCAGCGCGGCGCCGTCAGGGGACGGGCTCTCAGCAGGCGTACTGGCTTCCTCCGGTCCTGGTCCTCGCGTCGGAGGTCGTGGTTGGACTCGTCGTCGGAGCGAGCCCGATCATCCTGCTCCTGGTGACGGGCAGCATGGTCGCGGTCCTCTACGTCGTGCGTCGGTGGGGATCACAACCAACTCCTCCGTCGCGGCGTTCCCAGCCGCCAAAAGTAGCCCAAGCTGAAACGAGCTGGCCTCCTCCAGCGTCGACGACGTCTCGTGCCGGGCCTATCGCCATGCCGATTCCCGGACAGGTGCCGCCACCGGTGTCCTTCGACGATCGGCCGTCGGGGAGCGTCGCCCCGCCGGGCAGCACGGCCAGCTACGCAGCGCGAGGAACCGCCGCCATTCCACCGGAACAGCCGTCCGCACCACAGGGCGAGGCGGGCCACAACGACCTCCGATGGCTCTGGAACTCGATCGGTCGCGATCCCCGTCCCCCGCGCCCGCCGCGACGCGATGGTCGGTGACGCTGCCGGCCCAGGGCCGGCGCAACGGAACGGCGATCTCCGAGCACCTGAGGGGGGCACCCGCGCGGAGGCGGCATGGGCTGCGCACGTGCAGCCTGGTGACATCTCCGTGGTCATCTGCGCCTACACCCTCGATCGGTGGAGCGACATCCAGCGCGCGATCGGTTCGGTCGCGAGTCAGCGGTCGCCTGTTCACGAAACGATCCTGGTCGTTGACCACAACGACGATCTCATGCGGCGTGCGGTAGATGAGCTTGCCGGGATCACGGTGGTCGCCAACCGCGAGGAGCGCGGACTGAGCGGTGCGCGCAACAGCGGCGTCGCACTGGCGCGCGGAGAGGTGGTCGCGTTCCTTGATGACGACGCCGCAGCGGCCCCGGACTGGTCGGAGTGTCTTGCCGCTGGCTACACCGACGGCTCCGTGCTCGGCGTCGGCGGGAAGAGCGAGGCAGCCTGGGTTGAGGGTCGGCCAGCTTGGTTTCCCGCGGAGTTCGACTGGGTCGTTGGATGTAGCTACGTCGGGATGCCGGCTGAGCGTGCCTCGGTGCGCAACATGATCGGCTCGAACATGAGCCTGCGCCGGGCGGTCTTCGAGCAGGTGGGCGGCTTCGACTCCCGCATCGGTCGGGTCGGCGCCAACCCGGTTGGCTGCGAGGAGACGGAGCTCTGCATCCGTGCGGTGGCGGCCTGGCCGGAGGGTCAAATCGTGTATGAGCCGATGGCGCATGTCACCCACACCGTCCCCGCGTCGCGGGGGAGTTGGCGGTACTTCCGCTCCCGCTGCCTGGCTGAGGGTCGTTCGAAGGCCGTGGTCGCCCGGCTCGCGGGACGGCGAGCGGGCCTCGCGACTGAGCGCAGCTACGTTCGTCGCGTCCTCCCCTCTGCAGTCGCTCGCGACCTCAGGATTGCATTGACGCAGCGACGCCGCGATCCGGCGGTGCGTGCCCTTGCGGTCGTCGCCGGGCTCGGGCTCACCACCCTTGGCTTCCTGCGGGGGATGTCGACGGAACGAGCAGTTGCGCTCAGTCCGGAGCGGGTGACATGACGGCGGACGCGGGACGAGAGCGGGCGTCGAGCGTCTCCAGCGAGCTCACCATCGTCGTTCCGGTTCGGAACGGCGCGGCCTTCCTGCAGGATTGCCTCGCATCGCTCCTCGCCGAACGGCCTGCCGAGATCATCGTCGTCGACGGTTGCTCCACCGATGGGACCTTGGACATCCTTGGCAGCTACCCGGTTCGCGTCCTCAGCGATGGCGGCCGCGGAGTCGCCGCGGCGCGACTCCTCGGTGCGCAGGCCGCACAGACGCCCTGGATCGCCCTCGTGGATGTGGACGTCGTCGTTGAGCCCGGCGACCTCGCCTGTCTCCTCGAGGAAGCCATCGAGAGCCCGTACACCGCCCTGCAGGCGGGGCTCGAGAGCACGTCCGGTCCGGGGTACTGGGGGCGCGCTCTGGTCCATCATCATCGGACCGGCAGGAGCCGTCATTGGTTCGGGCTGGCGGCAACCGTCTTCGACCGAGACGCATTCCTCCGCCATGGCCTCGACGAGACATTCTTGTCGGGCGAGGACATCGAGCTGCGCCTCCGCTTGGAGCAGGACGGCGCTCGATTCGGTGTCTCGTCCCGGACGATCGTCTCGCATCGGTTCGGCGACACGTTCGACTTCGCCAAGGGTCAGTTCCTCGCCGATGGGGCAGGGCTCGCGCGAACCGCCCTCAAGCATGGCTGGCGCGCCGCGCCCCTCCTCGCTCTCCCCTCAGCGGCCGCCGCTCGCGGCGCCGCGCTGAGTGTCGTTCGGCGTGAACCCCAGTGGCTTCCCTACTACGTCGCCTTCCTTGTGTTCAACTGGCTCGGCATGGCGCGCCAGCTCACCGGTACCCTTGTCCAGCGCGGAGACCGGTCACACGGCACCACCAACGACTGACGCCCAGGGCGCACCACTGCGATCCCCGTCGCCACAGGCGGCGGGCGGGGCCGTTACCCGGTCGCGACTCGCGGGCATAGGTGCGTCACTCACCCGGGATGAGATCGCGCCATTCGTCAGCTCTGCAGGGCTCATCGCCGGCCGCGTCGCATCGCTCGGCCTGGGCTTCTTCGCATGGCTGGTGGCGGCCCGCCTCTTCCCGCCCAGCGAGGTAGGGCTGGCTTCGGGCGTCGTCGCCGCGATGATGCTCTGCGTCCAGCTCGCGCTCGTCGGGGTGGGCTCGGCTCTCATCTCAGTCCTGGCCGCGTATCGGCAGCGCGTAAGCCTCCTCATCAATACCGCTGGAACGAGCGTCGTGGGCCTGTCTATGGTCGCAGCGCTGCTCTTTCTGCTCCTGGCCCGTTCGGCCTTCCACGAGCTCGACATCGTGGTCGGCGTGCCGATCCTCGCGGTGGCGTTCGTGGCGATGACGATCCTCGGGGCCGTAAACGTCGTCTTCGACAATGTGTCCATTGCCATCCGTCGCGGCGACCAGGTGCTCACCCGAAACGTGCTCTTCGGTCTCGTGACGATCGGTGTGCCGCTGACGCTGGCATCCTCGATGGGCGGCCGTGGCAGCTGGCTCATCCTCATCGCATGGACCCTCGCCGGTCTCGTGGCCTGCAGCGTCGGTGTCGTTCAGCTGCGCCGCAGCCTGCCGGAGTACCGGCCCGCGATCGTCATCGACCGACCGTTGACCTCTGAGCTCATCCGAATCGGCCTGCCGAATTGGGCGCTGACCATGACCGAGAGGGGACCGGCGCTACTGATGCCCATCCTCGTGACCGAGCTCATATCGCCCACGGTGAACGCCTATTGGTACGCGGTCTGGATGATGGCCTGGGTCGTCATGATCATCCCGGTCTCCGCCGGCCAGACCCTCTTCGCAGAGGCCGCCCGCGATCCTGCGAACGCCGTGAGAGCAACTCGCCATGGGATCGCAACCTCTCTCGGGCTGGGTGTGCCGGCCGCGATCGCAGTGGTCATCTTCGCCAACGTCGCCCTCTCGCTCATGGGCGCCCGCTACGCCGCGGCCGGGGATCTCGCGCTACGGATCCTGGTCGTTACGGTGCTTCCATTCACGGTGATCCAGGCGTACTTCGCGATCTGCCGCGCACGCCGTCAGCTGGGTGAGGCGGTGGCGGTTGGGACCATTTCCGGTATCGCCGCCGTCGCGGCGGCGCTGGTTGCGGGCTCAATAGCGGGTCTGGCGGCGATGGCGACCGCGTGGGTCGTGGTGCAATCGGTGACGGCAGCCTTCTGCGGTCTTCGCCTGCTCTCGGCCGCCCGTCGCCTCTAGCCGCCACTCCGGCGCTGGCGGGAGGGGGTCGGGTCAGGGCATCGGCCTACATGCCTGAAACGCAGCTCCGACCCGTTTGCGCGGAGCCGGGCATGAGACGACCCGGTACGATCAGGCCCCTCGTCTCTGATGTGCTCTCGTGGGAGGCTGGGGGTGAGGCGATAACAGGTCGAATCCCGACATGGAGGACGCTGCTGCACCCTTGAAGCCTCTCCGTGATTGCGCGTGCGGCCGATGCTGACGCCGTCGAAGCTCTCTCCACGCACGGCGCGGGTGCTCCTCGTCTCGATCGCGTTCATTGCCGTGGTTGCGCTCGCGGCTGCCATCGTGCTGGGTTCGTCGGTGGGGGGTGCGGGTGGCCCGACAGCGCCGCAGTCCGCGAAGGCAGTTGGACGGGAAGACCCAGGCTCGACGCCAAGCGCGGATCCCACGAGAACGGCGCCGACCGCGACAAACAGCAGGCCTTCCCCGTCCCGGACTGCGACGCAGCCACCGGTTCGCGCGCCATCGGCACCTCGAGCAGGATCGAGCTACTTCGTCTCCACGCTCGGCAGCGATGCGAACGCGGGCAGTCTCAGTCGGCCATTTCGCACGGCGCAGCACGCCGCGGATCTCGCGGCGCCAGGGTCACAGGTATGGCTTCGAGGCGGAAGCTATTCGGGATTCGAGGTGACCAGATCTGGCATCGCCTTCGCCAGCTATCCGGGTGAGACGGCGGTCATCAATGCCGGCGCGTTGCAGGACGCCGTCGAGTTCAGTGGCGTCACCGGCGGTGAGCTGCGCGGCGTGGTCGTGCAGGGGAGCGCGGTGCAGTACGGGTCGGCAGTCAAGATCACCGCCTCGTCGAGTGTCACGGTCGCTTCGTCAACGATCCGCAACAACCGAACGTTTGGCATCGTGATCGACCGATCCTCGCGGATCACGATCGACGGGAACAGGATCACCGGCAACGCGGACGGGATCGAGGAGCGCGGCGCGGGGAATGGCGTCGTGATATCGAACAACCGCATCTACGGCAATGTGAAGGCCGTCGACTCGGGCCGCGGCGCCGAGGGAATCAACTTCTACAAGTCGACCGGCGCGATCACTGTGGTCGGGAATCTCCTGTGGGACAACGGGACCCACTTCGAGATCTATGGGGCCAGCAACCTGACGATCACGGGGAACGTGACCTGGAACGGGCAGATCATGGAGACCGGCACCGACGGGCGGGTCTGCCATAACAACCGGTTCGTGCGGAATGTGGGCTACCGCGGGTCTGGCTTCCGAGGCACCAGGACGAACGGGATGATCCTGCGCTGCGCCTCGAACATGCTCGTGGCGCAGAACACCCTCGACGGATTCGATCAGTTCGGATTCGACATCGTAGATGGCGCGACCGGCGTTCCGTACGGCGGCTCGATCGCCGGCCTCCGGGTGCTCAACAACATCGTCGTTGGCGGCCGCGCGTTCAGCATCGATTCGGCGCTCCCGACATCGGTCCAGATCGACTACAACCTAGTCAACAACGTCGGCTCGACCGCGGTCTACGGGAACCACCTCGCGTACGTCGCTGGAAAGGGGCAGTTCGACACGCTGTCGTCGTTCGTCGCCGCGACCGGCTACGAAACGCATGGGGTCTTTGGCGACCCGCGCTTTGTCAACCGCAGCGGGCGGGACTACCGACTGGCCGGTGGATCACCCGCGATCAATCGCGGGCTTGTTGTCCTTGCCGATGGCTACGCCGGCGCCCGACCCGACCTGGGCCGGTACGAGCGCTGGTGAGGAACGAGGTACCGAGTCCGTATCGCTCCTGGATTTCGCGCCCGCCGGTCCACGGACGAGGTCGTAGACCAGGGCGAGAAGGAGCCAGGCCCCCAGACTGGGTGCGGTAATGAAGACGAGCTTTGCCCACTGTAGGGCTCGCCGCCTGCGCGTGGGACGGGACGCAGTGGGGAGATGGACGACGTAATCGCTGCTCATCGCCTGAGACCGTAGGGTTCTTCCATTAGCGCGACGTTACTGGCCCATTAAGGCGAAGCAGTATCTCGCCGGAAAGCCATCTGTGGTGCATCCACGCACCACTTTACGCGGCAGGGCAAGAGGTTTCCTTCCGGGACTGGTGCAAAGCGGGGTAGTCTGTACCAGTACTTATTGGTCCGGTCGCCGTTCACCTCGGCTCGCGGATGCTCACCGGGCTCTCTGGTCGCGAGTCGTTGCGGAGGGAATCTTGAGGGGGCCCGTCGTCGCACGTTCATTCGCCGTCCCACGCGCTCCGGCACTGTTGGTGATAGGCGCCCTCCTCGCGCTGACCATCGCGCCCCTCGCCCCACGCGCGGCGGCGGCGGCCGATGTCGGCTACCAGGATGGTGGCTACTCGGGCAGCGCGCCCACCGCCCGCGAGCCGCAAAGCAAGCTCTGGTTCAACGACGGCACCTGGTGGGCGAGTATGTACAGCTCGGCAGCCGGCGCCGTCGACATTCATCGCCTCAACTGGGCGACTCAGACCTGGAGTGACACCGGCGTCAGGATCGACGAGCGCTCTAGCTCATTCGCAGATACCCTGTGGGATGGTTCAAAGCTCTACATCGTCACGGGCGTTTCGGACCAGTCGCTGTCCTGCAGTCCCTCCACGAGCGGCGACAACTCGATTCGGATCCTGCGCTACAGCTACGACACCGGCACGAAGACGTATACGCTCGACGCCGGGTACCCGGTGACGATTGCCACACTCAAGGTCCAGAGCGTGTCCATCTCGAAGGACTCGACCGGGACTCTGTGGGCGACCTGGGCGTACCCCACCGGGTCCAGCACCAGCAGCGTGTTTGTCACGCACTCCACCACGGACACGGCACACTACGTCCCGACGTACGTCATCCCGCTGCCCGGCGCCACCACCATGGAGTGCGGCGATTACTCGGCGATCGTGGCGTACAGCGGAAAGATTGGCGTCATGTGGAGCAACCAGAACACCTCCCTCATGTCCTTCGGGATCCATATGGACGGCGATCCGGATACCACGTGGGCCGTGAACTACGCGGCGTCTGGCACGGGCTGGGCCGATAACCACGTCAACCTGAAGTCTCTGGTGGCCGATCCCGCCGGACAAGTCTTCGCCGCCATGAAGACCTCGCTGAACGGAGACCAGTGCCCACCCTCCTCGGGGAACGCCGGCAATCCCCTGATCGTGCTCGCGACCCTCGACAACACCGGGGGCTGGACGCGCCGGACGTTCAGCACCGCAGCCGACTGCGAGACCCGGCCGCTAGTGCAGATCGACCCGGAGCATCGGCAGCTGTATCTCTTCGCGACGTACCCACCGCCGGGAGCCTCGTATGGCAGCGGCGGCTCGATCTACTACAAGGTCACGAGCCTGGACAACCCGAACTTCACGACCGGCCCGGGCACCCCGTTCATCCAGCTCGCGGGCGACCCGTCCATCAACAACGTGAGCGGGACGAAGCAGCCGCTCGGCTCAGCCTCGGGCCTCGTGGTCCTCGCAGCCGATGACAGCCAGCACAAGTACGTGCATAACGCGATGAGCCTGGGAGCCGATACGACTCGACCCACCGTCACCTCCACGGCTCCGGCTAACGCGGCCACGAACGTCGCCACCAACGCCACGGTCAACGCGACCTTCTCAGAGCCGATGAACGCGTCGACGATCACCTCGTCGACGTTCACCCTGACCGATACGACGACAAGCGCGACCGTGCCCGCGACGGTCACCTACAACGGCGGCACGAACACGGCAACCTTGATGCCCAACTCGCAACTGCCAACCAGCCACTCGTTCAGCGCCACGGTCAGGGGCGGCGCTGGCGGCGTCACCGATCTTTCTGGTAATGCCATGGCGGCCGATTACACGTGGACCTTCGCCACTGCCGCCCCGGACACCACGCCGCCGAACGTGACTCTCACCGCTCCTGCCAATGGAGCGACGGTGAGCGGGGCGAGCGTCAGCCTGTCGGCGACGGCCTCTGACAACGTGGCCGTGGACCACGTCAACTTCCTCGTCAACGGCACAGTCATCGCCACCGACACCGTCTCTCCGTACGTTGCGACCTGGAACTCGACGACGGTTCCAAACGGTCCTGCGACTGTCGGCGCTCAGGCGGTGGATGGAGCAGGCAACCAGGCGACCAGCAATGCGACCGTCACGGTTGCGAACGCGCCGCCGTTCAGCGACGGATTCGAATCCGGCAACTTCAATGCGTGGAGCCTGGTGAAAACCGGAGGCGACGGGACGGCGACCGTCCAGGCCGGCGTGGTGAAGACCGGGACCTACTCCGCGGAGCTCACCGCGACCTCGAACAACAACTCGTTGAGCTACATCCGCAAGTCCTTCGCGTCGGACCAGACCGAGCTCACCATCAGCGGTGATTTCCAGGTCGGCTCGACCGGCAAGGACGTGCCGCTTATCCGCCTCTTCGACTCGTCCGGCACGAGACGCTTCAACCTGTCCCGCGTCAACAGCGGAGGCGGTATCTCCTACACCGATGGCGCCGGTACGGTCGCGATAGGCTCGATCATGGCGCTGAACACGTGGGTGCACGTCGACCTGCACGTAATCGCCGGGTCGGGCAACGCGACCGTGCAGGTGAGCGTCAACGGCACGCTCGTCTCGTCCTCGACCAGCCGCACGCTCACCGCCACCCGGACCCTGCAGCTCGGCAACGAGACGAAGAAGCAGGTCATGACGCTCTACGCCGACAACATCTCGGTGACGGGCGCGGTCGTCGTGCAGGCGCCAGACACCACGATCACCGGCGGTCCAAGCGGAACCGTGAACACGAGTTCCGCGAGCTTCACATTCACGTCCACGATCCCGGGCTCGACATTCGCGTGCAGCCTGGACGGCGCTGGGGCGACGCCATGCACCCCGCCGGCGGCCTACAGCGGCCTCTCGGATGGCTCGCACACATTCTCGGTGGCCGCGACTGCCAACGGCGTGACCGATCCCACCCCGGCCACCGCCTCCTGGACCGTCGATACCACGCCCCCGGTCGTCACGAGCACCAACCCCGCGACGGGAGCAACGGGCGTCCCGATCTCCAGCTCGGTGACGGCCACCTTCAACGAGGCGATGTTCGCGTCGAGCATCACGACGTCGACCTTCACCCTGATGGACATGACGCTTAGCGCGGCCGTCCCCGCGACGGTGACCTACAACAGCGGCACCAAGACCGCCACCCTCACGCCGTCTGCAGCGCTTACGGCAGGCGACACCTTCCAGGCGACCGTCACGGGAGGCGGCGGCGGGGTGACCGACCTCGCCGGCAACCCGATGGCGTCGAACGTCATCTGGACCTTTAGCACCGCGGCCGCGGGCGACACGCAACCACCAACCGTCACGCTGACCGCACCGGCGCAGGGGGCGACGGTGAGTGGCTCGAGCGTCCCGCTCTCCGCCAACGCGAGCGACAACGCCGCGGTTGATCACGTCGACTTCCTCGTCAACGGAACGGTCATCGCTAGCGATACCGCCTCGCCGTACGTCGCGACGTGGGACTCGACGACGGTCTCCGACGGACCCGTCACCATCACCGCGCGCGCAGTCGACACGTCCTCGAACCAGGCGACGGACTCACACAGCGTGACCGTCTCCAATGGGGGATCCGGGTCCCTCTTCAGCGACGGCTTCGAGTCCGGCGGGCTCACCAACTGGACGCTCGTCAAGACCGGTGGCGACGGGAGTGCCACGGTGCAGAGCACCGTTGTAAAGACGGGGGCCTTCGCGGCGCGCCTCAGTGAGTCGTCGACATCGGGCTCGTTCGCGTACGCGCGCGAAACGCTGAGCGCCGACCAGACGAGCCTCACCATCACCGGCGATTTCCAGGTCTTCGCGGAGGGCACGAGCAGCCAGAACGTGCCGATCATCCGGCTCTTCAACAGCTCTGGGACACGGCTCGTCAGCCTTTACCGGCAGAGCGCCTCGGGGAACAAGATCTACGTCGGTTACGGCGGCACGAACTATCTGACGAGCGGACTGCTTCCGTTGAGCACGTGGGGCACGTTCCAGCTGCGCATCGTGACGGGCAGTGGCAACGCAACTGTCCAGGTCAGCATCAACGGATCCCTCGTCTACAGCAACACGAGCGGGACACTGGCTGCGGTCAGAACGGTGCAGGTCGGCAACGAAACATCGGCGCAGCCGATGGGGCTGTATGTCGACAACATCGTGGTGACGAGTCCCTAGCGGTAGCATTCACGGTCATGCGCCTGCGCTCGTTTGACGCGGGCGAGCGCCGGGCGCGATGAGCACCCCCGCCGCGGCTCGCTCCCGGACCCGCATCGCCGTCGCCCACGTCGACCTCGTCGAGGTCGCCGCGATGGTGGCTGTCGTGGCGGCGATAGGTATCTGGACTGTGTCTCTCGGAGGAATCGACGTCCTCCGGATGAACGATCTGGGCCTCGTATCGGTGCTGCCGCCCCTGTTCCTCGGATCGGTTGCCCTCATCACGATCAGCTACTCCGTGGTGGCGAGCACCCGCCCTGATCGCAGGTGGCTTCTGATCGCTCACATCATCGCCCTGGTCGTGATGCTCTTCGCGGTGACGGCCATCGTCGAGCCCGCGCCGCGGTTCAGCGTCTCGTGGCGCCACGCCGGGATCATCGAAGTGCTCACCCGCACGGGTCACATCGATCCGAGCATCGACGCGTACTTCAGCTGGCCAGGCTTCTTCGCGCTCGGAGCATTGGTTACCAACGCACTTGGCCTGTCGTCGGCGCTCGAGCTGACGCCCTGGGCACCGCTCGCGTTCAACCTCATGTACCTGCCGGCTGTCCTGATGATCCTCGAAGCGATCACGACGAACCGCCGGATCGTCTGGGTCGGTGCCTGGATCTTCTTCATCGGCAACTGGATCGGCCAGGACTACTTCTCGCCCCAGGGTCTGGATTACTTCCTGTACCTTCTCGTCCTGGGCTTGCTGCTGACGTGGTTCAAGAGCGTGCCGCCGGCAGAGGGTCGCATTGGCCGCTGGTTTCAGCCGGTAGACGAGCCCGCTTCACCCTTGTTGCGGTCTTCCCAGCGCGCGGCGCTCATGGCGATCGTGGTGCTGCTCTTCGGGTCGACCGTCTACAGCCACCAGCTGACCCCGTTCGCGCTCCTGGGAATCGCGACGACCCTCGTCATCGTGCGGCGTCTCAGCACGACTGGCCTGCCAATCCTGATGGGCGTTGTC